>Ga0209889_1000596_pt1 | contig 10120 bp, 2 predicted proteins | sample GWRWN1_0_10_FD_187233 | JGI IMG/M metagenome (GOLD analysis project Ga0209889, IMG submission 187233) | Riverbed sediment microbial communities from areas with no vegetation in Columbia River, Washington, USA - GW-RW N1_0_10 (SPAdes)... | ecosystem: Environmental > Aquatic > Freshwater > River >... | reverse complement strand
ACGTCGGGGGTGTCGGGCGAGACGGGCGATTTTTCGAAGACGCCGTTGGCGCAGGCCGGGTCGTGGACGGCGGGCACGTCTGCGGGTGATTTCTCGTGGTCGATGCCGGTGCGGGTGCCGCCGGCGCCGGCGGGTGGGGCGCCGGCGGTGTCATTGGGGTATTCGTCGGCGGCGGTGGATGGGCGCACCAACGCCGAGGGCGGGCAGACGTCGTGGCTGGGTGAGGGTTGGAATTTCGAGCCGGGCTATATCGAACGCTCGTATAGGCCCTGCGCTAACGATGTGGCCACCGGCAAGGACGCGCGGCTGTATCCGGGCAACGGCACCGGCGGGTTCGCCGGAGGTTCGGGCACCACGGCGGCGGTGTTGTGGGACACCGACGTGGCGGTGTTCTCGTCGGGGGACTTCACCGGCGACGGCGAGCCGGATGTGATCTACCGGGACGCCACCGACAAGACGCTGTATCTGGCCCGGGGTAACGGTTCGGGCGGCTGGCTCTCCGAGCCGCGGGTGCTGGACGCCGGGAACTGGGCGGCCCGGGACAACATCTTCTCGCCGGGGGACTTCACCGGCGACGGCTACCCGGATGTGATCTACCGGGACATAGCGAGCGGGAACCTGTTTCTGCGGGCCGGGGTGGCCTCGGGGATCGGCCTGGCGCCGGCGGCGGTGCAGATCGGTAACGGTTGGGGCGGGCGGGACATCATCTTCTCCCCCGGGGACTTCAACGGCGACGGCAAGCGTGATGTGATCTCCCGGCGGGCCTCGGACGGGGTGCTGTTCGCCAACTACGGCAACGGCGCCGGTGGCTGGATCGGCGCCGGGGTTCAGATCGGCACCGGCTGGAACAGCATGAACCGGATCTTCGGCTGGGGCGACTTCAACGGCGACGGCAAGGCCGATGTGATCTCCCGGTACGCGGCCACCGGCGACCTGCGCCTGTACAAGGGCAACGGAGCCGGCGGCTGGCTGGCCGGCTCCGGGGCGGTGATCGGCACCGGGTTCGGCGTGTTCGAGGCGCTGATGGTGACCGGCGACTTCAACGGCGACGCCAAGCCGGACGCGATCGGCACCCGACCCTCGGCGTCCAACCCGGTGCACCCCAACCCGACCGGGGACATGTGCTGGCGGCAGAACAACGCCACCCTGTCCTGGGCCGGGCGCAACTCGGAGCTGATCCGCGACGACGCCACCGGGGTGTGGCATTTGGCCGACGACGACGGCACCCGCGTGCAGCCGTTGACCGACACCTCGCTCAACAACGGCGACGTGTTCGGCGACTACTGGAAGTTGACCACCCCGGACGGCACCCAGTATTTCTTCGGCCGTAACCGGCTGCCCGGCTGGGTGTCCGGCAACGCGGAGACCAACTCTGCCTGGACGGTGCCGGTGTTCGCCAACCACACCGGCGAGCCGTGCCTGAACACGGGAAGCTTCGCCGCGTCATGGTGCCGACGGGCCTGGCGGTGGAACCTGGACCATGTGGTGGACCCGTACGGCAACACCACCGTCTACCACTACGCCAAACAGGTCAACCGAACCGGCTTGGCCGGCAGCACCTCCACCACGACCACGTATGACCGGGGCGGCACGCTGACCCGCATCGACTACGGCCTGCGGGCCGGCACCGAACTGACCACCTTGCCCTCGGCCCGGGTGAACTTCACCACCGGGTTCCGGTGCCTGTCCAGCTGCGGCACCGAGGCGGCGCCGGTGACGGCGAACTGGCCGGACACCCCGTTCGACCTGCGCTGCACCGCCGCGCCGTGCCCGGCCGCGGCGGTGGCGCCGACGTTCTGGACCACCACTCGCCTGACGAAGATCACCACCCAGGTGCTCTCCGGCGGCGCCCTGTCCGATGTGGACGAATATGCGTTGGCCCACCTGTATCCGGCTACCGGCGACGGCACCGACCCGTCGCTGTGGCTGGCCTCGATCACCCACACCGGCAAGGTCGGCGGCACGGTGAGCCTGCCGGCGATCACGTTTGGCGGCACCAAGTACGCCAACCGGTCCGACTACAACGTCTCCCTCGGTGTGCCGCAGGTCTACAAGTACCGGATCACGGCGCTGTCCACCGGCGCCGGTGGCGAGATCGCTGTCAGCTACGGGGGTTCGGACTGCACCACCTCGACCGAGCCTGATCCGGACAACAACTCCAACCGGTGCTTCCCGCAGTACTACTACCCGCCGGGTGCGCCCGGTCCCGGCTGGTCGTGGTGGAACAAGTACCGGGTCACCCAGGTGCTCGAGCGGGACCTGGTCGGCGGTTCCCCGGATGTGGTGCACGGCTACGCCTACTCGACCGCCGGGTCGTCGTCGACGGTGTTGTGGGGGCACAACCGGGGGGGTTGGGTGTCGACGCCGCTGCCTAAGCGGTCGTGGTCGGTCTGGCGGGGCTACTCCACCGTCACCATCACCGACGGCGCCGCCGGCCAGACCCAGTCGCAATCCATGCTGCGCTACCTCCGGGGCCTGCACGGTGACCGCACCGACGCCGGTGAGGGCACCAGGGTGGTGACCGTCACCGACTCCGAGGGCGTCGCCGTCAACGACGACCTCGCCCTGGCCGGATTCCTGCGCGAGAGGATCGTCTACAATGGACCCGGTGGGCAGGCCCTGTCCGGGGTGATCAACGATCCGTGGCGGGCCACCACCGCGACCCGTATGTTCCCGCCGAACCTCGCCACGCCGTTTGTTCACACCGCCGGTTACGCCCGCACTGGCACGGTACGTTCGCGGACCTGGCTGGCGCACAACTCGACCTGGCGGCGCACCCAGTCGGTGACCACCTTTGAGGCCACCCACGGCACCCCGATCATGGTCGATAATGCCGGCGACACCGCGGTCGGCAACGACCAGACCTGCGCCCGTACCAGCTATGTCCGCAACACCACGGCCTGGATCACGACCGCGCCGTCGCGGATCGAAACGGTTGGGGTGGCCTGCGCGACCACGCCCAGCTACCCCGGCGAACTGCTGGGCGACGTGCGCTACTTCTACGACGGCGCGGCCACCTTCGGCACCGCCCCCACCAAGGGTGCGGTGACCAAGACCGAACAGGCCGCCAGCTACAGCGGCGCACCTGTGTACGCCACCGTGGCCACCGCCGTCTACGACACGCTCGGTCGGCCGGTCGACGTCCGCGACGCGCTCAACCGCCTCACCACCACCGGCTACACCCCGGCCGGCGGCGGCCCGGTGACCCAGCTCACCGTCACCAACTCGGCCGGGCATGCAACCGCCACTGCGGTAGAGCCGGCCTGGGGGGTGCCGGTCACCGTCACCGACGCCAACAACAAGACCACCACCGCCGCGTACGACGCGTTGGGCCGCCCAATCAGGGTGTGGCTGCCGGGCCGGGCGCTGAACCTCGCCCCCAATGTGGAGTACGGCTACACGCTGCAGATCGCGGCACCCTCCTACACCACCACGAAGACGCTCAACCCGGCCGGGGTGCAGATCAGCTCGTACGACATCGTGGACGGGCTGCTGCGGCCCCGGCAGAACCAGCGGCCGGCGCCGCAGGCCAACGGTGGGCGGGTCATCACCGACACCACGTACGACAGCCGCGGCCTGCCGGTCAAGGCTTCGCTGCTATGGAACACGACCGCGCCCGGAACCGCGCTGGCCTCGTTCGCCGACGCCGATGTGCCTAGCCAACGTCGCTACGTCTACGACAGCCTCGGCCGCCCAACCGCCGACCAGCTGTGGGCGCTGGGTGTGCAGAGATGGGCCGCCACCACCGCGTACGACGGTGATCGCAGCTCCACCACCCCACCCGCCGGTGGCACCGCCACCACCGCCATCACCGACGCCCGCGGCCAGACCACCCAGCTGCGCCAGTACACGGCGTCGGACACCCCGACCGGGGCGTATCAGGCCACCAGCTACACCTACGATCTGGCCGGGCGGCTGGTCGAGGTCAGCGACCCGGCCGGCAACGACTGGACCTTCACCCACGACCTGCGTGGCCGCCAGACCCAGACCACCGACCCGGACAAGGGCACCACCGGCTACACCTACGACAACGCCGGGCAGCTCACCTCCACCACCGACGCCCGCGCCGTCACGCTGTCCTACGCCTACGACAGCCTCGGCCGCAAGACCTCGAATTGGCAGGGCCCGGTCGGCACCGGCACCAAACGGGCCGAGTGGGTCTACGACACCCTGGCCACGGGCCAGCTCACCTCCGCCACCCGAATCGACGCCGGCAACGCCTACACCACCGCGGTCATCGGCTACGACGACGGTTACCGGCCCTTGGGCGTCAGCGTCGCCTTCCCGCCGGTGGAGGGTGCCCTGTCCACGCAGGGGCCGTGGGTCAGCACCACTACGTACAATGTGGACGGTTCGGTCGCCGCGCAGACGCTGCCGTCCGGGGGTGGGCTGCCGGCCGAGACGATCACCACCGGGTATGACTCCTCCGGGTATGTGGTCTCGTCGGCTGGGCTGGACACCTACCTGGCCTCGATCTCCTACTACCCGTGGGGCCCTGCCTACCAAAGCCTGCATGGGCCGGCCGGAAAGCAGGTCCGGCTCACCACCACCCTCGACGAGGCCACCGCCCGGCTTACCTCCAGCCAGGTGCACACCGAGAACCAGACGTCGCCGGGCACGTTCGACGAGACCCGCACCGACGACTACGCCTACAGCAACGCCGGCGGGGTCACCGCGATCGTGCACAAACAGGCCGGCGCGGTCGTGTCGGCCCAATGTTTCGGCTACGACCGGCTGCAACGGCTGGTCGACGCGTACACCAACACCTCGGGCGTATGCGGCACGCCGGCCACCCCGACCGCCGGCCCGGACCCGTACCGCACCGCCTGGAGCTACGACCAGGTCGGCAACCGCACCGGACAGACCCGCTTCGGCCTCGGCGGTGCCGCGGACACCGTGACGACCTATGCGCATCCGCCGGCCGGCGGGGTCAGGCCCCACGCGATCAGCGCGGCCACCACCACCGGGCCGGGTGCCGGCACCGACGCCTACGGCTATGACGCCGTCGGCGACACCACCAGCCGCGATGTAGCCGGCACCAGCCAGGCCCTGACCTGGGACCCCGAAGCACACCTGGCCAGCCACACCGTCGACGCTCAGACCACCGGCTACCTCTACGACGCCGGCGGCTACCGGCTCCTGCGCCGCGACCCCGACGGCACCACCACCGCCTACCTCGGCGCCCAGGAACTCACCAAGAACCCGGCCGGGGTGCTGGCCGGCACCCGCTACTACGGCGCCACCGCCAGCCGCACCCAGAGCGGCCTGACCTGGCTCGCCTCAGACCACCACGGCACCGCGCAGATCGCCATCGACGCCACCACCCTCGCCGCCACCACCCGCCAGAGCATGCCGTTCGGCGAGGACCGCGGCACCCCACCCATCTGGGTCAACGACAAGGGCTTCGTCGGCGGCACCGCCGATCCCACCGGACTGACCCACCTCGGCGCGCGCGAATACGACCCCGACATCGGGCGGTTCATTTCCGTCGACCCGCTCATGGACCTCACCGACCCGCAACAGTGGAACGGCTACTCCTACGCCAACAACAACCCCACCACGCTGAGCGACCCATCGGGTCTGGAACCCGGGTCATGGTGCGACCGCTGGTACTGCGGCGTTGTCAACGCGCAGTCTCAGACGTCGCATCCCATGGAGACCGGCCACGTCAATGGCGTCGCTCGCACCAAGGCCGCGCCCAAGATTGATTCAAAGCTGTATGCGTCGGCGTACACCAAGCATGTCGGGGAGAATTGCCCCGCTAGCCACGGCGACAAGGACATGTGTAGTCCCCATGACGACGTCGCAATGGCGGTATGGAAGGACGCATTCGATCTCCATCAATGGACCTCCGGTCACGGCCTCCCCTATGTGCCGACCTTGGTCTGTGTCGTCTGCGGACAAAAGACAGAGCAAGAGGACAGGGCCTTCAACTGGATCGCCGAACAACTAGGCATAAAGGATGCAGTCGACTGCGTCAACGGCAGCATGACCGCCTGCGGCTGGACCGCCCTCAACATCGGCGGCGGTGTCCTCGGACGAGCCCTCAAGACCGTCGACAACGTTGCCGACCTGGCCAGGTCTCTCGACAACTTCTGCAGCTTCGCCGCAGACACCAAAGTGGTCATGGCCGACGGGTCGACGAAACCCATCGACGAGATCAAGGTCGGTGCCGAGGTCCTCGCCACCGATCCCGAGACCGGGAGGACAGCGGCCAAGAAGGTCACCCTCCTCTGGGTTCACAACGACACCGTGGTCGATCTTGATGTCGATGGCCAGTTGATCACCACCACCGAGGATCACCCGTTCTGGAACGCTACCGACCAACAGTGGCAACAAGCCCAGGCCCTCGACCCTGGCGACAAGCTCCTCAGCGTCGGCGGCGCCACAGTGCCGATCAGCGGTATCCGGTGGATCACCGCACACGTGGAGCCGGCATTCAACCTCACCGTGTCTGACATCCACACGTACTATGTACTCGCCGGAAACACACCAGTGTTGGTACACAACTGCCCACCAGGTGCCGGTGCTAGCTCCAATGCGCTCTCACCAAACCAAATGAACCAGGCGATTCTCCGGGGCAGCGCACCTTCCGGGATCAAGCGGGTTGACACCGGCAAGGTCCCTGGAGAGCAGACCCATGTTCATTTTGAAAATGGTGCCGCGCTCAACAAAGACGGAACCTGGAAGCATGGTTTCACCAACGTCACTAACACTCAGAGAAAGTGGCTTGAGAGTAACGGATGGGTGGTGCCTCGTGGCTGAATCGCTGCGAGCCAAGGTTGCGCAGTGGGCCGCCGAGTCGGCGCGTCAGTTCAGTCTGTCAACGCGGCCGGCATACGATTCGATCCATCTTGACGAGCTCCTGGGTAGTCACTATTCAAGAGACTCGGCGGTAGAAGACGCGCACATATGTGTGGAGGTCTTGTCTAAGGTCGCCACGGAGCAGAGCAACTCTTTTCGAGTAGCGATAGCCTTGCGAAGTTCAGCAGACCTGACGATAGCAGCTCCTAGTCCTGTAACAGTTCAGGAAGAACTCCACGCTCTCGAACCTCCGAGTCTCTACATCTGCCGTGACATATTCGCTATGTATACACCGTATTTTGAGGAGTTTCGAGTACCGCTAGAAGGCTTAACGCCGAGAGAGCGCAGTGCGACTCTGCGTTACTACTCCTGCTTCCGGTCGCTGGAGGCCGTTGGCCTCGATGAGGAGTACTCGAGGGTTGTTTGGCATGACATAATGGCGCGTCCTTCCGACCTCCTCTTCCACGAGATAGTCGGCATGTAACAACAACGGCAACCTGGCAGATGCGGGCACACGTACTATGTGGTAACGGGCACCGCCCCGGTACTCGTCCACAACAGCAACTGCATTACCGTGTCGTCCGCAATAGGCGACGACTCATTGCTAACAAAGGCCGCACAGCAAGGCGGACGGAATCAACGAGTCCAGCAAGAAATGGACAGCTCATTCGCCCAACTCAGCCAAGGAAATATGAATCCAGGAATCGGCACGATGTCGCTCAGCGCAACCGATGAGAGCGCCGTGATCAATAGGCTGCTTGAACTCTATGGCAGATGATCCATTGTAAGAGTCCAGCTCGGCGGAGCAGAGGCTGTGTTCATGCTTGGCAGTCATGATGCCGTCAAGTCGGTCGAGAATGTCGACGTCGAGGTAATTCTCGACGACGGAAGCCGATGGAGCGCAACGTTTCTCTTCCGTAGCCGAGTTAAGCCGAATCATGAGGCGGTGGAAGACAACCGGCGAACATCTCAATGGTGCCTATCTTCGTATTCCGGACGTCATTGTGGTCAACCAAGGTGGACTGGAAGGCATGGTTACGATACTCAAGTCGATTCTTGCCGCCGGCGATCCTGCGATAGCCTTGGTTCGCATTGATATTGAGGAATGATTCATGGAACTCAATCGTGACGTTCGACGAGATACCGCCACCAACTCGGGAGGAGTACGCCTTTACGAGGATATACGCAGGGGCTCGCTACCGCCTTCACCTCAACAGTGAGGATGCCCTTTCTCGCCGTCACTAGCGGCAGATTTGGTATGGAGGTATCGGTCGTTAGAGAAGCAATCGGAGTTATATATGAAGCAGCTGGGATCCCCAACGTTATCGGCCTGGGTTGGTGAACGTCGAAAACGTTACCGTTGAGATCTCGGATGGTCGGTCCGACTAAACGAGGTCTCGCCTCTCCCACGGTATCGCCACGACGAAGCACAGTGTTCATGCGAATCTGACGTCTGTCAAAGGGAATCCCAGCCGGGCCGGTAGTCACGGTTGCGGTCCAGATAAGCGCCAATGTACATAGATCACAGTGACGCCCGAGTCAGCCGGACGGAGTAGCGGCCGTCTCACGCGGCGTGGGTCTGGTGGGACCGCCGTCGCCTCACGGGTCCACGGACGCAATGGGACCGCCTGCCGACAAGGCGCCAACGTCGCCACGAAACTCGGCCGCCCTTATCGCTTGGCGTGCCGGGTGCAGAAACGTAATCTTGCACATCGTGTACACCGGGACTGCGGTATACGACCTTCTGCTGCCGAGCGACTCCCGGTCGCTGAAGGCCAAACGCTCGTACATCCGACCGATAGTCGCGGCGCTGCGCAAGTACGAGGTCGCGGCGGCCGAGGTCGGGCTGGCGGACCTGCACGGGCGCACGGAGATCGGGGTAGCCGTGGTCGCGGCCGACGCCGCGCATGTCCGTGAGGTCCTCGACTCGTGTGAGCGATTGGTCTTCGGCCGGCCCGAGGTGGAGGTCCTCGCGACCCGCCGGAGACTGCACGGCGAGGACGACTGACGCGGCCCGCAGGATCGCCGAGGAACGGGCGCGCCCGGAGTAGTCTCAGGGAAGTCGGGCTGCCCTTCGTTGACACTCTCGAACACGTCGGAGGTGGAGGAGATGACAGATCCGGCCAAGGTGCGTCGGCACGCTGAGCGCGTCCGGGAGCTGGTGGCGGAGCTGGTCCGTACGCAGATCAAGGATCCGCGTCTCGGCATGATCACGATTACGGACTCGCGGATCACCGCGGATCTGCGTGAGGCCACCGTCTTCTACACCGTGCTGGGTGACGCAACCGAGCAGATGGCCACCGCCGCAGCCCTGGAGAGTGCCAAGGGCCTGCTGCGCAGCACGGTTGGTCGGGCCCTCGGACTCAAGCACTCGCCGACGCTGGCCTTCGTCCTCGACGATGTGCAGGACCACGCAAAGCACATCGACGAGCTGCTGGCGGCGGCACGGGAGTCGGACGCCAAGGTGCATGAGCTCGCGGCCGGGGCCACCTACGCCGGCGACGCCCAGCCCTACCGGGTGGCCGGCGAAGGCATCGAGGACGTTGACGCCTTCGACGACGTCGACGCTTTCGACGCCGAAACCGTTAACGGCGCGACGCTCGGCGAGCGTCGGTGAGGTACGGGTCGTCCACTCTCGACGCAGAGCTGTTCCTCGCGGCCGAGACGATCGCCGCTGCGCCGCGCGATGGAACCGTGCTTCTCGCGTGTCACGTCAACCCAGACGGCGACGCGCTCGGCAGCATGCTGGGCTTCGGCCTCGGGCTGCGCCGGTTCGGCTTCACAAGCGTCTACGCGAGTTTTCCGGAGCCGTTCGAGGTCGCCGAGCCGTTCCGGTTCCTGCCCGGGCTGGACCTGCTCGTCGACCCCGGCAAGGCTCCGGCCAGGCCCGACCTTGCGGTCAGCTTCGACGCGGCGAGTCCTGGTCGGCTCGGCGAGCTCATCGGGGCGCTCGAGTCGGCGCCGACGTGGATCATGCTCGACCATCACGGCAGTAACACCGGATTCGGGTCGATCCGCCTCGTCGATCCGGATGCGGCGGCCACGGCCGTGGTCGCGGCGGATCTGCTCGCTCGGCTCGGCGTCGTCGTCGACCGGGAGATCGCGACCTGCTTCTACGTCGCCATCGCCACCGATACCGGCTCGTTCAAGTTCGACGCGACCACGTCCGAGGTGCTCGCCCTGGCCGCGCGGCTGGTCGAGGCGGGTGCCGAACCAGGGGATGTGGCCAGGCGGGTGTTCGACACCCGTCCGTTCGCCGCGATCCAGCTGCTCGCGGAGGTGCTCAACCGGGCCGAGCTCGATCCGTCGGCGGCCG
>Ga0209889_1000595_pt1 | contig 10123 bp, 10 predicted proteins | sample GWRWN1_0_10_FD_187233 | JGI IMG/M metagenome (GOLD analysis project Ga0209889, IMG submission 187233) | Riverbed sediment microbial communities from areas with no vegetation in Columbia River, Washington, USA - GW-RW N1_0_10 (SPAdes)... | ecosystem: Environmental > Aquatic > Freshwater > River >... | reverse complement strand
CAGCACCGCGTCCAACCGTTGGACAGGCTTCAACATTTGCTCTCATTGGTACTTACGTAGGCATAATTCCTGTGATGATGGGTCTTGTATGGTATCCATTCATTAGAAGGTTAAGTCCCAACAAGTACAACTTTTTCCTTAGCCTTACTGCAGGATTATTAGTTTTTCTTGGTATAGATGCCCTACTCGAGAGTAACGAGATAGCAGTGAATGCCCTTGCTCCTGCCTTTAATGCACAGATTCTGATTATTATGGTTGCAATTGTTTCTTTTATAAGCCTCCTATATGTTTCACAGAGATTGATTCAACGTGCCTCAAAGCGTTCCAAACCTGACATTGAATATAAGACAGGATATTCAAGCCATTCAGAACCTGAGCCTGATTTGGAGCTAAGTGATACCAGGACTACTTCTACGTCAATCCAACAACAGCTAGTGATAAGGCCTATTGCCATATCTATGATGATTGCAATTGGTATCGGATTACATAATTTCGGAGAAGGCCTGGCTATTGGAGCAGCAGTCTTGTTAGGAGAAGTAGCTTTAAGCTCATTTTTAATTTTAGGATTCACATTGCACAATACCACGGAGGGATTAGCCATTGTAGCGCCTATGGCTAAAAGTCGAAGAATTCCTGTAACAAAGTTAATGATTATGGGTTTGATAGCAGGAGGTCCTACAATTATGGGAGCATGGATAGGCGGATTTTTGTACTCTCCTATAGCAACTATAATTTTTCTTTCAATAGGTGCAGGCGCAATATTCCAGGTAGTTTACTCGATTGGCTCTTGGATGTATCACACCAATGGGAGTAGAGGATTGCTGAATAATCATTCGATTATCATAGGCTTTGCATTTGGGATGTTAATAATGTATCTTACGGGGTTGTTGGTTTAACGATGATTATTAAATATTTAATAGGTGTAAAATGGAAAGTAAAGAGGTGGTCCTTCTGATAAATAAACTCAGTGAAATGACAGAACTGGAGAAGGATAATAGACTAGTGGCTATTCGCGATGCAAATAATGTAAAGAAAGACCATCGGACAGATAGAATGGAGGATTATCTAGAAGTAATTTATGAATTGGTTCAACAGAAGGGATATGCTACAACCGTAGACATTTCAAGTTATCTTAATGTGAGTTCTCCTAGCGTGACCAAAATGATGCAGAAACTCGATGAAACGGGCTATCTAAAATATGAAAAATACAGAGGCATTAGGCTAACCAATGAAGGAATCCGAATTGCTCGAAATATTCGTAACAGACACGGTCTTTTAGCTGAGTTCTTCAAGATAATTGGGGTAGACGAGGAAACCGCGAATAATGATGCAGAAGGTATAGAACATCACTTGCATCCTGAAACTATGAAGAAGCTCGAGGAATTCATAAATGAACTGAAAAAACACTATTCTTAAAAGAATATAGCATTTATCACTAAATTAAAATTATCTAGTCCTCAGGACAGAACATACGCAAGTCCGGGATATTACATGTTATTTATTCTAAACAAAAGAATGTTCCATCCTTTGCAAAAATCTAGGTTTGAAATTTTAAGCCCATTTCGTTTCGTTTCGTTTCGTTTCGTAAGCCTTTGGATATTAGCACTATTTAGGCAAATTCAAAAACTAGGAGACACTATTCTTTAAGTGATTCAATCATTAAGTTTCGGTATTTGTTATTATTAATCAATTGATTCAAACAAAATCCATCTATGACCAAAAGGATGATTCACACGGCACAAGAATTTTAATCACCAGATTCTATCCCAGAAGTTTAATTCTTATTTTCTTTTTTGATGGCAGATCTGATTGTTTCAAAGAGAGTTTCTAGTTCCCATGAATCTTCGTAACGTACACCATTTAAAAAGAAAGTTGGAGTGCCTTCAACACCACTTTTAATTCCATTCTTTAGTGATTTGTTTATGGCGGGAACATAAACATGCTCAGATATTTCTTTTTTGAATCTCTCTATATTCACTCCTACTATCTTTGCATATTCTAATAAATGCCCATCTTCTAATTCATTTTGGTGTTCAAATAGATGATCATGCATTTGCCAAAATTTGTCTTGAGCCCCGGCTGCTTCAGCCGCTTCGGCTGCATGCTGTGCATGAGGATGGATTTCATTAAGAGGGAAATTACGGAATACGAAGCATATACTGTCACCCAGCCTTCTTCTTAATTCCTTTACTATTGGATAGGCCATACCAGTATAGGGACATTCATAATCACCATATTCTACTATGCTTATTGGCGCATTGATAGGACCTTGGATGTGATCATAGTCCATTTTTATTGGTAAAGTCAATTTATTAATCCGTTCAGACATCCTTTCAATTACAATAGCTCATGTTCTATTATTTCTCTTTTGCGATCTATAAAGAAATAGATATTGGCATATTCAACTCAAATTCCATCCACAACTTGTAGTTACTTTCTGGAAAGCGGCAAGTCGCATACCGGTAGGTTAAGTTCCTTTCTGAGAGACTAAAAATGAAAACCCATGAGAGGTACGTCTACGAATGTAACTATAGCATATAGCGAATGTCGTAAGAATTTGTAGGATATGTGAAAACTCCTTCTCTAATTTTATCTACATTAAGACCTAATCTAATTGCTAGAGCAAAAATATTGATAACCTCTTCAGCGTGGGGTCCAATTATGTGAGCACCCAATATACAGTTACTGCTTTTCTCTATCAATAATTTGAAGCCTGAGCAGGTTTCGCCAATTCGACGTGAAGAATACCAAGCGGAAGTATCCTGATAATTCGTTCTAAATTGCAATCCCTTCTGCTTTGCTGCCTCTTCCTGTATGCCGACAGATGTCAAGGGCGGAACTGTGAATATAACACTTGGTACCCCACTATAGTTAGTCCTTAAATGGTTACCATTCAGAAGATTATCAGCAACAATCTCTCCTTCATATGCAGCTACTGGTGTTAATGGCAACCCTTCTGTAGCTGCCACGTCACCTGCCGCATATACTGCAGAATTTGAAGCACTTTGAAGATATTCATTTACCTTTATACCGTGCCTCCTGTCATAGTCTATTCCTCCCGCCTCCAAATTTAGATCTTCAATGTCAGGCACCCTACCTGCGCCATGTACTACCATTTCTGTTTCGATAACTTGACTTCCTTTACTATTATTAGTATTGTCTTGAACACTAGAAGTATAGACAGCAAATTTTCTTCCATTATTTATAGGTTCTATCTTTTTTACTGAAGAATTTAGCTTTACCTTAATACCAATCTCCTGAGTTTTTTTTAGCAACATCCTAACGAGATCAGGGTCAAATCCAACAAGAGGTCTGTCACCTCGATGTAAGATAGTTACGTTTGAACCACAGCGAGCTGCAATATGAGCAAATTCAAGTGAAATATATCCTCCGCCAACGAACACTATGTTGTGTGGCAATTTATCAAGATCCAAAAACTGATCACTTGTAGTAATGTGTTCCTCACCTGTAAAATTCAGCTTTGCAGGTTTGGCTCCTGTGGCTACTACTATGTTAGTCGCTTGGATAGTCTGTTCTTTATTCCCATAATGATCAGTTACTTTTAGAGTATTAGGACCAATAAATCGTGCAGTACCATGAAATGAGTCTATTCCTGCTTTAGAGAATGCATCTTCCCTATTTTTTGGAACCGGTTCTGTAAACCTCCGCTTAAATTGCATTAACTCCGGCCAGTTTATTTTGATTTCTTTTATTAGTAAACTGGCAACTCCTTTCTTATGCATTCTATGATTCCAATCAATTAGTTCGGCAGCTCCTACTAGAATTTTTTTAGGATCGCATCCACGAAGAGCACAGGTTCCACCGAATGGCCTTGAGTCAATAACTGCAGTCTTCCATCCAGCTGAATGGCATTTCCAGACTACGGTAGACGCCGCTACTCCTGTTCCGATCACTACAAGCTTAAATGAATTTGTAGTGTTATTCATTTTAGTCTTATTCACAGGTTACTAATGTACGGCTATTTTATAAAAAAGAATTGTGTTCAAATATTCAAAAAGTGTAACAAGAAGGACACTCGACCTCATATCCGTCAAGTAGCCGCTCGTCTAACGGACCTACAGACCGTTTTGCCTGCCACAACAATTGATTTGCCATTGAAATTAGTTCTTACCATCTTTCCTTCTTGCAAATCATTCCTTCGTAGCACAGTATTAACTCGAGCCATTTGTATTATTTGGCTATTGCAAATTTTTTTTTCTTAAAACTTCTCCCCCACTACAATAATGTAGTTCTACTGTATGCAATCTAAGAAACAAAGGAGCGGCAGTTGATGGTTCAACTGATTTGGAACTTCAAACAATTGATAATCTGATTAACATTAAGAATCTTTTAATCTAATTTCACCCTCTGCATTGAATGCAAAGAAATAGTTGTTGGTATTATTTTTAATTTGTAAATATGGTTGAATCAATTCTTGGATATGTACCAATGATTTCTGCAATAATAGTTTCTGGTCTCCTAATTCTGGGGTTCATTAATTTTTCAAATGCGAGAAAGAATTTGCAACGACAAAGTGATCAACAGATATCTAACTTAAAAATGCAGAATGAACAGCAAATTTATTCCAGAATACTGGAAGCAAGGCTCAAGCTTGAAAATACAGATGAGTTTACAAAAATGGCATCTGAGAGTCCTGTCTTTAAGGATCGTTTTGCACTTGTCGACAGGCCTTCCGAATATTATGTTGTAGTCTCATTTTTAGACTTGTTTGAGTATGTATTCCATCTTAATAGGACACAAATGATAGATAGTGTTGTCTGGAATCGCTGGAAAATTCTTACGAAAACAATAATGAAAATACCGAAATTTGAAAGCATTTGGACCAAGACGAAGGACTCGCATCCAGACATTGAATTCAAAGAGTTTATTGATTCGTTATTAATTCAAAAATAGAAGAAAATAAATTTCATTCGATTAGCCAAGAAGATTATCCGGTATGTATTTGATGTATCTAGCGTGAAATTCGCTTTATTTAGTTTACTTTTCATACTGACAAATGAAGCTTGCAGTTAACGCTGTGCCTGCTAGCTTTGTCTGACGTATAGTCGTGGACACTGCCATCACTCTACGTGATGATTATGAATTAATTGATCATAGAATCTGATTGATTTTATATTGACAAATTCTAACATCCCATGTCTTGATAACTCCCTGCCAAATCCACTATTTTTGATACCTCCAAATGGAACTCTGGGATCTGATATTACTACATTGTTAACAGTAACAATGCCAGACTCTACAGCTCTTGATAACTTTTCAGCTTTCTGTAAATCTTGTGTCCAAATGCTGGCTCCCAAACCATATTTAGAATCATTGGCAATTTTCATTGCCTCATTTTCATCATTCACCGTAATTATAGGAGCAACAGGACCGAATACTTCTTCACTTGCTATGCGCATCTTTGGAGAAACATTTTTCATAATTGTTGGTCGATAAAAGTAACCCTTCCTGTTTGCACGCTCGCCTCCCGCAATAACTTCAGCACCAGCGTTCACAGACTCTTTAACGAGGGATTCCATGTTCTCGAGACTTTTGGCATTAACAAGTGGACCAATATCGGTACCTTCAGAAAGGGGATCACCTACCTTAAGCTTTCCAGTTTTTTGGACGAATTTCTCTATAAACTCGTTGACAATATTTCTCACAACAATAAACCGCTTTGAAGCGATACAGCTTTGCCCACAATTAATGAAGCGCCCTTTGACTGCTCCAGTTGAGGTTTTTTCTAAATCTGCATCTTCACATACTATGAATGGATCACTTCCTCCTAATTCAAGAACCGTTTTCTTCAATTGGGATGTAGCCCTCTTTGCGACTTTTGCACCCACCGGAACGCTACCAGTAAAAGTCACTGCGTTAATATCTGAATCGATAAGTGTTTCAGCAATACTAGAATTTCCTATCAATGTCTGAAAAATGCCCCCCGGTACTCCGGCTTTTCTGAAAATATTCTCAATCTCAATTCCACATTGCATTGTGGCACTTGCTGGTTTCAAAACAATAGTGTTACCTACCATTAGTGAAGGGGCTGCAAATCTTAGTGCCTGCCAATATGGAAAATTCCATGGCATTATGCTACCAATTACTCCAAGAGGCTCATAGGTTATGATACTCTTTCTTGCTTCGGTATTGACCACTTCCTCTGACACAAAGACTTTGCCGTTATCGGCGAAGTATTCTATGGCCCAAGCACATTTGTCTACTTCAGACCTTGATTCTTTGATTGCCTTTCCCATTTCTTGTGTGGCAGTCTTAGCAAGAATTTCCTTATTCTTTCTAAATTCATTAGCAAAAGCATAAAGAAAATCTGACCTTTTATGGATGTCTTTTTTCCACTCTGAAAACGCTTCTTTTGCCTTCTTTACGGATTCATTGATTTTTTCATTAGTCATGATATCATACTCATTAAGTATCTCTTCTGTTGCGGGATTTAGCGTCTTTAATTTTGTTTCAGTCCCTTTCAAGGATTTATTACACCCATCTCCCAGTATTTTGCCATAATATAAAAACCTGCACTGTGCAATATAAATGTGGAATATCTTGTCACAAAAGTAAATGAAGCATTCATCAGAAATAAAATATGTCAAACTAAACGAAGTTCGTTTAAAGGAAGGAAAAAGAGAGCAAAATACCGAGCTATTGATTGAATTTTTTGAAAAAATCAATGGAAAAGTCAAGGGATTGAATGGTTATGCAATCATGGATAATCTAGGTGATCCAAAGGAAACCATTGTTTTGACTCTTTGGGAAACGAAGGAAGATATGGACAAATATTATGGACCTGAAAATAAGGTTCTCTCTGCTTTCGTCCTAAAGGCGAAAACTAACTTTGAACGCGTTCCGGAGAGAAAAGATTACGTCATATCGAAATTAGATATCTACTAAAATTTCAAGTTATGGATTTGAATACTCTACAAGATTCTTACCTCTTTCTCTAAGTTCTTTACTATTTAGAAATATAAGACAGCCATTTCTTGGCCTCGGTAATCTCTCCCATGCCTAATTCATGACCGCTATCCTCCCAATAGACAAATACCTTGGCGCTTGATTCTTTGAACAGATCAACAAGTCTCTCGGTTTCTCCTTTTGGGACTATTGGATCACGTGAACCGCCGCTGACAAAAATACTCTTCTTAGAAAGGTTCGGAATAGTATCCGGAATTAGTGGAACCATTGGTCTGAACAATATCGCAGCTGAGAGCACTTCTGGTCGGAGCAACAGTATACTTGCTGCTATATTTGCTCCATTCGAATACCCGATGGCCACTACATTTCGTAAATCAAAGCTATAGAGTTTGGATGCATTTTCTACAAAATCGGCTAATTCGTCTGTACGGAACTTTAAGTCTTCGACATCAAAAACTCCTTCGGCTAGTCGTCTGAAGAAGCGTGGTGCACCGTTTTCCAATACTTTACCTCGAGGGCTCAATACAGCAGCTGACCGACTTATCTCCCTTCCCAACTGGATTAGGTCATCTTCAGTTCCGCCTGTTCCGTGTAATAGAAGCAATGTCATGGTATTACGCTCATTTGAATCCAGAAAATTATGAATAAAGCCCAATCTGGTGGAGTGGGTCACTCTTTTTTTCCTCCAAGGATCTTGCCGTTGACGTTAACTTGGGGTAACACCTTCTGAAGATCATTCCTTATAGATTCAAACCACGGTGGAAGCAGAAGGTGAGTCCCTAATTCTTCTTTGCTTTCATCGACTGTAAAACCTGGTGGATTTGTAGCAATTTCGAAGAGCACACCTCCTGGCTCACGAAAATATACAGAATGAAAGTAAAATCGATCTATAACAGGAGTTGCATTTAGTCCAGATCTGACTATTTCGTGTCGCAAGATTTTTTGTTGCTCGTCACTAGGTGTACGCCACGCCACGTGATGGACTGAACCAGTCCCTATAACTGCCTCTCGTGCATAAGGAAGACAAAGAACATCAACAATTCTAGCTCCTCCTATCACTTCTCCCTGGCCACTAGCGGCAGATGATGAGGTAGTGGGAATTTCATAGCGGAATCGACTCCCCTCTTCAAGAGTGTGAATGAACCCTAATTCATCAGTCAAGATGGATGATGTACGTTCGTAACCCTCCTCTGACAGAGTAACAGAATAAAAGCCTCTTATTGCATGTTCCACTGGGATAGGACCACCTTTCCATACATTAACCCCTCTATCTTTTGCTGATTCGTGAGCTACAAGTTCCACTTCAAGGCCATCGGTATCGTGTAAAGTTATTACCTCTTCCCTATCCTCAAAGCGTTTTATTGGACCGTCAAACTTTATTTTTTGGTCCCTAAGGCGATCCATCCAGTATTCAATGGACTCTCTAGAAATTAAGAAAGACGTCGCAGTAACTTCACTGGTTCCTCTTTGTCCTCTTGGTAAATCTGGCCAATGAAAAAAAGTAAGAATTGTGCCTGGACGTCCTAACTCATCACCATAGTAAAGATGATATGAAGTTGGGTCGTCTTGATTTACTGTCAGTTTTACGAATCGAAGCCCTAATGTGTCGGTATAAAAATCGATGTTTCTCTGTGGATCCCTTGTTATCGCTGTAACATGATGAATTCCAAAAATATCATTATTCTTTTTACGATTCTTATTACTTATTGTTAAATAAATTCATCTCCTTTTAGATTCTCGTTGTTCCTCATTTTGAACAGGACAGGATAGTGCAAGGAACTTACTATTAATTGATTTATTTATTCTATATATGTAATACTACTTGGCATCTATTGAACTCATGAGGGTCAGTTGATTATATGATTAATTTTTAATGATGGAGAAGACTTTTCGACATGGATTAAATAGGTAAAATGTCGAGATTCAAGTATAATAGGGACCATACCTACATTACAGGCTAGGCACTAATTACGAGTGTGCTATCACGTTCCTAAAACCATGAAAACTGATTCATGTATAGTAAAAAAATGGTTAAATAAAATAAAGAAACAATTTGAATAATGAAGGCAGCTATTTTCGAGGCTCCCGGTTTAGATAATCTAAAAGTTATAGATAATGTAGACGAGCCAAAAGTAGGAGATCATGACGTATTGATAAAGGTCAAATTAGCTGGAGTAAATCCGATAGATCACTCTGTGGTATCCGGTATGTTACCAAGAATAGTTCCTTTTCCACATATTCCCGGGGCAGAGTCAAGCGGAATAGTAGAACAGGTTGGAAGTGAGATAAATGAGGGTAGCATACGGAAAGGAGATAGAGTAGTTGTTCACAACAAAGTATTTGATGGGATTTGTGATATGTGTTTAAATGGCCTGGATATGATTTGCAGAAATGGAGGACTGATTGGTGCAATTACTAACGGAGGATTTGCAGAATATATTTCAGTACCAGAAAGAAATGTTTTCAAAGTTCCAGACAAAATGGAATGGGAAGTAGCGGCAAGTTTGCCTGTAACTTCCCTAACACCGTACCATGCACTAAATGAAGCATCCATAAAATTGAATGAGTATTTGCTTGTGTTTGGAGCGTCAGGTAATACAGGTATGATAGCTGTACAATTAGGTAAGAAAATGGGAGCGAAGGTTATTGCGGTCTCTAGGGATATTCGGATAAAAAATGATTTTGGAGCAGATCTATATACTGAATAGTTGAAAATTGCCTGGTGAAAACAAGAGAAAATTTGCGAATTATCGTGATGATAACCATTTGGTACCAATGGTTAGAATTATCGTGATAGTATTGTTTCTTGTTAAGATAACAAAACAAACCATTTTTTAGAATTTTCAAGTTGGAACTCCTATTTCTTTAACATCTCCACTCCGGTTCGACATACTTCTATTTAGAAGAATTGCAAATCCGATAGATGATACTGAAATTAAGGCAGCCGTAAGGAAGATAAGATTATATGATTCTGGAGATGGGAATGAGGTTGAAATACTATCCGTTTCTGGTTCTAAAAATACCTGGTTTGCTTGCAGATATATGCCTGCAATAACAGGTCCCACCGAGGATCCAATAAGGTAAATTAGAAGATTCATTCCCAATGATATTCCACTGAATTGCTTTGGGGTCGAAGTCAGAACAACATTCACAGAACCGATTTGCATTAATGCTAACCCAATAGCGACTATGACAA
>Ga0209889_1000594_pt1 | contig 10132 bp, 8 predicted proteins | sample GWRWN1_0_10_FD_187233 | JGI IMG/M metagenome (GOLD analysis project Ga0209889, IMG submission 187233) | Riverbed sediment microbial communities from areas with no vegetation in Columbia River, Washington, USA - GW-RW N1_0_10 (SPAdes)... | ecosystem: Environmental > Aquatic > Freshwater > River >... | reverse complement strand
ATCCTTCGCAGCCCGTATGCCCACGCCCGCATCAGCTCCATCGACACGTCGGCCGCCGAGGCCCACCCCAAGGTCAAGGCGGTCATCACCGGGGCCGTCCTCGAGGGGCTGAACCTGGCGTGGATGCCGACGCTGTCGCAGGACGTCCAGGCGGTGCTCGCCACCGACAAGGTCCGGTTCCAGGGCCAGGAGGTGGCGTTCGTGGTGGCCGAGGATCGCTACGCCGCCCGCGACGCCCTCGAGCTCATCGACGTCGGCTACGAGCCGCTCGATCCGGTCATCGACGCCCGCAAGGCGCTCGACGAGGGTGCGCCCGTGATCCGGGACGACATCGAGAACAAGGCCGACAACCACATCTTCGACTGGGAGTCGGGCGACGCCGCCCGCTGCGACGAGGTCTTCGCGCAGGCCGACGTGGTGGTGGCCCAGGACATGATCTACCCGCGCTCGCACCCGGCACCGCTGGAGACCTGCGGTTCGGTGGCCCACCTCGACCCCGTGTCGGGCAAGCTCACCGCCTGGATCACCAGCCAGGCGCCCCACGCCCACCGCACCGTCTACGCGCTGGTTGCGGGGCTGCCCGAGCACAAGATCCAGGTCATCTCGCCCGACATCGGCGGCGGCTTCGGCAACAAGGTGCCGATCTACCCGGGCTACGTGCTGGCCGTCGTCGGTTCGATCGTCACCGGCAAGCCGGTGAAGTGGGTGGAGGACCGGTCCGAGAACCTGATGACAACCGGGTTCGCCCGCGACTACCACATGCGCGGCGAGGTCGCCGCCACCCGCGACGGCAAGATGCTGGGCCTGCGGGTCGACGTGATCGCCGACCACGGGGCATTCAATGGCACCGCCCAGCCAACCAAGTTCCCGGCCGGGTTCTTCAACATATTCACCGGCAGCTACGACCTGCAGGCCGCCCACTGCAAGGTCACCGGCGTCTACACCAACAAGGCGCCGGGCGGTGTCGCCTACGCCTGCTCGTTCCGGATCACCGAGGCGGTGTACCTGGTCGAGCGCATGGTCGACGTCCTGGCCGACGAGCTGGGCATGGACCCGGCCGAGCTCCGTATGCGCAACCTGCTGCAACCCGAGCAGTTCCCGTACACCACCCACACCGGCTGGGAGTACGACTCCGGTGACTACCCGCGGGCGCTGCGGCTCGCACTCGATGTGGCCGGTTACGACGAGCTGCGCCGCGAGCAGGCCGAGCGTCGGGCCAAGGGCGAGTTGATGGGGATCGGCCTCAGCTTCTTCACCGAGGGCGTGGGGGCCGGGCCCCGCAAGCACATGGACATCCTCGGCCTGGGTATGGCCGACGGATGCGAGCTGCGGGTGCACCCAACCGGCAAGGCGGTGGTCCGGCTGAGCGTGCAGACGCAGGGACAGGGCCACGAGACGACCTACGCCCAGATCGTGTCCAGCCAGCTCGGTATCCCGCCCGAGGACATCGAGGTCGTCCACGGCGATACCGACCAGACCCCGTTCGGGCTCGGCACCTACGGGTCGCGCTCCACGCCGGTGTCAGGCGCGGCCGCCGCCGTCGTCGCCCAGCGGGTGCGCGACAAAGCTCGGGTGATCACCGCCGCGGCGCTGGAGTGCGATCCTGCCGACCTCGAGTGGGAACCCGGCCGCTGGCAGATGCGGGGCGACCCGACGCACGGCAAGACAATCCAAGAGGTGGCGCTGCTGGCGCACAGCAGCCTGGAGCTGCCCGAGGGAGTGGAGGGCCATCTCGACGCCAGCGCCGTCTACAACCCGCCCAACCTCACCTACCCGTTCGGTGCCTACATCTGCGTGGTCGACGTCGACCCCGGCACCGGGCAGGTGAAGGTGCGGCGGTTCGTCGCAGTAGACGACTGCGGCCCTCGCATCAACCCCATGATCGTCGAGGGGCAGATCCACGGCGGGCTGGCCGACGGCGTGGGCATGGCGCTCATGCAAGCCATCGCCTTCGACGAGGACGGCAACTGCCTGGGCGGGTCGTTCATGGACTACCTGCTGCCGACGGCGGTGGAGTGCCCCACCTGGGAGCTGGGCGAGACGGTGACGCCTTCGCCCCACCATCCACTGGGCTGCAAGGGGGTCGGCGAGTCGGCCACGGTCGGGTCACCGGCCGCGGTGGTCAACGCCGTTATCGACGCGCTGGAGCCGTTCGGCGTGCGGCACGCCGACATGCCGCTCACGCCGGCGCAGGTGTGGCTCGCCATGCAGGGAAGGCCGGTGCGCACCGACCTCGCCATCACGTGAACCCCGACGTCGAGGCCCGGGCCGCCGAGTTGCGGCGGGATCGGGTCCCGTTCGTGCACGCCCGGGTGGTGCGGGCCGAGCGGCCGACGTCGGCGAAGCCGGGCGACGAGGCGGTGGTGCTGCCCGACGGCACGATCGAGGGCTTCGTCGGGGGCGTGTGCGCGGAGGCGACGGTGCGGGCGCAGGGCCTGTCGCTGCTCGACTCCGGCGAGTCGCTGCTGCTGCGCATCTCCGCCTCGGGCGATGCCGATAGCCCGGGCTCGCCCGAATCCGAGGGAACCCTGACCGTCGTCAACCCGTGCCTGTCGGGTGGGACGCTGGAGATCTTCCTGGAGCCGGTGATCCCCGCGCCGACCATCGCCGTCCACGGCGAGTCGCCGATCGCCGCCGCCCTGGCTGCGCTGGCGGAGCGGGTGGGCTTCGAGGTGGTCGAGAGCGTGGGCGACGTGGTCGGCGGGGGGGCGGGCGCCCCGCCGGCGGCGGTGGTCGTGGCGTCGCACGGCCGCAACGAGGAGCCGGTCCTGGAGGCGGCCGTGCGGGCCGGCGTGCCGTACGTGGGCCTGGTGGCCAGCCGGAAGCGGGGCGAGGCGGTCGTGGCGGCGCTCGATCTCGACGACGCCCAGCGGGCATCGGTCCACACACCCGCCGGGCTCGACATCGGTGCCCGCTCCCCACGGGAGGTGGCACTGTCGATCCTGGCCGAGATCGTGGCGCTGCGCCCGCGCCCCTCGGGCACGACCGGCGCGTCGACCGCGGTGTCGGCGGAGCCGACGCCGCAACCTGAGGTGGTCACCGACCTGGTGTGCGGCATGTCGGTGGTGGCCGACGACACCGGCCTGCACCTGGACCACGGGGGCAAGCGCTACTGGTTCTGCGGGACCGGATGCCTGCGGGCGTTCGCGGCCGATCCGAGCGCCTACCTGCCGTCCGACATGTGACGGCGTTGACGCATCCGCGACGTGGACCGGATTCGTCTGGGTCCGGCCGCTGACGCTCCGGCGATCGCCGCCTTGCAGGCCGATAGCTGGCGGCACGCGTATCGCGGGTTCCTGTCGGACGCCTACCTGGACCAAGAGGTCGACGAGGACCGCGCCGGCTCGATGTGCTGTCACACCGGCTTCCGAACGCCTAACGGTCAGCCACGGCGTGCTCGACGTGCACGTGGTGGAGCTACGTGACGGACTGTCGGCGGTGGACACGCAACCGGTGTTACATGACGACTCTGCGATAGATGAGGTCGAAGTCGGTCGTGTAGTTGGTGAAGTCTTCGGCGATCTCCCAGCGTCCGGTGATCGTGTTCCCGTCGTCGCTGAACATCGCGGTGAAGCGCTGAGAGAACGGCTCGCCCTCTCGCCAGAGCCTCCACCCGTCGTCGCCGATGCTCATCTCGTAGACGCGGCACACACCGCGCTCGTCGGAGTACAGCTGGAAGTACGTCCCGTTGGCTGCATCGCAGCCGATGATGGAGATGCTGTCGGGCGCCTCGGGGAGCTCGGCCGTCGTACGTTCGATGAGATGTGCCCGCGAGGTGTGCCACTCGAAGGTGGCTCGTCCGCCGCCTGGCCACGGCTCTCCGTTGGGCCATGTGGCCTCTAAGGTCCACTCGCCGACCAGAGGCTCGAGCTCTGTGAGCGCGTCCTCCGCGGTTGGTTGATCCATGGGTCGTTCGCTCCTCCTGCTGTACGCGTTCGAAGTCGCGATGCGCGCCCGGCGTTGGGTCATCGCGAGCCCGTTGCCTGATCGGACGTCACGCGCGGACCCAACTCATCGGTGGGCCTTGGAGGGTGTTCGCAGCGGGCGCGCAGGTCAGGCGATGGGGTCGGTGATCGCCACCGTGGTCGCCCGGTCGGGCAGTTTGGCCGACAGGTCGTCGGTGAGGTCACCGGTGCCGCCGACGTAGAGCCAGGACAGGTCGGTGTCGGTGGCAACGAACCAGGCTCGGTCGTCAGGCCACCACAGGTCCGGCGCCTGGCCGCGCTGCAGTGACCAGGGCTCGAGGATGCCCGCTGCGGCAGAGACGGCGCCCGTCAGTAGGTAATAGGACCGCTGCGGCAGGTGCAGCCGGGGGATCTGGCCGAGCTCGCGGGCGAGCTCCCGGCGATGCCGATCGTCGCGCCTTTGCCGAGCCCGGATGGCTCGGCGCCACCGCCGGAGGTCGATCGGGTTCAGCATCCCTTCGCCCTTGGCGTACAGGGTGTTGGTGCTCAGCCAGCCGTGGCCCTCCCAGATCGCGAACCACGCCTTGTCGGGAGTCGATGTGTGGGCGCCGGCCGTGCTGGCGACGGTGGCAAGGACGCCTGGCGGCGTGCCCCAGACTTCGCCGTCGCCGGGCGCTGCGTTGGAGACTCGCAGGTAGGTGTCGAAGCCGGGTGGGACGATGGCGCCGACGTCGGACCCGAATGGGTGGAGAACGGACGCGATCCAGTCCGCGCTGCTCGCATCGGCCGCCGCCTCGACCTGCCCTCCGAAGACGCTCGCCACGACCAGACGATGGCAGCCCAGAACCATGCGATCCACCACCGCCGCAGTGGCGCATGGCACAGATCCAACCCCGCTCGACGTGGCAAAACCTGACTTGACCGATCGGGATTGAGGGCTTACGGTCGGATACGACAACCGAAACGTCGGGGAGGCGCCGATGACCGTGACCGACGAACTACTGGCCAACGCCGAGCGCTTTGTCGAGAGCTTCGACCATGGAGCGCTGTCGATGCCGCCCGCCACGCACGTGGCGGTCGTCGCCTGCATGGACGCTCGGCTCAACCCCCAGGCCCTTCTCGGGCTCGGCCTGGGCGACGCCCATGTCATCCGCAACGCCGGGGGAGTGGTCACCGATGATGTGATCCGCTCGCTGGCCATCTCACAGCGGCTGCTCGGCACGACCGAGATCATCCTCGTCCATCACACCGACTGCGGCATGCTCACGTTCCGCGACGACGACGTGAAGGACCAGATCGCCGCGGAGACCGGGATCCGTCCGCCGTTCGCTCTCGAGGCGTTCCCCGATGTCGACGCCGATGTCCGGCAGTCGATCGCCCGCATCCAGGCCAGCCCCTTCCTGCAACACAAGAATGTGCGCGGCTTCGTGTACGAGGTCCAGAAGGGCTCGCTGCGCGAGGTGTCGTGATCGAGCCGTAGGCCTGGATGTCGGGGTCAGGCGGCGTCGTCGAACGGGCATGGTTCGTCGGACGGTGGTCCCACCGAAGGTGGATCGTCGCGCGGGGAGCCCCTCGCCCGACGGTCGGGGTGCCGCGGGTCGTCGGGTGGGACCATCGGTCTTCGCCCGGTACCCGGCACCAGCGCCCAGCCGCGGCGCGTCTTCAGGTCGTGATGGTGCCCGCACAGGCGGTCGATGTTGTCGAGGGTCGTCTCGCGGATCGCGGTCCAGGGCGTCCGGTGGTCATGCTGGATGCCTTGGCGGTGGACTCGTGGGCAGCCGAGCACCGTGCACGCCGGTGAGCGCCAGAGCAGGGCGACGCGCTGCGCCATGCTCGGAGCCCAGCCGAGGTGGGTGACGTTGGCGACGTCGACGCCGTTGGTGATGACCAGCTTGAGGATCGACTCGCCCAGCAGTCGGCGGGCGGCGTCGACCGGTACCGGGCCGACACCGGCGATCTCGCACACCTCGTCGCCGTCGGTGTGGCCCCGCACGAGCGCTTCGAGGTCGACGCGCAACAGCGCCAGATGGGTGGGGTCGACGAACCGACGGCGTGGCACTGCACGCTTGTCGCTGGAGGCGGCGGGGTCTTCGTAGCCGTCGACGGGGTAACGCCTGGTGGTCGACTCACCCGTAGCGGCCCGACCGGACGTGTCACCCGGAGTGCCGTGTCGCCGTGCCAGCTCGACGAGGGCATCGAAGGCGTAGGCCTCGCGGGGCTCGTGGCGGCCCTGCCTCCTGGCCGCCTGGAACAGCTCGTCGATGATCGGATCGAGAGCGGCGTTGAACCGGGACCCAGCGTCGGGGGTGCCACGCGCGGTCAGGTTCCACGCTCCCTCGCCGTTGCTCCAGCGACTCAGGCGTCGGTCACGGTGGATCCGGCGGTGGGTGGCCTCGGGATCGGGGTCGGCCTGGGCCCTCGTTCGTGCGCACGCCTCACGAAGCTCTGACAGGCTCGAGTTCGCCGCCTTGTGGAGGAGCGACCGCTCGGCACCGGGGTTGGCGCCCGCGGCGTGCGCGATCGCCTCGGCCTGAGGACGGGACAGCTCGCCGCGACGCAGTGCCGCGGTGGTCTGCGGCAGGTCGGCCACGTTCTTGGAGGCCTCCAATGAAGCCCGCGCGGCACCGAGCGACGAGCCCGACTTGCGGGCCAGATACTCTGCCGTTCCCCGATCGCCGGCCCGATCCGCCACCCCGGACTCCTCAACGCGGGCGGCGAGCAGCGTCTTCGCGCCCGCGGCCAACCGTTCGATGGCGTCGTAGGCCTGCCACATGCCGGGAGCATCGGTGAGAGCGACATCGCCGGGCTGGAGTCGGCCGACCTGAAGGCGCAGCGCCGACTCCAGGTCCTTCACCTGCCGAAGCTGCACGCCTACGAACATGCGTACGATAGTAGGTGTCCTGATAGCCCATTACAAGACTTTTACTGATTTTTCTTGCTGTTAGACCATTTTCAGTGGCTATTCAGGGTCCGCCTGGCAAAGTCACTGATGCGCTCGGCAACGACCGCCGGCTGGTCGATGGGGCTGAAGGCGAGGCTGTCGGCGATCGGCGACACCGTGGCGTCGGGCAACAGCGCCGCCAGCCGTGAAGCGTGCTCTGGCGGAAAGATCCTGTCGTCGGACGACCAGGCGATGAGCACCGGGATCGTGACGTCGCCCAGCCTCGCGGCCGCCGCGCGCGTGTCGGCCGCGTCGATCGACCGGAGCAGGCGCACGAGATCGCGACGCACCCCGCGGGACCGGCGCAACGGCTCGAACATCCGGTCGAGGCGCTGCCGGTCGAATCCCCGGTGCGTGAGCCGGCCGAAGGCGATGGGCAGCCGGGCGAACCGCGGCGAGCGCATAGTCTGCGCAGTCAGCCAGGCGTTGCCGGGCATGTAGCTGGCCCATACCAGGAAGCGAAAGAACCGGGGCGGGCAGTTGTCGAAGGCGTCGCACGACGTGAGCACCAACCGGCCGATCCCGTCGGGACGGCGCGTCACGACCAGCTGGCAGATCGCGCCGCCCGTGTCGTTGCCCACGAGCGTGACGTCATCGAGTCGAAGGGCCGCCACGAGATCCGCGACCACGTCGGCCTGAGCGGGGAGGCCGAGCGGGGCCCCGGGTCGCACCGGCTCGGCGTGGGAGCCGAGCGGGAGGTCCGGCGCGATCACCCGGTGGCGGTCGGCGAGCAGGGGGATGACGTCGTCCCAAAGGTGGCCGTTGACCAGGGCCCCGTGAACCAGGACGACTGGCGGGCCGTCGCCCGCTTCGCGCACCCGGATGCGTCCGATGTCGAGATCGACGTGCCGTTCTGCGATCGTGCTACCGGGCATGACGCGCTCCCTCCTGTAGCGACTGCTACACATGAAGGTAGTCCCAAGGCGTAGCAAGTGCTACGTGAAGGAGGTCACCCGACAGTGAGCGAGCCAGGGCGACGCGACGACCTGGTGGAGGGAGCGCTCGGGTACGCCCTGCGGCGCGGTATGGCCGATCTCAGCCTTCGCCCCCTGGCGGCGGCGCTCGGCACCAGCGACCGGATGCTCGTGTATCACTTCGGTTCCAAGCGGGCGCTCATCGATCAGGTGCTCGATCGGGCGTCGTCCCGCCTCGCGGCGATCGTGCTGGACGAGATGGCGGCGGGGGGCACCGCCCCCGAGCGTCTGGAGAACCTGTGGGAGCGGCTCGCCAGCCCCGACGCCGAGCCCTATCTCCGCCTGTGGTTCGAGGTGCAGGGCCTGGCGCTGATGGGCCACACACCCTACGACGAGTCCGCACCCAGGCTGCTCCGAGCCTGGGTCGAGCTGTCGGCCAGCATCCTCAGTGACATGGGCGTCCCGGCCGCCGACGCCCGACTGGCCGCCACCGTCGAGGTGGCGGCGATCCAGGGCCTACTCCTCGACCTGCTGGCGACCGGGGACCGGGCACGCACGGGCGCCGCCGCCCGCGACGTGATCACCCGGATCGTCGACTGGGGCGGGGCGTAGCCCGGCCCGGTGCGGGAGAGCCTGGCAATCCCGCCCGCGGGAGGAGCCGCTTCTGGCGCCGAAACGGTTGGCTGGGCGGACCCCTTGAACCCGCCCTGGCAACCAATCCGGCGCCAAGAACCGTCAGTCGACCGAGACGATCTCGACCTGGAGCTCGGCCCCGGTGGGAGCCGTGAACGTCACCGAGTCACCGGGTGTCGATCCGATGAGGGCCTCGCCGAGGGGCGACGACGGGCTGATGACCTCGAGGTCGTCGTGGCGTTCCTCGATGGAACCGACCAGGTAGCGCTCGACCTCGTCGTCGCCGGAGTAGCGGATGGCGACCACCGACCCGTGCGACACGTGCTCACCGTTGTCGGCCTGGACGATCTCGGCGTTTTCGAGCATCGCGGAGAGCTGGCGGATGCGGCCCTCCATCTTGCCCTGCTCCTCCTTGGCGGCGTGGTAGTCGCCGTTCTCGGAGAGGTCGCCGAGCTCCCGGGCCGCCTCGATCTTGCGAGCGATCTCGACCCGTCCGCGCGTCGTCAGGTCCTCGTACTCCGCCTTGAGGCGGTCATAGGCAGCCTGCGAGAGGTGATGGGTCTGTGCCATAGACGCACCAGGCTAGGACCTCGCGACAGGTCGGCCAACGGCCAGCGGTCTCGCCTGCGGTCGCCAGCAGGCATCGCGGTTGACGCCGCTCGGCGCTTCGGTGAACACTTGCCGCCGTGCGTCCCCTCCCCGCCTCGGTAATCATCATCGTGTAGCGCACGTCGGCCGCTCGACGTGCGCTCCCGACCGTCCACCATCGGTGGGCGGTTTGTCATTTATCGGCCCGGATCAGCTACCTCGGAGAATTAGTGAGCCACCAGATCGGAGTCATCTGCGGGGACGGCATCGGCCCCGAGGTCATCGCCGAGGCCCTCAAGGTCGTCCGGGCCACCGGTGTCGCCCTCGACACGGTGGACTACGACCTGGGCGGCGCCCGCTATCTGCGGGACGGCACGATCCTGCCCGACAGCGTGATCGACGAGTGGCGCGGGCTGGACGCACTGCTGCTCGGCGCCGTCGGCACCCCCGACGTCTCGCCGGGCGTGATCGAGCGGGGCCTGCTGCTCAAGATGCGCTTCGACCTGGACCTTTACGTCAACCAGCGGCCGCTCCTGGACGCCGACAAGAGCATCGACATCGTCGTCATCAGGGAGAACACCGAGGGTCCCTATGTCGGCGAGGGCGGGGTTCTGCGCAAGGGCACACCCCACGAGGTGGCCACCCAGGGGTCGGTCAACACCCGCATGGGCGTCGAACGCTGCGTCCGCTACGCCTTCGAATTGGCCACACAACGCCCCCGCAAGCACGTCACGCTGGTCCACAAGACCAACGTCCTGACGTTCGCCGGCGACCTCTGGCAGCGTGCGTTCACCGAGGTGGCCGGCGAGCACCCGGACGTCGGCACCGCCTACAACCACGTCGACGCCGCCTGCATCTACTTCGTGCAGGACCCGCAGCGCTACGACGTGATCGTCACCGACAACCTGTTCGGCGACATCCTCACCGACCTCGGCGGGGCGGTCTCGGGCGGCATCGGGTTCGCGGCCTCGGGCAACCTCAACCCGGCGCGCACCGGCCCGTCCATGTTCGAGCCAGTACACGGCTCGGCCCCCGACATCGCCGGGCAAGCCAAGGCGAACCCGGTCGCCGCGGTGCTCTCTGCTGCCATGATGCTCGACTTCCTGGGCGAGGCCGACGCCGCCGCCCGCATCCGCAAGGCCTGCGCCGAC
>Ga0209889_1000592_pt1 | contig 10133 bp, 9 predicted proteins | sample GWRWN1_0_10_FD_187233 | JGI IMG/M metagenome (GOLD analysis project Ga0209889, IMG submission 187233) | Riverbed sediment microbial communities from areas with no vegetation in Columbia River, Washington, USA - GW-RW N1_0_10 (SPAdes)... | ecosystem: Environmental > Aquatic > Freshwater > River >... | reverse complement strand
TCCCTTCTCTATGGAAGCCATGGCAGGCCCTCCGGGAAACTCCTCCCTGACGGTCTTGTTGACAAACAGCAACTCTGGCCGGAACGCGTACCACGCTATGGCTAGTGCGACAATGCCGACACCGATAATGATATTCCGCTTATTCATGGATAAATCCTCCCTTAATCGTGTTTATAGATTGATATGGCTTGCTTCCCGTCATAGCCGGTAACCCAGGCTGAAATGAGCGGGAGAATGTTGCTGATTAGATGTCAGGGGAAGCGGAAAGGATGCGCCGAACCGAAATTCTCCGGGGCGGGAACCGCTCGCTTGCTTTGATCCTGCGGTAACAACTGGATTTGCTAAAATAAGGCGGGAGTTTGAACATATCCAAACCATGCTCATAGAATCTTGTCTGACTCAAGAAATTGAATAAGTGTGATAGGGTCAAATTATGCTCAGTAATCACAGCAGCCATCAACCTCGTTAAAAGGAGTATTTTCATGCCATCGAATGTATCGAATGCCGAAGCATGGCCCAGTCTGCCTCTTGAAGCATGGAGCGATACATGTGCGACCTTGCACATGTGGACGCAGATTGTTGGAAAGATTCGCCTCACGCAGAGTCCGTGGATCAACCATTCCTGGCACGTGACCTTGTACGTGACAGCCAGGGGCCTTACGACGAGCCCCATTCCCTACGGGAGCAGGACGTTCGACATCGATCTCGACTTCATCGGTCACGATCTAAGGATTCAGGCCAGCGACGGTGGCATCGCTGGCTTTTCACTGCAGCCGCAGTCCGTTGCGACATTCTACGAGCGACTCAGAAACGAGATGGCGAAACTGGACCTTCACGTGAACATCAATGAAAAACCCAACGAGATCCCTGACCCGATCCCCTTCGATCAGGATGAGACTCACACTGCATATGATCCGGTCTATGCAAATCGCTTCTGGCGGGTGCTCGTGCAGGCGGATCGTGTATTTAAACAATTTCGCGCGGGCTTTGTCGGCAAGTGCAGCCCAGTGCACTATTTTTGGGGTGCTCCCGATTTGGCGGTCACTCGATTCTCCGGGCGACGGGCGCCGGAACATCCCGGTGGTGTTCCTCACCTGCCGGACCGAGTGGCTCGCGAAGCCTACTCCCATGAAGTCAGCAGCTGCGGGTTTTGGCCCGGCGGGGGCCCTGTTGCCTATCCCGTGTTCTATTCCTATGCCTATCCGGAGCCGAGCGGTTTCGCCTCCGCGCCGGTCAAGCCGAGCGCTGTGTTCTATAGCAAGGATCTGCGAGAGTTTATTCTACCCTACGATGTAGTCCGCGCAGCCGAGTCGCCGGATGAAACGCTGCTCGATTTCCTGCAGACGACCTATGAAGCCGCAGCGAATTTGGCGAACTGGGATCGGAACTTTTTAGAGCGAAGAACGTAGAAGGGGCCATTTCTTGCCATCACACGTTGGGTCACATCCTGTGACTTCTACGACTTAGCCGCCTAACTTTGACTAGCTTACACTGGGCGATATTCCTTATTCGATTTACTCCAAGGGATGTGTGGAGGTCGCCTGTGCTGATCTGACCCGCGACTCTATCAGTGGGCGCAATGCTCGAATCAATGGGCGTGCCCAAATAGCGACAATGATCGCAGTTGCAAGAAGTCCTAGTGTGATAGGCCACACAAACATAAAAAGGGCGTGGTAAACCGTTCGGTCAACCGCATCTGCCCAGATCCCTATGTGCGCCGTGCCGAGCTGTCCATCGAGAATCGGCTCGCGGGTTTCGTAAACGGTTTTACCTTGTAGGGTGAGTTCGCGCCGACTAACTTGACGGCGCTGATCGGAAGTAAGTTCTTCCTGAAGTTCTGGAGAAAAGGTTGCCAAGCTATGGGCGATCACCTTTCCCTCACGGTCTCTAATAAAAGCGTAGGCAACTCTGCTCAAGCGGGCGTACTTTCTGACTGTTGTTTGTAGTTGCAGAACATCTTTACCGGCGAGGTAACCTGCAGCCGCATCGCTCAAATTAGTGGCTATGAGGACGGCGCTCTCATCCATTTGGGTCCGCAGCGCCCGACCCATGAGCTGATTCAGAATGACCACAAAAAGAAGCCCAAGAACCAACAGCATGATCTTCCATTCGAGGCTCATACCCCGCAACGAGACACTTAGGGCGCTTATCGTTTCGTTTCTTTTTCCTGCTTTTGTCAGTGCATCATATACGCTGCTCATAGCGTCTCCGACAATTAATGGTGTCTGCCCTACTTACCTGCTTCCGTCCGGATGGCCGGCGAACGCAAGCCATTCGTTCCTTAGGCCCGTTAGCCAGGTTTGATTAGCCTCTTCAAGGGTTTTCAAACCGTTAATTTCAACCCGATGCAGCAGCAGGTCGTCCGAAATCCTTCTTGGCGTAATCGTGGCTTGATATCCTCTATTGCTTAAGCGTCCGGCGTATTCACCGGCTTGGGTTTGGCTACGAAACGATGCCACGATGAAATTATACGAACCGTCGGGTTGCTTCCGTAGCAATGTCTCCGGCGTCAAGCGAGGGAGCACGAGTTCCTTTCCTGCGGACACCCGGTTAAGATTCTTGATTTGAGGGTTGAACTCTTTGATGAGATCGATGCCGAGGACGGCGTTGGCTCGATAGGCATCAGTGGCAATTTTGTAGATGCTGGAGCCATGCGGAATTATGACTCGCTGCTCCTTCCGTTCGAACTTAACTTCTGCATTGGCTTTTTCCGGTACGGCTTCCTGATGAGTAACCAACAGAACCCATTGGTTTAGATTATGCTTGGCGACTTCGAGACCTCTCCCAGCAGTGGTGAGGAAGTTTCGGGGATCGATAAGAGATGCTACGGCGACAAGAGCGAGGATTGTGAGGAAGGTCGCAACTCCAACTCTTTCTAAGCGCCTCAGGTTTTGGTGAGGAACGTCGTTGGCTGCTTTACGAATGGGTCTTTCGCTTTCGGTCTCAGCTACCGGTACAGGAGGAGTGATCTCCGCTTCAGTGACCTGCACTTCCGATCCCAACCTGAGATCGCGGGCCACTTCCTTGATCATAGTTGCAGAAATAATTTTTTGAGATCGTGCGTAGGCGCAGAGCAGGGCATTATCACAGATGATGTTCATCAGCCGCGGAATCCCGTCCGAATAAAAGGCGATCTGCTGCAGGACATCACGGTGAAACAAATCCTTACCTTTATACCCAGCAGCCCGAAGTCGAAAATCAATATAGGGACCCACCTCCTCGTCCTTGAGGGGAACAAGTCGGCATTGAAGCGCCACCCGCTGCTTAAGCTGCCGGAGACTAGGTCGATCGAGTCTTGCCTGAAGCTCAGGTTGACCCATCAGCACAATTTGGATCAGCTTTTCCTGATCGGTCTCCAGGTTGGAGAGAAGTCGGAGACCTTCGAGAGCCTCATCGCTTAGGTTTTGAGCTTCGTCAACTAGCACCGCCACAATGTGGGACTGCTTGAGCTGCGTGATTAGATAGTCGTTCAGCTCCTGAAGCAGCGTTACCCTGTTTGGTTCTTTCGGGGCTAAGTCCAGATCGGAAAGGATTACTTGGAGCAGTTCTGTGAAGTTTAAATAGGTGTTAAAAATAAAGACCGAATGAATGGTGCCCTCCAAGTTGTGCATCAGTTTACGCAGCAGGGTGGTTTTTCCGGTGCCCACCTCCCCGGTAACCACAATGAAGCCCTTTTTGGCCTCGATCCCATAGCGCAGGGTAGCGTAGGCCTCCTGGTAAACCGGATTGGTGTAAAAGAACCGGGGATCAGGAGTGACGCTAAAGGGTGATTCTGAGAATCCAAAATAGCTGTTGTACATGATACCTCGACCCTCTTTGGGAGTCGTAGGCGCGACCGAAGCAGGTTACCGATGCGGCCCTGGCATCCGCTGCGTTTGATTACCTCAGGCCAGAGAGATCTAGTGGTAGGGCAGTCGCTCGCCCCACCAGGTCGAAGAACCGAGAATTTTCGTGACGATCCTCTGCTGAAGCAAGGGTGATGCCATTAGGCAAACTTACTGTTTGGACTAATGTCGTTAGAACGAAAGGACCGAAGAGCTTATAACTGTGCGGATTTTTCTTACGCCCTGCACGCTCCATCCTACAGGGTTTTCCTTCACGTCATGCTCAGGGAAGAAGAGCACTGATGGATACGCCGAAGCGTCCTTTTCGGATTTCGTTTCCCGCTAGCACTTCACTCGGCGAGATATGCCCCCATGCGGCTCATGAAAGCCGCAGCGGTTGCCCGGAATGAGACGCAGGAGCGTTTCGTTCAATGCAGCATGATGTGGGCGACGATTTCGAAGGCGACGATTCCAAAGGTTGCTAGAGACGTCGCCAACACGAAAAGGGTCCGGCGTTTTTCCAGTGTGGTCATCATTGCCAGGTGGAAGCCCACCTTGGCTTCCATTCTGAGCTTTCGGGCGTACCAGAGAGTATAGAGATTCGCGATCGCGGCCAAGGTTGTCAGGATGAGAATCGGAACCCGGATGACGCTTTGGTCTAAGAAAACCAGAGCGGCCGTTAGGCCAAATAATCCGCTCGCGCCGAAAGCGACAGCCAAAGGACCGATCAAGGTCGATATCGCGCAGGGGGCACCCAGAATGCCAAAAACGATCGCTCCCAAGCTGGTTCTTTCTCTTACCGGTATTGCAAGTACGTCGTTGGCCGGACGGGTGTCTTCCTTGCCATGTAACCGATAGGCCGTCACCGGCTCTCGAAATCCCTTTAGCAGGAGCTGTTCGGATGTAGCCTCAGGAAACTCGGCGCAATGCGCGGCGTAGCTTTCTTCGCTGATCAGGATTTCTCCTGCGCCGGCTTTGCCTTGGAGGCGAGCGGCGAGATTGACCACGTCGCCAATGGCCGTGTAGTCCTTGCTATCTTCGGAGCCAAGCCGGCCGACGCGAGCATAACCGGTTGCGATTCCTACAGAGACTTGAAGAGAGAGGCCGAAGCGCGCGCCTAAATTTTGCAGCGTGGACCCTAGTTCGGTGGCTGCGAGAATAGCGCGCCGAGCATGATCCCCGTACCGAATGGGCACATTGAAAAGAGCCATCACCGCGTCGCCGATGTACTTGTCGATAAAAGCGCCGTGCTTTACCAACACGTCGGTGGCCATCCGCAAGAAGGCATCGATGACCTCATGGGTTCTTTCCGCGCCAAGATCGTGGGTTAGCTCCGTAAACGATGATAGATCGGCGAAGAATACCGTGATTTCCGCCAGCCGTCCTTCGTCGATATGAGTGCTACAGCGAGTGCAGATGTTGGGATTCCGCGAACTACGCTTTATGCCGACGCTTCGAAACACGACACTCATCGCGCCCGACAAAAGTGTGCCGCAAACGCGGCATTGCGCCGAGAGGCGAGAGCTGGATACCGTGCTCATGGGAGTTTGATCTTAGCTGGTTTTCGCAGAAAAAGTACATGGTAGAATCTGTGCGAAATAGATATCCATTGGCTGACTTCGACTCTCCGGCTTTCAAAAATGGGTCTTCAGGTTTCCGTGTGGCTAACCGCGGAGCGCGCGGAGAAGAGGGAGTAGAAAGAAAACTCTGTATTATATGCCTGAAGGTTCCGCAGCTTGCGCGCAAATTTTTCGGTCGTCCGTAGCTCTTGGGCTACAGGCGCTAAATCTTTTTCTCGCGCCAAGACGCCCAGAACGCAAAGAAACTTCTTTTAACCGGAGAGACAGAGGAAACGAAGTTTTTTAATCTATCTCTGTTATCTCCATTACCTCCTGTAACAAGTTTACTTTTATTCCGTCTCCGGCCTTGGCGCCCTTTGCGCCTTTGCGCGATTCACTCCGATGAAACTTCGAGTAAACAACCCGTGCCGGGACACCGTCAGCAAAGCCGCCATATTTGCCCAAATGCAACGGGAAAGTTTCGCTTGCCTAAGGTGTGGCAGGGCAAATAGAATCCGGTGCGCTGCCAAAGAAGTTTTCTGACCCGAAAATAAACGGAGCAAAGATGATCAAACTCTATCAGTTTAAACCCGCGTGGGGACTGCCCAATCCCAGTCCATTCTGCATGAAAATAGAGACGTATCTGCGCATGGCCGGCCTTTCCTATGAAGTGATCAATGGCGCGGTCCCGTTCAAAGCGCCGAAGAAAAAATTACCTTATATCGAGGATGGAACCCAAGTGGTGGCTGATTCGGGATTTATCTTTAAGTATTTAAAGCAAACCTATGGAGATAAGCTGGATGAAAACCTTTCTGCCGGCGAGAAAGCGAGCGCCCATGCCCTGAGCCGGTTGTTTGAAGAGAACCTCTATTGGGTCGCCCTATATTCCCGGTGGCTCGAGGAGTCAATTTACTTGGAAACAAAAAGGGTGTTTTTTGGCGCCATCCCGCCGATTCTGAGAGAGCTTGTGGCCGGTAGAGTAAGAAAAGGAATCCGAAAAGCTTTGTATGCGCAAGGAACGGGTCGACACAGCCGAGATGAGATCTATGACATAGGAAAAGCCGACCTGACGGCTGTTTCGGTCTGGCTTGGAGAAAGGCCTTTCTTCATGGGAGCTACCCCGACCTCGGTGGATGCGATCGCTTATTCATTCCTTGGCAATATCCTCGTGCCTCCGCTGAAATCTCCGTTGAAAGATCACGGAATATCGCTACCAAATTTGTGGACCTATTGTGAGCGGATGAAAAACAAGTACTACGAAACCTGAAGAATGGAAAAAACTCTTCAACACGGCTCGCGTCGATCAGCTTAGTCTCTCTTCCGATTGACCAATGAGAGGCATGTGAAGTAATTGCCGATGTATCTTTCTTAAGATGGACTTTGAAGAGATAACCAAACGCTGGAACGAGTCTGGGCTGGTGGTCATTCCCGGGTTCTTGGATCCGTTGGAAATTGCGGAGCTGAGGCGCATCTGTGATCACGTTCTTCAACAGGCGATCGCGGCAGCGCCGGATCGTGCGAATGCATCGAACATCGCCTATTTGACCGAGCGCAGGTACTTCCATTCACAGGAAGCTGATCTATTACGTTTGCTCGAATTTATCGCGGATCAGAGAATCGTTTCGCTCTTGACCCGTTTGTCCGGCGAACTTCCGCTGTTTCATAACACTCAGTATTTCTACAATCCTGCCAGCATGTCGTGGGATGGAGACTGGCATCGGGACACGCAATTTTTAGCTCCCGAGATCGCGCTGGAACGGGAACGCATGAAACAGCACACAGGAGTACACTTTCGAGTTGCCTTGGTGGCGGATTCCCAGCTTGAATATGTCCCTGCTTCGGAGCGGCGATGGGACTTGGCGGGCGAACTGGAGATTCGGAAAGGAACCGAGCCCAGGCGTTCGGATATGCCGGGGAGTAAGAAGATCGAGCTTGGGGTGGGCGACGCATGCCTTTTTCACGCCTGGGGGATTCATCGCGGCACTTACCGAGCGGATATTCCACGGCGGACGTTCGACATTATCTACGGTTGGGGTGGGGCATGCGATTACTGCCCGCCGCCGCCAATGTGTTTCAGCAATCGAGACTTGCTAGCACGACTGACTCCAAGCGCCCGGAACTTTTTTGACTATTTCATTACTGCTTATAGCGGGTACTGGCGTCAGGGACACTTCTAGATTGAGACGAAGTTGAGCGCGTCTCAGCAAATTTTCCAGGCCGGTTCCTCAATATAGCGATTGCTTGTTGAGCTGTTTCACTCAGACTTCCGGTTCTGATAGATAAACCTGGTTCTCTTGCGTGCCCCTTGATTAACCAAACCCACTATTGCACGGTGCCAAGCGGCAACGTTTGGCGAGGGACAGAAGGTTGTTCTTGCGAAGGTTTTAGAGTCGAAATAGTGTACTAAGAAAGCCCGGATCGGGCCCGACGGAAGAACGGATGCTACGGAGATTACTCTTTTTTCCTTATCAACTTTGTCTGATTGTTTTGTTTCTCCTTCTTGGTGTCTCTTGGGGGATCGGCTGTTATTTTGCCAGCCGGTTTTCCAACGGTGAGGATCGAGCTCGGAGGTATCTCGTCCACTGGGCGAGAATTAGCCTTAGGCTTGCGCGCCTTGAGATCACGGTTGCGGGTCTGGAGCGCCTAGATTTAGGCAGACCCTACGTTTTTATGCCTAATCATTCGAGCTTTCTTGATGTTCTCCTAGTCTTCGCCTTCATTCCCCACAATTTTCGCAGCATTGTTAAAGAAGAGTTTTTTTCGATTCCTCTTCTGGGTCTGACGGTCAAGAGCTCGGGACAGATCCCGCTCGATCGGAATAGCCCAAGGAAGGGCTTGCAGAGCATCAAACGGGCCGCGGAGTTGCTTAGGAGGGGGGTGTCGATTGTTGTTTTTCCGGAAGGCACACGGAGCCCCGACGGAAAAATTCACGAGTTCAAGACCACGCTTTTTGTATTGCCGATTCGGACACGAACCCCAGTTGTGCCCGTCCTGATCGAGGGGACTTTTCAAGCGTTGCGGCGTGGCAGCGTGTTACTTAAAAACCATCCGGTGAACGTGACCTTTCTCGATCCCGTTTCCGCGGATTGCTTTTCAGACAAAGACCGAGCCTTATACGCGGAAAAGGTACGTCGGCGTTTGATCGAATCGAGTCAAAACCCAATCGGGGTGGGAAAACAACACTCAGATGCAAAGCACCGGGAATTTAGCCATAATTGAAAGCAAGACTACATCGTTGATCAAATGCTTAGAGGTAAGGTTGTCATTGTCGCCGTTGGAGTGGATGATGCGCCGGCTTCCCAAAACGGCGCAGCACTGAGCTTTAGTAAGGTTGGCTAGGCGGCGTGCTAATATGAATTCAATCTTTGCCGCAGTTACATCATCATGAAAAGAGGACACGTCGCGATGACCTTTCGCAAGCGATCCATTGCTGTTCTTACTCTGTTTTGCGCCCTGGGGCTGAGCTTGTTCGCGACTCCGAGCCGGGCTGATCTGGAGCGGTATGTTCGGAAGCCCGAAGCCCAGTTCGGTTGGAAACTAAAAGAAAAAATCGAGAGCCAGCAGTCTGGAGACCGGATCTATGATCTCCAATTCGTATCACAGACCTGGCAAGAGAATTCCTGGCAGCATCAATTGCAAGTCTATCAGCCTCGAAATGTCGCGCCGGGCTCGACCATGTTTTTATGGGTGACGGGCGGTTCCGCGAGGTCAGCGTATGTCTCCATGGGTTTGGAGCTGGCGCGGAAAATCAACGCTCCGGTGGCGATTCTTTATCACATTCCGAATCAGCCGCTGCTGGAAAGTAAACTTAGTGAAGATGATCTGATCGCCGAAACGTTTGTCCGTTATCTCAAGACCAAAGATGAAAACTGGCCGCTGCTCTTGCCGATGGTGAAAAGTGTCGTCAAAGCGATGGATGTTTTGCAGGCGTTTAGCAAAGAAGAATGGGGCGAGCCGATCAATGGCTTCATCGTTTCCGGGGCGTCGAAGCGCGGTTGGACGACATGGCTCACCGCGGCCATCGACCAACGCGTTTGTGCAATTGCTCCGGTGGTCATTGATACGCTTAATATTGGCGCGCAGATGCCGCGACAACTCAAAGCCTTCGGCGCCTATAGCGCCCGGCTCACGCCTTATACCAGCCGTGGATTGGTGCCGATACCCGAAACACCCGAAGGCCAACGCCTCTTGAGCATGGTCGATCCCTGGGCTTACCGCGACAGGCTGGCCCTGCCCAAGCTGATCGTTAACGGCACGAACGATTTCTACTGGGCTACCGACGCGCTTAATCTTTATTGGAACCAGCTCTCGGGAAAAAAGTGGGTAGTTTACGTGCCGAACGCCGGGCATGATTTGAAAAGACAGGACAAACCTGAATCGGATCAATTGACTGATCTCGTCAATAGCCTTGCGGCATTCTCCCGCCATCAGATCACCGGCCGGTCCATGCCGAATCTGACATGGAAGCATGAAGCCGTGAACGGCAAGCTGCGCCTAACGATCGATGCGACCCCGGCACCCACGGGCGCAAGGCTCTGGGTGGCGGAGACACGGACTCAAGATTTTCGCACGGCCAAATGGAGCGAGCAGGCGGTGACCTTTTCGAACGGTATAGTCATCGGCGAAGTGACTTTGCCCGAGAAAGGCCATCTCGCGTTCTACGGCGAGCTGGATTACGAAATCGACGGCCTGAAATACCACCTCTCTACTCAGGTTCGGATGACGGAATGTAGTGTGGAGTTACGGCAAT
>Ga0209889_1000590_pt1 | contig 10175 bp, 10 predicted proteins | sample GWRWN1_0_10_FD_187233 | JGI IMG/M metagenome (GOLD analysis project Ga0209889, IMG submission 187233) | Riverbed sediment microbial communities from areas with no vegetation in Columbia River, Washington, USA - GW-RW N1_0_10 (SPAdes)... | ecosystem: Environmental > Aquatic > Freshwater > River >... | reverse complement strand
CTGTCACCTTCGTGTTGCCGCCGGTGTCCGCGCTAATCATGCTTGCGGGTATTTACTATGGTTCCCAGTACGGCGGCTCAACCACCTCTATCCTTGTCAATCTCCCCGGAGAAGCTGCCTCCGTCGTCACGACGCTGGACGGCTACCAGATGGCAAAGCAAGGAAGGGCGGGGGCGGCCCTTGCGGCTTCGGCCATCGGTTCGTTTTTCGCCGGGACCGTCGCGACATTTCTGATCGCCGGGTTCGGTCCGCCGCTTGCCGCCGTGGCGCTGCAGTTCGGACCCGCGGAATTTTTCTCGCTCATGGTCCTCGGCCTGGTAGCCTCTGTGGTGCTCGCTCAGGGTTCGCTGCTCCATGCCATCGGTATGGTCGTGCTCGGTCTGCTCTTAGGACTCATCGGCACCGATGTGAATTCGGGCACGCAACGTTTTACTTTTGGGATTTATGAGCTCGCCGACGGCATCGGCTTCGTGACCGTCGCGATGGGAATGTTCGGTTTGGGCGAGATCATTCGCAACCTGGAAAATGAAGAAGAGCGCTCGGTGATGGTGAGGAAGATCACCGGACTCTGGCCCACACGCGAGGACTTCAAACGTATGGTCGCGCCGATCCTTCGCGGCACTGTCATCGGCTCGGCATTGGGCATTCTTCCTGGAAGCGGCTCGATCTTGGGTTCCTTCGCCGCTTACTCCATTGAAAAGAAGATCTCGAAAAATCGCGCGCAGTTCGGCAAGGGGGCCATCGAAGGGGTCGCCGCACCGGAGTCGGCCAACAACGCCGGCGCGCAAACGTCCTTTATTCCGTTGCTCACTTTGGGGATTCCGTCAAACCCAGTTAGCGCGCTGATGGTTGGAGCGATGATCATCCACGGTATTCAGCCTGGCCCTTCGGTGATCAACGAACAACCATCGCTATTTTGGGGCATGATCGTGTCGATGTGGATTGGAAATCTTTTCCTGGTCATTCTCAATTATCCGCTGATCGGCATATGGGTTCGGATGATTATGATTCCGTATCAACTGTTATATCCGGGGATTCTCGTTTTCTGCACCATCGGTGTCTTTAGCCTCAAAAATACGGAATTTGATATTTATTTCATGGCGCTGTTCGGCGTGTTTGGGTACGTCTTCTCCAAGCTCGGCTGCGAGCCGGCGCCGATGCTGCTCGCGTTCATCCTCGGGCCGTTGATGGAGGAATATTTACGGCGTGCGTTGCTGATCTCGCGGGGTAATCCGTGGGTTTTCGTTCAACGTCCCATCAGTGCGACACTTTTGGCCCTTGCCCTATTGGCAATGTGTTCGGTCCTTATCCCGGCCTTTAGCAAGACGCGCGAGGAAGCCTTTCGCGAAGAGTCCGCATAAAGTAACTGGGGGAGGATTGTATTGGGCTGGAGCTCATCTATAGGGCAGGACGGTAGAACGTAAGCGCGTTACCTCCCAATGCGGCTTCTTTGTCTGCCTGGGTGAGATCATCACGTGCAAGTAATCCGTCGATCTCGTGACGGCACTTGGCCGCGTCGAAGACTTCGTGAGGGAAGTCGCTGCCGAAAAGAAACGGCTCTCGTCCGCCTTTCTTGACCGCGGTGCCGAGTCCGTCATCACCACAATCGAAGCCGACAAAGATTCGTCCTTCGCGCAGCTGCTTTCTGAAATAATCACTCGCTTTCTCGCCTTGTTTGGGCCCGCCGAGAAGATTGCCATCGAGATCCAACTGCATATGGCCGTCGTGATACGAGCGGTCGAGTCGGTCCATGAAGAAGGGCACCCATGTGGCGCCGCCTTCGAGAAAGGCAACGCGGAGGTTTGGGAAGCGGTCGAATACGCCGTGGGCGAGCATTCCCGCTGCCTGAATCATCAGGCTAAAGGGATGACCCAGAGCATGCGCCGGATAATAAGTGCTGAACGAGTCGAGACCCATATGGTGAAGGCAACCCACGTGCACGGCCAGGGCGCAGCCGAGTTTTTCGGCTTCTTCATAGATAGGCCAGTAGATCTTGTTTCCGAGATGTCCTTGTATGGCTTCGCCGTTCGACGGTAGCATGCCGCCGAGCATACCGAGTTCTCTGACGGCGCGGCGCAGCTCCCCAATGCCGGCGTCAACATTCTGAAAAGGAATCAACGCCACGCCTTTGAGCCGCGGACTCTTGTTCAGAAAGCGCTCGTAAAGCCAAGTGTTATACGCTTTGCAGGCGACAGTGGCCCACTCCTCCGCCATGATGCGCCCCACCGCTAATCCAGCGGTAGGGTAGAGCACCGTCCAAGTGATGCCGGTCCTGTCGAGGAAATTCGTCCAGTCTTCCGCTGTTGGGTTACCCGTATTGCGCCGGTTTTGCTTGAGATAGCGAAAGTGCAAGTGGTCGAGCTCCGGAAACAGCCGCGCCATCTGGTTGCCCGCAGGCATGTAGGTGGCGATCTCGTCGCCGCAGGCGTGGTCGTTAATATGGCCGTCCGCATCAATGATCTGCATCGGTGAATCCTTTCATCTCTATGCCTCTCGGCGCGCCGAGCCTTTGATCTGGTTGAACGATTAGTACACGGGAGTGGCGGGCGTCAAGAGACGGAGGAAAGTGCGGTTTTCCTTCACGTACTCACTGGAGAAGAGACACAAGAACTGAGAGAAATTAGCGCCTCGATGCGAAGAGTGCCGTTTGACCAGACTGCTGGAAAAGCATTTATATGCCGGCTGCTCAAAAAGACTCAGAGGCGAGGCGCGCGAAAAATCGACGAGTGGAGGCGTACTTATCCGGTACGTTGGAGCGAGGCGATTGAGCGCAACGAAGCATATGAGTATTTTTCAGAGCCGGCTAGTGGACATGATCATCCGGCGCCGGTCCTTGGGACTTTTCGTTCTGTAGAGTTTCGATTTCCTGCAGAAGATTTTCAATGTTGAGCCAACCACCACGCTCCTTCGCAATCCATCGGGCCCGGACATAACCTCGCTTGTCGATCAGAAATTCTGTGTGCTTGGGAAGCAAAGCTTCGGGAGAATTTCGGTCAGTTTCGAAGGAGTGGTTAAAAAGCGAAAAGGTTTTGAAGATCTCATCGTTGCCCTCAGTGACAACCGGCAGCTGGGAAACGGCACTGTCGACTGCGTTTCGATATCCCTGGGCATCGCTGGGAACCAGAATAATTTCAACGCTGGCGCTTGTAAGTCTGGCAGCCATTTTTTCGAGTTGTTCCAAACGATCTCTGGATTCGGGCAGGGAAACCAGCACGAGTAAAACGATCTTGTCGCCCCGATGATCCTTTAGCGTTTTTGATTCGCCTCGGTCTGTTCCGTAGGCGAAATCCGGAGCCACCAACCAAGCATCTGCTTCCGTAACCGGCGCGAGGGAACGAGCTCTCTCCGCGGTCGACAAAGCTCGCAAGAAATTGATCAGGTCCCACCGTTCATCTTCGCTGAAGCTCTCCTTGAATCCGGGCATGGCGGTTTCTTTAATGCCGTGGCTGAGCCACCAATAGAGGTCTCCGGCGGTGTGGGTGGCAGCATGTTGGGCGGTGAGGTCGGCAGGTTTGGGTTTTAAGTCGGCCGCCGCCGGGCCGTCTCCATAGCCGGCGACCCCGTGGCAAACAGCGCAACTGTCGCCATAAAGCAGCATTCCGTTCGCTACTGAAATAGCATTGTAGGCAGCTGACGGACGCATATAGGTTGTCGGATAAGCATCGATGGAGATTGCATTCCCCGCAATCAGGCCGCCAACGACGAGGATGATCGCGCCCGCGCCAACCATCCAGCGACGATAGCGACCCACGGCAACTGCAAATACGAGCAAAACCGTTCCGACGATCGATAACACACCTCCCGTGTTGAGCGAGAATCGGGCGTCGGGTGAGAGCGCTAGGTTGCTCCAGTCTAGCCTGAACGAAAACGGCCAATCGGGTTGAAGATGGCGCGCCGGTGGAGTGATACTCATCACGCCGACGATCACCAGAATGGCCGCTCCAAGGCTCGCCTCTGCAATTACGCTGCGCCGGAGCTGTGCTAGGAGGGCGGGGATTTTCCCGAGGTCATTATGATTGGCGAGATCGCTCAGCCGCGGTTTCAGACGCCAACGGTTTCTACTGGCCAATCCGATTAAGGGAATCAGGATACCGAGCTTTGCCAGGAGAAGATATCCATAGTCCGTCCCGAGTAGCGGTGGAATTCCGCCGACCAAATACCACGCGTTGAAAAGGCCGGTGACGAGCAAGGTAACGACGCTCACAAAACCTAGACGCGAGAACCTCGCCGTAGCTTCCTGGGCAATAAGCAGGGTCGAAGGCTCTCGGGTTGATTTAGCCCAACTTAACAACATAGCCAGGGGGATCAGCCCGCCCAACCACACGCCCGCCGCTAAGAGATGAAGCCCGTCCATAGCGAGCCGAATGAAAAGTGTCACCCCCTCCGCAGCTGATGCGTGACCGGCCGCGGCCATCGTCATCAATAGCGCGGCGCTCAGAACCAACCTAGCAATCCAAAGCCAAGCTGAATCGCTTTTAACCCAATCGAAGAACGCAGCCGATATCGCGACGGCGAGCAAAAAAAAGAGGGCCATTCGGAAAAGCCAAATTATTCCGAATCGTGTTCCCATCACAACGTTCATGATAACGCCAAGATCGAATGATTCGGACAAGGACAAACCCGTCGCGCTGGCGATCTTGATGAGCAGTCCGAGAATGGCCGTGCCGACCGCCAGTAACAAACTCAAGCGTGTGATGCGGAATTGAGCTTTGGAGAAAGATCGGCAATGGAGCGACGTTTGCGCTCCAGCAGTCTTAAATGCGGGTCGGCTGACAAGAAGCTCGAAACTGAAGCTTCCAACCAGGAGCAGGACACTCGCCACGTGGAGAAAACGGACCGAAACTTCCAGGCCGGTCATGGTGCTCGCTGAGGTTCGCGGATGGTGAAAGGAAACTCGTCCTCTACGATGTGGCCGTCGACGGAAAGCACACGGAATCCAATTCTGTATTGGCCCGGCGCCAGAGGGTTTACTCCCACGGAAATTCTTTTTGGATCATCGGTGCTGACCTCGACGTTGCCGAGATCGACGCGCTTGCGGCTGGAGTCGATCACCCTGAGAGATGAGAAGCGAGCCTCCAGCCTCTCGTTAAACCACAGTTGAATTTGGGCCGGTGCCTTAAAAATCTGCGCCCGGCGCGCGGGCACCGATTTTACCAGCGAGGCATGAGGCAAAACGGTCGCAGGAGAAACTAACAAAATACAAAACACGTAGATCCACAACCTACCCATCACCGACGACTCGTTTCGAGCGGGTAACCTCGCTTCACCGAGCCCGGGTGTCCTTCCAGCATAACGAAGATGTTTCGATAGCCGCGGAATTCCAAAAAGGCAGCCCTCTCCGCGATCTCATTCATGGTGCAGGCACAGTAAAGAACGACCTGTGGCTTATACACCATTTTTGCCCTTAGACGCACCAGCTTTTTTCAATTTTCCTGGCTGGCTCTATCCGTCGAGAATTTTTTTCACGAGCGCTACGACCTCAGGAGGTTGATCCATGATCTCTTTGACCAAGGCTTCAATCTCCTCGCCGGTTGACGGATCCATATCCAGCCTCGATTTGGTGACTTCCGCTATCAGCTCTGGATCCGCCAGGGCTTTGTTGTATGCTTCACGCAAGATCTTCACTCTATCCGCGGGAACCCCGGGGGGTGCGATCATGGGGCGACCCAGCTCGTCACCGCTGAGGATTACCTGCGCGAGACGGCGGCCGACGTCCGCAGTTTTGTACTTGTCCATGAGCTCGTAAATCGTAGGTACGTCGCCAAGCCTCGGATCTCTCTTCCTGCTCGCCTGCAGCAGGTGCCGATCGAAGCCTTTTTTGTCCCACGTGAGAAACGGCTCTCGGCTGAAGTGAACTGTGATCCTTGTCGCCCGGCACACGACTTCGCCCCGCTCCATAGCGAGATCGACGTCGCTGCCTCCGGGGTATCCCAAGACCCTGATGAACTTTGCGCCGATGGTTTCTTCTAAGAGTCTCGTCAATAGCGCGGTTTGATCGCTTGCGCCCGAACCGCCGCACTTCGGCGGTTCTTTGGCCTTCAGGATATCGTCCATAGATTTGTACGGTGAATCGGCACGTATATAGAGCATCATCTGCCCTTTTTCCTGTGATCCCAGCCAGTTGAATTTTCGCACGTCGTATTTCACCTCGGGGATTCCGACCAACTGCTGCAAGTACATGTGGGTCTGAAACATACCGACGGTCAATCCGTCAGGCTTCGCTAGCCCATAAAGATAGTTGGTTGCGACCATCGAGCCGCCGCCCGGCATGTTCTGCGCAACGAGATTGGGATTGCCGGGTATGTACTTACCCATGTGCTGGGCGAAAAGACGACCCCAGCGGTCATACAAGCCGCCGGGTGCTGATCCGATGAGAACCTGAATGGTTTTTTTCTGGTAGAAAGGAGTTTGCGACTGTGCGTGCAAGAGCGGTGGCAGTAGCAGAAACAGAGCCATGAGAATAATCAATTTGGTTTCTTTGACATTCATCGATCCTCCGAACGGGCTTTAGCGGTTTAAATCGTTCAAAAAGCTCCATACTCCAAGCGAGGCGGGATGTCTACGGGAGATTGCGTCTAAGTGCTTTAGCGCCATCGCTTGACAGCTTAGTGGCGTTCACTTAAAGACTTTTAGATGGACATCGGAAGAGGAGGATCTTCATGAATCGAAATGCTCGGTTATTACAGCTTGCCGTGCTGTTGTTTGGAATCTGGGCATGGGCGCCTTCCGCACACGCGCAGGCCGACTTCTATAAGGGTAAAACCATCACGGTTTATATAGGGACTACGCCGGGGGCGCTTTACGATCAGTGGTCGCGTCTGTTGGCGCAATACATGCCCAAACATATCCCCGGGAAGCCGGACATGATCTCGCAAAACATGCCGGGCGCGGGTCACAAGATTGTAGCCAACTATGTTTACAACAAAACCAAACCAGACGGCTTGAGCCTGATCGGTTCTATCGTACCATCGCTGTACTTTGACCAGCTAATCGGTCGCAAGGAAGTCCAATATGATTGGGCTAAGTTTGTCTGGATCGGCTCTCCGGTGCAGGGTGAATATCAGATGTATATGCGGGCTGACAGCCCGTATAAGACCATGGATGATGTCCGTAAAGCCACCGAGCCGCCCAAGTGCGGCGCTCAGGGCACCTCGGACACCGCCTATTATCTCCCCAAGCTTTTTGAAGAGACTCTCGGAACAAAGTTTAATCTCGTTACGGGCTACCCTGGCGGGCCGGAGATCGACCTCGCTGTCGAACGCGGCGAGATCCTCTGTCGCGCCTTTACGATCGAGGCCTTTCTCTCTCGCGAGCCTTATCACACCTGGCGTAAGAATGGCTTCGTGCGCAACATCATTCAAACTGGGCGCAAGCGCGACCCGAAGTTGGGCGACACGCCAACGATGTATGAGTTGATGGACCGGTATAAGACTCCAGATGCCAGCCGGCGTCTCGGCAACGTAGTTCTTGCCGCCGGTGCGCTGGGACGCCCGATGCTGGGCACGCCGGGTATCCCACCGGATCGGGTAAAGATCCTGCGCGATGCGTTCAACGCGACCATGAAGGATCCGGAATTTCTCGCCGACCTCGACAAGCGGAAATTTGATCTTGACCCGACAACGGGTGAGGAACTTGAGAAGATCGTCAAGGAGGCGATGAGCCAGACACCGGAAACCATTGCGAGATTGAAGAAGTTACTGGGCGAGTAGAAGAGTAATTCAGAAAGGTGTGTGGCCGCTACACGATTCGGTTAACGTGTAGCGGCCGGTTTTTTTTGCGATGAGAATTCCGGGTTTTCGGTGAAGAACTATTCACCGCAGAGGCACAGAGTTCGCAGAGATCGGAGAATTTTTTAATCAAGAATTTTTTACTCTGCGTCCTCGGCGCCTCCGCGGTGCAATCTCCGAGTCTTATTTCACAGAAAAGCCGAAGGGCTTCAATGATTTCAATGATTAAGATGCGGCACCGCTGTGGAAGGTAGACTCTCGGCGGTGTTTTGGCTTTCCCGCCGTTGTGATAAGGAGTCCTGCTATGCAAAGCAAAATCACAAGTCGATTTTCGGAACTCTTGAAGCGTCCCGAGCTGCTCATCATGTCGGGCGGCTTTAGCCCGCTGCACGCCCGCATGTCGGAAGTGCTGGGCTACGAAGCCTTCTTTATGTCGGGCTCACAGGTTGCGGCATACGTCTACGGTTATCCCGACGTCGGTTTGCTCGGCTTGAACGAAATGGTTGAGTCGGTGCGGCGGATCACTAATGTCACCGACATTCCCGTGTTCGCCGACGCCGACACCGGTTATGGCAACGCGGTGAACGTTTACTACACGGTCAAGGAATACATTCGCGCGGGAGCCGCGGGTTTACACATCGAAGATCAGGAATCGCCGAAGAAGTCCGGTACACTTGCCGGCCGCCGACTGATTTCTCGTGAAGAAGCCGTCGGCAAATACAAAGCCGCGGTCGCGGCGAAAAAAGAACTCGATTCGGACTTTGTCATCTGCGCGCGCTGCGACTCTATCGGATCGGAGGGTGGAAATTTCGAAGACGCGGTTCAGCGGAGTGTCGCTTATGTGAAAGAGGCAGGGGTTGATGCCATCTGGGTGAACACGCTTAACAAGCGGGAGGAGATTGAAGAAGCCTGCCGGCGGATTCCTGCGCCGGTGATCGCGCCCTACTACGGCCCGCGGCCGTCACCGACCTTCGAAGAGTTTCAGAAACTCGGCGCTGCGGCGGTTTTGTACCCGAGCCTCACCACTGCGAACGGCCTGCAAGCGACCTGGGAAGTGCTCCACGAATTCAAAGAACGGGGTCCGGTCGTGCTGGATGAGTGGAACAAGAAAGCTCAGTCTTCAAAATGGGGCATGGTCCCGCGCACTCAAGATCCGATCCTGCCCGCCGAAAAGATTCGCAAGCTCGAAGACGAATTCATTCCCAAAGAGTTGCAACGCGACTACGACAAAACTTTCGGGCACAACAGACATTGAGCTGAAATGGCAGTAAATGATTATCGTGCGTGACGCTTCAGCCTCAGCTGCCACTGGCAAAGCGGTCGGTTTGAAGGGCAGTGTTAGCCTAAGTAGAGCTGCGTAGGTGGGATAGAACCATCCGCATCGGCAGAATTTCTCGGGTCAACGGATTGAGCATGAAACCGAGGGTCTCGAGTGTCACCGCTCCCAGCAACGCGCCGTCGTGCTCTTCGCCTAACACAACCGGTGAGGTGGCTGCCGCACCTCGGATCTCAAACCGACACTCGGAAACACCCCGTTTGATCGGCGTGCCGTCCGCCAGGGTGAATTCCACCTCGCGCTCTGGTCTGAGTCGTAGCGCCCGCCAGGTTTCCTCGGGAAGCACCGAGTAGATTGCACCCGAGTCAACGAGAAACCGTAGGTTATGAGTTGGTCCACGGCCGTCAGGCCTTCGCAGTCGCGCGTGCACATAGGTGATACCCATACGACGAACGTATAGTACGAAGTTTATGCGGTCAACTCACCTACCGCGGACTGAGGTAGGGCGTTTGAGATGGAGGATCCTTATGCTCACCACCACCTTCCGTAACACCGGCTTCCTGGCCACATTGGTTTCAACGCCGAAACAACAAAATGACCAGAAGGTTTGCCTAAATCCTGTGTTCTAGTGAAGGTCGCGTTTCCTGACTAGCTCAGCAACATATTGAGATCTGGCGGTGGCATCAACAGACAAGCCCCGGCCCTTACACCAAACTAGAAGCTTTTCCACGTCAATAGTAACCTTTTCTGCGTCAAGACCTTGAGCGCGTAAATCGCGTAACTTTTCCTCCGCTAGGGACTCCCACTCGGCAAAAGTTTCCACCAAGTCTTCACGGTCTTCCGATATTTCAAGAAGTCTCGACCACTGCTCCGGCCGAAACCACGCGATACCAAGTTTCAATTGCCCAGAGGGTTTCATTTTAGTGGCCATACCCAGGGACTTCGGAACAGGATGCGTGTTTCGCGTGAATTGCCCGGCTATACCGAACTAACGAATCTCTTTTCTGCTAAATGTATGCCCTTGTCATTCTTGGTTGGGCCTCGAGTGTATAAGACGAACACGATCACGTCCATTCCTCACGCTTCGCTTTCCAGGATCTCCAAACCGTCCAATCGGTCGATTAAATACAGCAGGCCGTTGTCGGCGCGGAAAACATCGTTGCTCTTGACGG
>Ga0209889_1000589_pt1 | contig 10178 bp, 9 predicted proteins | sample GWRWN1_0_10_FD_187233 | JGI IMG/M metagenome (GOLD analysis project Ga0209889, IMG submission 187233) | Riverbed sediment microbial communities from areas with no vegetation in Columbia River, Washington, USA - GW-RW N1_0_10 (SPAdes)... | ecosystem: Environmental > Aquatic > Freshwater > River >... | reverse complement strand
CAACGCCGAGGCCTCGGACATCCACATCGAGCCGTTCGAGGACACGCTCCGCATCCGTTACCGTATCGACGGCATCCTCTTCGATCAGGAGGCGCCACCGCGGCGGCTCCAGGCTGCCGTGACCTCGCGCGTGAAGCTGATGGCGGAGATGAACATCGCGGAGCGGCGACTGCCCCAGGACGGACGCATCCGCGTGACGCTCCGCGGCCGCCGGGTGGACATCCGGAGCTCCACGATTCCCACGGTGCACGGCGAGTCGATCGTCATGCGCCTGCTCGACCGTCAGAGCGTCTTCCTGCCGCTCGAGAAGCTCGGCTTCGCGCCGGCGATGCTCCCGCGCTTCGAGGGGCTGATCCGGAGGCCCCACGGGATCCTCCTCGTCACCGGGCCGACGGGATCCGGCAAGACGACGACGCTCTACGCCGCGCTCGACAAGATCAACTCGCCGGACCGCAAGATCATCACCGTCGAGGATCCGGTCGAGTACCAGCTGAAGGGCGTCAACCAGATTGCCGTCAAGCCGAAAATCGGTCTGACGTTCGCGACCGGGCTCCGGCACATCGTCCGCCAGGACCCGGACGTCATCCTGATCGGCGAGATCCGCGATCTCGAGACGAGCGAGATCGCGATCCAGGCCTCGCTCACCGGCCACCTGGTCTTCTCGACGCTCCACACCAACGACGCGCCGGGCGCGATCACACGCTTGCAAGATATGGGGGTCGAGCCCTATCTGGTGGCCTCGGTGCTGGAAGGCGTGCTCGCCCAGCGGCTCGTTCGGCGCATCTGCGCCGCGTGCCGCGCCTCCGACACGCCGTCGCCGGCCGATCTCGCCGCGCTCGGCATCGCCGGCGCGGACGGCGCTCGCCTCTACCGCGGCCGCGGCTGCGACGAGTGTCGCGGCACCGGTTACCGCGGACGGACGGGCATCTACGAGCTGTTCCCGATCACCGAGGACGCGCGCAGCCTCATCCTTCGCCGAGCGCCGACCCGTGACGTCCGCCGGGCAGCGCTCGACGCGGGCATGGTCACGCTGAGGCTCGACGGTTGGGCCAAGGCGTGCGCAGGCGTGACCACCGTCGAGGAAATTCTCAGAGTCACCCAGGAAGACGCGTAGTCGCGATGCCCGTGTTCGTCTATCGGGCGGCCGACCGGCGCGGCCAGACGATTGACGGTGTGATGGAGGCGTCCGACGTCCGCGCCGTCGTCGAGCGGCTGCAGCGGGACGCCTACTTCCCCATCCGCGTCGCGCCGCACGTCGAGCGCGGACGCTGGTATTCGTTCGGCGGCTCCTCACGCGTCGGCCAGCGCGATCTGCTGGCCTTCACCCAGCAGCTCGCGACGCTCTTCGAGGCGGGGCTGCCTCTCGACCGGACGTTGTCCATCCTCGAGGAGCTGGCGCCCAACGCCCGCGTCAAGACGATCGTCGCCGACCTGCTCGTGAGCGTGCGCGGAGGCTCGTCGCTGAGCGAGGCGCTCGGCAAGCATCATCCCCGCCCGTTCTCGCGGCTCTACATCAACATGATCCGGGCCGGTGAGCGGGGCGGCGTCCTCGAGCTCACGCTGCGCCGCCTCGCCGAGTTCCTCGAGGCGCGCGCCGCGTTCGCCGACGCGGTCGTCACGGCGGTCGCCTACCCCGCGGTGGTCTTCACGTTCGGCATCGGCGCCATCATCTTTCTCATGACGTTCGTCATCCCGCGGTTCGCGACGATCTTCGCCGACCTCGGGCAGACGATCCCGCTGCCGACCCAGATCCTTCTCTGGGTGAGCGCGGGCTTCCAGGCCTACTGGTGGGTGGGTGTGATCGTGATCCTCGCGGGCGTCCTCGCCTGGCGCGTGTGGACCGCCAGCCCCCAGGGGCGCGTGCGCTGGGACCAAACGGTGCTCGGCCTCCCGCTGATCGGCCCTCTCGCCATGAAGATCGAGACCGCGCGCTTCGCCCGGACCCTCGGGACCATGCTCAAGAGCGGTGTGCCGGTCATGGGCGCGCTCGCGGTGGTGGGCGACACGATGACCAACCACGCGATCGGGCGAGCCGTCGAGCAGCTCGCCGCCGGAGTGAAGCGGGGCGGCACGATCGCCGCGGGGATGCAGGCGCAGGCACCGTTCCCGGCGCTGGCGATCCACATGGTGCGGGTCGGAGAGGAAACGGGCCGGCTCGAGGACATGCTCCTCAAGGTCGCCGAGACGTTCGAGAGCGACGTCGGCACCGAGCTGAAGCGCGTGCTCCGACTCCTGGAACCCGTCATCATCTTCAGCATGGGCGTGCTCGTCGCCTTCATCGTGGTGGCGATGATGCTCGCGATCTTCTCGATCAACGAGATTCCGCTATGAGCTGGTTGTCCCGGGCCGGGCGGCGTGCCGGAGGGGTCGACCGGACCACGCGGCACGCGTCCGCTGCCCCACAACGGCTGGGCTCCATCCCGGCGCAGGAGATCCGTCGACGCGATGACGGGAACGGGTCCTTGTCGACCCCTCCGGCACGCCGCCCGGCCCGGGACAACCGGTTCCCGCATGGTCGTATCGCAGGAATCTGCGGCACCCGTTGGACTCTTGGTCGAGGGCTTGGGAATCAAGGCGGGTTCACGCTGATCGAGCTGCTCGTCGTCATCATCGTGCTCGGGCTGCTCGTGGGACTCGTCGGCCCTCGCCTCTTCGGCCGCGTGGGCCAGTCCAAGCAGGCGGCGGCGCGGGCGCAGATCGAGCTGCTGGGCGCGGCGCTCGACCAGTACCGTCTCGACGTCGGCGCGTACCCGAACTCGGGCCAGGGCCTCGACGCGCTCCAGCGGAATCCGAACGCCCCCAACTGGAGCGGCCCGTACCTCAAGAAGGCCGTCCCCAAGGATCCGTGGGGCAATCAGTACAAGTACCGCTGCTGTCCGGGCCAGAACGGCGAGTACGATCTCTGGTCGGAGGGCGGCGATGGGGCCCCCGGCGGCGAAGGGGAAAACGCCGACATCACCTCATGGGACAGCAGTCAGAAATAGAATCCCGGGGCTTCACCCTCCTCGAGTTGATCGTCACCCTGCTGGTCGTCGCGGTCGCAGTGGGTCTCGTCGCGCCGGCGATCGGTCGCAGCACGGAGGCGGTGCGGGCTCGTGCCGAGGTCGCCGGGTTCTCCGCGACGCTTCGGCGCGCGCGGGAGCACGCGATCACGAGGCGGCAACAGCACACCGTCGTCGTCAATCCTGTGAGCCGGCTCCAGACGGTCATGAACGGAGAAGACGAGGTCCAGTGGACGCACGCCCTCTCCGCCCGCCTGACGATCGAAGCCGCGACGCCGGATGGGCTGACGGTCCGCTTTGAGCCGCAGGGGACCTCCAGCGGGGGCGAGTTCCGCGTCACCTCGGGCGCCGTCACCTATCGCGTCACCGTGGACGCGGTCACCGGCCGCGTGCGCAACCACCGCGAATGAGCATGAACCCCGACGGGACCCACACACGGCAGAATGCGGGGTTCACGCTCCTGGAGGTGTTGGTCGCGTTCGCGATCTTGAGCGTCGCAGTCGTCGCCGTCATCCAGGGGTTCGCGCAGGGTCTGCGTCTCCTGAAGGTCGCTGGCGACCACCAGCGGGCCGTGCTCCTCGCGGACCAGAAGGCGCGCGAGGTGGTCATGCCGGTCGAGGGACACGATCAGGGCCAGGACGGCCTATTCGACTGGGAACGCACTGTCACCGTCGTGAAGGCTCCCGATCTCGAGCGAACACCGGCGACCAGAAAGTGGACCGTGTACCAGATCGACGTCAAGGTCCGCTGGGGCGACAAGCGCGGGGTCGAGATCGCCTCGCTCAGGACGACGGCCGAAAAGGCGCCGCCGGCAGCGTCCCGGTGAGGCGCGGCGAGCGCGGCTTTACCCTGCTCGAGCTCGTGATGGCCCTGGCCATCGTCGGCGCCCTCGTCGTGATCGCGTTCAGCGGCGTGCGGATCGCACTGGCGGCCTGGCGCCAGGGTGAGGAGCGCGCGGAGGCCCACCAGCACACACGCAGCGTCGTGCTGTCCCTGGCCCGCTCGGTCAGCGCCGCATACGCTTACCGAGCTCCGCGGGGCGAGACTCCAACCCCGGAGCTGCTTTTCGCCGGCACCGAGTCGCGCCTCGAGTTCGTGACGCAGGCCGCACCCTACCCCACGTCGATTTCCGTCGCGTTCACCGCCGTCGTCTTTGAGCTCGGCACCGGCGACGAGCGCCGCGGTCTCGTCATCCGCCAGCGCGTGCTGCCGAACCGCAACCCGTTTGCCGACGCCACCGTCGTGTTCAACGACCCGACGCTGACCGAGCTCGCGTTCAGCTACCTGGACGAGGGCGGCGCGTGGCAGACCACGTGGGAGACCGAGGTCACCAAGCGCCTACCGCGCGCCATCCGCATCAGCGTCGGCGGAACGATCGGCGGCCGCGCCCAGGCGCTCTTGCCGTTGACCGTGCCGCTCCGGGTGGGCACCCAGCCATGAGGCTGGTGCGCCGAGCGACGAGGCAAGCCCTTCACGACGAGCGTGGGTTCGCGCTCCTCCTTGTCCTGCTCGTGCTGGCGCTCGTCGCCGTGGTCAGCGCCGAGTTCGCGTACTCGATGCGACTCGAGGCCGCCGCCGTGCGGGCCTACAAGAGCGGCATCATCGGCAACCACCTCGCGGAGACGGCGCTGGAGCAGGCGATCCGCGAGATCGTGGCCGACACCCCGTACGTCGTCGAGGACGACGACGGCCTGCTCACCTTTTATACCGCCGACCGGCGCCCGCTCCCGAGACTCCGCCGCGAGAAGGCCGAGTTCGGCGGCGGGAAATATTCCTACCGCATCACCGACGAGGAGGCCCGCCTCAACGTCAACAATTCACCGCCCGATCGCATCGACCGTCTGCTGCAAACGCTGGGGCTCGACAAGGACGTCCGGGACACCATCGTCGACTCGATCCAGGACTGGCGCGACCCCAACGAGGCGCATCGGCTCAACGGCGCCGAGAGCGACGACTACTACCTGAAGCTCCCCGTGCCCTACCGCGCGCACAACGCCAACCTCGAGTCGGTCGCCGAGTTGCTCCAGATCAAAGGCATTACCCCGGCGATCTACAACGGCACCAAGGACCGCCCGGGCCTCGCCGGCCTCGTCACCGTACGCGGCTCGGGCCCTGTGAACATGAACACCGCCGGCCCGGGGGCGCTCCGCGCGCTCGGGCTCTCGACCGCGGAGATCACGGAGATCGTGCAGTCCAGGCGCAACAACGGTCCCTACCCGAGTGTGCCGGGGAAGTTCGGCGGAAGAAATCTGAGTGTCGCCACCAGAACGTTTCGCGTCGAGGCGGAGGGTATCGTGGACGAGCGGGTGGCCGTGCGGTTGACCGCGATCGTCGAGAGGCGGACCGACGGCAACCCCCCCGCGGCCGTCGTGCTCGAGTGGTCGGGCCTCCGTTGACTTTTTCCTCGCCAGCCGCGAACCCACACTTTCGTTTTGAGAGGCTAAGTACCGTCTTTCATGAAATGGGGACATATTTTAGACGGGTGGACGTCACGGAGGCGACAATCGATCCATATCGGAGATCCCGGCTAAATACAGGTCGCCGAGGCATGCTTGTTTCCGGAAGTGGAATTACTTGCGACAAGGATGAAAGGCCTTGCGCTGTCTGGTGAAGACCTTTTCTACTCGTTCTTCGGTTACGTGTTGCAACGAGCCATTCCAGCGTCGTCCCAACGTGGCACGCGAGTTGCCATAGTTCTGAGAATCTCGGAAACAAGCGTATAAGATTGAATCGCAGCCTTTTCATCGAATTATCGGAACCGGAGTGTACTCGAGGAGTTTTGTAGGGATGGAAAAACTGCTTTCGGGACGTTCTACTGTTGTCGCGGCGAAGGAGCAGGTCTCCTGCAATTTGGCCGCGAGGGGTGTTACCCTACGATGATGAAATTCGCCCCCCTCCGGCTCGCGGTCGTCATGCTCGGCGACCGGCTCAGCGTCGCGGCGATTCAGCGCGATCGGCAGGAGACATTCACCATCGACGCCGAGAACCCAGGGGCCGCGCTGCGCGCGGAGCTCGACGCTCGGGGTCTCGCCGCACGGAAGGTGGCGATCGGCCTCGCGCGCTCGGCGGTCACCGTCAAGCCCATCGAGCTGCCGGCCGTGGCCGGCGAGACGCGCGAGATGGTGAAGTTCGAGCTCGAACGGCACCTGCCGATCCCGGCGGACGATGCGGCGTTCGACTTCGTCCCGCTGCCGACGGAAGCCGAGCCCGAAAGTGCCGCGAGCGAAGGCAAGCGCGTACTGATCGTCGCCGCCGATCGTCGCGTCGTCGACGCCGCGCTGCGCCTCGCCGAGGAGGCGAAGCTCCGGCCCATGTCGATCACGGTGGCCGCGCACGAGCTGATTGCGCTCGTCGAGACCGACCGCCGCCAGCGTGTCGCGTGGCTGCACCGCACCGGCGACTCCGCCGACCTGCTGCTGCTCCACGGATCGACCCTCGTGTGGAGCCGCTGCTTCCCCGCCACCGACGACGCGACGCTTGTCGCGGAAACCCGGCGGAGCTTCGCCGGCGCGCGCTGGGGCGAGTGTGACGCGGTCTGGGTGTCGGGCGACGGCGCTGCCGCGGCGGCGCTGCTCGACCTCGGCGTCCCGATCTCCGATCCGCCGTGGACGTCCCGAGCGCGGCGCCACCTGGCCGAGATCACCGAGCCTCGGGGCGCGGCCGAGCTGGCCGTGGCGACGGCCTCGAGCCGGGGGATCCGCCCGCTCGACCTCATCCCGTCTGCGATCAAGCCACGCCGCTTGACCCGCCAGGAAATGTTCACGGGGGGCGTGCTGGCCGCCACCGTTCTTCTGGCTCTGGCCGCACTGCTCGTCCCGGGCTACCGGGAGAGCCGCAGCCTCGGCCGCCTCAACGCGGAGATCGCTCGCATCGATCCCGAAGTGCGCGCGGTCGAGCGCGTGGCGCGCGAGCTCGAGCGGAAGCGTCAGCTCCTCGTGACCCTCGAGAAGATCGGCACGGGGGCGCTCCAGCCCCTGCCAGTGCTTCGCGAGCTGACCGATGTCCTTCCCAGCGACTCGTGGGTCACCTACCTCGCGTTCGACGCGAAGGGCCTCGAGCTTACCGGACAGGCCGGGGCGGCCAGCACCCTGATTCCGCTGCTGGAAAACTCGCCGCGCCTCGAGCGCGTCGAGTTCGCGTCACCCGTCACGCGCGGGCGCGATCGCGAGCAATTCAGGATCCGCGCGGCGTGGGAAACGCCGGCGCCTGCGCCGCCAGCCCCGACCGTCAAAGCGCCCGCCACGCCGGGCCTCGGGTCCCCGGCTACGAAGGGCGAAGGGCGTTCGGGCGAGGAGCCCATTGTGCCAGCGCGCCCCGGGCCGCCGGGGCGTACCCCGGGACCGCCGCGCCAATGATCGCGAATCTCTCGCGGCGGGAAAAGATCCTGGTGGGGCTCGCGCTGGCCGTCGGCGTCCTGCTGGGCGGCTGGACGCTGGTGCTCGAGCCGATCCTCGATCGCAACCGGTCGACCGCAGAACTGGTGCCGGCGCGCGAGCAGGTGCTGCGCCAGAAGCGCGAGCTGCTTGCGCGCCAGGCCGCGATCACCGCCGACCTGGACGCGACGATGAAGCGGTTCGACAAGCTCGCGGAAGGCTTCCTCACCTCCGCAACGCCTGCCGTGGCCGCGGCGGAGCTTCAGAAGCTCGTCAAGGATATGGCCGCGCAGGCGAAGACCGAGGTCCGCAGCGAGCGGATCCTGCCTCCGGCCGATCGCGGCGAGCTGCTCGAGATTCCCGTCGAGATCGCCGTGTCCTGCGAGATCCGGCAGCTCGTCGACCTGCTCGCGCAGCTCGACAGCGCGCCCAAGCTTCTGCCGGTCCAGGACCTCAAGATCCGCGTCGTCAACTTGACGCAGCCGAAGGACCTGCTCGTCACGCTCACGGTCTCGGGGTTCCTCCTGCCCGCCGCGCAGGGCAAGGCCAAGAGCTGAATGCCGAGACGCCTGCTCGCCGTCAACGTGGTGCTCGCCGGCGTGTCGCTGCTCTGCGTCGGCCTCATTGTGAAGGAGCTCATCGGGTCGCGACCGACGCCCTCGCGCTCGCGGGCGCCCGCCGCCACACCCGCGGCGCCGCCGCCCACCGCCGAGTCGCCGCGACTGCCGGCGCAGGCTTACAGCGCGATCGCGACGCGCAATCTCTTCAGCCCCACGCGCTCGGAGATGCCCGGAGCGGGGATGGCGGGCGGCCCCGCCATCAATATCGTCAAGCCGAACCTGCACGGGGTCGTGCTGCGCGACGGCGCGCCGATCGCGTACCTCGAAGACCCGCTGACCAAGCGCATCGCCGGCTACCGAATCGGCGATCCGATCGCCGGGGGTACCGTGCAGACGATCTCGGCCGACGCCGTCGTGATCGCCCGCCCCGAGGGCACGGTGGACGTGCGCCTGCGAGATCCGTCGAAGCCGCGCCCGCAAGCTCCGGCGGCGGCCGGTCAGCCACCCGTGCCCGGCCAACCATCGGGCGCCGGCCAGCCTCCGGCCCCGAGCCCTCTGCCAACACCGGGGGTACTACCGCCGACACCGCGCGCCTTCATGCCACCGCCGATCCTGCAGCCCGGGCAGCCCATGCCGCCGCCGGTGCAGCAGCCCGCGCCGGGCTTGCCAACGCCAGTTCCTTTCAGCCGGCCCTCGCCGAGTCTCGGGCGCCCTCTTCCTCCCGTTCCGATCAACCCGGCGGTCCCACAGCAGTCGGCCCCGCAGAACTAATAGCGTGAAGCGCCTCGTCGCGACGCTCACCCTGCTCGCCCTCGCCTCCGGGTGCACCGCGACGCGTCCCAAGACGCCGGAGCCCTCGCCGGCCCCGCCGCTGGCAGCGCCGACGCCTTCACCCCCGACCCCCCAGCCGCTGCCCCCGCTACCGCCCGCGTCCGTGGGTCCGCGCGCCTTGACGCCGGTGCAGCCGGCGGTCGAGCCCCCGCCGGCGCCGCCCATTCCCCTGCCGCCGACGGCGCCGCCCGTCCCACCCGCTCAGCGGGGCCGGTTCGTCGTCCTCAACTTCGACAACGCCGACGTCGAGACCGTCATCCAGGCGGCCAGCGAGATTATCGGCTTCAACTACGTGCTGTCGCCCGACGTCCGCGGCAAGGTCACCGTGCAGACCTCGGGCCGGATCGCCCAGGAAGAGGTGTTCGGCGCCCTGCTGGCGATCCTCGAGGTGCACGGCTTCACGGCGGTGAAGGCGGGGAACCTCTACAAGATTCTCCGTATCGAGGGCGCGCGCGAGCGCGCCGTCCCGACGATCGTCGGCCCCGCGCCCGATCCGAACCGCACGACGGACGAGATCATTACGCAGATCGTGCCGATCAAGTACTCGGCGGTCGCGGATCTGAGCGCGCTCCTGCGTCCACTCATCTCGACGCGCGGTACGCTGATCGCCCACCGTGAGACGAACGTGCTGATCATCACCGACACGGCGTCGAACGTCACGCGCCTGCTCGACATCATCCGCCTCGTCGACGTGCAGGTGGCGCAGGAGGAGCTGCAGATCATCCCGGTCACGTATGCCGACTCCGCCGAGCTGGCAACGATCCTCACCCAGCTCTTCGCCAGCGGCCGTATCCGCACGACGGCGCCCGGAACACCGCCCGCGCCGACGCCGCCGGTCCCAACGCCAGGAGTACCGACGCCCCCGGCCGCCGGGCAGCCCGGCGGCTCGGCGGAGCGCGCGCCGTTGATCATTCCCGAGCGCCGCTCGAACTCGCTGATCGTGCACGCCAAGAAGCACGAGGTCGAAACGATCAAGCGCCTGGTCGCGCAGCTCGACGTCAACATCTACGGTGGGCGCCGCGTGTTCATCTACTACGCCGAGAACGCCAAGTCCAAGGACCTGGCCACGACGTTGAACGCGATCTACGGGTCGCGCGACACAGGGGCCGGACCCGGGCCCGGGACGCCCGGTGCGGCGCCGACGCCTGCTCGACCCGGCACGCCGGTGCCGCCGCCCCCGCCGCCGTTACCGCCCGGCAGCCCAGCCACGGCGGCCCAGGGGGCGTCCGACGTCCTGGCCGAGGGTCAGGTGCGCTTCATCGCCGACGAAGTCACCAACGCGGTCATCGTCACGACCTTTCCACGGAGCTGGACGGAGATCGAGAACACGATCAAGCAGCTCGACCGCATGCCGCGCCAGGTGCTGATCGAGGTGCTGGTGGCCGAGATCACGCTGACGGACGACACGCGCC
>Ga0209889_1000587_pt1 | contig 10187 bp, 7 predicted proteins | sample GWRWN1_0_10_FD_187233 | JGI IMG/M metagenome (GOLD analysis project Ga0209889, IMG submission 187233) | Riverbed sediment microbial communities from areas with no vegetation in Columbia River, Washington, USA - GW-RW N1_0_10 (SPAdes)... | ecosystem: Environmental > Aquatic > Freshwater > River >... | reverse complement strand
CCTGCTGACCGGCGTCCGCTGGCGGGTCGGTCCTCGCGATGTCGTCGCGCTCTACCGCCGCGCCCGGTACATCGCCTGGGATCGTCGGCAGGGTACCGACAGCGGAGACGTGCCGGCCGGGGTGGCGGAGCCGGAGCTTGGTGGTGAGCGTCTGGATGATGCCGTCCTCGCGGACGCGCTCGATGACCTCGGCGCCCCGTCGGCGTACTCGGCCGAGGGTCACCGCCGGCTCTGCCTTATCCGCGACGAGCTTCGTGCGCTGCGGAGCCGGCTCGACCAGAGCCTGCCCGATCTGGTCGCCGACGTCGCGCAGACGATCGGGCTGGACGTCGAGGTCGCCGTGCGCGGTGCGGGCGCAACCTCGGCCGGGCTCGCCCGGGCCCACCTCGATGCGATCGGGGATGTCGCGGCGCGGTTCGCCGAGGAGACCGAGGGTGGCACGCTGTCGGCGTTCCTCGCCTACCTCGCCGCGGCTGAGGAGGAGGAGCGCGGGCTGACACCCGGTGAGGTCGAGGTGGTCGACGGTGCCGTACAGATCCTCACGGTGCACGCTGCGAAGGGCCTCGAGTGGGACGTCGTGGCCGTCGCCGGCTTGTGCGAGGATGCCTTCCCGGCCAAGCCGAAGGCCAGCGATCATTGGCTCAAGGGAATGGGCGCGCTGCCGTTCCCACTGCGCGGCGACTCGGCCGGCCTGCCGCGCCTGCGCCTGGAGGGGGCCAACGACGGCCGTGGTGTGCGCACGGCGATCGAGTCGTTTGACCATGACTGGAAGGCACACCAGGAGCGCGAGGAGCGGCGGTTGGCCTACGTCGCGGTGACCCGACCGCGCCATCTGCTCCTGTGCTCAGGTTTCCGCTGGGGGGATGGGCTCAGCGAGCCACGCGGGGCATCGATCTTCCTCAACGAGATCGCCGATGTGTGTCGCACCGGGTCCGGATCGGTGGCGGTCTGGGCCGCGCCGCTCGCGGATGGCGCGACGAATCCGACGCTCGCCGATGAGGTGTCGGCGCAGTGGCCGTTCGACCCGCTCGGTGAGCGCCGAGCCGGCGTGGCCGAGGGTGCAGAGATGGTGCGGGCCGCGGCGAACGGCGTCGACGGTGGCGGTGGCGGTGGCGCGGGGCTCACCGGCGACGAGCGGGCTCAGGCGCAGCGGTGGGAGGTGGAGGCCGAGCTGCTGCTCGCCGAGCTGGCGCGGCAGCGGGCCGCCGAGACCATCGACGTGGTCCTGCCCGCCCATCTGTCGGTGTCACAGCTCGTCGCGCTCAAGCGGGACCCACAGCGTCTGGCTCGTCGGCTGCGCCGGCCGCTGCCCGAAGCGCCCGACCCGTACGCCAGGCGGGGGACTGCCTTCCATCTATGGCTGGAGCGCCGATTTGGTGGCGCGGGCGAGCTGCTCGACCTCGACGACCTGCCCGGGTCGGGAGATGCCGGGGCGGCACCCGACGAGGAGATGGAGGAGCTGCAGAAGGCATTTCTGTCCAGCGAGTGGGCCGAGCGGGTGCCGGCGCGGGTGGAGGTACCGTTCGCCACCGTGGTCGCCGGCGTGGTGGTGCGCGGCCGGATGGACGCAGTCTTCGCCGTCCCAGGGCAGTCAGACCAGTTCGACGTGATCGACTGGAAGACCGGCCAGCGACCGACCGGCGCGGACGCGACCGCAGCGGCGGTACAGCTCGCGGCGTATCGACTTGCCTGGGCGGAATTGTGCGGACTGCCCGTTGCCAAGGTCAGCGCCGGGTTCCACTACGTGCGCGATGGCGTCACCGTTCGCCCGGCTGACCTGCTCGACGCGGACGCTCTCGTCGCATTGGTGGCGGGCCTGCCGCAGGCCCAGGCTGGAGCGCAGGGCTAGCCGTGCGGTCGTAGCCTCGAAGGTAATGACCGCTAAGCCACCGTCGTCGGCACCCGACCGGCCCGCGTTTCCGGCCGGTCGTGTGGGTGTCGCATCCGGCGCCAGCGGTGTCGCATCCGGCGCCAGCGGTGTCGCATCCGGCGCCAGTGGTGTCGCATCCGATGCCGGCACCGACCTGCCGGTGTGGCACGTTCCGGAGGTGGTCGAGCCCGCCCGAAGGTGGCAGATGCCCACCGGAAGGCGCGCCCTGTTCTGGTACGGCGGCGCGGCCGGCTTGGTGCTGGTGATCGGGCTCGCTGTCGTCCTGACGTTCCTCCTCAGTGGAGAGTTGGCGCCATCGCGGGCGAAGCCGCCGTCAGACGTCCGGCCGCCGCTGGCCAGGCTCTGCCCCGCTCCGACTGGCCCCAACGAACCGCCGTCCGGGGCACCCTTGTCTGTGCCGCGTGGTCCCCGGACCACGGACGAAACGGCCGGCATCTCGTACGCCTCATACGGCGCACCCTGGGAGCCATGGCCCCTGCTGTGGAAGATGGGCACGCTTGAGGTCCCGTACGGGGTCGGGCAGCATTTCGTCACGGAGACGTACGGGGGCGGCGACTACCACGCGTCTATCCTGTCGGCGGCGGTGCCGGCGACGGTGAACGACAGCACCGCGATCGACCTCGAGTGCACCGGGCGGCAGGTGGCCGCGGACGTTCGGGCCGAGTACTACCCGCAACCCAACGAGATGGAGCTTATGCGGGACGAGCGCACTGTGCTCGGCGGCCGCCCAGCCTGGGTAACGAAGTTCCGGCTCCATTTCAACGAGGATGGTCTGCGAGCGAAGGACGAGCTGGTTGCGGTGGCGCTCATCGATGTCGGCCGGCCAACCGCAGCGGTACTCTACGTCTCGATTCCTGGTACACACTCACAATGGGATTACGTGGTGGACGAGGCGCTCGCGTCTGTCCGCCCAACCTGACCTATTCTCGTCGATCTAGGTCATCTCGCGTGAGTTGATCACTAGTCACACGACTACGCCCTAGATCGACGAGCCCGGTCCCGGCCACCGTCGCCGACCGGCTAGCCTTCATGGCGTGTCGGGTCACGATCAGAATGTCTCAGCGACAGCAACGGCCGCTCTGGAGCGGTTCACCCTGCCCAACGGTCTGCGGGTTGTGCTGGCGCCAGATCGCTCGGCGCCGGTCGTCGGCGTCGCGGTCGTCTACGACGTCGGCATTCGGTCGGAGCCGGCGGGCCGTACCGGCTTCGCTCACCTATTCGAGCACCTCATGTTCCAGGGTTCGGAGAACCTGGAGAAGCTCGCCCACTTCCGCCATGTGCAGGGCTCCGGGGGGACGGTCAACGGCTCGACCCACCTTGACTACACCGACTACTTCGAGATGCTGCCGAGCAACGCGCTGGAGCGTGCGCTCTTCCTCGAGGCCGATCGGATGCGCGGCCCTCGCCTGACCGAGGAGAACCTGCGTAACCAGGTCGACGTCGTCAAGGAGGAGATTCGGGTCAATGTGCTGAACCGCCCGTACGGCGGCTTTCCCTGGCTCAAGCTCCCGCCCGTCATGTTCGACACGTTCCCCAACGCCCACGACGGCTACGGCTCCTTCGACGATCTCGAGTCCGCCACGGTGCCCGACGCGGCGGACTTCTTCGCGAAGTACTACGCCGCCGGCAACGCCGTGCTGGCCGTCGCCGGCGATCTCGATGTCGAGCGGGCGGTCAAGCTGGTCGAGCGTCACTTCGGCGACGTCCCGGCGCGCCCGGCGCCGCAGCGGCCCGGCTTCACCGAACCGGACCTCACCGGCGAGCGAACGGAGGCGTACACCGATCACCTGGCGCCGCTGCCCGCCTTCGCGGCCGCGTGGCGCGTGCCCGACCCGATCGGAGACTTCTCCGCCTACCTGCCCTATGTCGTGCTGGCCGAAGTGCTGACCGACGGAGACGCCTCGCGACTGGTGCAGCGACTGGTACTCACCGATCGCAGCGTTACCACGGTCGGCGGATACGTGAGCTTCATGGGTGAACCGTTTGACGTACGCGACCCGACCGCCGTGCTCCTGCAGGCGCATCTGCCCCCGGGCGGGAGCGTCGCCGCGGTCCTGGCCGCGATCGGTGAGGAGTGCGACCGCCTCGCGCAGGACGGCCTCGCCGAAGGAGAGCTCGCTCGTACGGTCGCGCGCATGTCGACGTACCTACTGCGCGACGCCGACACCGTGCTCAGTCGCGCGCTGCATTACGCCGTCCTCGAGCAGCAGCGTCGCGACGCCGCGCTCGCCGGCGAGCTGCCGCGCATGCTGACCGACGTGACCGAGGAGCAGGTACGGGCGGCGGCAGCTGCCCTGGTGCCGTCGCGGCGTGCGGTGGTTGAGGTCGTGCCCGGAGGGGGTCAGTCATGACTGTGGTCGCCGGTCCGCGTGAGCTTCCCCCGCTGGAGGCGAATCGGGAGCTGGTCGTCCCGACCGGGGTGGAGCGCACGCTCGGCAACGGGCTAACGGTCATCGTCATCGAGCGGCGGTCGGTGCCGCTGGTGGAGGTCCGGCTACGGGTGCCGTTCAGTCGCGCTCAGCTCGACCCGACATTCGTGGCCAAGACCGCACTGCTCAGCCAGACTCTCTTCTCCGGCACGGCCGACATGTCCACGGTGGACATCGCGGCAGCGCTGCAGACGGTCGGCGGCGCGCTCTCCGCCGGCGTGGACCCGGACCGCCTCCTCATCTCCGGCAACGGGCTGGCCAGCGGACTAGAGCGGATCCTCGCCATCATGGCCGACGTCCTGCACGGAGCGGCCTATCCCGAGAAGGAGGTGACGACCGAGCGGGCTCGGCTGATCGACCGGATCCAGGTGGCCCAGAGCCAGCCGTCGCACCTTGCCCGGGTGGCACTGCTCCGTCGCATGTATGGCGAGCACCCATACGCTATCCAGACCCCGGACAGCGCGGACGTCGCGGCCCTGGGTACGCCCGAGTTGGCCGCGCTGCACGCTGAACGGCTGCATCCGGCCGGGACGACGCTCGTCGTCGTCGGCGACATCGACCCGGCCGCGACTCTTGATCTCGCGGAGGCCGCGCTCGGCTCCTGGGACGGTGCTGGGGCGGGTGAGGCGTTGCCTGCGGTTCCTGCGCTCTCGCCCGGCCCGATCCTGCTGGCGGACCGGCGCGGGGCGGTGCAGTCGTCGATCCGGCTGGCGCTGCCCGCGGTCGGGCGGACCCATCCCGACCACGCGGCGCTGCAGCTGGCCAATCTCGTCTTCGGTGGATACTTCTCGTCGCGCTGGGTGGAGAACATCCGCGAGGACAAGGGCTACACCTATGGCCCCCATTCGGTGGTTGAGCACTCGATCGCCGGGTCCGCCGTCGTTCTCGCGGCCGAAGTGGCGACCGACGTGACGGCCCCAGCGCTGCTCGAAACCTGGTACGAGCTGGGGCGTCTGGCCACTGTGGTACCGCGTGACGACGAGCTCGAGCAGGCGCGCCAGTACGCATTGGGCTCGCTCCTGCTTGGTATGTCGACCCAGGCCGGGCTGGCGGGACTGGCGAGCACGTACGCCGGGTACGGGCTGAGGCTGGACTTTCTCGCTGACCACGCGGCGCGTCTGGCAGTAGCCACCCGTGACGAGGTTGGGGCCGCCGCAGCGACGTATCTCGCGCCCGCGAAGGCGGCGACGGTCATCCTGGGCGACGCCAGCCTGATCGAGACAGCGCTCGCCACACTGTCCTCTGTGGAGAGATCGCCTTCGCCGGAGGGGCCGGGTGACTGACGCGCGGACACGGCGCTGGCTCGCCCCGCCTCTCTCACGTTCCACACTGGACCGAGCTGCCCAGCTTCGCACGGACGTCGTCTGGCTGGCCGAGGCGTGGCAACGCTCCCGCGTCCTGGTCATCGCGGACGGAAAGGCGCTGATCGCCGGAGACCATCTCGTGCTGCTCCCGGCGGCCAACGCGCCCGAAGGAGAGCGGCTGTTCCTCGGCGTTGACTCGGCGGGCACGCCGTACTTCGCGGTCGTCGCCCCGCTGCCCGCGACCCGGGCCGATGACCTGGCCCGCCCGTACGGAATTCGGGAAGTCGGCCACATCCTGTCGGACCTCGAGGCGGGTCTGCTCATGACGGGCGTGGCGTTGGCTAACTGGCATGCCCGGCATCAGTACTCGCCCGCCACCGGCCTGACCACGAACATGCGTGACGGCGGGTGGGTCCGACACGACGAGGCCGGGGCAGAGATGTGGCCGCGCACCGATCCGGCGGTCATCGTGCTGGTCCACGATGGCGAGCCCGGCGAGGATGGGTGTTGCCTGCTCGGAAGCAATGCGGCGTGGAACCGCGCGCAGGCCAGCGGGCTGCCGCGCTACTCGTGCCTGGCGGGCTTCGTCGAGCCGGGCGAGTCCGCCGAGCAGACGCTCGTCCGTGAGGTGGCGGAGGAGGTCGGCATCCGGGTGACCAACGTGCGCTACATCGCGAGCCAGCCGTGGCCGTATCCCGGCTCTCTGATGCTCGGCTTCCACGCGCTCGCCGACCCGGACGAGCAATTGAACCCCGATCCGACCGAGATCGCCGACGCGCGGTGGTTCAGCCGGGCCGAGATCCGCGCCGCGGCCGCCGGAGATCCGGATGCCTGGTTCGGCATCGCAAACCCATCCTCGATCGCCCACTTCCTGATCATGAAGTGGCTCGACGCCGCTTGACATTCCGCGTCGATCATGACCTGGAGGTCATGATCGACGCTGTTTCGCGACGGTCAGCTCATGATCGTGGAGATCTTGGCAGGCGCTGACGCCCTCGAAAGAGACCTTTCCAAACGACTCTTTCGAAAGGTATGCTTCGACGCGTGAGCACCGAATCCACTACGGGGACGCCGGAGCTGCCGACGCGTCAGCTGCGCGACCCGAAGGCCCTTCGTGCCATCGCACACCCGGTGCGGATCCGCATGCTGGAGGAGCTGACATTCGGCGGGCCGGCGACCGCGACGGAGCTGGCCGAGCGTGTTGGGGAGAGCCCGGCGAACTGCTCGTGGCACCTACGCCAACTCGCTCGGTACGGCTTCGTGGAGGAGGCGGGCGGCGGGAGCGGCCGCCAACGGCCCTGGCAGATCGTGGTCCAGAGCAACGAGTGGAACGAAGGCGAGCAGGACGCCGAACTTGCCCTAGCCGGTGACGCCGCGGCGGACGTTCTGTTCGCGCGGGAGTACGAGGCAATGCGGGCGTGGCGAGCCCGGGCGCGCTCCGATGACCCCGAGTGGTGGGATGCCCCGTTCGTCACCCAGTCAATAGGCTGGCTCACCCCCGAGGAGCTCGCCCAGCTGGGTAAGGAGATCCTCCCGATCCTCACCCGCTACACACACCGCGTCGCCGATCCGAAGCGACGGCCACCGGGCTCGCGGCCGGTCCGCTTCGTGGCGTGGGGCTATCCGGCCCAGTCGCGCCAGGTGCCCGTACCCCCGGATTCTCACCGCAACGATCACCGCAACGATTAGCGCACAAAGGAGACCCAGTAGTGCTCACCGTGCTTCGTCGCGCGGACTTCCGCGTGCTCTTCGCCGGCGTTGTGGCCACCATGGTCGGCGAGTCGGCTCTCCTTCTCGTCCTCGCCATCTGGGTCAAGGAGCTGACCGGATCCAGCAGCCTCGCCGGCATCACGATCTTCGCGGTCGTCGCGCCGGCGCTCGCCGCGCCGCTGCTGGGTTGGATCGTGGACAGGTTCCGGCGCCGGCCGTTCCTCGTGGTCGCGATCCTCGCTACCGTCGCGGCCCTGTCGCCGTTGCTGCTCGTGCGCGACCGGAACGACATCTGGCTCATCTATGTGGTGGGTGTCCTCTATGGAGTGTCGATGATTGTGGTCAGCGCCGCACTCAACGGACTCATCAAGGAGATCCTGCCCGAGGACCTGCTGGCCGAGGCTAACGGTGTGCTGCAGACCGTTCGCCAGGGTCTTCGCCTGGTCGGGCCGCTCGGGGGCGCCGCCTTATTCACTGCGTTCGGCGGCTCGGCCGTGGTGGCCTTCACGATCGCCTGCCTTCTCTTAGGCGCCGCTGAGATCTGGGTGCTGAAGGTACGGGAGGAGCGGCCGGCCGTCTCCGAGCTGCACTGGCTCGCCGAGGTTGGCGCGGGCGTCCGGCAGTTATTCGGGCAACCCGCGCTGCGACGGTCGACGATCGGCCTCGCCCTCGCGGTTGCCGTGGTGGGCATGTGCGAGACGTTGGTCTTCGCCTATGTCGATCTTGGGTTGCACCGCAGTCCGGCCTTCGTGAGCGTGATCGTCTGTGTCCAGGGCGTCGGCGGCCTCACCGGCGGGCTCATCGCGGCCAAGGTCGTCCGCCGGCTTGGCGAGATCGGCGCAACCGCGGTGGGTGTGCTCATCTTCGGTCTGGGATTCGGTGGCTTCGCGTACCCGAACCTCGCGCTGGCGTTCGTGTCGGCCGCGGTCCTGGGTGTAGGCATCCCGCTAGCGATCGTCGGCTTCAACACCCTGTTGCAGCGGGTCACTCCATCCGCCGTCATGGGTAGGGTTGCGGCTGCATCCGAGGCGGTGATCAGTACGCCGCAGGCGCTGTCGATCGTCGCGGGCGCGGCGCTGGTGTCCGTCGTGGACTACCGGCTGCTCTTCGCGTTCATGGCCGTGGCGATGGCGGCGGCTGCGGCCTACCTCTGGGCGGGCCGATCGCTCTCCACCCCGGGTCACCCCAGCGTGATCATGCCATCACAGGGTGGCGAGGTGTTGCTCGACCTGGATCAGGGTCGGGTTGGCTAGCGCTGAGCCGTCCGTGAACCGGACCGTCGGGACGGTCTGGTTGCCACCGTTGACGTTCATGACGAACTCGGCCGCAGCGGGGTCGTGCTCGATGTCGACCACCCGATAGCCGATGCCTTCCCGATCAAGCTGGGACATGAGGCGATGGCAGTAGCCGCACCAGGACGTCGAGTACATCGTGAGCACCGGGGGATCCTCCGAGGGGTCGATCTGGTCTCAGCCGCGAGGCTAACCACCACAACGTCGGACCCGGCTGCGAAGATGCCTGACTGTGGCGGGTCACTCATCCGAGGAGGGGTCGGTCCGGGCGGTCTTGGCCGGCCTGGACTCCGAGCAGCGCGCCGCCGTAACGGCAGCGGCTGGACGGGTCTGCATTCTGGCGGGCGCCGGTACGGGTAAGACGCGCGCCATCACGCACCGGATCGCCTATCGCGTGCTCAGTGGTGAGATCCAGGCGCGGCATGTGCTCGCGGTCACGTTCACGGCACGTGCGGCCGCGCAGTTGCGTTCACGCCTGGCGCAGTTGGGCGTGCCGTCGGTGCAGGCGCGCACGTTCCACGCGGCCGCGCTGCGCCAACTGCGCTACTTTGCCGAACGCCTGCTGGGTGGGCGGCCGCTGCCCGACGTCGTGAACAGCAAGGCACGGTTGGTCACGCTCGCGGCCGCCCGGTCGGGTGTGCGGACCGACCGAACAGGCGCCCGAGACCTGGCCAGTGAGATCGAATGGGCCAAGTCGAGCCTGGTGGAGCCGGGCGACTATACGGCGGCGGCAGTGAAGGCGGGGCGCGAGCCGCCGCACGAGCCGGCGAAGATGGCCGAGATCTTCGCGGCGTACGAACAGGTCAAGCGATCCTCCGGCGTGATCGACTTCGAGGATCTGCTCCGCGCCGCGATATGGGGCATCGAGGAGCACGAGGATGTCGCGGATCAGGTTCGCGCGCAGTACCGGCATTTCGTCGTCGATGAGTATCAGGACGTGAACCCCGCCCAGCAGCGGCTGCTCCAGGCATGGCTCGGCGGCCGAGACGACCTGACCGTGGTGGGCGATGCGAGCCAGACGATCTACTCCTTCACTGGTGCGACGTCTGCCTATCTCGTCGACGTCGCGCGGAGTTGCCGGGTCGGCTCGGGTGGCACCCTCGTGCGGCTGGTGCGCGACTACCGCTCCACGCCGCAGGTCGTGGCATTGGCTAACCAGATCATCACGTTGGGGCACGGCGACGAGGCGAAGCTTCGCCTGGAGTTGGTCGGACAGCGTTCCCCCGGACCCGATCCGGTGCTGCGCGGGTACGCCGACGAGCCGGCGGAGGCGGCAGGAGTGGCGGCGCGGTGCGCCGAGCTGATCGCGGGCGGGACGCCGGCCCGCGAGATCGCGGTGCTATTCCGTACCAATGCGCAGTCCCAGGCGTACGAGGAGGCCTTGGCCGAGGCGGCGGTGCCCTACGTGGTGCAGGGAACGGAGCGCTTCTTCGAGCGGGCTGAAGTACGCCAGGCGATGGTCGCCCTGCGCGCGGCGACGCGGACCGCGGCCGCCGGCGCCCCCTTGAGGCAGGCTGTGATCGGCGCGCTGGAGGCGGTCGGCTGGCGGCCGGACGCGCCG
>Ga0209889_1000582_pt1 | contig 10229 bp, 14 predicted proteins | sample GWRWN1_0_10_FD_187233 | JGI IMG/M metagenome (GOLD analysis project Ga0209889, IMG submission 187233) | Riverbed sediment microbial communities from areas with no vegetation in Columbia River, Washington, USA - GW-RW N1_0_10 (SPAdes)... | ecosystem: Environmental > Aquatic > Freshwater > River >... | reverse complement strand
CATCCGTGAGTTCCGAGGCGCCGATCGCGACGAGGAACTTGTCCACGGCGCGGCGGGCGATGCCGAGCGCCGCGCGGGTCTTCCGCTCCTCCCGCTTGGCGCCCACGGCGAGGGCCGCGATGGCGAGCCCCTCGAGAACCGTGTAGGGGTCGTGCCTCAGGAGCCACCGGTCTTTGAACGCGCCCGGCTCGCCCTCGGCCGCGTTGCAAACCACGTACTTCGTCGGGCAAGGATCCTCGCGCACGGTCCGCCACTTGAGCCCGGTCGGGAATCCGGCTCCGCCTCGGCCCCGAAGCCCCGACACGCGGACCTCCTCGGCGACCCAGTCCGGACCGCGCTCACGCGCGAGCGGGAGGGCACGCCCGCCGCCGCGGTCCATGTACTCGCTCACCGAGCTCAGTGGGCGGTCCGGCATCAGGATCGAGCTCGGGTTCACCTCAGACACGTGCGGCATCATATGGCCGACCCGTTCGGGAAGACCGCGGCGGCCTCTGCGCGAGCGAGAGCCGCATCGACCACCGCGTACTCGGAAGCCTCGACGGCGTAGGCGGCCAAGGCGATGAGGCCGGCGGCGTTCTCTTCCGCCTCGGCCGCGCGGCTCTCGGCCCTCTTCGCGTCCCGCTCGGCTTTGCGCTCGGCTTGCTTCTCATCGATGGCCGCGAAACGGGCGTCGACGGACGCTTCGTACCCTCCCACTACGAGCTGACGTTCTCCTTGGCCCCGTTCGCCATGTCTTCAGCGCCTTCGCCTCGGAGTCGACGTCCGCCTTCAGTTGATCCCGGTGCTGTTCGAGGCTCGCGCGATCCCTTTCGCGAGCGGCGTTCGCCGTGTCCTCGATCTTCTTCGTGCGATCGGCCAGGTCCATGAGCTGGTCGGAACGAAGCTGTTTACTCGCTCACGGCGGACTCGATACGGCGGTCGGGCACGAGCCATATCAACGCGACGAACACGTAGACAGCCAGCGCGATCCAGGGACTGACGAATGCGAGTGGGATCGCCGCGAGGTAGAGCAGCGGCGACACCTTGCCCTTGAGGTCGCGGCCCAAGGCAGCCCTAAGCCTCGAGTCGGGACCTTCCTCCGCGATGATCGCCGTCTGGAGGATGAAATAGGCGATCGCGGCGAGGAGCAGATCCACGCCGTAGAAGGCCGTCGGCACCTCGGCGAAGTCGTTCTCGCCCATCCAGGCGGTCGTGAAAGGCACGAGCGAGAGCCAGAAAAGCAGGTGCAGGTTGGCCCAGAGGATCTTGCCGTTCACCCGCTCGGTCAAGACCATCATGTGATGGTGGTTGTTCCAGTAGATGCCGAGATACACGAAGCTGAGGACGTAGGTCAGGAAGACCGGGACGACTCCACGGAGCGCTTCGAGATCCGGCTCGTGGGGCACCCTGAGTTCCAGGACCAAGATCGTGATCACGATGGCGATCACGGCGTCGGTGAACGCTTCGAGCCGCCCCGTGGTCATGGCTCACGATAGCGAACACTGGCGGCACCAAGCGCAGGGGGGCGGAGAATGAATGGCCGCGCTGTTGCACCATCGGTCCTGTACCGGTACAGCAGTGGAGTGGGTTCAGGCGCCGACCGCCAAGCTTACGAAGGGCGCGAAGCACCCGACCCCGTCGGGACGGTTCGAACGGTCCCGCGGCGCTGAAGCAGCTTCGCCCGGACGATGTCCGGGTCGCGCGGATCGAGCGGCAGCACGGCGTAGCGATCGCGATGCTCACGGATCGGAGTCTTCCGCTCGATCTTGATCTGCTGCATGATCCGCCTCCGTGATCCAGTTGCTGACGTTCTACACATCGCAGCAAGCGAGGCCGGTGATCTGCGTCACCGATGCAAGGTGTTCCTCGCGAGATCGAGATCAGCCGGGCGCCGATCCCCACCCAAAGGAGACGCGTAGTCACCGCGATCTCGGATCCCACGGACGCAGACGAGGGATCCACCCGGGGACCGCCGCGCGGTACGCGCGATAGTCGTCACCGAACCGACGTGTGAGGTTCGGCTCCTCGTACCAGCGGACGAACGCCGCGACCACGCCCCACACGAGCGCCGCGTAGCCGAGCAGCACCGGCTGGCCGAACCAGAGCGCCTGTCCCACGATCGCCGTCACCACCGCGACGTACATCGGATTCCGCACGTAGCGGTACCATCCGCCGACGACCAGACGCTCGGTAGGCGCGACCGGCGACGGCGTCCCGAGGCCTTCCACGACGAAGCGGACGAACGCCTGCACCAGGCCCGCGACGCCGAGCACGAGCAGCACCAGCCCGGCGACCCGAAAGGCGAGCGGCCAGTCGAACCGGAGGTCCCATCCTGTGAGCCACCACGGGACGAGCCCGACCACCACCCCGGGCGCGGCGACGAAGAAGACCGCGCTACCGATCGCGGCCGTCCCTCTCCGCATCAGGACATCGTGGCAGGTTCGACAGGCGCACCGTCCGACGCGAGGATGGCGCCATGGCGAAGGCCGGCGAGCCCTATTACCGGGCGGACCTCGCTCTCGTCCACCACCTCGGGTTCGGGTTCCATGCCGACGACTGCGCCCCCGGCATCCTCGAGCTACTGGCGCCGGTCCGGGAGCGCGACGGGCTTGTCGTCGAGCTCGGCTGCGGGAGCGGGCTGCTGACCCGCTTTCTGGTGGACGCGGGCCATCGGGTCATCGCGACGGACGCGTCACCCGCGATGCTCGACCTGGCCCGCGCGTACGCCACCGGGGCGCAGGAGATCCGCGAGCTCGTGCTGCCGGACGACTCGATCCCGCAGGCGGACGCGATCGTCTCGATCGGGCACGTGCTGAGCTACCTCCCCGACCCCGAGGCGATCGACCGGGCCCTGGTCGCGATCGCGGGGGCGTTGCGGCCGGGTGGCCTGCTCGCGATCGACCTGTGTGATCTCACGTACGCCGAGACGATACCGGGCTTCCCGATCAATGCCCGGGTAGCCGACGGCTGGGCCATCATCACCGAGCGCTCCACGCCGTCGCCCGACCGGTTCGTCCGTGAGATGGCCGTCTTCACCCGCAACGAGGACGGCTCCTGGCGCCGCGACGACGAGCGTCACGTGAACGTGCTGATCGACACGACACGCGTTCGGCCGTTCCTCGCCGAGCATGGCGTGCGAGCGACGATCGGCGACTCGTTCGGTGGTGGCGTCGAGCTCCTCACGGGGCTCCACACCATCATCGGGCACAAGGATCCATGAGGAGCGGCGCGGCTACCTCACCGAGGCGAGCACGCGGCGGATCGCCTCGACCGAACGGTCGACGTCGGCCTCCGTCGTCGTCCAGTTGGAGACCGAGATGCGCATCAGGCGGGCGTCGCGCCACGTGGTGCCGCCCATCCAGCAGGTGCCGTCGCGCTGGACACCCTCGATCACGCGATCGGTGCGTTCGTCACCCCCGAAGCCGACGAGCACCTGGTTCAGCACGACGTCGTTCGCGACCGAGACGCCGTCGATCGTCTCAAGCTGCTCCGCGAAGCGCCGAGCGAGCGCGCAGCAGCGATCGATGAGATCGGCCAGCCCATCGCGGCCGAGCTCTCGCAGTGCCGCCCACGTCACGAACCCGCGGGCCCTGCGTGACGATTCGGGGACGAAGTCCGACGGCGCCCGGACCAGCCCCTCGCCTTGCCCGACGAGATAGGCCGCCGTGTACGACATCGACGCGGCGTGCGCCTGCGGGTCGGCGCAGAACGCGAACCCGGTGTCGTACGGGAGGTTCAGCCACTTGTGACCGTCCACCACCCACGAGTCGGCGGCGTCGAGCCCGGCCACCAGATGTGCGAGCGACGGGCTCGCCGCCGCCCAGAGGCCGAACGCACCGTCGACGTGCACCCACGCGCCGTGACGATGGGCGGCGTCGCACGCGATCGAGAGGTCGTCGAAATCCCCGGTGTTCACGTTCCCGGCCTGCACGCACACGATCGTCGGCTCGCCGGACCCGGCGCCCAGGGCCCTGACCAAGGCGTCCGGGTCGATCGCTCCGTTGGGGCCGGCGGCAACGGGCTCGACCGCGCCCGCGCCGACTCCGAGCAGCCGGAGCGCACGGTCGATCGTCGCGTGGCGCTCCTCGCCGGCCACGACGCGGATCCTCGGCGCGCCGTGCAGGCCGTCCCGCTCGACGTCCCACCCCGCCCGCTCGAGCACCCGATGACGCGCGGCCGCGAGCCCGACGGTGTTCCCGCCCTGGGCGCCGGTCGTGATGCCGAAGGACGCCTGCGGCGGTACCCCGAGCACCTCCTTGAGCCAGGCGCCTACGACCTCCTCGACCAGCGCGGCGGCCGGCGACGTCACGCCGTTGAACGCGGTCTGGTCCCAGCCGGTCGTGAGGACGTCGGCGCACGTCGCGGCGTCGAGCGACCCACCGACGACGAAGCCGAAGAACCGGGGTCCGGCGGACGCTATCAGTGTGGGCTCGACGGCGGTCGCCAGCTCGTCGAGCACGCTCTCCGGGGCGACACCCGCCGCCGGGAGCGCACCGCCGAACGTCGCGCGGAACCGCTCGACGTCCACCTCGGGTTGGACGCGGTGTTCGGCCAAGGCCTCCCGGTAGCGGATGACCCGCTGCGCCGTGGTCGGCAAGAGATCCCTGAGGTTCGACATGCCTCCATCATCGCCGAGGAACCGAACGGTCGCCTACCGGCAGGCCGACGTATCGTGGTCGAGAGGCCTTCGAACGGGAGGGGACCATGGACGACCAGCAGATCGTCGAACGCATCAACGAGCTCGCCCATCAGGAGCACGCCCTGTGGGAGGCGGAGTCCAGGGGCGAGGCGAGCGACGGCGAACGCGAGCGGTTGCAGGAGCTCCAGGTCACCCTCGACCAGTGCTGGGACCTCCTCCACCAGCGCCGAGCTCGGCGCGCCGCCGGGATGGATCCCGACCAGGCGAGCGTCCGTGACCCCGGGCAGGTGGAGGGATATCTCGGCTGACTCGAACTGGCGTGGTCGCCGGGCGGGCGGGTTCGGCGCTGCCCTAGGGAGCGAGGAGCCCGGCCAGCGCTCGGAACGCCCGGCCGCGGTGGCTGATCCGGTCCTTCTCCTCGTCCCCGAGCTCGGCCATCGTGCGGCGCTCGCCCTGCGGGACGAAGAGGGGGTCGTACCCGAACCCTCGATCCCCGCGGGGCTGCCCGATCAAGGTCCCCTCGCAGGTCCCCTCCGCGTGCATCGTGCGGCCGTCGGGCCACGCGATCGCGGCCACGCAGCGGTATCGAGCCGTCCGCGCGTCGGGTTCCACGTCGGCCGCCAGCCCGATGAGCTTCGCCAGGTTGTCCGCGTCGCTCGCCCCCTCCCCCGCGAACCGCGCCGAACGTGGACCCGGTCCACCGTCCAGCGCGTCGACCTCGATGCCGGAGTCGTCCGCGATCGCGGGCACCCCCAGCACCTCGGCCACCGCCCGGGCCTTCTCGAGCGCGTTGTGGAGGTACGTGTCGTGGGGTTCGTCGACGTGGGGCCACGGTCCCGGATGGTTCTGCACCGTGAGCCACTCGACGGGCCAATCGCGGCAGATGCGTCCGAGCTCTCGGAGCTTGTGCGGGTTCTTCGAGGCGATCGCGAGTCGTTCCGGGAAGGGCACGGGTTACACGAGCACGTCGCGCTGGATCTGGGTCAGCTGCTTGATCCCCGCCTCCGCGAGGTCCAGGAGCGCGTCGAGGTCGCCGCGAGCGAACGGCTCCCCCTCGGCGGTCCCCTGGATCTCGACCAGCCGCCCCGAACCCGTCATCACGACGTTGCAGTCGACCTCCGCGCCGGCATCCTCCTCGTACGACAGGTCGAGCAGCGTGTGGCCAGCCACGAGCCCGACGCTCACCGCTGCCACCGTGTCGGTCAGCAGGTCGCCCTCGATCGACGTGCGCTCGGCCAGGCCACGGAGGGCCAGCGCAAGCGCAACGTATCCCCCCGTGATCGAGGCGCATCTGGTCCCGGCGTCGGCGACCAGCACGTCGCAGTCGATCGTGATCGTCCGCTCACCAAGGCGCTTGAGGTCCGTCACCGCTCGGAGCGAGCGCCCGATCAACCGCTGGATCTCCTGCGTCCGTCCGCTCGGGCGGCCCTTGTTCACCTCGCGGAAGGTCCGTTCGGTCGTGGCGCGCGGGAGCATCGCGTACTCGCCGGTGACCCAGCCGGTCCCGCTGCCGCGGAGCCACCGGGGCGCCTCGTCCTGGACGGTCGCCGCGACCAGGACCTTCGTCCGGCCCATCGAGAACAGGACCGAGCCCTCCGCCCACTCCTGGAACCCGAGCTCGACGCCGACCGGGCGCAGCTCGTCCGTGGCGCGGCCGTCGAGCCGAGCCTTCACGAACCGACCTCGAAGCGCATGCCTTCGACGGCGCTCTCGATCGGACCCGCGTACTCCTCGGCGGCTTGGTCCTTCGAGATCTCGTGGTCGAGCGACGGCCAGATGTGCGTGAGGACGAGCTTGCCGACGCCGGCCTCACGCGCATGGTCCGCGGCCTGTCGCGACGACATGTGGAACGGCAGGAGGTCGTCGCGGTCCTGCCACGTCGCCTCGGCGAGCAGCAGGTCCGCGTTGCGGGCGAGCTCCTCGACATGGTGCGTCGGCCCCGTGTCCCCTGTGTACGCGAGCACCTGACCGTCGGCGGCGACGCGGAAGCCGAGCGCGGGAAGGCCGAGATGCGCCATCGGCTCGGTCTTGATCCGGAACGGGCCGACCTCGAAGGCCTCGCCCGGAACCACCTCCGTGAAGGCGAACGCCGAGCGCATCGCCACCTGAGAATCGATCGACACGAGGTCGGCCAGGCGCTGCGAGAAGTCGGTGGGCACGAACACCGGGAGACCCGGTTCGCCGAGCTCGCCGTAGTGCCACGCGTAGAACGCGGGGTACAGGTCGACGAAGTGATCGGGGTGCTCGTGCGAGATCACGATCGCGTGCAGGTCGGGGATGTCGATGTACTGCTGCAGGTTCGCCAAGGTCCCGGTGCCCGCATCCATCCACAGGTTGAACCCGTCGTGCTGGACCAGGTAGCCCGAGGTGGCCGTGTCGGCGTTCGGCCAGGTGCCGCTGGAGCCGAGGACCGTCAGCTCCACGAGACCCCCTCGACGACCCGAACGTCGACCGGGGTCACGCCGGCGAGCTCGGGTCCCAGGAAGAGGTGGGCCACACGCCGGAACTGCGCGGGGTCGCCGGTGGTGAGGAACTCGTGCCGCGGCTCGTCCCGTCCGTCGCGGAGCAGCGAGGACACACGGAGCGTCGAATAGACGTCCTTGGCGGTCTCCTCCGCGGATGACACGAGCACGACGCCTTCCCCCATCACCATCTGGATCAGCCCGGAGAGCATCGGGTAGTGCGTGCACCCAAGGATCAGGGTGTCGATCCCTTCCCCTGCCAGCGGCACAAGATACCTCCGCGCGGCCTCGAGCAACCCGTCGCTCGAGGTGTCACCCGCCTCCACGTGTTCGACGAAGACCGGGCAGGCGGCCGAGACGAGTTCGACGTCGGCGCCCGTCTGAGCGATGGCGCGCTCGTAGGCGCCGCTCGCCACGGTGGCCTCGGTGCCGATCAGGCCGATCCGACGGTTGCGCGTCGCCTGCACGGCGGCGCGAACGCCGGGGTCGATCACGCCGACCACCGGGACGCCGTGTGCGCCGGCGACGTCGGCGATCGCGGCCACCTCGATCGAGTTGCACGCGACGACCAGCATCTTGACGCCGCGCTCGGCTAGGTACTCGGCGATCTCGAGCGCGAACGTGCGGATCTCCTCCAGCCGGCGAGGACCGTACGGGAACCGACCGTTGTCCCCCACGTACAGGATCGGCTCCTTCGGCAGCAGGTCGAAGACGGCGCGAGCCACGGTGAGACCGCCCACACCGGAGTCGAAGATGCCGATCGGCCGCGCGTCGCTCACTCGCTCACCATCGGTCGGCGGACGCTACCACCACAGGGTCTCCGAGACGTTCTTCTCGGCGCGCTCCAGCTCGGGCGCCCAGGCCTGGGTCGACAGGTACTTCCACCCGCCGTCGGCGAGCAGGCAGACGATGTCGCCCCGGTCGAGCTCGGACGCGACCCGACGGCCGACGTGGAGCACGGCCCCCGACGAGATCCCGGCGAAGACACCTTCGCGTTCGGTGAGCTCGCGCGTCGCGCGCAGCGAATCCGCGGCGTTCACCAGGAACTTCCGATCGAGCACGGTCTCGTCGAAGATCGGGGGGACGAACCCGTCCTCGAGCGAACGCAGTCCGTACACGAGGTCCCCGAGCTCCGGCTCCGCCGCGACGATCTTGACGTTCGGATCGTGACGCTTCAGCCGGTGGCCGACGCCGGTGAGCGTTCCGCCGGTCCCGAGCCCGGCGACGAAGTGGGTGATCTCGGGCAGGTCCCGCACGATCTCCTCACCCGTCCCTTCCTCGTGAGCGCGGGGGTTCGCCGGGTTCCCGTACTGGAACGGCATGAAGTAGCGCTCGTCCTGCGCGAGCCGGCGTGCGATCTCGATCGAGCCGTTGGTGCCCTTGTCGCCGGGCGAGAGCACGATCTCGGCGCCGAACAGCTCGAGCAATCGGATCCGCTCCTGGCTCGCGTTCTCCGGGATCACGACCGTGAGCCGGTAGCCCTTGCGCCGCGCGATCAGCCCGAGCGCTATGCCCGTATTGCCCGACGTCGGCTCGAGGATCGTGCGTTCGGGCGTGAGCTCGCCCGAGGCCTCGGCCGCCTCGATCATCGCCTTCGCGATCCGGTCCTTGAGCGAGCCGGTCGGGTTCTGGCCTTCGAGCTTGGCCCACAGACGCACGCCGGGTTTCGGGCTCAAGCTCGGGAGCCCCACGAGCGGCGTCTCGCCGATCGCCTCGAGGACGTCGTCGAACCTCACCGCGGTCGCCTCGGGCCGGGCGTCGTCCACCGGGTGCGACGGCAGCGTGGTTGCGGAAGGGGCATCGATGCGGATTATCTCAGCGCACCGCGTGAGAGGCGGGTTCTCCGCGCGTCCGGCTTCCCCTCGCCGCCCGAGGGCTTCCCTCTCGCCGGGTCAGCGGCCCCCGGCGACCGCCGGCAGGATCGACACCGTGTCGCCGGGCCGGACCTCGGTCTCGAGCGAGCCGAGGTAGCGGACGTCCTCGTCGTTCACGTAGACGTTCACGAACCGGTGCAGCGCTCCGTCGTCGGTGAGGACCATCGCCGTGATCCCCGGGTACCGGGTCTCGAGGTCGTCGAGCAGCTCGCGCAGCGTCGTCCCCTTGGCGTCGACGTCCCGTACACCGCCCGCATGCGGGCGCAGGATCGTGGGGAGCTTCACGCGGGCCATGGCTCGGTGTCTCTCATGTCGTGGAGACCCCGTGCTCGGCCTCGGGCGGCGCCTGGCCGGGCGTCAGCCCGCAGAACGCCTCGTAGTCGATCAGCTCGGTGATCGAGGGCTCCTTGCCGCACACCGGGCAGTCGGCGTCCCACCGCACCTTCACGGTCTGGAAGTCCATCTCCAGCGCGTCGAAGATCAACAGCCGCCCGACCAGCGGATCGCCCTTGCCCGTGATGAGCTTGACCGCCTCGGTCGCCTGGATCGAACCGACGATCCCGGGCAGCACGCCGAACACGCCGCCCTCCGCGCAGCTCGGGACCGTGCCGGGAGGCGGCGGCTGCGGGAACAGGCACCGGTAGCAGGGCGCCTCCTGCCCGGGCATGAACACGGTCGCCTGGCCGTCCCACTGGTAGATCGAGCCGTATACGAGCGGCTTGCCGAGGAACTGGGTCGCGTCGTTCACGAGGTACCGGACGGGGAAGTTGTCGGTCCCGTCCACGACCACGTCCCAAGGTTCGAGGATCTCCAACGCGTTCTGCGACGACAAGATCGTGTCGTACGGCACGATCTCGATCGTGGGGTTGATCGCGCGCAGGCGGTCGGCCGCGCTCTCGACCTTCGGGCGCCCGACGTCGGCGGTCGAGTGGATGATCTGGCGCTGCAGGTTGGACTCGTCCACCCGGTCGAAGTCCAAGATCCCGAGCGTCCCGACGCCGGCCGCCGCCAGGTACATCGCGACCGGCGAGCCCAGGCCGCCGGCCCCGATGCAGAGCACCTTCGCGTCGAGCAGCTTGCGCTGTCCGTCGCCACCGATGCCGGACAGGATGATGTGGCGCGCGTAGCGCCGGACCTGCTCTTCGGTGAAGGTCGGCTCGGTCATCCGATCGAGACCTCTTCCTCGTGGACCTCATCGATCGCCCCGATCCGGAAGGCCCGCAGGGCCGGGTTCGAAGGGTCTGACAGCGACATGATCAGGTAGTACGTATCCGG
>Ga0209889_1000581_pt1 | contig 10235 bp, 12 predicted proteins | sample GWRWN1_0_10_FD_187233 | JGI IMG/M metagenome (GOLD analysis project Ga0209889, IMG submission 187233) | Riverbed sediment microbial communities from areas with no vegetation in Columbia River, Washington, USA - GW-RW N1_0_10 (SPAdes)... | ecosystem: Environmental > Aquatic > Freshwater > River >... | reverse complement strand
GCCGAGAGCCAACGCATTCGCGGAACGCTTCGTCCGAAGCGTCAGAGCCGAGTGCACCGACAAGGTACTGATCTACAACGAACAGCATGGCCTCGCCGTCTTGCGGGAGTACGAGCACCACTTCGACCGGCACCGTCCACACCAGAGCCTTAATCAGCATCCACCCGACCATGACCCAGGCGTGGTCGTTGCGACCGACGCACCCGTACGCCGGCGAAAGGTCCTCAGCGGAGTCATCAACGAATACCATCGAGCAGCCTGATCGGAACCACGAAACAGCAGCTCACCGCCCCAGCATTGGTTTTGGCACGGTACAGGGTGTTTGCCGACTTCCGCCCCGCGGACCGCGATGGGCCGGTCATCCTTGGCCTGGACGTGCCGGTCGCCGGCATGTATCAGCCGCAGCCGCTACCGGAGCCGGCAATGACGGCCCACGTCGACCAGTACACCGTCTCGGTGGACCGTCACCTCGTGGCCGGTCATACCAGCCGGCTGACGCTGACCGTGTCCCGCCATGGCGTGCCCGTGACCGATCTACAGGCATACCTGGGCGCCCATGGCCACCTCATCGCCCTGCGCGCCGGCGATTTGACCTATCTGCACGTCCATCCACAACAGACATACGTCGCCGGTCCGGCGACCAGCTTCGACGTCGAGGTGCCCACCGCCGGGGCGTACCGCCTGTTCCTGGACTTCGCCCACAACGGCGCGGTCCGCACCGCCCAGTTCAGCGCCACCGCCTCCTGACGCACGGATCGAGGAAACCAATGACGTCGCAGACCTCAGGCGCCGGAATGCCGACCACCTCCGCCGGTGCCGGGCAGCGCGACGGAGCCGGCTTGGTGGAGTTGGAGATCGCCGGCATGACCTGTGCGTCGTGCGTGACCCGGATCGAGAAGCGGCTCAACAGGCTCGACGGGGTGACCGCCACGGTGAACCTTGCGACGGAGAAGGCGAAGGTCAGCTTCCCAGCCTCGGTCACCGTCTCGGACCTGATCGCGACGGTGGAGCAGGTGGGCTATTCAGCCCGCGTGCCGCAGCCAGCCTCGGTCACGCCGGTGGAATCGACCGGAGGCGCCGAGGACGAAGCGCTGCGGTCGCTGCGCCGGCGCCTGTCGACAAGCGTGGCGCTCGCGGTACCGGTGGTCGCGATGGCGATGGTGCCGGCCCTGCAGTTCACGAACTGGCAGTGGCTCTCCGCCATCCTCGCCGCCCCGGTTGTCGTCTACGGCGGCTGGCCGTTCCATAGAGCCGCCTGGGCGAATCTGCGCCACGGCGCGGCCACCATGGACACACTCATCTCGCTGGGCGTCCTCGCCGCGTTCGGCTGGTCGATGTAGCCCTGTTCCTCGGCACCGCCGGGCAGCCCGGCATGACGCATCCCTTCTCGCTGACGATCGAACGCAGCGCCGGCGCCGACAACATCTACCTCGAGGTGGCCGCTGGCGTCACCGCCGCCATCCTCGCCGGACGCTACTTCGAAACGCGCGCCAAGCGCCGGGCCGGCCAGGCGCTGCGGGCGTTGCTGGAACTCGGCGCCAAGGATGTCGCCGTGATGCGCGGCGGACGCGAGGAACGCATCCCCGCTGACCAACTCCATGTTGGGGACCGTTTCGTGGTCCGGCCCGGCGAGAAGATCGCCACCGACGGGGTGGTCGAGGAGGGCACCTCCGCCATCGACGCCAGCATGCTCACCGGCGAATCGGTGCCGGTCGAGGTCGGCCCGGGCGACGCGGTGGTCGGCGCAACGGTCAACGCCGGCGGTCGACTGGTGGTACGGGCCACCCGCATCGGTGCCGACACCCAGCTCGCGCAGATGGCCCGCCTGGTCGAGGAGGCACAGACCGGCAAGGCCGCCGTTCAGCGCCTCGCCGACCGTGTCTCGGCCGTGTTCGTACCGATCGTCATCGCGCTCGCCGTGGCCACGCTTGGGTTTTGGCCCGGCCGGTGCCGCGTTCACCGCCGCCGTGGCGGTGCTCATCATCGCCTGCCCATGCGCGCTGGGCCTGGCCACGCCGACCGCTCTGCTTGTTGGCACCGGCCGCGGCGCCCAACTGGGCATCCTCATCAAGGGGCCTGAGGTGCTCGAGTCCACCCGTCGGGTCGACACCATCGTGCTGGACAAGACCGGCACCGTCACCACCGGCCGCATGGCCCTGATCGACATCGTCACCGCCGACGGCGTAGACGAGACGCAGGCGCTGCGCCTTGCCGGCGCCCTCGAGCACGCCTCCGAACACCCGATCGCCAAAGCGATCGCCGCCGCGGCCGCCGGCCGGACCGGCGACCTGCCCAGCGTCGACGGCTTCACCAACCTCGAAGGACTCGGCGTCTCCGGCCTCGTGGATTCGCACACTGTTCTGGTCGGCCGACCGAGACTACTGACCGAGCGCGGACACGAGATTCACATGTCCCTCACCACCGCCATCGACGACGCTCAGGCGCAGGGCCGCACAGCGGTCGCGGTCGGATGGGACGGTGCGGTACGCGCGGTGCTCGTCGTCGCCGACACGGTCAAACCCACCAGTGCCCACGCGGTACGTCTGCTGCGCGACCTCGGCCTGACCCCGATCCTGCTCACCGGCGACAACACAGCGGTGGCGCGTGCAGTCGCGGCGGAGGTCGGCATCGCGGAGACGATCGCCGAGGTGCTACCGGCCGACAAGGTCGACGTGGTCAAGCGACTCCAGGCCGACGGCAAGGTCGTTGCCATGGTCGGGGACGGCGTCAACGACGCCGCCGCGCTCGCCCAGGCCGACCTCGGATTGGCCATGGGCACTGGCACCGACGTGGCCATCGAGGCCAGCGACCTGACCCTGGTCCGCGGCGATCTGCGCGCCGCGGCCGACGCGATCCGACTAGCGCGACGAACCCTGCGAATCATCAAGGGCAACCTGTTCTGGGCCTTCGCCTACAACGTCGCCGCGCTGCCCCTGGCCGCGGCCGGGCTGCTTAACCCGATGATCGCCGGCGCCGCCATGGCGTTCTCATCCGTCTTCGTGGTTTCCAACAGTCTGCGGCTGCGGTCCTTCCGTCCCCTCGAATCGGCACACTGAACCACCAACTTAGGCATACGCGTGGACGGCGGCACCAGCATCCGTCTCCTAAGCAGGTTAGGTAAACTGGTGCGCGGCGCGCAGGAATCTCTGGGGCGGATCGGCAACAAGGGAGGCACCGTGGGCAAGGCGGCTCGGAATAAGGCGGCACGCTCAACTCCGACAGCACGGCGCACACCGGCGCGGCCCCCCGCCGGCCGTGCACCGTGGGGCTGGATCGGTTTGGCCGTCGCGTTGGCCGCGACTGTCGCCGCGGTGGTGCTCTGGCGGACCGGGCAACCCGGCGACACGAGCCACCCGGTTGCCCTGACCCACGTACACGGGCTGGGAATCAACCCGGCCGACGGCACACTGTATGTCGCTACCCACGACGGCCTGTACCAGATTCCCGCGGACGGCCAAGCCCGCCTCGTCGGAAGCGGCCGGCAGGACACCATGGGCTTCACCATCGCCGGACCTAATCAGTTCTTGGCCTCCGGCCACCCCGCCCCCGGGCAGGGCGGCCCTCCCCACCTCGGGCTGATCGAATCCGGCGACGGCGGCGTCACTTGGACCACCCGGTCGTTGGCCGGCACCGCCGATTTTCACGCCCTGCGGTTCGGTCACGACACCGTCTACGGCTACAACTCCACCACCGGCCAGCTGATCACAAGCACCGACAAGGTCAACTGGCAGACACGCGCCAGCCTGAGCCTGCGCGACTTCGACCTCAGCCCCACCGACCCCCAAACCTTGTTGGCCACCACCCAGACCGGGCTGCAGCGAAGCACCGACGGTGGCACGACCTGGGTCAGCGCCGGCGGGCCACCCATCCTCTTGCTCGCGTGGGAGACGGCTGACCGCCTCTGGGGTGTCACCAACTTCGGCGACGTCCTACGCTCCGCTGACGGCGGCAGCAGCTGGACGCCCTCCGGCAAACTCAGCGGGCAGGTCGCCGCGTTCGCGGCTCACGACGGCACCCTGTACGCGTCGGTGCACGAGCGGGGCATTCTTCGCAGCACCGACCACGGATCCGCCTGGACCACCGTCTATGCCTGACGTCCACAAAGGACAAGCCATCGATCCGCCCCCAGGCGTGGGGCTGGACCGTCGCGCCGTGTTGCAGCGGCTGGCCGCACTCGGGCTGGTCGCCACCCCGCTCGCGGGGGTGCTGGCTGCCTGCGGCAACGATGACGGCGGAATGCCCATGATGGGCCAAGGCAGCGGCTCTGCCATGCCGGGCTGGATGATGGGCGACGGGATGATGGACGCCGCGATGATGGCCGACATGGTCGTCATCCACGACCTACTCACCAACAACGACAAGATCCGCAGAGTCGTGCAGGACATCGGCGGCGGCATCCTTTCGCAGACAACCAGCAGCGACGCGCGGCTTGCCGGACTGATCCGCACCCACGTGGAGGCGATGCGGACCAGGATCGAGAACAACCGGCCGATCCGCCACGGCGACCAGCTATTCGCGGAAATCTTCGAACATCACGCCGCCATCACCATCAAGGCGGTGGAGCTGCCAGATGGCGTCGAGGTCACCGAAACGTCCGCCGACCCGCAGGTGCAGCTGCTCATCCGCCAGCACGCCCGACGGGCCGTCTCCGAGTTCATCGCCTCCGGCATGCAACGCGCCATGCAACCCACGCCTCTGCCGGAGGGGTATCACAGCTGACGGCTGCCCACTTCGATGCGTCCGTCGGCCGGGAATCGGCGGGTAGGGTCGCGCTGTGCCCGATCATGATCAGGCTTCGACGGCCGATCGACGTCCGGGAGTGCGCTCCCTCTTCGGTCGCCAGTCGTATCGGCGGCTGTGGGCGGCACGAACGGTCTCGGCATGGGGCGATGCCTTTAACACGATCGCGTTGGTGCTGTTGGTTTTCGACCGCACCGGCACCGGGCTCGGCGTGAGCGGCGTCGTCGCCGCCGAGATCCTGCCCGTGCTGCTCCTGGCCCCGTTCGCCGGAGCCGTCGTGGACCGCGTCGGTCCCAAGAAGGTAATGATCAGCGCTGACGTGGCTCGGGTTGTGTTGGCTGCTCTGCTGCCGCTGGCCGCCTCATCCGTGCCGGCGATTTATGTCATCGCGTTCGGCGTGTCGGCGGCTACGGTCTTCTTCAACCCCGCCGCCGGCGCGGCCCTGCCCGGCATCGTGCACGACGACGAGCTGGTGGCGGCCAACAGCGGGATCTGGACGGCGGCCGTCCTATCGCAGATCGTGCTCGATCCGGCTGCCGGTGCGCTGGTGGTTGCGGCGGGCTACACCTACGCCTTTCTCATTAACGCTGCCAGCTTCGCAGCTTCCGCTCTCCTGCTCGTCGGCTTGACCATCGATCACCTCGGGCCGATCGGTCCGCGGATGTCCTGGCCGGTCATGATCCGCGACGGGCTACGGGTCATCACGGGGCACCGGGTCCTACGCGCCCTCGCCGCCGGGCAGCTCCTGGCCGCCCTGTCGGCCGGAGCGACCAGCGCCCTGCTGGTCGTCTACGCTCGCGAGCACCTGCGCCTGGACGGGCGCGGGTACGGCGTCATGCTCGCCGTCATTGGTATCGGCGCGGCCACCGGCCCGCTGCTGCTCGTCCGCGTCCGCAACCCGTTGCGGGCCTCATTCGTGTTCGGCCCGTACCTGCTGCGTGCCGTGGTGGACGCCGTGCTTGCCGCGACCCAGACGCCTGCGATTGCGCTTGGCGCGTTGGCTGGGTACGGCATCGGCACGTCCACCGGCGCGGTGACGTTCAACTCGCTACTGCAAACGACCGCACCAGCGGAGGCACGCGGCCGCGTGTTCGCCGGATTCGATCTGACCTGGCAACTTGGTCGGCTGGCCTCCCTCGGACTCGGAGGGCTCACCGCCGACACTCTCGGCCTGCCTGCCGTATACGCCGCCGGAGCGGTGCTACTCCTGGTCGCAGCGGTCATCGGCTACCACGGCCTACGAACCCACCATCCAGCTCCGCTTTCCGAGTCCACATAGGATCCCGCTCGGAGTCATGTCCACTGTCTTTGTCCGCAGACACTCGCTTGCGCAGCTAGCGCCATAATGGACAAACGGAGGAGTGCCGGCCGCGGTGAGTTGGCGAAACCCGGCAGGAAGGCGTCCCGCCGGGACCGGTGTCGGCAAGCAGGCTTGCCCGCCGAGCCGGCACAGTTTCGTGGTCCGGCCCGTCAGGCGGCGCAGCAGGAAAGCTTGGACACGTCGCGGGTGAAGGTCTGCGCGGCGAGCTTCAGTGCCTCAGCCATGGTCAGGTAGGGGCTCCACATGTTCGCGAGTTGGTCGATGGTCATGCCCGCGGACAGCACGTAGACGCCGGTGGCGGCCAACTCACCGGCGGCGTCGGCCACTGCGTGGATCCCGAGGACGCGGCGGGACTCGGCGTCAGCCACGAGTTTGACCATGCCGCGGGTGTCCCGGTTGACGATCGCCCGCGGCACGTACTCGAGGGGTAGGACGCGGCAGTCGCAGTGGTATCCGGCCGCCACCGCTTGGGTGTCGGTCAGTCCCACGGATGCGATGGGTGGGCTGGTGAAGGTGATCCGCGGCAGATTCGTGTAGTCGACGACACGGCCGGCGGCGGCCAGCGCGTTGTCGGCCACGATGTTGCCGTGGGCGGCTGCGACGTACACGTACTGGGGTGCCCCGGCGACGTCGCCGGCCGCCCAGATGCTCGGGTTGTCGGTGCGAAGGTGCTCGTCGACGAGGATCTCGCCGTGCCGGCCGGTCTTGACGCCGACCGCGTCGAGGTTCAGGGCGGCGGTGACCGGTCGACGGCCGGTGGCCACCAACAGCCGCTGGGCCCGTAGCTCAATGTCGTGGCCATCGCGGCCGCGTACCGATAGGGCGATCTGGTCGTCGTCGCGGCGCACAGCGGTGGCCTGGGCAGCGGTGCGTACGGTGATGCCCTCATCGCCGAACATCGCCTCGATCACCGCGGATGCTTCGGGTTCCTCGAACGGGGCCAGCCGGTCGAGGGCCTCCACCACCGTCACGGACGTGCCGAGTCGGGAGAACAGCTGCGCCTGTTCCAGCCCGACCGCGTTGCCGCCAACCACGATCATCGAGTCGGGCAGGGTGTCGAGGTCCATCGCCGTGGTGGAGGTCAGGTAGTCCACGTCGGCCAGATCGTCGATTGGTGGCGCCCACGGTGCCGAGCCGGTAGCGACCAGATAGTGCTGCGCCTGGATGCGAGTGGTGCCACCGGCGTTGAGTGCGATCTCGAGCATAGGGCCGTCGGGGGTGGACACGAAGCGGGCGGTACCGGCAACGATTGGCCAACCGTACCCGGCGGCCAAATCGACGTACTTATCGGCCCGCATGCCCTGCACCAGCGCGTCCTTTCCGGCAAGCAGCTCGCCGAATGCCACCGACGCAGCGGTGGAGTGGATGCCGGGAAAGCGGTCCGCCGTCAAGGTTTGATGCCGGGCCTCGGCCGCGGCCAGCAGCGCCTTGGACGGCACACATCCGGTGTTCACACAGGTGCCACCAACGGTGCCGCGTTCGACCATCACGACCGACGCGTCCCGGCGTCGGGCCGCGATTGCCGCGGCGAACGCCGCGCCTCCGGAGCCGATGATCGCCAGGTCATAGCGCATCCGTGCGTCTCCTCCCACCACCCGAACGAACTCATCCGGCTTGCCGGATGCTTCCGACGCCCATAGTATCCGCCTAGGCAGATATTATCTGGACAACCGAATGAGTGCTATCGAGTCAGGAGGCGCCGATGACCACGGTGACCAAGGCACTGCCGCTGCTGCCTGCCACCATGGCCGGGGTGGACACGGTGGCGAAGTTCTTCCGCGCCTTGGGAGACCCGACTCGACTGCGGCTGCTGGAGTTTCTGCTGCACGACGAGCACACCGTCACCGAGTGCGTCAGGCATATCGGCCTGTCGCAGGGGCGGGTCTCCACCCACCTGGCCTGTCTGGCCGACTGCGGCTATGTCGAGGTCCGCCGCACCGGACGCAATGCCTTCTACCAGGTCGCCGATCCACGAGTAGCCGATCTGGTGATCCTCGCCCACGCCGTGGCCGCCGACAACTGCGCTGCCCTTAACGAATGCGAGCGCATCCCCTCGACGGCGGAGATCTGGTGAGCACCGACCGCGCCACAGTAGCCGGCTGGCTGGGCGGCGTTGCGGGTGCAGCCGGCGCCGGCATCGGGATGGTGGTCTGCTGTGTCACCATCGCGGCGATCGCCGGCGGCGGCCTGGCCGCCGCAGGCGGGATTCTGCGTAGCCCGTGGCTGGTCGGGGCCGGTCTGGTCGTCGCCGTTTTGGCGACCGCGGCCATCATTCTGCGACGCAGCGCCCAGCCGGAGGACCGATCATGACCATGACACCGCGGGCGTACCCGCCGGAACTGGCGGTCGGCGTGACCAGCAGCCGCATCGCCCAGGTTTCGCCCGCCGCCCGCTCCCTGCACAAGGCGATCCTGCGCGGCTTTGCCACCATCGGCCAGGCACCGGATCGAGCGCAGCTCGCCGATGCAACCCCAACCGGAGGCGAGGTCACTCGGCTCCTTTGGGAGTTGCACGATCACGACGTGGTTCGCCTCGACGATCACGGTCAGATCCGGGCGGCGTACCCGTTCTCCGCCGTCCCCACCCCGCATACGGTGAGCATCGACGGCGGGCCGACGGTGTGGTCGATGTGCGCCATCGACGCCCTCGGCATCGCCGACATGGTCGACAGACCCGTCACCATCAGCTCCACCGACCCCGCCACCGGTGACACGATACGCTCACCCTGGATTCGGCGGTGCTCCGAGCCCGGTTTCCAGGGCCAGCTGAAGGGCCAGGTCTCGGATCTCGTCGCTGACCGGCCTGCCCGGCCGGCTCGGATAGGTCCAACGCCGCATCGCCAGACGACGGTGCCAGGACAACGAAGCGGCGGGGGTGCCGATACGATGTTCGCTCACCCAACGCGGCAGCAGCCGGGTCAGCGCGGACAACACCGCCCGATCCGGCCAGGACAGACACGGCCTGCCGACGTGGCGCCGCAGCACCGCGACCTCGTGACGAAGAACGAGCAACTCCGCGGTCTTCGCCGCGTCGCCACGCGCAAGCCACCCCAACCACCCAAACACCTGAACCATGGCCAGATACAGCATCCGAATCACCACCACGTGATCGTGCCCTGCGCCGGCAAACGCCAGCTCACAGCCCGTGCGACGGGGTCTGGAACGGCACAGGGGTCGGGGGAAGCCGGTGATGGTGAGGCCATGAGCCCGTACCGGGTGGGTGTGCCGGTGTGCTCGGGCAGGTAGGCGGCGACCGCCCGGGCGCGGGTGTGTCGCGCAAGCGGATGCGGTCCAGGTGCCCGTCGGCGGGCACGAGGGCGAAGAACCGGGTGATCGCGGCCCGGCCGCGGATCTCGAGCTGTTCGAGCGGCATGTGCAGGATGGCGTCCTCGCGCAGGGCGCTGGCCAGGGGCCCAATACCACTGCTTAAGTTCGGACGGTGAGTGGGTGCGGCGGGACCTCGCGGGTGACTAGGCATGTCGGCAGGCGGTCTGCGCGGTTGGGGTAGCGACTGGGGTCCCAGGGCTTGACCGCCCGCTCCTTCACGAATGGACGCTCGCGTTCCCCGCGGCTACCGACTCGAGTTGCCGCTGCCGCGGCGCTGCCACCGCTCGCGGCGGCGATTGCGTCGATGGCGGCCAAGCGATCTGCCCTCGCGGGTGAGGAAACATGCCCTGATAGACGTTGCGAAGTCCGCGACCGCGTCGCCGAGTCGCTGGGCTGCGACTACGACGTTGAAGGAGAGACCGCCCAAGCCGCATTCCAATGCAACGGTGCTCACCCCGTCCGTGATGATCAGTATAGGTTGGTTGTCTTCGTCGACCACCCCGTACGTCATCGCCTTGCGAAGCGAGACCACAACGCCCGGGTCGGGAAAGGCCCGCCGACCACTCAGATCCGTGGTCGGCCCGTCGTTGCCGTCGTCAATTCCGTGCATGAATCACAACCTAGCCATTGACTTCCGACCCAACAGCACCCGTTCAGACGACCATCTCCGGCCATCTGGATCCCGGCCATCGCCTACGTCTTCCGCTCTCGCCCACCTCGCGCCCCGACCCATAGGACAGTGGCTGGCGTCAATTCATTGCACGTCGCACACCTGGTCATGGCCAACCGGTCACGCTGAACTCGGCGTCAACCAAACGCCGACCCACGGCGTCAACAGCGGTCGCGTG
>Ga0209889_1000580_pt1 | contig 10241 bp, 6 predicted proteins | sample GWRWN1_0_10_FD_187233 | JGI IMG/M metagenome (GOLD analysis project Ga0209889, IMG submission 187233) | Riverbed sediment microbial communities from areas with no vegetation in Columbia River, Washington, USA - GW-RW N1_0_10 (SPAdes)... | ecosystem: Environmental > Aquatic > Freshwater > River >... | reverse complement strand
CGCCAGCGGGCGCGTTCCGCGGTTTCGGCGTATCGCAGTCGGCGTGGGCCGTCGAGTCGCAGATGGATATCATCGCCGCGGCGCTCAAGATGGACCCGCTCGAGCTGCGCAAACAGAATGGTTACAACGAAGGCGATAAGTTCGTCACCGAAGAGACGCTGCGCGCGGTAGGGCTCAAAGAGTGTATCGACGAGGTTGCTAAGTCCATCGGCTGGGAAGAGAGAGACAGACACGGACATACGGAGGAAGATAGACAAGGAGACCTGGAGAAGCGGAGACAAGGAGACGAGGAGAGCGGGAGACAAGAAGAGAGGAGGACAGGGAAAAGCAGGGATTCAGAGAAAGACAGACATGGAGACACGGGGCAACGGAGACAAGGAGAACGGGATTCAGAGAGAGACCGGGATTCAGAGGGAAAAAGGGTCAAGAGAGGAAAGGGTCTTGCCTGCATGATCAAGGCAACGATCACACCGTCGATCTCCTGCGCGGTGGTGAAGCTCAACGAGGACGCGAGCCTATCCATATATACCGGCACGGTGGAGATGGGGCAGGGCTCGGAGACCGTGCTGGCGCAGATTGCCGGCAAGGAGCTCGGCATTCCGCTACAAACGATTCAGGTTCTTGGCGTCGACACCGACGTGGTGCCCTACGATCTGACAACTTCGTCGAGCCGCTCGACTTTCCACATGGGCAAAGCCGTACAGCTGGCGGCTCAGGATATCATGCGCCAGCTGAAGCAAATCGTCGTGAAGGAATATGGCGTGCCGGAAGACAAAATGACTTTCGCCGACGGCAAAATACGCCTGCCCGAAACCCAGCTCGACTACGCCGAAGTAATGTTCAAACGTTTCGGCATGCAGGGCGGAACACTGGTTGGCGACGGCCAGGTGAAGACCTTGGTCAAAGACGAATTCGGCGAAAAAAGCACCTCGGCCTTCTGGTTTCTCGCCGCCGGCGCAGCCGAGGTCGAAGTGGATTTGGACACCGGGAAATTCAAACTGATCAAATACGCCACCGCCGTCGACGTCGGCAAAGCCATTAACCCGCTGGGTTGCCGCCAGCAGCTCGCCGGGGCGGCAATCACGGGAATCGGCCAGGCGATGTTCGAAGAAATCGTTTATGACAACGGCCAACTGATCAACCCCAACCTGGTCGATTACGTTTTGCCGTCGCTCGGCGACATGCCGCCGGTGATCGACCCGATTTGCGTTGAAGTACCGGACCGAAACGGACCGTTCGGCGCCAAGGGCATCGGCGAGAGCGCGCTCATCCCGGTGGCGCCGGCGATTGCCAACGCGATTTACGACGCCGTCGGAGTGCGCATCAAGGATCTGCCCATCAAAGCAGAAAAGATTTATCTGGCATTGGAGGATCAAAAAGGGAAACTATGAAAGGTTTCCCCGTTGGATTTGAAATTTTGGAATAACGGGAACACCGAATAAGATCGTGTCTCGCGCAAAGAGCGCAAAGGACGCCAAGGTAGATTTCGATAAAAAGAGGTGGAATGGGCGGGGCCTTGGCGAGCTTAGCGTGCTTGGCGCGAGAAATTTTTCTTAAATTCGTTTTGTGAAACATTCCCTGGTTAGTATCTAACAACTCAATGTTGGGTTCAAAAACCGTGCGGGCGTTCTTGTTGGTCTCGTGCCTGCTTGCCGGCTGCAGTTCGGAAGTTCTGGAAAAACAGGCGGAACAGCTTCGACGACAGGAAATCGAGATCGCCCGCCAGCGCAAGGAAATCAACGATCTTTTGGCGGGGCAAAAACTTCAAGATCAAAAATCGCGGGACTGCAATCGCGCGTTTCGCGAATACTTCGAGAAGGCTCAGGCGAGCAGCGACCCTGCACAAGCGATTGCTCTCTATCGCGAGGGACTCGTCATCTGTCCGGATGACGATGTGGCTCACTACGAACTCGGTAAGGTGATGGTTGAGCGAGGATTGTACGCTGAGGCAGAAAAGGAATTCGAAGCCGCTCTCAAGATCAATCCTGACTTCGTCGACGCCAAGAGACAGTTGGACACGGTTCGAAAGGTTCGCTAACCTCTGCGCGCTCCCGCTCCCGTTTTATTCCATAGGAGGTTGCTGAAAAAAGGTTCGGAATGCTTCGAGAGCCTCAGCATGAACGGAAAATCCTCAATCATATCAAAACCCCTCCGTTCGTCACTTCGATAAACTCAGTGCAGGCTCTGAGCACTGTCGAAGGACTCCGAGAGGCTTTTTCAGCAGCGTGCTAGTCTATTTATAGTTCCCAACTTTCTCATAGGAGGTGACCCATGCGGACGTTTCTAACTATTGTCTTTTCTCTCGTCCTTTTCGTCTCTGCAGCGAACGCCATCGACGAGAAGAAGCTGGTCGACATGACCTACGCTTTCGCGAGCGATACGTTGCACTGGCCGACGGCAAAACCCTTTCAGCTGGACAAAGTCAACGAAGGTCGAACGCCGCAAGGCTTTTGGTATTCGTCTTACAACTATAGCGGGTCAGAGCATGTCGGGACCCACCTCGACGCTCCTTTTCATTTTGCTGAAGGCAGATGGACGACGGAGCAAATCCCCCTCGGGAAAACGATTGGACCGGCAGTCGTTATCGATGTGAGGCGCAAAACGGAGATCGACCGGGACTACCTTCTCACAGTCAATGATATTCATTCCTGGGAGAAACGGTATGGAAGGTTACCCAAGGGGGGCATCGTTTTGATGTACACGGGCTGGGGTAGGTACTGGGGCGATCGCAAGCGCTATTTGGGCACGGATGAGCCAGGCAATGTTAGCGATCTTCATTTCCCCGGCTTCTCCAAAGAGGCCGCGGAATTCTTGATCAAACAGCGGAGCATCAAAGCCGTCGGCATCGACACGCCGAGTATCGATCACGGCCCGTCGCGCGATTTTTTGGCCCATCAAATTTTCGGCGCAGCCAATGTCCCGATCTTTGAAAACGTCGCTTCATTGGAAAAGCTTCCCGCTAAAGGCGCGACGGTTTTCGCGATTCCTATGAAGATCAAAGGAGGCAGCGGCGCTCCGCTCAGGATTTTTGCACTGCTTCCTTAGGATTTCAGGACTGCTTAAGGGCCATGGGGTGGAATGAAGCTTTGAGTGCCGCGATAATCGCGTTTCCTCTGTCCGTTCGCGGTGTTTATTTTGCTTTGCATTCGGAGAAATTATAAGCTGATTGGAATATTTTTTTGGGGGGAAGCTATGATGTTTTTGCGAGAAGAATCGATGCAACTGGAGCTGTTTTCATTCGCCGTAATATTGGCAATACTCATTCCAGTGCTGAGTCCGGCGGCGGACAGTCCCGCGCCGGCGCAGCTAATGCTGTCGCAAACAGCGGCCCCGCAACCGGGGAATGTCTTGACCTTGGACGAAGCTCTTCAGATCGCCTTGGAGAATCATCCTAGCATCAGGGCTTCAAAAGAACGGATCGACACGCAGCAGGCGGTTGTGGGACAGCAGATGGCTGCCTATTATCCGTTGGTTAATATGACCAATGGGTTTCAGACCGGTAGCCAAACCGGCAGCACCACCGGGGTGGCGGATCGCTCATTTGAAACCTACCTTATACGAACCGGCGTGAACATGACGCTCTATAATTTTGGCAAGCGCGAAGGAAACGTGCAATCGGCTCGGGACACTTTGGATGCGACAAACTTTAATTACAAGACGACCATAGATGGCGTCATTCTCGGAGTGAAACAGGCCTATTTTACGTATCTGGGGCTCAGGGCCCTAGTGAAAGTACAGGAAGAAACCGTCAAGAGCCGCCAGTTGCTCGCACGCCAGGCGCAGGGTTTTTATGAGGTCGGAACCAGGGCAAGGATTGACGTGGCTAGGGCCGAGTCCAATCTGTACCTTGCAGAAGCCAACCTGATTACCGCGCAGAATGCCGTCAAGGTCGCCTGGGCTATTCTCAAAAACGCGATGGGGCTAAGGGAGTTACCTGAGCGGCCTTTAGTTGAGGACGTCACCATGACCCCGATCCCGTATGCTCTCGAGGAGGCAAAACAAATTGCGTTTGGGTCTCGTCCGGAACTGAAAAGCTTTGATGCGCAAAGAAGGGCCCAGGATCAACTCATTGCCGTCGCTCGCCGTGGGCATCTTCCGGATTTTATCTTCGACGCGAACTACCGGCGGAGCAACAGCAGCACTGCCGAAAATACATTCCCTCTGTTGGGGGGGTGGCAAGTCGGGTTGAGTCTTTTGATACCGATTTTCGATGGATTTCGCACCACCAACAGAGTTCAAGAGACCTTACATAATTATTATGTAATCAAGTCACAGGAAGAGCTGCAGCGGCAACAAGTGGCTCTCGATGTGGAGCAAGCCTACCTCAGGTTGGTGGAGCTGCAAGAGCGAATCAAGGCCAACGAGTCGGCGCTGAACGCTTCCAAAGAGAACCTGGATCTGGCTAACGGAAGATATCAGGTGGGGGTAGGTTCCATCATTGAAGCAACCGATGCTCAGACTCTTTACACGGAAGCCCAGACGACATATATTCGGACGCTTTATGATTACAAGATCGCCGAAGCCCAATTCATCAGGGCTATAGGACAATAACGTGCACAGTGCTATATTTGAACGGCGTAGAGACAACAATGGTTAAGCAGCCAACGGGTTAGGAGAAGTTAGTATGCGGCGTTCACTCTGGATTATCATACTGGTGCTGGTTCTGGGTGGCTTCGCGGGAATTCAACAGTACACGTCTTGGTCGCTCAATAAGCCTCAAGCTAAGTCTGCAGGTAGGTCCGAAGGAGCACCTGAAGGCCGATCCGCTGACCGGGCACAGCCGGGTCGCTCGGGAGGGGGACGAGCCCGGGAGGCTGTACCTGTTCTCGTCGCTACTGCTGCGCAGAAAACGATGCCCTTGCAGATTCGGGCGGTGGGCAACGTCGAGGCTTACTCGACGGTTGCCGTCAAAAGTCAGGTCACGGGCGTGCTGACGCAAGCTCACTTCAAAGAAGGGCAAAATGTCAAGAAAGGACAGCTGCTCTTCACCATCGATCCCCGTCCGTTCGAGGCTACACTCAAGCAGGCTGAGGCAAACCTGGCACGAGACACAGCGCAGCTTCAGAATTCGCGCGAGCAGGCCCGCCGCTACGCCGAGCTCGTAAAAAAGCAATACGTGTCGCAGGAGCAATATGACCAGATCCGCGCCAACGCCGATGCCGCCGAAGCCGTGGTGCAGGCGGACCAAGCCGCGGTAGAAAATGCCAAGGTTCAATTAAGCTACTGTTATATTTTTTCTCCCATAGACGGGCAGGTCGGCAGCCTGCTGGTGAACGAAGGCAACTTGGTGCGGGTAAACGATGGGACGCCCTTAGTGGTCATTAATCAAATTACTCCCATCAACGTGACTTTTTCCGTGCCCGAGCAAAATTTGGCCGACATCAGGCGCCATATGGCTACGGGCAGTCTCAAGGTTGCCGCGCAGTTTCAGTCCGACGAGGGACGCCCGGAGCAAGGGAATCTCGCGTTCGTTGACAATGCGGTTGACCGCACCACCGGCACTATCAAGCTAAAAGCGGAATTTAAGAACGGCGAAAGACGCTTGTGGCCGGGCCAGTTCATCAATGTCGCGTTAACTCTCAGCACCCAATCGGATGCAGTGGTAGTGCCTTCTGAAGCGGTCCAGGTCGGGCAAGAGGGACAACATGTCTTTGTGGTGAAACCGGACAACAGCGTCGAAGTGCGGCCCGTTGTCGTGGCGCGAACCAACGAAGGCGAGGCGGTAATCGCCAAGGGACTTCAGGCCGGAGAGCAAATCGTTAGAGAAGGACAGTTTCTGTTAGGGCCCGGATCGAGGATTGAAGTAAGGGATGGTAGACCGACTGAAGCCGGAGAGCAGAAGAGGGAAAAAGGTGAAAGACGCAAGAGTAAAGCGCAGGAAAGGAGCGCGTCATGAATATTTCCGGTCTCTTCATCCGCAGGCCGGTCACCACGACCTTGGTGATGCTCGGGATTCTTATGTTCGGCATCATGGCTTACAGGTCGCTTCCGGTCAGTGACCTTCCGACCGTCGATTTTCCGACCATCACGGTCAATGCCAACTTGCCCGGCGCCAGCGCGGAAACCATGGCATCGGGGGTGGCGACCCCGCTCGAGAAGAACTTTTCTAGCATCGCCGGGCTCGATTCCATGAGCTCGACAAGTACTTTGGGGCGGACGCAAATCACACTGCAGTTTAACTTGAGCCGAAACATCGACGCGGCGGCGCAAGACGTGCAGTCGATGATCGCCCGTTCGGCTCGAGATTTACCGCAGAATATGCCGAGCCCGCCCTCTTATCGCAAAGTGAATCCAGCCAACAATTCCATATTCCTCTTGGCCTTGACCTCCGAAACGCTTCCTTTATCGACGGTGGACGAATTTGCCCAGACGATCTTGGCGCAGCGGATCTCGATGGTGAGCGGCGTCGCTCAGGTCGATGTTTTTGGCTCGCAGAAATACGCCGTTCGGATTCAGTTGGACCCAAGCCAGTTGGCGGCCCGGCAGATCGGCATCGATGATGTTGTGAATGCAATCCAGCGGGGCAACGTGGATCTGCCCGTAGGGACCTTGAACGCTCCCAACCGGGCTTACACTTTGGTTTCAGATGCCCAGCTCACCAACGCCGCAGCGTATGGCCCAATGGTGGTAACCTATCGTAATGGGGCGCCGGTGCGCATCCAAGACATCGGCAAAGCCATCGACAGTGTGGAGAACACTAGAGTCGCCAGCTGGTTCAATGGTAAAAGGGCAGTCATCCTGGGCGTCCAGCGCCAGCCTGGTGCCAATGTCGTCGCCGTGGTGGACTCTATTAAAGATATTCTCCCGGGTCTCCGCGCACAGATTCCTGAGTCGATCCAGCTCGACATCTTCTTCGATCGCACACAATCGATCCGGGAATCGGTGCACGATGTACAACTAACCTTGATCGGAACCATTGTTCTTGTCATTCTCGTGATCTTTCTGTTCCTGCGAAATGTATCCGCCACGATCATTCCCAGCCTAGCTTTGCCCATGTCCATCGTCGGCACCTTTGCCGTGATGTATCTGCTCGATTACAGTCTGGACAATTTGTCGCTCATGGCATTGACGTTGGCGGTCGGTTTTGTCGTCGATGACGCCATCGTTGTACTGGAAAATATCGTGCGCCATATGGAAGAAGGTGAGTCTCCCTATGAGGCCGCGGTCAAGGGCGCCAAGGAGATCGGTTTTACGATTGTGTCGATGACGATCTCGTTAGTCGCCGCTTTTATCCCGATCCTTTTCATGAGTGGGATGCTGGGGCGGATTCTGCGGGAATTCTCCGTGACCATATGCGTTGCGATCTTGGTATCCGGGTTCATCTCTTTAAGTCTTACTCCGATGTTGTGCAGCCGCTATCTTCGTCCCCCCGCCGAGCAGAAACACGGTTGGCTGTACCGCTTCCTCGGACTCTGCCTCGATGCGATGAACAAAGGCTACGAAGTTTCCCTGCGGTGGGTCATGAAACATCACGTGACGACGATGGTGGCCTCGGCCGTCGTGCTGGTGGCCACAATCTATATGTTTGGATTGGTCCCCAAGGGATTTATTCCCAGCGAAGACACAGGTCAGATCCTGATCAACACCGAGGCCGCCCAGGGCGTATCCTACGAGCAGATGGCGCAATACCAGCAGCAGTTGGCTGCTATCGTCGCCAAGGATCCAAACGTCGAGTCATTTTTCTCCAGCGTTGGAGTGGGCGGCGTGGCGCTGACGGGTAACACCGGTCGTATCTTTATAAAGCTCAAGCCGAGAGCCGAGCGACCTTTGAACGCAGAGCAAGTAATCCGGGATTTGCGACCAAAGTTAACGCAGGTTCCCGGGATTCGTGTCTCACTGCAGAACCCGCCCGTTATACGTGTCGGCGGCCGGCTGAGCCGAAGTCTCTACCAATTTACATTACAGAGTCCCGATGCGCAGGAACTCTATCGCAACGCTGCTATCTTCGAAGAACGGCTGAGAGCGCTTCCAGACTTCAGGGATGTCGGCAGCGATCTTCAGCTCAAGAATCCTCAACTACAGGTCGTCATTGACCGAGACAAGATGGCGACCATGGGAATCACGGCCCAAGGCGTTTCGCCGCGACAGGTGGAGGAAGCTTTTTGGAACGCCTACGCGACGCGGCAAGTCTCAACCATCAATACGCCGAACAACCAGTATCAGGTGATCGTGGAGTTGGATCCAAAATTTCAAAACGACCCGTCCGCTCTGTCGATGCTCTATATTCGCTCCACCGCGGGACAAGCCGCTACCGCTCAGCCAATGGTACCTTTGGGTTCGCTGGCGAGCCTCAAGTACACGGCGGGACCGATGTCGGTAAACCATTCGGGGCAGCTCCCGTCGGTCACGATGTCCTTCAATCTCCGTCAAGGCGTGGCTCTTGGAGACGCGGTTGACACGATCAACAAACTGGCTCGCGAAACTCTGCCGGCAACCATCAGCACGAGCTTTCAGGGCACGGCTCAGGAATTTCAATCTTCCATTAAGAGCCTTTGGGTCCTCCTCGCGCTGGCGGTGTTTGTCGTCTATTTGGTTCTCGGTATCCTCTATGAGAGCTTTATCCATCCGCTGACGATTCTTTCCGGGCTTCCCTCGGCGGGTCTCGGCGCTCTCATAGCCTTGTATTGGTTTGGGATGGACCTGAGCATTTACGCCTTTGTCGGCTTGATCATGCTCATCGGCATCGTGAAGAAAAACGCTATTATGATGATCGACTTTGCACTTGAAAGGCAACGCAACGAAAACAAGAGTCCCGTAGAGGCGATCTACGAAGGCGCGTTGGTGCGGTTCCGTCCGATCATGATGACTACCATGGCGGCTATCGTTGGCGCTATCCCGATCGCCATCGGTTGGGGCGCGGGGGCAGAGGCCCGTCAACCTCTTGGCGTTGCGGTGGTTGGCGGCTTGCTTGTTTCCCAAATCTTAACGCTCTATATCACGCCGGTGGTTTACCTCTACTTGGAGAAGTTCCAGGCAACGATGGTTTCGCTGCCCGAGAGGCTGCGCCGAGGTTCAGGGCGTCGCCCTGCTGAGGTGGGAGAGCCTGTACTCACCCACAAGCTGACCGTGGAAAATCCGGGGACGGGGAAATTACCGTAGGCTTATTGGCGCGACGATCCATCCCAGTTCTTATGAACAACTCGTTTGGCCTGCCGTTTCATGAGAGACGGTAGCTCAGGTGCCCGCGGCATCGTACCGCTTCGTGTCTCTGGTCATGTTCATTCTTGAGCGCTGGCGAGTAAGAACCCCATCAAGCAAGTCTAATTTTCTCTTCCTAAATACAGTCCGCGCTTAACTTAATTCGTCCAAATGAAACGATGGTTGCTGATCACGCTTGCCCTGGGCGCTCTGATCATCGGTTACCGCCAGCCGATTATGGAGAAATTCTTAGGCTGGTTTGTTACTCACGATGCAATCCGGGTGACGGCGGCGCCGGTCAACAAAGCATTGATCCCCCACGTCGTCCGTGGTCGTGGACAACTCCAAGCGGTCGAAGTGGTAGATGTGTTTTCTCCTGTCGCGGGCCAGCTGAGCAAGGTCCAGCTCAAGGCCGGCGACAAGGTCGCGAAAGGGCAAACTCTAGCCACCGTCCGGTCCCGTGAATTATTGCAGCGCGTGGAGAAGATTGCAGCAGCCCTCGAAGCGGCCACGGCGGATCTCCGGCAAAAAGAAAGTCGGCTTGCCGAGGCGGAGAAGGCATTGGCAAGAGCGCATGAGTTGCACAGCCGAGATCTGATTCCCGGCCAAGATTTGAAGGAAGCTGAGGCTGCACTCGATACGGCCCGCGCCCAGGAGGCGCTCACCCACGCACAGGTCGCCGAGCAGCAAGCCGCGCTTGAGCAGACGCGATATTTGCTGACTGTTTCTAAGTTGGTTGCACCGCTCAGCGGCGTGGTGACACGCATACTGGCTGAGTCTGGTGCCTATGTTCAGACTTCGATGCCGGTATTTTCAGTCGGGGCCTTGGAGCCCTTAAAGGTCATCATCGACATTTCCGAGAGGGATGTCCAATTTATCCGTGAAGGGGCGGCAGCGCAGATTCGTGTCGATGCACTGCCGGAGCGTGTCTTTGCAGGCCGAGTGACCGCTCTGACCTTCAAGTTAGAAGCAACTCAAAGCGTCGTAGGGGAGATCCAGTTATCGAACCATGATCGTCTGTTGGTTCCAGGGATGAGCGTAGAGGTAACGCTGGTTCAGAACAGTCAATGAGATGATATGTTGCTGGTGCGGCAAGCGGTATT
>Ga0209889_1000578_pt1 | contig 10251 bp, 7 predicted proteins | sample GWRWN1_0_10_FD_187233 | JGI IMG/M metagenome (GOLD analysis project Ga0209889, IMG submission 187233) | Riverbed sediment microbial communities from areas with no vegetation in Columbia River, Washington, USA - GW-RW N1_0_10 (SPAdes)... | ecosystem: Environmental > Aquatic > Freshwater > River >... | reverse complement strand
CGACACCGGTGACCACCACCAGCACGCCGAGCGGGATGTCGATATCGACGTCCCGCAGGTTGTTGGTGCGGGCGCCGCGCACCTTCAGCACGCCCGACGGTGTCCGCACCGTCTCCTTGAGGGAGGCCCGATCGTCCAGGTGCCGCCCGGTGAGCGTGCCGCTGGCCCGCAGCCCCTCGACGGTGCCCTCGAACACCACCTGGCCACCGGCCGTGCCGGCGCCGGGGCCGAGGTCGACGACGTGGTCGCCAATCGCGATCGTCTCCGGCTTGTGCTCCACCACCAGCACGGTGTTGCCCTTGTCGCGCAGCTGCAGCAGCAGGTCGTTCATCCGCTGGATGTCGTGGGGGTGCAACCCGATCGTCGGCTCGTCGAAGACGTAGGTGACGTCGGTGAGCGACGAGCCGAGATGGCGGATCATCTTCGTGCGCTGCGCCTCGCCGCCCGACAGCGTGCCCGACGGCCGGTCGAGGCTGAGGTAGCCCAGGCCGATCTCCACGAACGAGTCGACGGTGTGCTGCAGCGCGGCGAGCAGCGGAGCCACCGACGGCTCGTCCAGACCCCGCACCCACTCGGCCAGGTCGCTGATCTGCATCGCACAGACGTCCGCGATGTTGATCCCCTTGATCTTGGAGGAGCGGGCCGCCTCGGCCAGCCGGGTGCCGTCGCACTCCGGACAGGTGGTGAACGTCACCACCCGCTCCACGAACGCCCGGATGTGCGGCTGCATCGCGTCGACGTCCTTGGAGAGGAACGACTTCTGGATCTGCGGGATCAGCCCCGCGTAGGTCAGGTTGATGCCGTCGACCTTGATCTTGGTCGCCTCCTTGTGGAGCAGGTCGTTGAGCTCGGTCTTGGTGAACTTGCGGATCGGCTTGTCGGGGTCGAAGAAGCCGCAGCCGCGGAAGATGCGGCCGTACCAGCCGTCCATGCTGTAGCCGGGGATCGTGAGCGCACTCTCGTTGAGCGACTTGCTGTCGTCGTACAACTGCGCCAGGTCGAAGTCGGTGACCGAGCCTCGGCCTTCGCAGCGCGGGCACATGCCGCCGGTGATGCTGAAGCTCCGCCGTTCCTTCCTGGTGGTGCCGCCGCGCTCGATGGTGACCGCCCCCGCGCCCGAGATGGAGGCAACGTTGAACGAGTACGCCTGGGGCGAGCCGATGTGAGGCTGCCCGAGTCGACTGAAGAGGATGCGGAGCATCGCGTTGGCGTCGGTGGCAGTGCCGACCGTGGAGCGGGCGTCGGAACCCATCCGCTCCTGGTCGACGAGGATCGCGGTCGTCAGCCCGTCGAGCACGTCGACCTCGGGCCGCGCCATCGTCGGCATGAAGCCCTGCACGAAGGCGCTGTAGGTCTCGTTGATCAGCCGCTGCGACTCGGCGGCGATCGTGCCGAACACCAGCGAGCTCTTGCCCGAGCCGGAGACGCCGGTGAACACCGTCAGCCGGCGCTTCGCGATGTCGACGCTGACGTCCTTGAGGTTGTTCACGCGCGCGCCGTGCACGCGGATCAGATCGTGGCGGTCGGCAACGTGCGGCGCAGCCGACTGCGTGTCCGTCCTCGTGGCCATGCTCATCGTGTCTCCAACTGTTAGGGCGGGACCGCCCTCGCGGTCCCCGTCGGTTACCGAATTGGTAGTATCCCTCTCAATTCGAGAGTAGTAGTATCGACTTTATGAGTGGAACCGTCAAGGGGCGCCGCGTTCGCGTGGACAACGGTGGCGGCCAGGCTCGGACCCGGCTGGCCCGACGGGCGGTCATCGAGGCGGCCCGGATCCTTTTCGTTGACCGCGGCTACGGGGCAACGACGATCGAAGCCGTCAGCGACCGCGCGGACGTCCCGCCGGCCACGGTGTACCGGCTGTTCTCCTCCAAGCTCGGAATCTTGAAGGCGCTCCTCGACGTGTCGATCGCCGGTGACGACCAGGCACTTCCATTGCTGGATCGCCCGGACGTCGCGGCACTGTTCGCAGAGCCAAATCCCGAAAGGCTCCTGGCAGGCTTCGCCCGCATCAACGTCGCAATCAACGAGCGGAGCGGGCAGATCTATCAGATCCTGGCCAGCGCCGCCTGTTCGGAGCCGGAGGCCGCCGACCTACTCGGCCAGTACACGCAGCAACGCCAACAAGGTCAGGGACAGATCGCCCGAGCCCTCGCTCGAGTGGGTGCCTTGGGCGCCGACCTGCGAGAGCGTTACGCCGCCGACATCATCCACGTCTTCATGTCACCTGAGGTCTACCGACTCTTCGTCACCGACCGAGGATGGAGTCGGGCGCGCTATGAACAATGGTTGAAGAACGTGCTCGTCCAGCAGCTGCTTCCTACAGCTACCAGTTGATAAGCGCTGCTACATCGGCAACAGCGATCCCGACGTCGGCCCCGACCTGACATCGCTGCGCACACGGGTCGCCCCGATGAACGCCTTGGCGATCGCGGCCTTCAGGCCCTCGTGGTGGTCGGAGGTCACCAGCCGCACGCCATGCAGGCCGCGGGACCCTGCCTCCAGCGTCAGCGTGGGTAGGAACTCGCAACGATCGTCCAGACGGCCGGCCTGGTCGGATCAGGCCCGCTGGCGGTTGACGCGCAGCGTAGCGACAGTGAGACCGGGTAGTCGCTGGACCGACGCCTCGGCCTGGCGGGCGCAACCATCGAGCCAGATTGTCGTCGTCGGCTCGGACTCGAGGTTCCTGACCCACTCGGAGTTTGGTCGGACGGTCGACACGACCACGGTGTCGCCGAGGCGCGCTGCGGCCAACGGCACTTCGTGTGCCCGCCCAGAGCGACGCCCAGTGGTGGCGACGGTGACCGTCCCAACGCCGACCACGGGCGGCGCCCCGATGCCCCGTTTGGTGAACGGTCCCACGACGACGCTGTTGACGGCACGAAAGGCGGCATGAGGGAACAGATCAAGTGTGGCGGTCACGCCGGGGCCAACGCCGTCGTTGTCGGAATCATTCCTTATCGGTCGTCACGGACCGAGGCCCCGTGGCTGGACGGACAATCGATGCAGGCCTTCCTCGCCGCGGGCATGGACGGGTTCTTCACGACAACCCCGCGACGACCACTCACTCGTCGAACGTAGGCGACAGGTCGTCGGTCGTCGGCAGCTCCAGCGCGACGTCTGTGACCGTGAGCTCGCCGCCGAGCCGGGGCGTCGCGTAGGCGGGCGTAGTCGCGACGAGCTGCAGGGTCACGCGGACGCCCTCGACGACGTGGTGGGCGACCACCTCGAGGTGGACCTCGGCCGTGTGCTCGTCGCCGTCGAGCGTGATCGGCACGGGGGTGATCTGGTTGCCGAGCACGTGGCCGGACTCGTCATCGACGATCTGGGCGAACACGCGGGTGGGCTCGGGGCCGTCGGGCGTGGTGCCGCGGTAGGTCAGGCGGACGCGGGGCGCACCGAGGACAAGCGTGTCGCGGTCGGCCTCGAGCGTCAGCTCCACGGCCCGGTCGGCCCGCCCCGGGGTAATGCCCGCGACGAGGCGGGCGAGCATGTCGTCCGACCCGGCTGGGGTGATCGGCCCGGCGACGCTCTCCGCGGTCAGCGCCAGCGTCTCGCCGAGGCCCTCGGCGGTGAGCGGGTCGTCGGCCCCGTCGGGGAAGTCGTCGCCGACCCAGCGCCGCCCGTCCTGGTCGACGATTTCGACGACCGGCCCGGTGTCGGCCTCGGCGTCGCCGCCGAGGTAGTGGTCGAGCCAGGCCAGGGTGCGCTCGGTGACTAGGGCGGGGTCGCCCGGGTCGGTGAGGCAGGCGCCGTGGCCGCCGCAGTACCAGAGCATTGCGACCGGGGTGCCGGCCGACCGGAGCGCGGTGAAGTTGGTGACCGCCTCGCCCGGGGTGAACAGCGTGTCGACCGTGCCGTGGACGAGCAGCGTCGGCGCGGTGATCTGGTCAACGAGGTCGCCCGGCCCCCGGTCACGGAACCACTCGATGGTCTCGTCGTCGAGGACACCGGTGGTCAGTCCAGTGTCGGCGGCCTCAACCAGGTGGGGATCGCGGTCGGCGCTGGAGGCCGCGGTGTTGAGCAGCCCGGCCCAGCCAGCCTTCACCGTCTTGTTGCGGAACAGGCTCGTCTCCAGCGAGTGCCACGCCACGTTGGGCACGAGCGCGTCGACGCGGCAGTCGATCCCGGCAACGGTGAGCTGGATGCCACCGCCGTACGATGCGCCGACCATGCCGGCGCGGGGGTCGCCCTCGGTGTCGAGCCGGGCGTCGGGCTGCGTCGCCACCCAGTCGAGCAGCACCTGCACGTCGTGACCCTCGTGGTCGGGGTCGTTGACGGTCACGGTGCCCGTCGACGCCCCGAAGCCACGGGGGTCCCATGTGAGGACGTTGTACCCGGCCTCGTTGAGGGTGCCGATGCCCAGCGCCCCCGAAGACACGGGATTCGTCCCGCCGTCACCGGCGTCGGTGGCGAGCGTCGCCCCGGGGAGCGACCAGCCTGGGCCCATGAGCACGGTCGGCGCCGGGTCACCGGTCGACGCCGTCGGCGCCGGGAACCAGTGCGCCCGGATCCGCGTGCCGTCGAACGACGTGATCGTGCGGTCGCTCGGCGTCCCGGCGACGGGCGCGGCCCCGACCCGGTCCTGGGTGGCGCCCTGATCGCAGGCCCGGGAGACTGGTGTCTCGTCGCCCGACGTGGCCGCCGCATCGTCCGCGCCGCCCGCCAAGCCGTCGCCCGACGAGCACGCCACGGCGGCCAGCAACAGTGCCGTCGACGCGGCACCGATCCACGGACGTGCACGCAGCTTGTTCACCGGAACCCCCTCGCCCGTGATACTTGCATCGGGCGGGGCGCGCCGGGCCAATCGACGAGCGGGAGGCCCGACGCCGACCCCCGATCGACGATCCGGTCGGGGTCGCGACCGCCGAGGCGGTGCTCACGTGGGACGTCGACGGGCTGCGACGACTACTTGGCGACCGTGGGACGCCGTTCATAGATGCAAGCGCGGGTGCAAGACGCCATGGGAACCATGGACGGAGCGACACCAAGTGGACGGGCTCGCTGACGAGAACCAGCTCAGCGCGTTGCAGCCGACGCCATGGGCGTTCGGTCACGGTCTCCTAAGCGGTAGGCCGCAGGTTCGAGTCCTGTCGGGGGCACCCTGTCGGGGGCACCGCTGTGATGTCGCCAGTGCCGGCGGCAGGCATGACGCTGCGGATCACGTGGCGGTCGTGGCGCAGGTGTACGTGGCCTGCGATCCGACCTCCGGTAGGCTGCCCGCCCGCATGCGGGCCGTTCAGATCGTCGACCTAACCGGGCCCGAGAGCGCGCTCCGCGTCGTGGACCTGCCTGAGCCCGGGCCGTCTCACATGCTGACCCCGGGCAACGGCGTGCTCGTCGAGGTGCACGTGGCCGGCGTTTCGTTTCCCGAGCTGCTGCAGACGCGGGGCCAGTACCAGTTCAAGCCGGACCTGCCGTTCGTGCCTGGCAGCGAGGTGGGCGGTGTCGTGACGAGCGCGCCGGAGGGCGCCTCGGTGCGGCCCGGCGACCGCGTGGCCGCGTTCCCGTTCCTCGGTGCTTGGGCGGAGACGGCGGTGGCGCCTGAGTTCATGGTGTTCAAGCTTCCCGCCGAGCTGGACTTCGCGCAGGGCGCCGCGTTGATTCTCAATTATCACACCGCGTACTTCAGCCTGAAGCTGCGGGGCCGGCTGGCCGAGGGCGAGACCGTGCTCGTCCACGGCGGTGCTGGGGGCGTCGGCACCGCTGCCATCCAGGTTGCGAAGGGCCTCGGCGCCCGGACGATCGCCGTCGTATCCTCCGACGAGAAGGCAGGAGTTGCCCTGGCCGCCGGTGCCGACGAGGTCGTCCGTTCCGACGGTCCGTGGAAGGACGAGGCAAAGACGCTCTCCGGCGGCGGCGTAGACGTCGTGCTCGACCCGGTGGGCGGCGACCGCTTCACCGACAGCATCCGTTCGCTGCGCGAGGGCGGACGCGTCGTGGTCGTTGGTTTCACCGGCGGCGCGATCCCCGAGGTCAAGGTGAACCGGCTCCTGCTGAGCAACACCGAGGTGGTGGGCGCGGGCTGGGGCGCGTTCGTGATGGGCAAGGCGGACGTCTGGCGCGAGATCGGCGCCGCGGTCAACGGGCTGATCGACGCCGGGCGTGTCCGCCCAATCGTCGGTGCTCACTTTCCGCTCGAGCAGGCCGGCAAGGCGCTCAAGCTGCTCGACGAGCGCGCCGCGCTCGGCAAGGTCGTGCTCGACGTCCGTTAAGCGCGGCTGACGGTGTCACCGGGTCGTCGACCGTCGACATTCCGGTACCGCGTGCCGGACACGTCGTCGACTGCGAGCACACAGAGTGCCCTTCAGGACGGGCGTCGACACGCGTCTGCTTCAACCCGTCTGAGCACCCGGAGGGCGTTGGCGCCGAGGATCCCCTCCACTTCCCTGGCGTCGAAGCCGCCGTCGAGCAGCGCGGACGTCAGCTTCGGCAGGTCGGTCTGGTCACCGAATCCGGCCATGACGCCGGGGACACCGTTCATGTCTGTGCCAACGGCGAGGTGCTCGGGGCCTATCGTCTCGGCGATGTGTCGGCCGTGAGCGACCAACTCGCTGATGCTGCGCACACCGAAGCGACGGGCTCGGTAGGGCCAGAGTCCGACTACGCCGCCGGTCGACGCGACCGCCCGCAGCTCGTCGTCGGTGAGGTAGCGGGCGAAGTCCTGCAGGGAGCGGGCGCCGGTGTGTGACGACACCACAGGAGCGGTCGCCACGTCGACGACGCCCAACAGGGTGGCCCGGTCGGCGTGGGCGACGTCGACCAACACGCCGAGCTGGTTCATGCGTTCGACGACACGCACGCCGATGGGGCTGAGGCCCGGCGAGGCGTGACGCCGAACGGGCAACGGCCCTGCGTACCGCTGCCACGGCAGACACGTTGTGCCGAGCACGTTGTCATGCAGATGCACTAGCACGATCACGCGGACGCCACGCTCGTGCCACGCATCGATGCGATCGACGTCACGGCCCACCGTGTCAGCACCTTCGACACCGAGCACCACGGCGGGCACGCCCTCCGCTCGGGCCCGCACCAAACCCTCGACCGACTGGGCGACATGAGCCCCGGCATCAACGGCTTGCCGCTCGATCAGGGCCAGCTGTGCCTCGACGGCATCCCACGGGCTCCGGCCGACATACCAGCGTGTGACGATCGGATCGCCCACAGCCTTGGCGACCGCCGCATCCACCCCAGCCCTCCGCAGCACGTCGAAACCAACCTCGGCCGGGGCACGAATCGTGACGCCGCGCCACACGGTTCGGAACGGTTGCGGCACGAACCCCGGGCCGTGGGTGTGCAGATCGAGCACGAAGGACCGGCGATGGAGTCGTTCCCCCTTGACGACTGCCTGCGTCGTGGCGGTCATGCCTCGAAGACGACCGTGCGTTCGCTGACAGTGGCCGCCGGTGCGGCGCCGCTGTCCGGTAGCTCGGCGCGCTCGGCGTGACGCAGCAGGTGCCAGATCGCGTTGCCGAAGAGGTCGAGCTCGGTCGACGCGTAGTGCTCGCCTCCGAGGCTGCGTATCCGCTCGGTCTGCCGGGCCAGGGCGCGAGCGTCCTGACGAATGATCTGCTTGCCCCGCTCCCACACGACAGGCCACACGAGGGCAGCCGGCAGGCGGCTCTGGAACCGAACGACGAACCAGGCGCGGGTTCGGAAGGGCGACATCGGAAGGTGGACGATCGTGTTGACGATTCGGAACCATCCCTCGACCGCGTACTCGATCTGTGCGATGGACGGGAGGAAGAAGCGGTCCCAATGGTCGAAGGTGCGGCCAGCGTCCTCTCGCCACCGGATCGGTCCCATGCCGACGGGCTCCCCGAGGTATTGCACCTCGACACCGTCATCGACCGGGCGACGCACCGCGGTGATGGTGCGGGGTCTGCCGCCGCGGAAGATCCCCCGATGAAGGAAGGCCGTGTGCGGAACGTCGAGCGCATTCTCCAGCGAGGCATGCAAGGTGCACTCGAGGTCGCACCGAAGAATCACCTCACCGGCACCGGGGCCTTCGACCGCCGGGAGGGCGAATGGACGCCGAACCGGTTCGGCATCCGGTTCTCCCCAGGCCCACACGATGCCGTCCTGCTCGACCGCGGCGTGAGACGGGACCCGCCGGGTGTCGGCCGGCTGCGTGCGGCCGTCGGGAAGTCCGGGGACTCGCACGCACTGTCCGCCGAGGTCGTAAGTCCAGCCGTGATAGCCGCACTCGAGCACGCCGTCGCCGGTGACCCGCCCGAGCGAGAGTGGGTAGTTGCGATGGGCGCACCGGTCGACGAGGACCGCCGGCGCGCCTCCCGCGCCACGGAACACGACCAGCGGTGTGTCCATGAGCGTCACGGCCAGCGGTCGACGGCCCAGCTCGGACGATCGGGCCACGGGGTACCACCAGCGGCGCGGGAAGACCACGGAGGACGACCCGATCTCCATGCATCCATGATGCCGGTCAGCCAGAGTTGGCGTCAGGGCGCTCGACATCACGTTCAACCGCGCAGCGGACAAGTGAACGCGATCGGACGGGCAAGCGCTACGTCGACCGGCCGTGACGTCACCGAACAACCAGCCGAGGCGGGAGGCGATGAACGCTGGTCCCACGAATCCTTCGACCGGCAACGACGGCGGCAGGTCAGCAGCAACGCTCGGGGGCAAGAGCAGGTGCAATGGTCCCGCGGGGCCCATGGGCACGGGTGGACGGGCTCGCTGATCACAACGAGCTCAGCGGGCTCCAGGCGAAGCCATGGACGATCGGTCACGGTCTCCTAAGCGGTAGGCCAGAGGTTCGAGTCCTCTCTGGGGCACCGCGAAATGCTGGTAGAGATGGATACAGACCGATGAGCCCGGCGGAATTCGGGTACGTGAGCGCTCACAGGTGGATCGCAAGCGGATCGCAAGCGGACAGGGGCTGGCTCGTAGCGACGCCCCGTCCGCCGCTCCTGATCGACATGGGGCCGACGGCCGGGCGTGCCGGCGCCCGTGGCGGCGTCACTCGATGCCATGCATCGAGATCCCGGCGAGGATCGCGGTCGGGCCCCACACGAGGGCAGCGGTCGCGGCGGCGACGACCGCGCCGGCGATGAGGTGACGGGTGGACTTCATAGCGGGCCTCCCTGAGTGACGGTGGACGCCGATCATTCGCCGCCGTTGCCCCAGCAGATGACGAACGACGGTGTTCATCCACGCCATCCACGTCAAAGGTGCGTGACGGCCAGGTCGCTAACCGGGCCTTCCACACCGCCCATCGGCCCCATCGGCGTCACCGTGGACGGCAAACGCTGCCGGCCGTGCCCTTGGACTGTCCGCGTCGGGGCGGGTCAGCTGTCGTCGAGGAGCGTGGGGCACGGGTGGTCATGACGCGGGTGACGGCTCGGGTCACGCGTTCGGGGGTGGCGAATTGGGGGTGGGAGCGGAACAGGGCGGCGGCGTCGTGCAGGTCCTCCATCTCGGCGACCGCGGCGGCGGATGCGCTGCACGGCCGCAGCTTCGCCCGCCACCCACACCGCGTCTAGCGGGCCAGCTCTACGCCGCGGACGGCGGCGACGAGCGCGTCGCCGGGAGGAGGAACTCGTTCCCGTTCCAGGCCGGTATAACCAGCTCGTTCGCTCCGGGCGAGGGCAGCAGCAGCCGGATGCTGGCGGCCGGGTGGTCGACCGTGAGGCCCTCGAGCTCGGGGCCGGCGAGGGTGACGCGTACCAGCTGCGGGCTCAGGTGCTCGGTTCCGCACTATGACCCGACGACCCGCGATGGCTCACGCCCGCACGGGCCTCGCGCTCTGCTCGGAGCGGTTCACTGCCCCCAGGATCCCACCCGCTCGGTGCGGCGGTGCGGGTAAGGCCGCGACCAGTGCGGCGACGGCGGCGGAGGACAGCACGGCGCGCACGAGGTTCTACAGGACCCAGGGCCCCTCGTAGTCGTCGCGGACCGCGGCGAGCCGTGGTCGTCGGGAGACGCGGAGTCACGATCTGCGGCATCGAGGCAGTGACCGCTGGACGACAGGTATAGGTCAATCATGCCCGCGAGACGATCCAGGGTGCGGTCTTGCGATGAGTTCTGCGTACTCGCGCCGTCGTAGGGGCAAGATCCGAGAACACGACCTCACACGACAGGAGAATTCCGATGGCCACCCTCTGTGTCAACCTCAGCTGAGGCGGATCGAGCAGTCGATTCATTGAGCTGAGGGGGCGGGGAGGAGTTCCCCGAGTGAGCACGACCATCCCCGATTCTTTGACCGCGCGCGTCCAGTCTGGCGCCATGGAC
>Ga0209889_1000577_pt1 | contig 10252 bp, 8 predicted proteins | sample GWRWN1_0_10_FD_187233 | JGI IMG/M metagenome (GOLD analysis project Ga0209889, IMG submission 187233) | Riverbed sediment microbial communities from areas with no vegetation in Columbia River, Washington, USA - GW-RW N1_0_10 (SPAdes)... | ecosystem: Environmental > Aquatic > Freshwater > River >... | reverse complement strand
GGTTGAGGGTGACCTCGACCAGGTCAGGGGGACCGCCGCCCCGCAGGACCTCGATCGCCTCGGCCACCTCGAGGCCATTGCCGCAGGCGCGGCCCAGGGGGGTGTCCATGTCGGTGATCAGCGCCACCGTGCGCACGCCGTGCGCCTGGCCCAACGCCACCATGGTCTCGGCGAGCCGCCGGGCCCGGTCGATCTCGGGGAGGAAGGCGCCCGAGCCCACCTTGACGTCCAGGACCAGCGCCCCGGTGCCCTCGGCGATCTTCTTGGACATGATCGAGCTGGCGATGAGGGGGATCGACTCGACGGTGGCGGTCACGTCCCGCAGGGCGTAGAGCTTGCGGTCGGCCGGGCACAGTGTGTCGCTGGCGGCGCAGATCACGGCGCCGACGTCGCGCAGCTGAGCGACCATCCGCTCGGTGGGCAGCGTGGCCTGCCAGCCGGGGATTGCCTCGAGCTTGTCGAGCGTGCCGCCGGTGTGGCCGAGTCCTCGCCCGGAGAGCTGCGGAACGGCGGCTCCGCACGCCGCCACCAGCGGCGCCAGTGGCAGTGACACCTTGTCGCCCACCCCGCCCGTCGAGTGCTTGTCGACCGTGGGGCGGCCCACCGACGACAGGTCGAGTCGCTCGCCCGAGTCGATCATCGCCTGTGTCCACGACGCCAGCTCGCCGGGTTCCATGTCCCGCAGCAGGATGGCCATGCACAGCGCTGCCGCCTGCTCGTCGGCGATGGCGCCGGCCGTGTAGCCCTCGACGAAGAACCGCACCTGCTCCTCGGACAGCCGCCCGCCGTCGCGCTTGGTTCGGATGACGTCGAGGATGTCGGTCGCCATTACTCGAGGTCCGCCGGGCCAAAGGCGCCCGGAAGCCACTCGGCCATCCGCATCTCGTTGACGACCAGATTGGGCCCGCCGGCCTCGTAGAGGAGCTGCCGGCAGCGACCGCAGCAGGACAGGTCACGGCCTTCGGGATCGGACACCGCCACTGCGATCAGCCGCCCACCGCCGCCGGCGTGGAGGGCGGAGACGAGCCCGCACTCGGCACACAGCGTCAGCCCGTACGAGGCGTTCTCGACGTTGCAGCCGACGACGACCCGTCCGTCGTCCGTCAGCCCGGCGGCGCCGACCCGGAAGTTCGAGTAGGGCGCGTAGGCCCGCTGCGCCGCCTCGGCGGCGGCCGCCCGGAGCGCCGGCCAGTCGATCGACGATGCTGCGGGCACGGCGCCGTTCACTCGACGACGTAGACCTGGCCGTCGGCCGCTGGTGGGCGCGACCGGCCTACCAGCCCGGCGACGACGATGATGGTGACGACATACGGGAGCATCAGCAGAAACTCGGACGGGATGGGCGTGTCGAGCACCGCGAGCCGGTTCTGCAGCTCCTCGGAGAACGCGAAGACCAGGGCAGCGATGAATGCCCCCACGGGATGCCAGCGCCCGAAGATGAGGGCGGCCAGGGCGATGAAGCCGCGGCCGGCCGTCATGTTCTCGTCGAAGCTGCTCACCGCATCGAGCGTGAACCACGTGCCGCCCAGGCCGGCGACCGCACCGCCCAGCATCACCGCGCGGTAGCGCGTCCGGAGCACGTTGATGCCCACCGTGTCCGCGGCCCGGGGGTGCTCGCCGACGGAACGCACGCGCAGCCCCCAGCGCGTCCGGAACAGCGCCCACCACAACCCGAGCACCAGCACGAACAGCAGGTACACGTAGATGGTGTTGTCGAACAGCAGGGGCCCGAGGAATGGGATGCGGTCGAGGCCGGGGATGCCGAAGGCACGGAAGGATCCGGGCTCGTTGAGGCTGGGGTATTCGACGAGCACCCGAGCCGTGAGGTAGCTGGTCATGCCCAGGGCGAAGAAGTTGATCACCGTGCCGCCGATGATCTGGTCGACGCGGTAGCGGATCGACATCACCCCGAGGAACGCCCCGAGCAGCACGCCGACGGCGACTCCGCTGAGCAGACCCACCCACGTGTTGTCGGCCGCACTGGCCGTGATCGCGGCCGTGAAGGCGCCCGTCAGGAGCATGCCCTCGATGCCGATGTTGATCACGCCGGACCGTTCGCACAGCAATCCCGCCAAAGCGCCGAGCGCAAGGGGGATCGACCGGCGCAGCGTGCCGTCGAGCAGGCCGATGATGCTGATGTCGTCGCCGCGGGCCGCCCATACGAGCAATGCGACGACGAAGAGGGCGAGGGCGATGCCGAACACGAGGTAGATGTGCGTGCGCACCAGGCCCACGACCATGAGCGCGCCGAGCGCCAGGACCAGGACGGCGAGCACGATGGCCGTGGTCCTGGCCGCCAGGGTGAGGTCGGGGATCTGTACGGCGTCGGATTCGCGGCTGAACACGAACGTGAAGTCGAGGCCCGACTCGCTGCCCGACCCGAAGGCAGCCAGCGCGACGAGGCCGAGAAGCATGGTTGCGAGACCGAACCCAACGCGCCGGCGGCGGAGCGGATCGCCGGCCTCGACCCACGGTTCCTCTTCCGGGGCCGGCGCGAGGGGCTCGGTGATCGTGGCCATCGCCTACGCCCCCCAGCTCGTCGTGAAGGTCTGGCCGGCGCCCCGGCCCGCCCGGATGCGGTAGATGGACCGCACGAGCGCCGGTGCCGCCACGAACAGGATGATCAGCGCTTGGATCACGACGATGATGTCGACCGGGGTCGATGTCGCCGCCTGCATGCCGGTGGCCCCGGACCGGAACACACCGAACAGGAACGCGGCGGCGAGGACGCCGGCCGGGTTGGCGCGGCCCAGCAGCGCAACGGCGATGGCATCGAAGCCGATGAACGAGTAGTACCGGGTCGTGAGGCTGAAGCTGGGCCGCCCCAGGATGTTGGTCGCGCCGGCCAGCCCGGCCAGGCCCCCGGCTATGAGCATCGCCAGCACATACGTGCCCCCGATCGCCATTCCGGCATAACGGGACGCGAACGGGTTGGCGCCGACGGACCGCATGCGGAACCCGACAGTCGACCGATCGAGCAGCCACCAGACGACCACGGCGGCAGCCAGCGCGAGGAACAATCCGGCGTGCATGACGATGTCGCCGAAGCTCACGTCGGGCAGGCGGGCAGACTCGGCGACCGCCTTGGAGATCGGGTCCTCGCGCCCCGGGCGCTGGAACGCATCCGTGCGCAGCGCGTAGTCGAGCAGGTAAAAGGAGATGTAGTTGAGCATGATCGTGGTGATCACCTCGTGGGCGCCGGTGCGCGCCTTGAGCACGCCGGCGATGCCACCCCACAGGGCGCCGCCCACGAACCCGGCGATCACCGCCAGCGGCAGGTGGATGGCTTTGGGCAGGTCCCAGGTGAACCCGACCCAGCCGGCGCAGGTCGCCCCGATGATCAGCTGGCCGGTGGCGCCGATGTTGAACAGCCCGGCACGGAACGCGAGCGCCACGGACAACCCGGCGAGCGCCAACGGGGTCGCCTCCACCAGCGTGCGGCCGATGGCCGCCTGCGTGCCGAGGGAACTGGTGTAGAGCCCCTTGTAGGAGTCGTAGACGATGTTCCACGAGTCGGACAGCGTTGCGCCCGGGTGGCTGAAGAACCCACCCCAGGAGTCGAGCGTGTCGGGGTCGGAGAAGATGATGACCAGCCCGCCGATGGCAAGCGCCGTGACCAGCGCCAGCACGGGCACGACCAGGCTGTTGCCCAGCGAGCCCAGCCAGGCGAGCGGTCTCGGCTTCGCTGCGGCGGTCGGGGCGCCGGAGCCATCACCGGACGGGCCTGGCGGGGCGGCGGCGTCGGTGACGGTCATGTGACCGTCACCTCCTCTTCGCCGGCGGGGGCCTCGACCTCCGCCGCCTCCTCCACTGCGCCGGCCATCAGCAGGCCGACGCGTTCGCGGCTGGCCTCCTCGCGATCCAGGACACCGACGATCCGGCCCCGGTAGATCACCGCAACGCGGTCGGCGAGCGCCAGCACCTCGTCGAGCTCCGACGAGTTGAGCAAGACGCCGACCCCCTCGTCCCTCTTGGCGACCACCTGGCGGTGGATGTACTGGATGGAGCCCACGTCCAACCCCCGGGTCGGCTGCGACAGCACCAGGAGGCGGTCGGCGTGGAAGAACTCTCGGGCGATGATCACCTTCTGTTGATTGCCGCCCGACAGCGTCGACGCCGCCGACTGCACCGACGCGGTGCGGACGTCGAACTGCTCGACCAGCTCCTCGGCGTGCTTGCGGACCGCGCCGCGGTCGATGCGCAGCCGCCGCGAGAACGGCCGCTCCTCGATCTGGTTCAGGACCAGGTTGGAGGACACCGTGAAGGAGCCGATCAGACCGTCGCGTTGGCGGTCCTCGGGCACGTGGGCCAGGCCGGCGCGGAACAGGTCGTCCGGTGGCCAGCCGGTGACGTCGCGGCCGTCGAACCGCACCGACCCGGATCGGGGTGGGCGCATGCCGGTGAGGGCCTCGACCAGCTCGGTCTGGCCATTGCCCTGCACCCCCGCCAGGGCCACGATCTCGCCGGCCCTGACCTCGAAGCTCACCCCGTCGACCACCCGCTGGCCACGATCGTCGCCGACCACCAGGTTGTCGACGGCGAGGACCGGTTCGCCGGGGGTCGCCGGAGCCTTGTCGACAACGAGCTTCACGTCGTGGCCGACCATCATCGAGGCCAGGGCCTGCTCGTCGGTCTCGTCCGGCGTGGTGTGGCCCACCACCTTGCCGTTGCGGAGGACGCTGATCTCGTCGGCGATGGCCAGAACCTCCCGCAGCTTGTGGCTGATGAAGATGACCGAGCGGTCGCCCTCGGCCAGTTGGCGGACGATCCCCATCAGCTCGGTGATCTCGGGAGGCGTGAGCACGGCCGTCGGTTCGTCGAGGATGAGGCAGCGGGCGTCGCGGTACAGCGCCTTGAGGATCTCGACGCGCTGTTGCACGCCCACGGGGAGATCCTCGATCGTGGCCTCGGGGTCGACGGCCAGCCCGTAACGCTCGGATAGATCGGCCACACGCTGGTGCGCCTCGTGGCGCTCGATGGTGCCGAACCGACCGGTGGGCTCGACGCCGAGCATCACGTTCTCGGCCACCGTGAAGACGGGGACGAGCATGAAGTGCTGATGGACCATGCCGATGCCGGCGGCGATCGCATCGGCAGGCGACCGGGCACGCAGCGGCTGACCGTCGAGCAGGATCTCGCCCTCGTCGGGCCGGTACAGCCCGAAGAGGATGTTCATGAGCGTGGACTTGCCCGCCCCGTTCTCGCCGAGGAGGGCGTGGACCTCTCCGCTGTCCACGGAGAGGTCCACGCCGTCGCACGCCACCACACCGGGGAACCGCTTGGTGATGCCCCGAAGTTCGACCTTCATGTCGTCGGCGTCGTCAGCGGCTCGTCGGCTACCTGGTCAGCCTTCCGGCATCGTGGTGATCTCGCCATCGATGATCTGCTGGCGCAGGTCGTCGACCGCGGACTTCAACTCCTCCGGGACCTGGTCGTCGAATTCGTTGAACGGACCCAGGGCGACGCCCTCGTTCTCGAGCGTGCCGGTGTAGAGGCCGCCCTCGAAGTTGCCGTCGGCCGCTTCGACGGTGACGTCGTGCACGGCCACGTCCATGTTCTTCATGACCGAGGTCAGGAACAGGTCGCAGTCGTCGGCCACGCTGACACAGCCGTCGGTGTCGACCCAGATGACCTTGGCGTTGCTGTCCGGGCGGGCGCGGATGGCCTCGATCGTGCCCCCTCCCACGGGCCCCGCCACCGGCATGATGACGTCGGCCCCCTGGTCCAGCAGCCCCTCGGTGGTGGCCCTTCCCTTGGCCTGGTCCTCGAAGTCGCCGGTGAACAGCCCGTCGTCGGCCGCGTTGTCCCAGCCCTCGAGCTGGACGTCGGTGCCGTTGTCCTCGTTGTACTTCTCGATGCCGAGCTGGAAGCCCTTCATGAAGATGGTCACCGTGGGGATGTTGATGCCCCCGTAGGTGCCCACCGTCCCGGTCTCGCTCATCCCGGCGGCCACGTAGCCGGCCAGGAACGCAGCCTGGTCGGTCGAGAACGTCAGCTCCTTGACGTTGGGGAACTCGTCCGCGGGGTCGCCGGCGTCGGTGCTGTAGTCGTAATCGACGATGGCGAAGTTCTGGTCGGGGTTGGCCGTCGCGGCGTCGGCGGTGGCGCCCCCGAGCAGGAAGCCGACCGTGACGATCAGGTCGCAGCCCTGGTCGAGGAAGCTCTGGATGTTGGGCGCGAAGTCGGATTCCGCCTGCGATTCGAGCACGGAGGGCTCGAAGCCGAGCTCGTCGGCCGCGTCCTGTACGCCCTTGTATGCGGTCTGGTTGAACGAGCGGTCGTCGACACCGCCGGTGTCGGTGACCTGGCAGGCCGTGAAGTCGGTCGCAGCGGCGCCTCCGCCCGCTTCCGTGGTCTCGCTGCTCGTTGATGAATCGTCGTCGCCGCAGGCCGCGGCGACAAGTGCCAGCCCTAGGAGGATCGCCAGCCCCCTCAGGACCCGTCGCTGTCGCATCTGGAGTCTCCTGTCCTGAAAAGCTCGTGGCCCGCGCGGGCCACGGCCCGCACGTTAGTCACTCCGTAGGATCGAAGCTGATGACCTCTGACGACATGGTGGCCGCGGCCCGGGTGTGGCACGACGAGGACCCCGATCCCGAGACCCGGGCCGAGGTCGAGCGGTTGCTGGAAGGCAACGGTGCCGAGCCGGATATCGACGGTTTGAGGGACCGGTTCGGCGCGACCCTGGCCTTCGGGACGGCGGGCCTGCGCGGCGAGATGGGCGCCGGGCCCAACCGCATGAACCGGGTGACGGTCATGCGCGCCACCGCCGGGCTGGCCCGCTACCTGGCCGACACCGGGCACGCCGGCGAGCCCGTGGTCGTGGGCTTCGACGCCCGCCACGGTTCGGCCACGTTCGCGGCCGACGCGGCCGCCGTGCTGGCGGGCGCCGGGTTCCCGGTCCACCTCGCCGATCGGCACATCCCTACCCCGGTGCTGGCCTTCGGGGTGGGGCACCTGGGCGCCTGCGCCGGCGTCCAGGTCACGGCCAGCCACAATCCGCCCCGCGACAACGGCTACAAGGTGTACCTGGGCGACGGCGCCCAGATCGTCCCCCCGGCCGACGCGGAGATCGCCGGCCGCATCGACGCCATCGGTCCGCTGTCGTCCGTCGAGCGGGCCCCGGCCGGCGACTCCCGCGTGGCGCGCGTCGGCGCCGCCCTGATCGACGCGTACGTGGCCGCCGCCGTGGCCGCGGTGCCCCGCCGGTCGCTCCCGGACGGTCCGGAAGTGCGGGCCGTGTACACGCCGCTGCACGGCGTCGGACGGGACGTCCTACTGGCCGTCTTCGCGCGGGCGGGGTTCCCGAGCCCGGCGGTCGTGCCGGAGCAGTCGGAGCCCGATCCCGACTTTCCCACCGTGGGCTTCCCCAACCCCGAGGAGCCCGGTGCCCTGGACCTCGCGCTCGGCTTGGCAGTCGAGACTCGGGCCGACGTGGTGATCGCCAACGACCCCGACGCCGACCGGCTCGCAGTTGCCGTCCCGACCCGATCGGGCCGCGAGTGGCGGGCGCTCACGGGCGACGAGATCGGGATCCTGCTGGCCGATTGGCTGGTCGAGGCGGGAGTCGGCGCCGATCGGCTCGTGGTCACGACCGTGGTGTCGTCGTCGATGCTGGGCCGGCTGGCCGAGGCCCGGGGCGTGGCGTTCGCGGAGACGCTGACCGGGTTCAAGTGGATAGCCCGGGCGGCCCTCGACCGGCCGGAGCTGCGATTTGTGTACGGCTACGAGGAGGCCCTGGGGTCGTCCGTCGGGACGCTGGTGCGCGACAAGGACGGCATCACCGCGGCGCTGGCGTTCGCCGATCTGGTCGGCGCCGAGAGGCAACGCGGCCGGAGCGTGCTCGACCGCCTCGACGACCTCGCCCGCGAGCTGGGCGTCCATGCGACCGCCCAGCGATCGATCCCCTTCGAAGGACTCGACGGCCTGGCCCGCATGCAGGCCGCAGTCGACGCCCTAGCGGACGCTCCGCCCACGTCGCTGGCGGCATCGGTCCCGGTCACCGAGGTCGAGGACCTCCGGCGGGGCGGCCGCCTGCCCCCCACCGAAGGGATCGTGCTGCGCGGCGAGGGCATGCGCCTGGTCGTACGCCCCTCGGGCACAGAGCCCAAGCTCAAGTGCTACGCCGAGGCGGTGGTTCCCGTGCCGGGCGAACGTGACGAGGACCTGACGGCGGCCCGGGCGGAGGGCGCCGCCAGGGTGGCTGCGTTGCTCGACGCCGCCGTGGATCTCGTGACCTGACCTTTTCGCGTTTTGTTCGCGAAAATGGTCGCCCCAGGAGCCAATCCCGCGAAAAAAAGGGGGGGCGGGTACCGGAGGGTCACGCGGTGCCGAAGAGGCGGTCGCCGGCGTCGCCCAGTCCCGGGACGATGAACGCCCGCTCGTCGAGGTGATCGTCGACGGCCGCCGTGACGACTCGCTCCACCAGCCCCGACTGCTCGACCCGGCGGAGGCCCTCGGGGGCCGCGAGGACGCACACGCCGGTCATGGGACCGGCGCCGCGATGGCGCAGCAGCCGGCAGGCATGCTCGAGCGATCCACCTGTGGCGAGCATGGGGTCGAGCACCAGGACGGGCCGGCCGGCCAGGTCGGCGGGCACCGAGTTCATGTAGGGCTCGGGCTGGAGCGTCTCTTCGTTGCGTGCCACGCCGATGAAGGCGGTCTCGGTCTCGGGCAGCAGGCGGATGACCGCGCCGTGGAGCCCCAGTCCGGCGCGCAGCACCGGCACCACCAGCGGGGGGCTCGCGATGCGGACGCCGGTCGTCGGCGCCATCGGGGTGCGGATGTCGACGGGCGCGGTCGGCAGTGTGCGACACGCCTCGTAGACGAGCATGCCCGCTAGCTCGTCCATGGCCAGCCGGAAGGTGGCGCGGTCGGTCGTCTCGTCGCGCAGGCGTGTGAGCAGGCGCGCGGCGAGCGGATGGTCGACGATGAGGACGTCCATACGGGTGCGCAGTCTCGCGGATGGGGCCGGCCCCTGGGCGATCGACGTGTGATCGCCCGGCGAGGGAGTGGCGGCGTAGTCGTCGTGCATCGACTCCGGCATGCCCGTCCTGAAGCGGTTAGGAAGGAGAACCATGACCGACACCCCTCCCGCTGCGGCCGCCGGCACGATCTCGGTCGGCGACCTTTCCGTCAACCGCATGGGCTTCGGCGCTATGCGCATCACCGGGCCGGGCATCTGGGGCCCACCGGCCGACCACGACGAAGCCGTACGAGTCCTCCGCCGGGCGGTGGAACTGGGCGTCGACTTCATCGACACGGCCGACAGTTACGGTCCCGAGGTCAGCGAGCAGCTGATCGCCGAGGCCCTGGCGCCCTATCCGGACGGCCTGGTCATCGCCACCAAGGGGGGGTTCCTGCGCCCCGGGCCGGACAAGTGGCGGCCCGAAGGCCACCCGCAGCACCTGCGGGCGGCGTGCGAGGCGAGCCTGGCGCGCCTGGGCATCGAGCAGATCTCGCTCTATCAGTTCCACCGGCCCGATCCTGACGTGCCCTTGGAGGACTCCGTGGGCGAGCTGGTTGCGCTCCGGGACGAGGGCAAGATCCGGCACATCGGTCTGTCCAACGTCGACGCCGCCCAGTTCGGGCGGGCCCGGGCGGTCACGCCGATCGCCTCGGTCCAGAATCGTTACAACCCTTCGGACCGGTCCGCCGAGCCGCTGGTCGAGCTGGCGGAGAGCCACGGCTTCGCGTTCATTCCCTGGGCGCCGGTCGGCGGCTACCGGCCCGGCGCCGGTCAGGGACTGGCGACGGTGGCCAAGCGCCGGGGCGTGTCACCGGTGCAGGTGGCGATCGCCTGGGAGCTGGCCCGTTCGCCACAGATGCTGCCGATCCCCGGCACATCGTCGGTGGCGCACCTCGAGGAGAACGTGGCGGCGGCGGCAATCGAGCTGTCGGGCGACGACCTCGCCGCCATCGGCTAGTCCGCGGCGACACAACGGCTCTAACTCGGGACCGCGGCGGCTCCGGGGTTGACGTGGTCGCGCACCTTGCGCAACAGGGCGGCGAGCTGACGCTGCTCGTCGGCCGCAAGCGCGCTGGTGAAGTAACGCTCGACGTGCTGGAGGTGAGGGCGGACGGCCGCCCTGATGCGCTCCAATCCCGCGGGCGTGAGCGACGCGAACGCGCCCCGGCGATCGGAGGGGCAGGGAAGGCGCTCGACGAGGCCCGCCGCCTCCAATCGGTCGATGGCCCGGGTGAGCCCGCTCGGCGTGAGACTGGTCTGGGCAGCCAGGTCGCTCATCCTTAACCG
>Ga0209889_1000575_pt1 | contig 10281 bp, 8 predicted proteins | sample GWRWN1_0_10_FD_187233 | JGI IMG/M metagenome (GOLD analysis project Ga0209889, IMG submission 187233) | Riverbed sediment microbial communities from areas with no vegetation in Columbia River, Washington, USA - GW-RW N1_0_10 (SPAdes)... | ecosystem: Environmental > Aquatic > Freshwater > River >... | reverse complement strand
GAGAATGAAGCTGACCACGACCAAGCCGACGAGCATGATGCCGAGGGCGCCCAGCGTGCCGCCCATCGCGGTGACCCGCCGCGGCCCGGTGGTGAACACGGTCTTCCAGGTGCCCCACCCGTAACCGCTGCCGACCGCGAGCGCGCCGAGGATCAGCACCAGCGCGCCGCCGAACATGGGCATCCCCTGAACCAACGTAACTGGAACGCGGTCGGGCATCAGCTGGGCCAGCAGGGTGCTGGCAGGGGCTCCATCCGATACTTGGTTGGCGAATCCGCCTCCGCCGTCGTCGCTGCGGTAGCTCAGGTAGTTGAACACGTAGCCGAAGGTCAGGTTGAGCACGAGCCACGTGCCGCAAAGGACCCAGGTGGTGGGCCACCGGCCGAGACGCAGCAACTCAGCACGAACACTCGCGATCATGATGTGGTCTCCTCATGGTTGGTCGCCTCATGATTGGTCTCCGCATGATTGGTCATTTCGAAGAAGGCGTCCTCCAGCGTCCGGGCCAGCGGCCGCACCTCCGATACCTCGACGCCGGCCAGGACCAGGGTGCGGTTGAGTTCGGCGGCACGCTCGGTGCCGATCGACAGCCGCAGCGTCCCGTCCACCGCGGTCACCCTCGCGGCGCCGACGAGGCCCATGGCGACCTCGCGGGCGGTCGACATCGGGTCGGCACGCACCAGCAGACTCGCCTGTCCCCGCATGTCTGCGACTGTGCTCTCCGTCAACAGCCGCCCCGCGGCGATGACGCCCACCCGGTCACAGATCTGCTCCACCTCGCCCAACAGGTGGCTCGAGAGGAGCACGGTCTGACCCTGGTCGGCGAGGGCACGTATGAGGTCGCGCATGTCGGCCATACCGCTGGGATCGAGCCCGTTGGTGGGCTCGTCGAGGATCAGCAGCTCGGGGTCGCCGAGCAGAGCCGCCGCAACTCCGAGCCGCTGTTTCATGCCGAGGGAGTACGACCGGAACTTGTCGCCGGCACGGTCGGTGAGATCCACCAACTCCAACGCCGCCTCGACGGCGACATCGCCGAGTTCCGCGTAGCGCGCCAGCACCCGCAGGTTGTCTCGTCCGGACAGGTACGGGTAGAAGCCCGGCCCTTCGATCAAAGCTCCGATGCGGGCCAGCCCGTCCGGTGATCCCGGTCGATGGCCGAGCACGGTCGCCTCGCCGCCGGTGGGCCGAACCAGGCCCAGCAGCATTCGCAGCGTCGTGGTCTTGCCCGCACCGTTAGGGCCGAGAAAGCCGTACACCTCGGCGCGGCGGACGGTGAGGCTGACGTGGTCGACGGCGAGCCGGTCACCGAAGCGCTTCGTCAGATCTCGGGTTGTCAGGATTGGTTCGCTCATGCCCTCAACCTTCGCGGCACAGAGCCTCGCAGTCGTCAGCTCTCAGGCGGCATCAGGCGTACCCGAATCCGCGTACGGCGGATACGTCGCAGCGCTGACGATGCCGACGCCCCGACGGCCTATCGTCAGAGCATGGCCGACCGGCGCGTCACGTGGCCCGATCTCGGGCTCGTTGCCGTGCTGCTGGTGTTTGGACTCTTCGGCACTGGCCCCGCCGCGGCCAACCAGGGCCAGGACGCGCCCTTCCTGTCGTACGTCCTCGTGGTCGTCGCCTGCCTGTCGATTGCGATCTGGCGCTGGCGACCACTATGGACATTCGCGGTGGCCGGCGCGGCGACGATGGTCTACATCGGGCTGGGGTACGCGTACGGGCCGATCCTTATCGCGCTGGCCGTCGCCGCCTACGGGCTGGCCGCTCGATCCCCGATCCGGCGCACCGTTGTCAGCGTTGCCGTGCTGCTGGGTGCCAGCCTGGTTGCGGTGGGCATCGGACTAGTCACCGGCGATCGGGACTGGACCGAGTTCGTCAGCGTTGCCGCCTGGCCGCTGATCCCCGCGGCAGTCGGTGCGGCGGTGAAGATACGTCGCGACGCGGTCGCCGAGGTGCGGGCCGAGCAGGCTCGCCGCGCCGCCTCCGATGAGCGGTTGCAGCTGGCGCAGGAGCTACACGACGTGGTGGGGCACGGCCTTGCCGTGATCGCGATGCAGGCCGGTGTGGCCCTGCGCGTGCTCGAGCGTGAGCCGGCCCGGGTCCGGGAGGCTCTGGAGGCGATCCGAGCCACTAGCAAGGAGGCGCTGGACGACTTACGCGCCGAGGTTGACGCGCTTCGAACGGGATCGGGGCAGTGGGATGCGCCACGCCGCCCGACGAGCGGACTGGTCGACCTACCAGGCCTGGTCGATCGGATGCGGTCCAGCGGGCTTCCGGTCACGGTCGAACTCGACGACGCCTCGCTAGCAGCCATCCCGGCCGAGGTCGACCACGCGGCGTACCGGATTATCCAAGAGTCATTGACCAACGTGCTGCGCCACGGCGGTCCGAGCGCAACCGCTCAGGTACGGATGAGCCGGCGCGACGACGTGCTCCAACTCGACGTGCTCGACACCGGCCGCGGCAGCCCTGCGCCACCGGCCGGCCACGGAATCGACGGCATGCGGGAACGCGCGCGGGCACTCCGCGGCACATTCGACGCCGGACCGCAGGCGTCGGGCGGGTTCGCGGTCCGGGTCCGCCTACCGTGCACGGACGTCGCGCCGGCGCGAGGAGGGTCCGCGTGATCCGGGTTGTGGTCATCGACGACCAGGCGCTGGTACGGATGGGCCTGCGAACGCTGATCGAGACCGAGGACGACCTGGAGCTGGTGGCCGAGGCGGCCGACGGGCGGGAAGGCCTCGCCGCGGTGCGCCGTACCCGGCCCGACGTCGTATTCATGGACATCCGGATGCCCACCCTCGACGGGCTGGGAGCGCTGCACGAGATCGCAGCCGACCCGGCGCTGAAGGACGTCCGGGTGGTCATGCTGACGACGTTCGAGCTCGACGAGTACGTATTCGAGGCGCTGCGTATGGGTGCGAGCGGCTTCGTACTCAAGGACGCAGAACCGGAGGAGCTGGTACGTGCGGTACGGGTCGTCGCCGCGGGCGAGTCCCTGCTGTCGCCGTCGGTGACCCGTCGGGTGATTGAGCGGCTCGCCGATCCCGGGCCCCGCCGCTCGGCCCCGCATCCGCACCTCGACCGCCTCACCGAGCGCGAACGGGAGATCGTCGCCTGGGTCGCCACGGGACGGTCCAACGACGAGATCGCCGCGGAGCTCGTGGTCAGCCCGGCGACCGTACGGACTCACGTGAGCCGCGCCATGGTGAAGTTGGGCGCGCGCGACCGAGCACAGCTGGTCGTCTTCGCCGTGCAGTCCGGCCTCATCCGATAGCTAGCGGTGGTGCCCCGATGCGCGGCCTTCCTGGCCGGGGACCATCATGATCGCCGTACGCGAGGAGCTCGTCTTCCGCGACACCTCGACCACAGCCGGGTTGGCACGCGAGGCGGATCCCTCGTTCCAGGGTTAGCCCTGAGGCGCCAGCTCGCCCCGCTGTTCCATAATGCGAACGCACCGGAACCATAGGCCGACACCGCCCGTGAGGCGGAGATCAGGGGAGAGCCATGTCTAGGCTGATTACACGGGGGTTGTTTGTGGTCGTGCTCGCCGCCGGCGCGGTCGTCGGCGTGCCGCTCGCCGCGGCTGCGGACCCGCCTACCACCACTACGCAGAATCTCCACAACGCCACCGAAGTGTTTGTCGATGTCGTACCGATGTGTGCGCCGGGCGGTCCGCTCTACCAGATCACGACTACTTTCAACGCTGTGTTACACGCCACCCAGTTCGACGACGGGCGAGTACACGTGACGGGCACGCAGACCGGCAACTTCACCGCGGTGGCGCTGCAGCCGGGCGAGCCCGACGCCAGTGGAAAGTTCACCCAATGGTTCGGCTTCAATGACAACGGGCGCGCAGTGGCCGGTACCGCCACGCTCAGTGTGCGGGGCGAGTTCGAGACGGGCGAAGCGATCAATGTCCACATCACCGACCACTTCAACGCGACACCGACCGGCGCTGCGTTCTTCTTCACCCATTGCCACGACTGATGATCTTGTAATCTGGACACATGTGATCAGCTCGTCGGCCCGAGTGCTGGCGAGCTGATTTACTGTGGATGGATATGGTGCGTTCGTCGGCGTCTGTGAGCGGTTCCACGAGCACGGCGCTTTCCCTCGGTGACATCGCTGCAGTATCACCGCGCCGCCCACGTCCCACTGCTCTGGTCAAATGCGCAACTCAGCGAACGCCGCCAAATCATCGGAAAGCCGCCAATACGGCGCGCAGCCCGCGCCGCCCGACGATGCGCGTCGGCTCGCGATGCCGCACGATCGGCGAAGGGCTCCTCGACGTCGTCGACGGCGCCCCGCGCGTACGTCCGGTAAATACGCAATTCGGTACGCTGATGCCGGCGAGCGACATTGGTGGCGATGCCGTAGAGCCACGTCAGTGCGGACGCGCGACCGGGGTCGAATCGTTTTCGTTGGGCGTACGCGACGACGAACACCTCGGCGACGACGTCCTCCGCGGCGTCAGGGCCGACTCTGCATGCGCAGTAGCGCAACAGTGGCCGTACGTGGCGCTCGAACATCGCCGCAAGTTCGGCCGGATCGTCATCGGTGACTTGCTGCGTGCTCGATTGCGCCCTCACCCCGTCTATTGCCACCGTGGCCGTCCCCTGTTCCCACGAATCTCGATCCAGCTACGACCTGGCCGCACGCAGGACCGTGCGCGTACCTCATCCGCAGGACGCCCGCTCTCCGTCCCGGCGCCCAGTAGCGGCACGAGCGAGGACCTAAAAGTGGCTCAAGGCCTGCTCCAGCAATTCCAGAGCAACTGCGTTGTCCCTAGGCCCGTTGGCAACATCGGAACCAACTCTCAGGCCGACCTCAATTGTTATCGAATTCTTGTGCGCCACAAGGTGCAACATGCCGCCTTCGACCGCGAACACCTCCGCACCTGTCGTCGGCACCTTCCTGCTACTCGGCTGAGTACTCAGATTCACGAACGCTTGTTGGTTTGGGTCGGAGTTGACGTTGATGGTAAAGAAAACGCGATACGGATGGCTCTCGTCTTTGAGGTAGTCGCACGAGCCATGCACAGCGTTGCCGGTGATCGGGCCCTGGTCGTTGCGAATCACCTTGATGGAGCCGTAGACCTGTTCGAGCGTGGCGCGCGATATCAAGCTGCAGATCCCAATCGTGGAATCAAGGCCTGGTGTCTCGGACGTACTGGTGGCCGCCGGAGCGCCGGACGTGGCCGTCGTGTCTCTTGTGTCGCTACACGCTACGGCTGTCAGCGTGAGCGCCATGACAGCGCCGAATACCCAGGAAGCGCGTCGCAACATCCGTCCATCCCTTCGTCCGACCGTCTCAGGAGCCGTAGCGACAATGCCCAGCACACTCCACGGACAGTCGCCGACGAATCAGACGATCATCTGAATCTGTCGGCTCGTCGGGCCATGCACGGTGAACATCCAGCTACGACCTGGGCGTGCGCAGGATCTCCTGGACGGCCTGCACCAAGGCCATCAATTCGGCCGAGGCTCGATCCTGGCACCAGACGAGCGCGTACGTCATCCGTACGACGCCGCCGTCTTCGAGCGGCACGAAGCGGACGTCGGGGCGGATGACGGTCTCCACGAGCAGCCGCGGGACCGGCAGGTAGCCTCGGCCGGCCGCGACGAGGTCCAGTGCGCCAGGCAGGTCGTCGAGGGTGTCCGGGGCCAGCCTGGATCCGGACGGTCCGAGAAGCTGCGCGGCCAGTTGCGCCCAGACTCCCCCCGGCGGGCGGCTGCGCGGCATCAGAACGTCACGACCGGCCAACTGGTCCAGTCGGACCCGCGAGGCGGTGGCCAGTGGGGCGCTCGCCGGCACGGCCAGATGCGTGATTGGTACGTGGAAACGGGCGGTCGTGGCGAGCCCGGGCGGAAACGGCCGGCTCATGATGGCCGCCGACACCGTCGCCTGCGCCAACTCCGCCGTGGCTGTGCTCCACCCGGCCGCGTACAGCTCCAACTCGATGACGGGTGAGCGCCGGGACAGTCGACGGGCGACCCGCGCGGCCAGCCCGCCAACCAGCGGGCAATAAGCAAGCCGAATCGTCCGCCCGGTCGGAGCGGCCAGCCGTGAGGCCTCGACGGAGAACGCCGCCGCCTGCTCGAGCAGCGACTCGGCGTACGGCAGCAGCACCTTTCCCGCGTCGGATAGCTGGACCTCGCGGCTCGTCCGCTCGAAAAGCCGGAGCTCCAGCGTTCGCTCGAGACGGCCGATCGCCTGGCTCACTGCTGGCTGCGACATGCCCAGCTCGGCCGCGGCCCGGGAGAAGCTCAGACGCTGCGCGACCAGCACGAAACAGCCGATCTCACGCAGCGGCGGGCCAGGGTGCACGCACCAGTATGGCCACGCCGTCGCGGTCCGTGGGCAACCGGGAGACCCATAAGCAGCGGCAATCGATCCCGCCCGCACCGGCCGTACTCGGGCAGGATGCCCTGCGTGACTGACTCCAAAATCAACTCGACAGTGCTCGGATATCCACGCATCGGGCCGCGTCGGGAACTCAAGCACGCGCTCGAGGCGTACTGGGACGGCCGGTCGACGCTGCCGGATCTGCTACTCACCGGCGAGCAACTGCGCGTGGCGACCTGGCAACGGCTCGCCGCGCTCGGCATCACCGCGCTGCCGTCGAACACGTTCTCCTTCTACGACCACGTACTCGACACGGCGATCCTGCTCGACGCGGTGCCCGACCGGTACCGCGCGCTGGGCGGGCCGCACGACACCCACTTCGCGGCGCCCTACTACGCGATGGCGCCCTATTTCGCCATGGCCCGCGGCACCGATGACCTGGCACCGCTGCGAATGACCAAATGGTTCGACACCAACTACCACTACATCGTGCCGGAGATCGGGCCGGCGACGGCCTTCAAACTCGCAGACGACAAACCCATTGCAGAGGTACGCGAGGCGCGTGCGCTGGGGTTGCGTACGCGGCCCGTGCTGCTCGGGCCGGTTACGTTCCTGCTGTTGTCCCAGCCGACGCCGGGCAGCCCAGCCAGATTCACCCCGCTGAGTCGGTTGGAGGACGTGCTCGACGTCTACGCCGACCTGCTGGCCGCACTGCGCGCGGAGGGCGTCGACTGGGTGCAGCTGGACGAGCCGGCGCTGGTCGCCGACCGGACCGGCGACGAGCTCGCCGCGGTCCGGTTGGCGTATCACCGGCTCGGCGGATTGGCGGACCGGCCACGGTTGCTCGTCGCGTCGTACTTCGGTGAACTCGCCGATGCCCTGCCCGCCCTAGCGGAAACCCCGATCGAAGGCATCGCCATCGACCTCGTCCGGGGCCGCCTCCCCGATGCGGCCGCGCTGGCCGGCAAGACCGTGCTGGCCGGGGTCGTCTCGGGCCGCGACGTGTGGCGGACCGACCTGCGTCGGACGCTCGGACTCCTGCGTCGGGTGCGTGACGTGGCCGGTGAGGTTGTCGTCAGTACATCGTGCCCGCTGCTGCACGTGCCGTACGACCTGGCGGCTGAGACCGATCTCGAGCCGGCGCTGCGCGACCGGCTGGCCTTCGCCGAGGAGAAGGTGGCCGAGGTGGTGGAGCTGGCCGACGAGCTCGCCCGCACCACCGGCACGGCCGGACCCGGCACGATCACGGCCGAGCCGTCGCGCGTCGCCTCCGAGCCAGGGTCCGGCCGACCCGGTCGGTCTAGCCGCAGCCCGTACCCGATCCGCGCCGCGGCACAGTCGCAGCACCTACGGTTGCCGGCGCTGCCGGTAACCACGATCGGCTCCTTCCCGCAGACCGGCGAACTGCGCGCCGCCCGGGCCGCGGTGGCCGGCGGACGGATGGACCAGGAGCAGTACGAGCGCCGGATCGAAGCCGAGATCGACCGGGTGATCCGCCTGCAGGAGCGCCTCGGGCTAGACGTGTTGGTCCACGGCGAGCCGGAGCGCAACGACATGGTGCAGTACTTCGCCGAGCAGCTCGACGGGTTCGCCACCCCGCGCTACGGGTGGGTGCAGTCGTACGGCTCGCGCTGCACCCGGCCGCCCATCCTGCACGACACGGTCAGTCGCCCGGCACCCATCACGGTGCGGTGGGCGCGGTATGCCCAGTCGCTGACAAGCAAGCCGGTCAAGGGAATGCTGACCGGGCCGGTGACCATCGTCGCGTGGTCGTTCGTGCGCGACGACCTGCCGCTGCGAGACGTCGTCGGCCAAGTTGCCGAGGCGATCCGCGAGGAGGTCACGGACCTCGAGGCCGCCGGTATCTCCGTCATCCAGGTAGACGAGCCTGCGCTGCGCGAGCTGATGCCGCTGCGCCGCAGCGCGCAGGCGGAGTACCTCGACTGGGCGGTCGGCGCGTACAGGCACGCCACCTCCGGCGCGGGTGACCGTACGCAGATACACACGCACCTGTGCTACTCCGAGACCGCCGAGGTCCTCGCCGCGATCGACGCCCTGGACGCCGACGTGACGACCGTCGAGTCGGCCCGGTCCGGTGCTCGACTCATCGCCGAGCCGGCCATCAAGGAGTTCGGCCGCGGCCTCGGTCCGGGTGTCTACGACATTCATTCGCCTCGAGTGCCCGGTACGGCGGAGGTGGCGGACCTACTCGCAACGGCACTCCGGGTGCTGCCGGCCGACCGGGTGTGGGTGAACCCCGACTGTGGGCTCAAGACGCGTACCTACCCGCAGATCGAGGCGGCACTCAGCAACGTGGTGAGCGCCGCACGGCGTACCCGTGCTGCCTTGGGGTGAGTCGGGGCGCTGCTACCGGCCGGCGCGGGATACCTCGCCAACGCTCGCGGCAAGGTAGGCGCGCTCCACCTCGGTGGGAGGCGCGCCAGCACCTGGTAGGCCACAAACGCAGAGGCCCGCCAAAGCGGGCCTCGAACCCAGCGGCCGAAGCCCTGAGGGATGATCCAACTGTACCAACATCACCGCTTTTCACTGCACGCCCGCGTGCACCAGATCCCAGTGATCAGGTGCACCAAACAACGGCGATCGCCGTCGTCCGGATAGGCCCGCTCCCGGTGAGCGAGGAACGCCCACCCGGTTAGCCGCCCGGGTCTTGGAGTGAGTCGCGCGGATGTCCGAGACGGCGCCGCGGCCCCGACGTCTCCGGTGAGAGGCACCGCAGGGGTGCCGCGAAGAGAGGAGAGGGCGATGTCACAACAGGCCGCGCATCCACGAGCACAAACCGTCCAGTCCACACGGCTATTGGCGTGCGGCATCGTCGCCGGCCCGCTGTTTCTCACGACATGGCTGATCCAGGCGTTCACACGCGAAGGGTTCGACCCGACCTACCACCCGCTCAGCATGCTCAGTCTCGGGAAAGTGGGGTGGGTCCAGATCGCCAACTTCGTCGTTACCGGCGCGCTGTACGTGGCCTGCGCCGCCGGCATGTGGCGAGTGCTGCGTCCCGGCCGCGGCGGCACCTGGGGCCCAATACTGGTCGGTCTCAACGGGATCGGGCTGATCGTGGCCGGAGTCTTCGTCACCGATGCGGGCGCCGGCTTCCCACCGGGTGCGCCGGCCGGGGCACCTGAATCGATCAGCTGGCACGGCCTTCTGCACGAGGTTGGGTTCATCGTGGCCACTGTGTCGTGGCTGGCGGCCTGTTTCGTGTTCGTGCGCCGATTCGCCGCCCTCAAGCAGTGGGGTTGGGTGGCCGCGTGCGTTGCGGCCCCGGTGTCAGTCCTCGTGATCGATGGGTGGCCCGACCTGGACAGCCTCGCCGTGCGACTGGTGATCGGATCGGCGATCTCGTTCGGGTTTGTGACGGCGTTAGCGGCCCACCTGGTGCGACGCATTCACGACCTAGCCGTCGCAAGCAATCGGCGGCTCACGGCACCTCAGCGTGGATAGAGCCGGGCGGGATGCCGTGATCACCGATGGCTCGGCCAGGTTCTCCCCCGTACGGTGTTGAGCCTCGCCAACCCAATACCTCTGTCGGTGTTCGAACAACCGCCGCGTGGTGGCCACAATGCGCCGGTTGTTCGAACATTGAGACACGATGCGCCAGGCCGATAAGGTGCGGTCAGTCGCCGCGCCCGATCAGCAATGACGGCCGGTAGAGCGGGGTGTGAAACGGGTGACGTAGCCCTTCTGCCAGGGCGTCTCGACGGCACGCGGGTCGTAGTGTCGCCGGACGAACGCAATCGCCTCAGTCGCCGGTACGCCGTCGATGATGGCGAGGCACGCTAGGGCGGTGCCGGTCCGTCCGCGGCCACCGCGGCAGGCGATCTCCACGCGTTGTGTCGTTGCGCTCTCCCAGGCCTCGTGCAGGACTTTGCGTGCGTGCGCTCGGTCGATGGGCAGCCGAAAGTCCGG
>Ga0209889_1000574_pt1 | contig 10288 bp, 11 predicted proteins | sample GWRWN1_0_10_FD_187233 | JGI IMG/M metagenome (GOLD analysis project Ga0209889, IMG submission 187233) | Riverbed sediment microbial communities from areas with no vegetation in Columbia River, Washington, USA - GW-RW N1_0_10 (SPAdes)... | ecosystem: Environmental > Aquatic > Freshwater > River >... | reverse complement strand
CTTCGAGCGGGCTCATGCCCACGTCGAAGCGTGTCCGCGCTTCGGTCGTGAGATGCTCGAAGTAGCCCTTGATGCTGGCCACGCATCCGAGGTCGCCGACTGGGCCGTGGCCGGGCACGACGGTCTCGACCCCGTCGAGGGCGAGAAGGCGTTCGCAGGCGGCGATCCAGTTGGCCACCGGTCCTGCCCACACGATGGGGTGGCCGCCGTGGAAGACGATGTCGCCGGTGAACACCACGCCAGCATCGGGTATGTGAACGACGATGTCGCCGGCGGTATGGGCGGGACCGACCTCGATGAGGCGCACCCGCCGGTCACCGATCAGGAGTTCGAGCTCGCCGGTGAAGGTTCGGGTTGGGGCGACGAGCTCGATCCCGTCGAAGTGGAAATCGCCGAAGATGTCGAGCAGGAACGCGCCGGTCTCCCCCATGTCGGCGGCGGCCCGCATGTACGCGCCGAGCGCCGACGCGGGCACCTCGTCCATCTCTGCCGCAGACGCGGCGGAGGCGACGATCTCGGCCCCTGCGAACAACGCGTTGCCGTAGCAGTGGTCACCATTGGCATGGGTGTTGACCACGCTGGCGATCCGGTCGGCGGCCGAGGTCTCGTGGCGCAGGGCGGCGAGCATCTCCGCAGTCAGCTCGAGGTCGAACAAGGTGTCGACCAGCATTGAGGTTTCGCCGTCGGCGCTGGCGATGAGCCCCGCGTTCGACCAGCCCCACCCACCGTCAGGCTGCAGGTATGCCCACACCCCGTCGCTGATCCGATGGGCGCCCCTGGTGTACGGGATGGTGTGGGCCATCGGATCCTCGTCTCCTCGCGTCACGGGAACCTCAGGTCGACATCTTGACCGCTGGCAGCCGCGTTCAGGGCTAGGCCCGCTCCCGAAGAATGGCCGTACGCCGACGCCGCACCCCCGATGTCGGCGATGTGTCTCGCCTAGTCCTTGCCGAGCCGCCTGGGCTCGCTGTCGCTCGATGGAGCGGCGAACTCTCGGAGGTGGGTGGCGAGCACGGAGGGTTGGTCTTCGGGGATGAGGGTGTAGCTGTCGGCTACTTCCACGAGCCGGGCGTTGGGGAAGGTCTCGGCGAGACGCCTGCCGTGCTCGGGCGGCATCACGCGGTCTTCGCGGGCCCACACGACGAGCACCGGCCGATCGAACGTCTCGAGCGCGTCGGTGGCAGCCAGGAGGTCTTGTCGGCCGCGCCGCGTGTCCCCGGCGTACTTTCGGTAGTCGCGCTGGATCTCGCGCCGGGCCAGGGGCTCCATCCAGGACCGCACGACCTCGTCGGGCACCTTCCGCTTCGACATGGCGCCGAAGACGATCGGCAGCTCGCGTAGCGGTCGGAAGAGCAGCGTCCGTCGCATCATCGTGACCCCACCGGGCAGCTTGGCCGCCAGCGCAGCCAGACGTCCGGGGACGCCCGGCGGATAGTTGTCAAAGGCTTCACACGACGCCAGCATCAGCCGTCCGACCCGGTCGGCGAGCCCGTCGGCGATCATCACCTGCGCGCCGCACCAGTCGTTGAAGCAGAGCGTGACGTCCCGCAGATCGAGCTCGTCGAGGAACTCGGCGATGATGCGGCCGAGCCCGCGCAGCGACAGGTCGGCGTCGGGTTGCATCGGCCGGCGGTGCGCGCCCATGGGCAGGGTCGGGCGGATGCAACGAAAGTCGCCACCGAGGGCGGAGACCACGTGCCGCCATTGCTGGCCGTCCATCAGCAGCCCGTGCAGCATCACGATGACCGGGCCGGTTCCGCCGGTGTCGTCGTAGTCGATCGGTCCGGCCGTCAGCTGCACTTGAGAGATCACTCCACCTACACTAGAGCGATCGCTCAAGTCATGCGAGACAGGAGCAGGGGTGGACACGAAGCAGCGAATTCTGGACGTCACGGCTGAGATGTTCCGTCGCTACGGCTACACCGGCACCGGGTTGAAGCAGATCGTCACCAACGCCAACGCGGCCTTTGGGTCCCTCTACCACTTCTTCCCGAACGGCAAGGTGGAGCTCGGCGAAGCCGTCATCCGCCGCTCGGGACAGATGTACCAGGAGCTGGTCGAAGCCGTCCTCGACGCCGCACCCGACCCCGTCCATGGCGTTCGCGACGTGTTCGACGGCGCGGCGGCGGTGCTACGCGAGACCGACTACGCAGACGCGTGTCCCATCGCCACCGTCGCCCTGGAGGTCGCGAACAGCAACGAGACCTTGCGGCACGCCACCGCCGATGTGTTCGAGAGCTGGCTTGCCTCGGGAACCGGGCGCTTCGCCGCCGCAGGCGTCCCACGACCCAAGGCTCGCGAGCTCACGACGCTGGTGATCGAGCTGCTGGAAGGAGCGTTCCTACTCTGCCGCGCAACGCGGACCACGGAACCAATGGACGTCGCCGGCGCCGCCGCGGTTGCAGCCGTGCGAGCCGCCGCCCCCACGCCGACTCGCGGCCGCCGGAAACGAACCACCGGCATTGGCCGCTGAACGGTGAGAGGCACGACGTCGGGCAAGGGGCGGAGAGCCGCTCACTCCACTTGTGATCGCGTGTCGCCCCGCAGCATGACGAGACCGATGACGAACAGCGCGACGCCGACAGCGGCCGAACGAGCGAGACCCCCATCGTCTCTCTGCATCCGGACCCCGACCCCAGCCAGATCGGCGAGCGACGCAACGGTTGCCGCCGTAAGCCCGATGGCGACTAGCCAGCCGCTGACCGCCTCCGCGCGGTCCCGCGCCGAAGCTGCGAACCACACGGCTAGCAATGCCGGGCCGAACAGTGTGGCAGCCGGGGCAAACGCCGCGTCCACGACGAAGCCGACCAGCAACACCCCGGCCGCGACCCGCCACGCTCGTCGTCGCGGGCCGACCCAGCGGCCGCGACTCCTCATCATCACGACGGAGAACCAGGCGGCAGCCGCGACCACCGACCCGGCAAGGAGGTCGTCGACCCGCCCGACAAGGCCCTCGATGTCGCTGCCGGCAGCCAGGAAGAAGGTGTCGTGCTCCCGGTACGCGATCGTCCGCCACCCGCTCTGCGAAGCCGTAGGCCGAACCCATGCCGACAAGGTGAGACCCGACTCGACGTCCAACGAGGCCGACGCGGGGACTCGCACCATGTCGCCGGCGCCATCGAAGCTCAGGGCGTTCCCGAACCGGCCCCGACTCGTCCATGTCGCTCCGGTGATCCTCCCGACGTTGCCGCTGCCCGAGTCGTCCGTCACCGACATGCCCGACCGCGTGTCGAAGGAATAAGCCCCGACCAGGCCCGCGGCGGGCGTCGGCACGATCGGTCCAGCAGCGACGTTCGCCGGATCCCGGGCCGGGCTGCCGGTAGTTACCGGGGTCTCCATGTCGGTTCGGATCTCGGACTCACCGAGGGCACGGTTGTAGACGCGTGCCTCGTCGATCACCCCCTCGAAATACTCCCCGTAGGGGTGGTTACCCCCGAGCCACAACGGGTTCGCCGTCGTCTGGATGGTCCCGGTCGTCGCCCGGCTCGACACCTGACTGCCGTTCACGAACAGTCGCAGCGTCGTTCCGTCATAGGTCAGGGCGATGTACGACCAGACCCCGACCGGAGTCCCCGACCGCCCGGTGACGTAGTGCACCGTACCGTCGAACGTCCCACCACCCGCGGGCACCAAGGGGCCACGATCCGTGAGATCGACTATGGCCACGAGGAGGAGCACGACGCCGAGCACGACGGCCGAGCTCGGACCGACCCACCGCCCAGAGGATGCTCTAGGGATGGATCCCCCCGCCGGACGCTGGCGTCGTGATCCAACACGACCGACGTAGATGGCAAGCGCGACGAGGGGGACGACCAGTAGGTCGCCCGTGTCGACGCCGTGGCCCGTCGACAGCGACAGGATGATCGGGCCATGCCACGGTTCCCACACGACCACGCCCACTGCGGCGCCGAGCAGGACAACGACCCCGATCACCGCGACGAGCCGCTCCGAGCTGGTCGATGATGATCGGGTCCTGGGCAACATGTCGACTGGCTGGGGGACTCGCACGACTCATCGACGCCCGGGTGGCCCGTCGACGTAGCCTCGGTGGTCGCCAGCGAGCAATCACCCGCCGGCGGCGGACGCCGTGACCGGCGCGGGGTAAGCACCGGTGAAGCGCCCTGGTCGCCCAGTCGGAGCCAGTGTCTCCCACCGGGTTGAAGCCGTGCTGAAGGGGGGCTTGGGGCTCACTGAAGAAACGCGCCGGCGTTCCGTCGCCGGGTTCCTCGTCAGCGCACGATCAGGGCTGCCGCTTGCCCGCGAAGTCGGGGCAACGTTGGCCTCGGTGGCTGCGTCTACCGCTGCTTCGCAGGAAGCGACCGCGCGAACGTCGTCCCAAGCCCGACCCACTTGGCGAGTTGACGCTTTGTACCGACGTCGTGCGAGTCGACTCGCAGCCACCCCTGCATTGCTCGGCCACGCATCTCCATGGGACGAGCATTGGTCGTTGCCACAAGCTTGTCGGACTTCGCTGGGTCCACGCGGACAAGCACTCCACCCTGGCCGCTCGCCGCTACCGCCATGTTTCCTCCGATCAGGAAGGCGAGCCCACCGAACATCTTCTTCTCGGTCACCTCCGGCTCGCTGGCCAACAGCTCGCGGAGGCGACCTGCCAGATCCTCGTCATAGGCCATGGCACAATCGTAGGGATGGGCCGAAGGCCGAAGTGTCGCCCTTCGGCGCCTTGCTGATCTGCCATGCTCGTTTCTCCCGTGTCGGTGTGTCTGGTGTGTGAGGTCACAGGGCCACCGGCTGGGCGGCGTCGTCGAGGAGCCCGGCTGCCGCGGGGTCGTGCGCGGCGAGAATCTGCATCCCGGGGTTGTTCGCCCGCAGCGCGAGAACCTTTTCACGTGTCTCGCGCAGCTGACGTCGGCTACCAACGCCTCCCGTTCCCCCGCGTTCGAAGGCGTGAATGTCATAGGTGAGATCGCCGGCGAGCAAGAGCGGCACCATCCCAGGGCGGCGAACCAGCATCGACATCGAGCCACTGGTGTGCCCGGGGGTGGGGAGAAGGACGAGCGAACCGTCGCCGAACAGGTCACGTCCCGTCGTGAAGGGCGCCAGCGATGGGTCCTCGAGCGTCGTGAACTCCACCGGCGACCATCTCAAACCTGGCACCTCGATGTGGTCGCGGAGCAAGCCCCGGGCTTCGGCCATCGGCCGGTGGAGGGACTGCCACTCCTCGGCGGTGACGAGCAGCTCAGCGTCGGGGATCTCGCACACGCCGCCGATGTGGTCCTGATGCAGATGGGAGATGACGGCCGTGGTCACATCGGCGGGGCGGTAGCCCAAGCGCGCAAGGGCGGCAGTCAGGGTCTCCTCTTCGCTGACCTCGAACCGGGCGAGGCGGCGGTAGATGAGACCAACCGGACCGTCGGGGAAGTAGCAGGGGTCCGTTACCGACGCTCGGTCCTGGCCGGTGTCGAACAGCACGACCCCGTCGGTGTGCTCGATGACATAGACGTTGATCGGGCGACCGGTCAGCCACCGTCGCGAGGTGAGGATCCACCAGTACATCGGCGAACGTCCGCGGTAGGCGTGCTGGGGGTGGATGTCGACGGTGCCAGTGCTGAACCGCCCGATACGTGTGATCTGGGGTGCCATGGGAGCCTCCTGGGGATGTAGCGTATCCTGTACGCTACATCTAGCGTATGTCATACGCAAGGCGAAGATCGGGAGGTGCGATGCCCAGCAACGGCCGGACCACAACCGCAGCGAGCAGCCAGGCGCGCCGGGTGCCGCGCAACACGCTGTCGCGTGACCGCATCGTCGAGGCCGCCCTGGAGGTACTCGACGCGGAGGGATTCGAGGCGGTCACGATGCCGTCGCTCGCGAAGCGCCTCGGGGTGGGAACCATGTCCCTGTACCGGCACGTCGCGGACAAGGGCGACCTCATCAACGCGGTCGCCGAACGGGTGTTGAGCGGAGTGGCCGTGCCCGACGGAGACCCTGACGACTGGGAAGGCCGGGTTGTCGGCTACCTGCGAGCTCTGCGGGACGCGGCACACGCCCACCCCGCGTTGTCGCGGATCCTCGCCGAACGAGGACTCACGGTCGGGCCCGTCTTCAGGCAACTGGAGGCGGTCCACGCCGTCCTGCGGGCCGCCGGCTTCTCCGACCTCGACGCCGTCCGAACGTTCTACTCGTTGCTCACCTACGTGTTCGGATTCGTTGTCTGGGAACTGCCCCGCGTTCACCAACAGCCTGCCGCGGCATACACGGCAGCCTGGAACGATGCGCTCGATCACCTCGACCCAGCCGGCTATCCGAACCTGCTCGCCCTCCGCCATCAGCTCGGCACCACCGCGTCGTCCGAACAGTTCGAGTACGGGCTCGAGCACCTCGTCCGCTCACTGCGCCCACACGGCTGACCCCTCGGGGCGACGTAGACGGGCTTCGTCGTCAGCCCAGTCTCGTCAGGGATACCGGTGCCGTTCTGGGGCGGATCGACCGTCAGCGCAACCGGGCCGCGCTCCGTTCGTGCAACGAACGGTCCTCCGGTCGGGCGCGTTCCGGGGTTGCGAACCACAACGCAATCGCGATCGCCGTGAGGACGTGCCACGCCGCGTGACGCTGGAGGAGGCTTCCCGGACGGCACAGCGGCGCGCCGGTACGGGTGAGGACGTTGACGACGATCGCCGCCGCGCCGGCGACGAGCGCAGCACTCGGTGGCCAACGCAACGAGCGGCGGCGCCACGCGAGCGGGACCGCAACCGCCAGCGCCACGATCGACCCATCATGAGCCAGTTCGGCGCCGGGAGGCATCGGTCCGTGGTAAAGGACGCTGCCGACACCAACCGCCGCGAGTGCGAGCGCCAGTGTGGACGTCCCAGGCGCGCCCCGCCGCAGCACATACGCGCCGGCGATCACGTAGGCCACGCTCGACAGGGTGTTGACCGGCTGTCCCAGCCAACCGTCGTGCAGGGCCTCGCAATCGGAGGTTCCGAGAACAAGCAGGGGCACGCACCCAGCTTGCCATCGGTGCACAAGCCGGGTCACAGGCTCGGCGGCGTGGCGTCGTCGACAAAGATGACCCCGGCGTGCAACACGACGACCGATACGGCGAGAACCCGGGCGACCACGATCACGAGGCACGGGTCGGCGACAGAGGTCGTGACCGCGGTCGTGCGGCCCACCTCCTGGCCACGGTTCTCCTGGTCGCTTATGCCTGGTGGGTCGTCGCGCTGGCGCCCTTCTCCGCACGGGCGACGGCCGCCGTCGTCCTCGCCGGCATGGCGGCGATGGCCGTCGGCGCGCGGGAGCGACGCCGGCTGCGGCCACCAGGCGCGGGTGACATCGGGACGATCGCGCGGTGGTTTGTGCTGGCCGCGGCAGCCTGTGCCTGGCAACTGGCGGCCTACCTGCAACACCCGCGGGCCGACCACCCGACCCTGAGCTCGCTCGCGAACGGACTGCTCGACTCCCACCCGGCGCGAGCCGCGGCCTTCGTCATATGGATCGCCGCCGCTAGAGGGCTCGCCCGGCGATGAGCCGGCTCGTCACCCTGATCGGATACGCCCTCCTGGTGGCAGTCGCCATCGGCCTGGAGATCGCTGCTCGCAGACGCGGCTCAGGGACGTTTGGCGACGCACTGACACTCACCCTTCGCTGGCGACCCGCTCGAGTGGTGCTCCTCACCGCCTGGCTCTGGCTTGGTTGGCACCTCTTCGTGCGCGTCCATTGGCGCTGACTCCAGCCCGCCGGTCGATCGGTCGACGCTGCTAGTCACCCGCCCGGCTGACAACGGGGGCGGAAGGAGTCACGCTCACGACCGCCGCCTCGGCGTCGGCGATGTCAGGGCATCGTCACCCGGATGCCTGTCGGGAACCGACGGGGCCGGTCGCCACCGAGCCTGCTCCGACCTCGTCGCGAAGAGCACGGGCTCCGTCTGCCAAGGCACGCATCTTGCCGAAGGCAACCTCGCGCGGGAGGTACTTCATGCCGCAGTCGGGTGCCACGATGATGTCCTCCGGCGGCACGTACGGCAGCGCTCGGCGGATCCGGTCCGCGACGACGTCTGCCGTTTCGACGCCGTGGTCGCCGAGGTTGATGACACCGAGGATGATCTTCTTGCCGGGCAGCTCGGCGAGGACGGAGCAGTCGAGCTGTGACTGGCCTGTCTCGATGGAGACTGCGTCGCACGAGCATGCCGCCAGCTCCGGCAGGAACGAGTAGCCGGACGGGCGTTCGTGGATGATGGCGGTATATCCGAAGCAGATATGGACCGCGGTCATGCCACTGATCCCGTCGAGCGCACGGTCGAGCGCCGCTACCCCGTACTCCCTCGCCTTCTCGGGACGTGCCTGGAGGTACGGCTCGTCGATCTGCACCATGTCCGCCCCGGCGTCCAAGAGGTCGCGGATCTCCTCGTTCACAGCCTCCGCGTACGCCAGCGCCGCGCTCGCCTCGTCCGGGTAATGGTCGTTCTGCGCCTGCTGCGTCATCGTGAACGGTCCGGGAACGGTCATCTTGATCGGGTGGTCCGTGTGCCGGCGCAGGAAGCGCACGTCTTCGACCTCGACGGGGTGACGTCTCCGGATCGGGCCGACGATCCTCGGTACCGGGTTGGGATGACCGCTCCGGTCGAGAGCCGTCCCCGGGTTGTCGATGTCGACCCCGTCGAGCGCCGTGGCGAACCGATTCGAGTAGCTCTCGCGTCGCATCTCGCCGTCGGTGATGACGTCGAGGCCAGCTTCTTCCTGCGCCCGGATCGCGAGCAGCGTCGCATCGTCCTGTGCCTCCTCAAGGTATGGCTCCTCGACGCGCCACAGCTCGCGTGCCCGCACGCGCGGCGGGAACCGTCCCGCGAGCTTCGCTCGATCGATCAGCCACTCCGGTTGGGCGTAACTGCCGACGAGCATGGTGGGAAAGAGCGGTAGCTGCATGCAGCCTCCTGGGGCCATGGTCTCATCCGGGTACGGTCGTTCAAGGGGCGCCAGCAACCGGCGCTCGACGCGCGCGCGGTACGGATCGAGTGTCGCACGAATGTCGGCCCGGTGACTTCTGACGAGGTCGCGATATCGGTGAGGCCGAGGCACTGGTGGTCACTTGGCCAGTCGCTCGGGCCAACTTCCGGGAGTGTCCGTTGGCAGAATCGTCCGGCCGAGCGGTCGCGTGCTGGTGTGAGGAGGGTGAGGGGTGACCGACCAGGTGGTCCACGGAGTGCACGAGTATGACGACGATCCGCGCAACGACGCTGTCCTCATCTACGTGAACGGGGAGCTGAAGCGCCGGCCCGAGGCTGTGGTCTCGGTCTTCGACTCGGGGTTCGTGCTCGGCGACGGGGTGTGGGAGGGGCTGCGTGTCCACGGCGGACACCCGGTGTTTCTCGACCAGCATCTCGACCGCCTCTACGAGGGCGCGAAGGCCCTCGCGCTCGACATCGGGCTCAGCCGACACGACCTGCGAACCGCGATCTACCACACGCTGCGCGCCAACGGGATGACCGAGGGCGTGCATGTGCGCCTCATGGTGACGCGGGGTGTGAAGCGTACGCCGTACCAGGATCCGCGGATGACCCTGGGGCCGGCGACGATCGTGATCGTCCCCGAGTACAAGCAGCCGAGGCGGGCCATCCTCGACACCGGGATCCGCCTGTTCACCGTGCACGTGCGGCGGCCGTATCCGGACGTCCTGGACCCCAAGTTGAACACCCACAGCAAGCTCAACGACATAACCGCCTGCATCCAGGCCTACTCGGCGGGCGCTGACGAGGCGTTGATGCTCGACCCGCACGGCTTCGTCGCCACGTGCAACTCCACCCACTTCTTTGTCGTCCGGCGTGGCGAGCTGTGGACGTCGTCGGGTGCTTTCTGCCTCGGTGGCATCACACGCGGGATGGTGCTCCGGTTGTCGCGCGACGCCGACATCCCGACCGACGAGCGCGACTTCAGCCTGACGGACGTGTACGGCGCCGACGAAGCCTTCGTCACCGGCACCTTCGCCGGGATCGTGCCCGTCCGCGAGGTCGACGGACGCATGATCGGCGACGCTGAGGGCCGGCCGGTGATGCACCGCCTGCGGAGCCTCTATCAAGCCGCGATCGAGCGTGACGTCACCGAGGCGGCCCGACTCTGAGGGTGGCGAGCCGTGACGATCCGTGCTCAGGTGATCCGGCTGGCCGTGTGGTCGGGCCCCCGCAATATCTCCACCGCCCTGATGCGATCGTGGGAGAACCGCCACGACACGGTGGTGATCGACGAGCCGCTGTATCCCCACTACTTGAAGGTCACCGGCCTGGACCATCCGGGCCGTGAGGCGGTGATCGGTGCCGGCGAGACCGACTGGC
>Ga0209889_1000568_pt1 | contig 10313 bp, 8 predicted proteins | sample GWRWN1_0_10_FD_187233 | JGI IMG/M metagenome (GOLD analysis project Ga0209889, IMG submission 187233) | Riverbed sediment microbial communities from areas with no vegetation in Columbia River, Washington, USA - GW-RW N1_0_10 (SPAdes)... | ecosystem: Environmental > Aquatic > Freshwater > River >... | reverse complement strand
TCCTGCACGATCTTCCGGACCTGCTCGCCGAGCCGCGCGAGCACCCGCTCGTCGGATCCCGTGATCTCGATCTGCACGGGAGCGGTCCCCCCCGCCACGCCTTGCGCACCGACCTTCACAGTAGCCGCAGGGATGTCATGCAGGCGACCGCGCAGGTTTGCCATCACCTGGTCCGCGGAGCGCTTTCGCTTTGCCCGATCCACAAGATTAATGAAGATCTGCGAGCGCTGGCCCCCGCTCTCGGAGAATCCGAAGCCAGTATCGGACGCGCCGACGAGCGTGAAGAACGTCGAGATCTCCGGCGTTTGGGCGAGCACACGCTCCACCGCCTGCGTCGCCTTGTCGGTCTGGGAGAGCGAGCTGCCGGGCGGCATCGAAAGGTCGATCTGGAACTGGCCGTAGTCTCCGCTTGGCATGAACTCTTTGCCGATGAGTGGCGAGGCGACGAGAACGAGGCTCGCCAGGAAGAGCAGGCCGGCGACGAGCAACACGCGCCCCCGGTGCAGCAGGGACCATGACAGCGCGCCGCGATATCGCTCCGCCAGCCGATCGTACGCGCGGTCCCATCTCGCGAATGTCCGATCCAGCCGTGTGCGCGGCGCTTCCGTGGGCCTCCGGCGCAGCCACCGGGCCGAGAGCATCGGCGTCAACGTAAACCCGATCAGAATGCTGAAGAGGTTCGCAAACGTCACCGTGAGGCCGAACTGCCGGAAGAACTGGCCGACGAGGCCGCTCATGAAGGCGATCGGCAGGAACACCGCGACGTTGGCCAGGTTGCTCGCCATCACCGCGAGCTCGATCTCCTTGGCCCCGCGCCGCGCCGCCTCGCGTGGATCGGGGGTGTCCTCTTCCAGGTGGCGGCTGATGTTCTCGTTCACGACGATCGCGTTGTCGATCATGAGTCCGATGGCGATGGCCAGCGCAAGCAGGGAGAGAACATTCAACGAAAATCCTGCGAAAAACATCGGGATGAACGTAGCCACAATGGCCGCGGGCAGCGCAAACGCAATGATGATCGTATTCCGGACGTTGTGGAGGAACAGGAACACCACAACGACGGCCAGGGCGGAGCCGAGGATGAGGTTGCCCCGCACGTCGTTGACGGAGTCTCTGATGAATAGCGAATTGTCGATGGCAACTTCGATCGCGACGCCGGGAGGCAATGCAGACCGCAATTCCGCGATGGCGGCGTGCACCCCGTCCGCGACTGCGACCGTGTTCGCGTCGGCCTGCTTTTGAACCGTGATACCCACGCTCTCCCGGCCGTTTAGGCGCGTGAGGCGGTCCGGTTCCTTCAACGTGTCCTGGATCCGCGCGACCTCGGCCAGGCGCACGGCCGGCGCGCCCAGGCGCGGGATGCGGATCTCGCCGATCTCCTCCACGCTCCGGAACTGGCCGACGACCCGCACCAGGAACTCTTCTTGTCCCTGCTTGATCCTGCCGCTGGGAACGTTCAGGTTCTCGCGGCGCAAGATGTCCTCGATCTGCAGGACGGAGAGCCCGAGGGCCCGCAGGCGATCCTGATCCACCTCCACCCGGACCTCGCGCGTGCGCCCGCCGGAGACATTCACCGCGGCCACGCCGTCCACGCGCTCCAGCCGTGGCTTCACGACGTTCTCACCCAATTCGCGCAGTTCGTAGCCACTGAGCCGGCCGCCCATCCCAAGAAAGAGAATGGGCTGGCTGGCAAAGTCGGCCTTCTGGACGATCGGATCCTGTGCGTCGCGCGGGAAGGCGCCCTTCACCAGGTCCACCCGCTGGCGCACGTCGGCGGTCGCGGCATCCAGGTCGGTGCCCAGGTTGAACTCGATCCCGACGATGGACTGTCCTTCTGCGCTCGTGGAAAACACCCGCCGCACGCCGGTGAGCGAGCTCAGCTGTTCCTCCAGCGGCTTGGTGATCAGCGTCTCGACCTCTTCCGGGCCTGCTCCTTGATACACCGTGATCACAGTAACGAACGGGAACTCGACGTTCGGGAACAACTCGACCGGCATGCGGGCGACGGAGATGAGGCCGAGCACGGTCAGGGCCAGAATCACCATGAGCACGAAGACCGGCCGGCGGATCGAGAGCCCGGAGAGCCCCATCAGCGATTCACCACCTTCACGGCCTGGCCGTCACTCAAGTCTTCCGGCCCCAGCGTCACGACGAGTTCGCCTGCCTGCACCCCGTAGGTGATCTGCACAGTCGTGTGGTGCCGCAGACCCACCAGCACGCGGCGGACCTGCGCCCTCCCGTCCTTGACCACGATGACCTCGGCCTGTCCGTTCTGCCGGAGCGCGCTGCTGGGAACGATCAGCACGTTCTCCCGGCGCTCCACCAGGATCTCGGCGCGCACCGATGTGCCGGGACTCAACGTGCCCGGCGTATCGGCCAGGCGGATGCGGGCTTTTGCAGCGCGTGTCAGCGGATCGGCCGCGGGCTGAACCAAGCGCACCGTCCCTCGGACTTCGATCGTGGTTGCCACCTCAGGACGGATCGTGACAGACTGTCCGGCCCGCACCAGCCGCAGGTCGCGCTCGCCGACCGTCACTTCGACTTCAAGGTTGCGGTCGTCGTAGAGCACGGCGACTTTTGAACCCGGGGCGATAAACTCGCCGAGTGTGGCGGGCAATTCAGCGATGCGGCCGTCAAACGGCGCCCTGATGGTGGCGTTGGCCAGCTGCACCCGCGCCAGTTGGAGAGACGCCAACGCTCCGCCATACGCGGCGTCGGCCTGCTCGACCTGGGCCCGAGCCATACGCAGGTCTTCCTGGCGCGCTCCAACCTGGACCAGGCTCAGCTGCTGCCGGGCGGAATCCAGCGCAGACTTCATCACATCGCGCTGAAGGATGGCATCGTCCAGCTGTTGCCGGCTCACGGCGCCGGACTCGAAGAGCTGCTGCATGCGCGTGACGTTCCTTTCGGCGCTGCGCAGGTTCGCTTCGGCCTGCGCCACCGCGGTCTCGGCCAGGGCCCGCTCCTGCGACCGCGCACCCGACTGCAGCGCGGCCAATCGCGCCTGTGCCACTTCATGCGCTGCGGCCGCCTGGCGCACTCCTTGCTCGGCCTGTGTGACCTGTGCCGCCTGATCTGAGGCATCGAGGGCGACGATGGCCTGCCCTGCTGATACCCGGGCACCTTCCTGGACGTAGATCGCCGCGATCTTGCCGGCAATCTTCGGGGTCAGCTCGACGCGGCGGGCGGCGACGATCGTTCCAGTCAGGTCGAGCGTCTGCTCGATGGACCCGAAAGTGGCCGGCGTCGCTTCCACTGCAACGGTATCGGATTCTATCGGTGATGCCTGCGGCCGACTCGGCGGCGCTGCGGACCGACCCCGCTGCTGCGCCACCAGTCCTCCTACGAGGATGATCGCTACTGCCGCGGCGATGATAATGCCCCACTTTCTCATTGCCTGCCTCCCGATTTCGCCGCCGTACGGTCGTTGCCCGCCGCCGATGTGAAGATACCCTCGCCGAGACCCAGCCGGAGCGTCGCCATGACGCTCGGCCAGTCTACGTGCGTTCGGGCAATGCTCTCCTGCAAACTCAATCCGTCAAAGACTGCGACGAGGGTCGCGGCGATGCCCTCCGCATCGATGTCGGGCCTGATCAGCCCCTGTCGCATCCCTTCCCGCAGCAAGCCGGCCAGAAACGTCTTCCAGCGATCGTAGGCCTGCGCGCACAGCGCACGCAGGTGAGCGTTCTTTGAGGCTTCCGCCCAGATCTCCAGATGCAGCTGCGGGGAGTGCACCGGGTGCGCTTCTTCCGACACCAGCCGGTCGACGAGCACGGCGGCCACGCGGTCCAGCTTGTCAATTGCCGTCCCACCGTCGGAGGCGGCGTCCTGGGCCGCCCGCAGGGTGTCGATGAAACTCTCGTCGATCACCGCGGCCATGATCTCATCTTTCGACTCGAAGTACGTGTACAGACCGCCCTTGCTCAACTTCGCCGCATCACAGATGTCCTGCACGCTGGTCTCGTGATATCCTCGGTCCCGAAAGCAGGTCGCCGCCGCGTGAAGGATCTTTTCGCGCTGCTGCTGCTCGTGCGCGTCGCTGATCTTTGGCATGACTTACGCTCCGCCTCCCGCCTGTGTCTGCATGGGCAATTGAGGTGGCGCGACGAGATAGCTCACCAGCCAGCCGGTGATGGCGGCGAGCGTGATTGCCCCCATCCACAGGTGCACGCGCCACCAGATACCGACGTCGATCGCCAGGACCAGCACATACAGCGTGTAGAGGATCGCAGGCACGATCGCTGCAAACAGGCGCAGACGCGCCGGGCGTGCAGCAGAGGGTCGCAAGCGCGCAGCGAGCAGATCTGCGGCCACTCCGCCCAACGCTGCGACAGCGATGAGCGGGAGCGGTCCGGTGTCGAGGAAGAGGTCTCGCATCATGGCGATCAGCGCGGTGTTGAGCGTCATGATCACCGTAAAGGTCCCGACAGGGGGCGTCCATCGCCGCAATACGGTCAGGATGAAGCCCATCAGGATGGCTGTCTGAACGACGATCCCTGAGAGAGTCGCGAGCTGCTCGAAGAATGCGAAGTACCCGATCAAGCTGAAGCCCGTGGTGAGCTCGGCCGCCATCAACGGGCCGAGCATCACATCGGGCCGCCGGTTGGCTGCCGCCCAGGTGGTGCCAAACGGATGCATGTATTGAGTCATGAAGGTCATCACGGACAGGACCATTGCCGCCGAGAGCATCACCGGAAAGAAGGCCCGCAGGGAGGGTCGGTCCTCTGAACGCCGCCAGGCGGCGCGCAGCGGGCCGCTCACCATCAACCCACCACCCAGGGCGAGCAGCAGGTGTGTCGGGCTGAGCAGGGCTTCGAGATCGACCTCGATCCCGAACAGCAGGTGCCAGATCATATCCCCGAGGCCGCCGAAGGCAAAGACCGCCACGCCGATCACGGACGGTTCATATCCTTGTGGGATGGCATGCGATCCGGCGTATCCGGCCGTTCGATTCCGCAGCACAGTGCCCACGATCACCGCAGCCAGCGCAAGGTACGCAGCGTACAGAAGGCCGTGCCATGGTGTAAAGAAGGTTTCGATGAGGCCTGTGTGAATGTGAGCCCAACCGTCCAGATACACGCCGCCGACGAGCGCACTGCCAAGCACTGCAACGAGCGCATCGAAACGGCGGGATCTCACCGCCTGTTCCGCGACCGCTGCCGAAGAAACGCTACTTCGCAACGCTACGCTGCGTGTCGCCATTCTGCCTCACCCCTGTAGGTAACGCCCCGTTGTGAACCACGTGTGAAACGCCGCGATGGAAAGAAAACCGGATGGTCGGTTTTAGGCCACCCATCAGGGTAGTGCCCCAGTACCCACGCTGTCAAGACACATCTTGCGCAGGAACTTGGTCCGGACCGAGTTGCTCGGAGCTGGACTTAGGCGGGGGTTTGGACGGGGGTTCTACGTATTCGCCTCAGGAGCAAGACCAGCACCGCTCCGATTCCCCAGGTGATGGCAGCCAGGATCGCCAGCCACCCGAGGCCGGGGATGAACACGAGTACTCCCAGCAGCAGCGCCCCGACCACTGATTCCAGAACAGGATTGTGCTGCTGGTGGAACCCGCCGAGCAGCCGGTCGCCGATGAGTTGGGAGAGGCCCGCAAAGCCCACGAGACCGACGAGCATCAAAATGAAGGGCAGAAAGGCCACGATCGGGATTCCCACGATGGACAGTGCCAGGACCACCACAAGCGGCGGCAGGGCCACCCAGAGCACGACGCCGGCAACCAGCGATTCGCCGGGAGAACGATGCAGGACGTCCGCGATGCGGCGGATCTGCGTTGGGAAGACGGCGCTGCAGACTCCGGCCAGGATAATGAAACCCACCATCGTCCAGGCCGCCACAGCGCGCATTGTCCCTGACCACCACCACGACGCGTCCGGCCATGGTTGGGGGCGCGCAGACGGAGAAGACGGCGCAGGAGCTGTGGGGGGCGTGGGTACCGGCGCGGGCGCAGGCGCCGGACTCGATGGGCTCAGCACCGGTCCCTGAACCTGCCCGCGGACCCTCGAACCGGACGCCCGATTAATCCGTCCGTTTGCCGACCACACATCGCCTTGCACCTCAGCGGATGACCCGAGCACGATATCGCCGTTGAACGTCCGCACGGAGCCCGTGACCGTCCCGTTGATGAAGATGTCGCCGTTCATCGCCAGCGCATCCCCGCGCAGGGTTCCCTCGACCCGGATCTGGCCGTTCATCGCGACCGCCGAACCGTCGTGGATCGTATCGCGCGGAACGACGATGTCGCCTGAAACGCGCACCGTGACCCCCTGCGCGGACACCACGGGCGTGAGCACACCAAGCAGTACTGCCGCGGCAATCACCAGTCGCACGCCGTCGCCTCCTCTCGCACCACAGCCTCCCGCTTACGTCACGTTGCTCGCAAGATCGCCAAGGATCCGCAGTTCGCGTCCCAGGCGGGGGACCGCGCTGCTCGTCTCACGCTCCGCGCAGTACGCCACGTCCGCGCCCAGTCCAAGCCGGATGACGTTCTGCCCCGCCGTCGCGCGCGTGAACACCCCCATGGTGTCGGGCTCGCTGCGGTAGAGTTTTACGGCGGCGGCTGCGCCGTCCGTCAGGTCGTATCGGGCCTGATCCAGCAGGCGCGACGCGAGGTATCCCGCGCAGTGGGCATCGTCGAGGCCGAAGCCTCCTTCGCGTCCCGCGCAGACAATTGTCACATCCACCCCGCCGTCCCGGGCCGCCTTCGCTGCTTCGGCCATCACCGCCTCTCCGTTGCGCATCGACCCGACCAGGACCGGACCGAGGCTCTGCACGGCGCGAATGGCCGCCGTCCCGTTGGTGGTGACGAAGACCACGGGACGGCCGCGCACCGCAGCCCTGGAGAGCTCGACCGGAGAGTTCCCGTAATCGAATCCCCGCGGCGCAAGCCCTTCCTCCTCACCGGCCATCACCGCGCCGTCACGGCTGTAGGGACTCCCGCGAGCTGAGGCCACGCTGGATGCGATGTAGATCGGACCTGCGCCTCGCTCGACCAGTGTGACGAGCGATGTGCTTGCGCGCATCACATCCACGACCACGCAGACCTGCGGGCGATCGACCGGGACAGGGGTCGGCGGGACCCCGGGCGTGAGCGATTCCCAGAGTGCGCCGGTGGCGAGCAGCGAGGGGTGGAACGCGACATGCAGGCGCATGCGCGTTACCCGTTAAACTGCCGTTTGCGGCGGTCCTGCTCGATGGCCCAGCGCAGCCGTGACTGGATCTGCGTTGCGGCGTCCGCGGCGGATATTCCGAAGAAGGCGGCATCGGCTGCTTTGATCGTCAACAGCACCTTCCCGCCCCCGATGATTTCCCAGGTATCCCCGAGCCGGATCGTCGTCACGTGGCCGGGATCCGGATCGCTGTCGAAGAACTGGCCGAGCGTGGCCGCCATGCCCGCGATACGCGCGGGATCGGGGAGCCGCACCACAGGCGTCTCGTTCACGGATAGCTCGGAGATTTCCCGGCCGCCGTCGGTGATCATCTGGGTGCTGATCCGCAGAAAATTTGCGGCCGTGCGCCGGATGATGGGAATGCCCCTGCGCCGCAGCTCGGTCTGGAGGTAGGCGACACGCTCTTCCGTACGTGGATGATCGCGAAACGCCCCGGGATCGACGGTCGCCCGGAATCGCTCTTCGCGCAGCAGGCGCTCCATCAGCGTGAGCGCGGCGACCGGAGTGTAAGGTGTCCGTGCAAGATAGGCGATCGAGAGCAGATCCGCCTCGCGCTCCAGGTCCCGGGTGTACCCGCTCAGCATGCCGTAACTGATCAGCTGCGCGCCCGCGGCGATATTCGGGTCGGCCGTGAGCACCGCGATGAGGATCGTCCAGAACACGGCCTGGTTCGAGCGGCGGATCATCTCCATCTGGTGACGCCGCGCGGTATGGGCCACCTCATGCGCCAGCACGGCTGCCAGCTCGTGGTCGGACCGCACGAACGACAGCATCGGCTTCGTGACGTACACGAACCCGCCGGGCAGCGCGACCGCGTTGGGTTCTGCGAACTCGATCACCTTGAAAGACCAGGGCAGCGTGGGGCGTTCCGAGGTCTCCGCAATGAGCTGCCCGATCCGGGCGACCCGCTCCGCCACCGCCCGCTCGGTGACGACCTTGTACTCGAGCTCAATGCGGCGGGCGTAATCCCGCCCGATGCGGATCTCGGCATCATCACCGGGCGCGCCCCGGGCGGGTGCGGTCCCGATCACCAGCAGGGCAATGACCGCGAGGAGGATGGAACGGTTGAGCTGCATGCTACCTGTCGTCTACGCCGTAGATGCGCCGTGCGTTCGCCGTCGTCGCCGCGGCAACCTCTTCCACCGGTTGCCCACGGATTTCTGCAATCCGGGCTGCGATGTGCGTTAGATACGCAGGCTCATTGCGGCGGCCACGATGCGGCTCCGGCGTCAGCACCGGTGCGTCGGTCTCGAGCAGAAGCTGATCGATCGGGACGACGCGGGCAACCTCACGCGGCGCGCGGGCGTTCTTGTAGGTGACGGGACCCGCAAGCGAGACGCCGTAGCCGCGATCCGCGCACTGCTGCGCCATCTCGGCTGAGCCTGAGAAGGCGTGCATGATCACACGTGTTGCTCGTTCGTCGTCGAGGATGCTCAGCACCTCGGGATACGCCTCACGGCAGTGAATGATCACCGGAAGATCGCACGCGCGCGCCAGGCTCAGATGCGCGCGAAACGCGCGCCGCTGGGCATCACGCGGCGAGGTCTCCCGGACAAAGTCGAGCCCGGTCTCCCCGATGGCGACCACCTTCGGATGTCCGGCCAGCACCCGCAACGCTGCCATGACCCCGTCTGTGGCCCCGCCCGCATCCTGCGGGTGAATCGCGATGGCGGCAAACACGTCCCGGTGCTGTTCGGCCAGAGCTACCGCGACACGGCAGGAATCGAGCCCGGTCCCCACCGTCACCATCCCGACGACGCCGGCTTCACGCGCCCGCGCGACCGTCTGCTCGCGATCCGCGGCGAATGCCTGGTCGTCGAGGTGGAGGTGGGAGTCAAACAGCTCCACGGCAAAGAAAGTCTAACACATGCGCATCCTGGTCATCGGCGGCACGCAATTCTTCGGGAAGCACTTCGTCGAAGCGGCGCTCGCGCGCGGCGACGACGTTACCGTCTTCAGCCGGGGGCAAACGCGGCCACCGTTCTGGAACCGGATCACCCACATCGGCGCGGACCGCAAGAATCACGCGGCGTTTGCCGCGGCCGTGCGCAGCCGCACCTTCGACGTCGTCATCGACAACATCGCGTTCACACGAAAGGACGTTGAGACCGCGGTGGCGGCATTCAGCGGCCGGATCGGCCACTACATTCTCACCAGCAGCGGCTCCGTCTACCCCGACTTCGAGCCGCCCGAGATTTACCGGGCGATTCCGGAAGAGGCCGCGGATCTGACGATCCGCGGCGATCTCCCATACGCGGAGGGCAAGCGGGAGTGCGAGCAGGTCTTGCACGAGCAGCCGGATCTCCCATTCACGATCATCCGGCCGCCGATCGTGCAGGGACCTGATGACGCCAGCCTGCGGGGGTGGTTCTGGTATCAGCGCGTGGCGGACGGCGAGTTGGTGCTGGTCCCCGACCGCAACCCGCATCCCATCTGGCGGCAGGCGTTCAGCCGCGACGTTGCCACAGCCTTCCTGCTTGCGGCAGGGAACCGGACCGCGTTCGGGCGGACCTATAATGTTGCGTCGGAGGAGATCCTCGCCCTCGATGAGTTCGTCCGCCTGGTGGCCGCCATCCTCGAGAAGCCTGATCCCGTCATCGTCGTATCCCAGGACGTGCTCAAGCAGGAGGCGTCCTGGTACGCTCCCACGTACGTCCACCGGTTCGTCATGGACATCAGCCGCATCAAGACGGATCTCGGATTCACCCCGACGCCCTACGGCGGATGGTTGACGGAAACCGTGCGCTGGCACCTGTCCGCGGGGTTGCGCGACTCCGCCGGGTACGAGCGCCGTGCGGATGAAGTCGTGCTGGCCCGCTGGCTGAGAGACCGGCTTAAGTGATCCTGGCGCCCTTGGGCGCGTCCTTTTCGACGGTCAGCAGAGCCACACGTCCTTCCCATTCTGCCGCAAGGAGCATCCCATGAGATTCCACGCCGCGCACCCGCCGCGGCTCGAGGTTGGCGAGGACGACGATCCGTTTGCCGACCAGCTCCTCCGGCTGATACTGCGGGATCAGACCCGTGATGATCGTTCGCACTTCGCCGCCGAGATCGATCTTCGCCTCGATGAGCTTGTCGGCATTGGGGACCCGCTTCGCCTCGAGGACCTCGGCAATGCGGATGTCCAGCTTCCGGAAC
>Ga0209889_1000567_pt1 | contig 10316 bp, 11 predicted proteins | sample GWRWN1_0_10_FD_187233 | JGI IMG/M metagenome (GOLD analysis project Ga0209889, IMG submission 187233) | Riverbed sediment microbial communities from areas with no vegetation in Columbia River, Washington, USA - GW-RW N1_0_10 (SPAdes)... | ecosystem: Environmental > Aquatic > Freshwater > River >... | reverse complement strand
GTTACTATTGATAGTGGCTGACCAGAGGAGGAGAGTATGACGCGAGAAGTTGCAACGTTGGCGGGTGGCTGCTTCTGGTGCCTGGAGGCCGTCTTCGACCAGCTCGAGGGGGTAGAGGATGTCGTCTCGGGCTATGCAGGCGGCCACGTGCCTAACCCGACCTACAAGCACGTGTGCACTGGTGAGACCGGCCATGCGGAGGTGGTGCAAGTTACGTTCGATCCGCAGATCGTCTCATACCGAGACCTGCTCAAGGTGTTCTTTGCCATCCACGATCCGACGACGCTGAACCGGCAGGGCGGCGACGTCGGCACGCAGTACCGCTCCGCGATCTTCACGCACAGTGACGAGCAGGAGCAGGCCGCGGAAGCTGTGATCGGCGAGCTGAACGAGGCCGGAATCTGGGACGAACCGATCGTGACCGAAGTCTCACCGTTCGAGGTATTCTACCCCGCGGAGGAGTACCACCAGGAATACTTCGCGCGGAACCCCTATCAAGCGTACTGTCAGATCGTCATCGCGCCCAAAGTCGCCAAGTTCCGGAAACAATATCTCGAGCGGTTGAAGAAGGTCGGCTAGCGGCGGGATGTCACCGAACGGGATGGCATCGAGCGCTTCATGGCACCGCGGATCCTCCCCAGCAAGCCGGAGAATCCCAGCATCGCGCCCAGGACCATCAGGGCGATCGAGCCGGTGTAGAGGATGAAGAGGGTCTGATAGTGCGTGGCGGCGAGGATCGGGGATTCCTTTGTGAGTTGAGTGAGATTTCCCTGCAGCTGCTGCCACTGCGGCAGGGTGTGTGTGTAGAGCAAGACCCCGAAGACCAGGGCGATAAGGCCGACACCTTCGGCCAAGACGTCAATCGCACGTGTGAGTTCCACCCGGAACTTCACGACGGCGGGAATCACTGCCAGGGCAATTGAGACGAGGGTCTTCCACCCGTCCCAAGTAAAATCCGGCACGTTCCTCACCTCGTACTGACCATCAGGGGGACGATAATCACAACGTTCCCAAAATCGGCATCCGGAAGGCCTGCCGGAGGCCTCAGGAAGGGCCCCGGGAATCCATATTATTTAAGGAAGGGACCAGTGCGTCATGCTTCACATTGAGACCGTCCGCCTGATTATCCGCCCATTGGAGGCGAAGGACGCAGAGGCGCTGGCGCGGATCTGGACCGATCCTGAGGTCACGCGCCACATGAGTGGCCCGCGGATCTTTGACGAGGTCCGCAACAATCTCCTGGGTGACGCCGGCCAACCAACGCCGCCGAGGTTCGACCTCTGGCCTCTGGTGGAGAAAGCCACCGGCCGCGTCGTCGGTCACTGTGGATTGCTGGACAAAGACGTGGACGGCCATCTGGAGATCGAGCTCGTCTACGTCCTGGCCAAAGATGTGTGGGGACGAGGGTATGCCACGGAAGCCGCGATCGCACTGAGGGATTACGCATTCAAGGATCTCGGGCTCCTCCGTCTCATCGCACTCATCGAACCCGAAAATGCGGCGTCGGCCCGTGTCGCAGAAAAGGTGGGGTTCAGGTTTGAACAGGCCACCATGCGTCCTGGCGGCGCCGTGCGCCATGTGTACTCGCTGCAGGCACCCCCGCGACCCGGCACGAAGCAGTAGCCGTCCGCGACCACCCCAAGGAGTTGGAGATGACGTTGAAGGCCGTTCAGGACTTCTATGCCGACGATCTCGCCTGGTGCTATGGATGCGGCCGGCTGAACCAGGAGGGCTTTCAGCTCAAGACCTACTGGGATGGGGATGAGACCGTCACCAGGTTCACCCCGCGCCCCTACCACACCGCGATCCCCGGGTTTGTCTACGGCGGGTTGATCGCGTCGCTCGTCGACTGCCATGGGACGGGATCGGCGGCAGCCGCTGCATATCGAGCCGAGGGGCGAGAGGTTGGGGACGGGCCTGCGGCCAGGTACCTCACGGCCTCACTGCACGTCGACTACCTGAAGCCGACGCCGATGGTGCCCCTGGAGGTCCGTGGGCGAATCAAGGAGATGAAAGGGCGGAAAGTGGTCGTCGAGGCTCGCGTCCTGGCCGGCGGGGAAGTGACGGCGCGAGGCGAGGTGATCGCCGTGCAGGTTCCCGACCACCTCAAGGCGAGGGAGACCTAGTGCAGCGGATCCACCTCGTCGCGTGGAGCGCCGCGGAGGCGCAGGACCGAGGCCATCTCCTCAAGAGGGCTGGGTTCAGCGTAGAGACGACCCGGTTGAGCCCCCAGGTGCTGCGCGGGATCAAGCGCCTCCCGGACGCGTTCGTGTTCGATCTCTCCCGCGCCCCAAGCCTCGGCCGGGATATGGCGCTGTTCATCCGCCAGCTGGCCATGACGCGCCGCGTGCCGCTGGTCTTCGTGGGTGGTGACCCGGCCAAAGTCGCAGGGATCCGTGAGGTGCTTCCTGACGCTTCCTATATAACTGACTGGTCTGGGGCTGTCTTGGCAGTGAAGCGAGCGATCGCCAATCCGCCCGAGACTCCCTTGGTTCCAGGCGTCTTCGCGCCTTTCGCGAAGGTCCCGCTGGCCCAGAAGCTCGGTATCAAGCCGAATACCTCGATCGCGCTCATCAACGCGCCGGATGGGTTTGAGCACACGATCGCAAACCTTCCACCGAGGGCCACCGTGCGCCGTGGTGTCCGGGATGATACGACCATCACGCTGTGGTTCGCGCGCAGCCGCGCGGAGCTCGACGCAAACATCGCGCGGATGAGGCCCCGGGCAGCCGGCGGCGGCCTGTGGATTCTGTGGTCCAAAAAGTCGGGGAAGGCGGACATCAATCAGCTCGTGGTCCGCAAGATCGGCCTCGCGCACGGGCTCGTGGATTTCAAGATCGCCTCCGTAAACGCGACGTGGTCCGGCCTGCGATTCACGCTGCGAAAGAAGAGGTGATCCGTGTCGGGGAACGTTGAGGCGGTTCGGGGCGCGCAGGCGCCGGCGAGCGGTCGAACGTCGTTGGTCGCTCCGCTTCGCGTCCGCAACTTCCGCAACCTCTGGCTGGGGCAAAGTATTTCGCTGTTCGGCGACCAATTCAAGTTCGTGGCGCTGTCGTGGCTCGTGCTCTCGCTGACGAACCGCCCCGGTGCGCTGGGCACCGTACTGCTGCTCCAGTCGATTCCCCGGTCGATTCTGATGCTCGCTGGCGGCGTGGTCTCCGACCGGCTCCGCCCGCGCACCGTCATGCTTGCCTCCGACCTCCTGCGTGCGCTGGTCGTGGGGACGATCGCGCTGCTCACGGCAACCGGTCAAATCACCATGGTCCACCTGTATGTCCTGGCCCTGCTCTTTGGGATCGTGCACGCGTTCTTCTTTCCGGCGGCCTCGGCGATCACTCCGGAACTGGTCCCGGCCGACGTGCTCCGGCAGGCCAACGCCGTCAACCAGCTCACCAGCCAGCTCGTCCTGATGGCGGCGCCGGCTCTGGCGGGACTCGTCATCGCAGCCGTGGGGACCGCAGCCGGATTCGCGGTAGACGCGGCCAGCTTCCTCATCTCCGCGGCGTTCCTACTGCTGATCACGACTGGACCGCGTCAGGTCGCTTCCTCCGGTCAGAGCGCGTGGCGAGACTTCGTCGAAGGCGTGCAAGTCGTTCGTCGCGATCGGCTGCTCGCCACGATGATCGCGATGGCCTCGCTGTTCTTCTTCGGCTACGCGGGCGCCACATACGTCGGGTTGCCGGTCCTCGCCAAAGGGCTGAGCAGCGGCCCGCAGGGGTTGGGCATCCTGTTTTCCGCGAACGGACTGGGTGCGCTCGCCGGCGGGGCATTGGGTGGTACGCTTCGCCTGCGCCGCCGCGGGCTCATTGGGGCCATGTTCATTGGGACTGTCGGCTTTCTGATCGCCGCGATCTCGCAAGTGCAGAGTGTATGGCAGGGTGCTCCGTTGCTCTTCGTAGCCGGCGGGCTGCTCTCGTGGGTCGGGATTACGTTTGTGACGCTCATCCAGGGTCGAGCCGCGCGAGCGTACATGGGCCGGGTGATGGGGATGCTGATGTTCGGCATCTACGGACTGTACCCGTTCTCGTACGGGCTGGCAGGGTGGGTGTCGGAGGCCGTCGGCGTCCGGCTCCTCTTTGTCGTCGGCGGCGGGCTGATCCTCGGCTCGGGCCTGCTCGGACTGGCCGTGCGGGAGCTCAGGGAACTCGATTAAGGCTCGGCGTCGAGGCCGCCCATTCCATGTTCCGGTCAATAGGATAGATCGGTCGCGGGAGGTGCTGATACGGCAGGCTGAGGTAGTTGACCGTGGACGTCCCGGGAGTGTCCAGGTTGTAGGTTGTGGCGACGATCGGGTCAAATGAGGCGCGGTGGGCCTGATTCGATTTGACGACGATGATCCGTTTCTCCTCCAGCACGATGCCCGCGCTCTTGAAGAAGTCGCGATCCTTGCCGGTCGTGCGCTCGGTGAAGATCACATCGATCTTCTCGCCGATGCGCAGCACGACACGCGGTCCGACGTGCGCGTCGCGGAAGGACTCCTTGCGCACGTCCCGGCCCCAACCGCCGTGGGTCGGCCCGACGATCCTGTAGTGGCCATCGTCGATCGATTTCACGCGGCCGGTGACCTTGAGCGGCTTGTAGAATCGTTGGTCAACGGATGCGCCGACCTCCATCGTGAGTGTCGCGCCGACGCCGGCTGCCATCGCGGCGTCGATGACGTGGCGGTCGCGGATGGTGAGTGCGCAATCGCGCGCGCCGTGACGGATGATGCTCTCCAAGACGGCCGGGCTGTCGGCCGAGCAGAAACTCCCTGGATCGTCACCCAGGTCGACGAGACAGACCAGCCCATCTTCGTGCTGGAGGGCCAGCTTCACACCCGCATCGATGGACACCTGGGGGCGCACGGTCCGGATCTCTTCGCGTCGCGCCCACAGTTCTTCCGCCAGACGTGCTGCCGCCCGTTCCGCTATCGCAGGATCTCCATTCGCCGTCGCCAGTACGCACATGCCGACATAGGGCACATCGGAATACCCGTAGCCGCCCTGCAGGGTCAGGTTTAGCAGCCCGGGGGTTGCCTGTTCCAGTTCTTCACGCAGCAGGTTCAACTGGTACATCGGCAGCCGCCGCTCCTCATCGGGGTTGTGCGACCACGTGCTCTGCCCGATGTTTGGCCCGATGATAGGCACGCGAACGCGTTTCGTGACGGGACGAATCCTCCCCGCAATCATTTGCAGGAGGGTCTCAGCCGCTTCGATGCCGCGTTCGAACGCGTCGATGTGGGGATTGGAATTCAGCGCGAAGGGCACGACCGCGGACACTTCCGCGTCGGTGTAATTGCTGTGGAAATCATACGTGGCGACGAACGGCAACGAGGGGCCGGCGACCCCCCTCACGGCGCGGACGAGGCTGGCCTCCCCGTCCGTGTACGGCGCCTGCACAGCCGCCGCACCATGCAGGGCGAAGTAGATGGCGTCGAGAGACTGCACGTCACGCAGTCCATGGAGCACGAGATCGCGATAATGCTCGAACACGTGCGCGTGAATGGTCCCGCCGAGCTCGAAATGGACATCGGCGATTGGCACCAGGCGGACATCCGGGCGGCGCGCGCCCTCGATGAATCCGCCGACGTAACTTCTGGGGTGTGCGCTCCTCGTCACCTCCTCGCCCAGCAGGAGTGTGGCACGGATCGAGTCATTCTCCTCGACCGAGAAACTGTTGGTCTCGTGATAAAAACCGATGATGCCGATCCTCATATCTGGAACCCCTCACCACCTCCGCGGCCGTTCCCGGTGGGTACCCGGATCGGGCTGGCCCGCACGGCGTCAAGCGCCCGCGCCACGGCCTGGCACGTCCGGTCGACATCCTCCTCGGCATGACTGTACGACACGTACCAGCGGCCGCCGGGAATCACTCGCACGCCGGCGGCCAGCAGGGCGGCGGCGAAACTCGTGTACGGGTCGCGGCTGACGCGCGCCGACGCGGCGTAATCCGTGATCGCCGGCGCGTCGGTGAACCACACGTAAAAGACGGGACCAGGGCCCTGCACAAGCAGCGGGATGTCCCTGATCGCGGCTGCCTCCCGGATACCTTGCATGAGGCGCCGGCCCATTGCTGTCAGATGGCGGTACACCGCTCCATCGCCCCGGCCCAGTTCCTCGAGGGTGGCGAGCGCGGCCGCTACACCCAACGGGTTGCCGTTAAAGGTGCCGGCGTGAACGACGCGACCTGACGAGATCAGCTCCATGATCTCCCGACGCCCGCCCACGCAGCTCAGCGGGAACCCATTGGCCAGGGCCTTTCCGAATACCGCAAGATCGGGCGTGACGCTCAGCAGGGCCTGCGCACCGCCCATGTGGACGCGGAACCCCGTGATGACCTCGTCGAAGATCAGAAGAATATCGCGAGATGTGCAGAGGGTCCGTACCCGCTCGAGGTAACCTGCGGAGGGCATGATCACACCGCTGTTGCACATGATGGGTTCCATCAAGACGGCCGCAACGTCATCCGGATGCGCGGCGAGCATGTGGGCCAGCACGTCAGCGTCATTCCATGGCGCCACAAGGATGTGATCCGCAGATGAAGGGAGTTGCCCAGCGCTTTCCAAATCCGGCTTGCCGTCCCGGCCAGGGGGAGCATGGGTGGCGATCAATTGCTCATCGAACCAGCCGTGGTAGTGGCCGGAGAAGCGGACCACCTTGGTGCGACCGGTGTATGCGCGTGCCAGGCGAACCGCGGCGGCGACCGCCTCCGATCCCGTGCTGCTGTAGCGGACCATCTCGATACACGGCACCACGGCCGCCAGTCGTTCGGCCAAGACGACTTCGCCCTCATGCTGGCCCCCGTAGATGAACCCGCTGGCCGCCGCACGCTGAACCGCTTTCACCACCGCCGGGTACGCATGCCCCAGGATCACCGGCCCGTACCCGCAGGTATAGTCGATGTACACGTTGCCGTCCGCGTCGTGCAGCCGGCAGCCTTCCGCCCGGGTGAAGAACATCGGCTGAGGTTGCTCGTCCATCTTGACGTTGCTGCTGACGCCGCCCGGAAGTACGCGGCGGGCCCGCTCCCACAACCGCTGCCCGGTGCGGAGGTTTACCGGCATGGTCGCTCTCCCCGATCACCCTGCCGCATTGATGAAGTGTGCAATGAAGGCCTCCGCGCTCATGTCAGCGTGCCAGCACCCCCGTGAATCCGCGCGTGATGTATGAGCGAAACACCAGCGCGAACAGCATCGGGGGAATGATCGACAGCACGAGCGCAGCAAAGGACAGGGCGAAGCTCACGTCGTGGTTGATCGCCGTGGCGACCAGGACCACGGGCGCGGTCTTGGACGCCATGGTTCGGGTGAGGAACAGGCCAAAGAGGAACTCGCTATATGACCCCATGAAGGCAAACGCCGCGGCGGCGGCCAATCCCGGGGCCGCCATGGGCACCAGGATCCGCGTCAGCGTCCCAAACCGTGTGCAGCCGTCGATGAGCGCGGCTTCCTCGATCTCGGGCGGGAAGAACCCGAAGTATTTCATCAAGAACCACATCGTAAACGGCAGGGTGAACGCGACGTACACCAGGATCAGCGCCCAGCGGGTGTCGAGCAGGCCCAGCCGGTCCATCAGCACGAACAGGGGGATCGCGACTGAAATCGCTGGAATCAACCGGCTGGTCAGGATGAAGCCGTATGTCAGGTCTCGGCCGCGGAAACGCAGTCGCGCGTACGTGTAGGCCGCCAGGGTGCTGAAGATGAGATTGACTAGCATGACAACGGTGGAGACGATGAAGCTGTTCTTCAGCGCCGGAAGCAGGCTCAGCGCCTCGCCGCTGGCGCGCCGCCCCGTGGTCTCACCTGTGTAGGTGGGCGGAGCGACGCGCGTAATGATGTACCGGTAGTTGTCCAGGGTCGGTTCGTGGGGAATGATATGCGGCGGCACCGTGAACAGTTCCCGGTCCAGTTGAAAACTGGAGCTGATCAGCCAGAGAATCGGTCCCACCAGGAAGGCCAGCAGGATGATCCCGACCACCACCCCCGCGGCACGATGTGTGATAGCGGCCGTATTCATGAGCTGTACAGTTCCTCGGTGCTGAGCAGCCGGACGTAGATCAGCGCCAATCCCAGGGTCAGAGCGCCGATCACAAACGCCAGGGCGGCCCCCTTCCCAAGATTCAGGAACCGAAAGATCTCCGCGTAGGCGAACCAGGCCAGCATCGTCGTCGCATCGGCCGGACCGCCGCCGGTCAAGACATAGATCAGGTCGAATGTGACAAACCCCGCGATCGTCTCCAGCACGAGCAGCAGAAGAATCGTCGGCCTCAGGAAGGGCAGGGTGATGTACCGGAAGGTGGACCATCCGCCACCGCCGTCGATATAGGCGGCCTCGTACAGGTCCCGCGGGATCACCTGCAGCGTGGCCAGGCACATGATGGCGGCCAGCGGTCCCCACTTCCAGACGTGTGTGACCACGAGCGTCAACGGTGCCAGGTGCGGGTTGCCGAGCCACGTGATGTATTCTGGGATGACGCCAACCCAGGCAAGCAGGGCGTTGAGAACGCCAAAGTTTCCGTTGAAGATCCACCGCCAGATGATTGCCGCCATGACCGTCGGAATCGCCCAGGGCAGCAGGATGGCCAGGCGGGCCGTGCCCGCCAGCCGTCCAGGACGGTTTAGGAAGAGGCTGACCCCGATCCCGTAGGCGATTGTGCCAAGGATGATCATGGCCGTGAACCGCACCGTCGTGAGTAGGGACCGGAGGAAGTAGTAGCTGCTGAACGTCTCCGCGAAGTTCCGCAGCCCGACGAATGGATGCGCGAGCGGTTCGGTCAGAACATTCCGGTGGAGGCTCAGGTCGAGCGCGAAGAGCAGGGGATAGACGGAGATCAGGGCGACGACGAGCAGGGTCGGGAGAATGGAGAGGTAGGGATAAAGGCCGAGAGGGCGTCCGGGCCGGGGCGCGGCCCGACCCAGACGCAGCTCGGTGACCACGTGCTACTTCCGCCTCAACTCATTCCACTTTGCCGCCATGTTCTTCGCCGTCTGCTCTGGGGTCAGTTGCCCGAGATACGCCTTCTGAAGCTCGGCGCGCGTGAACACATCCCATTGCGCAAACCACGGCGTGAGCCCCTGCTTGACCTTGGAATACCGCGACCCGATACGCTGGAGCAGCGGGACGTCCACCCACCTGCCGAAGCTCCGGAGGATCTCCGTATCCCTGAACAGCGGCAGCTGTGCGAATCCCAGGCCGAAGTCCAGCGCCCAACGCCTCACGACCGGGTACGAGTTGTCCGGTCCGGGCCCACCGAAATAGTTCAAGAAGTTCCACGCGGCATCGAGCGCCTCTTTGCCGCGCCGGGGTACCTGGTTCGACATGGCGTAGAATCGGACGAACCCCACCGTTTGATGCGTGGAGCCCGGCATCAGCGCGATCTTGAAGTTGCCGGCTTCCTTCGACTGCTTGGGATCGTTGTATGCCGCGAGCGCAGACGCGCGGCTGATACTGTACACTTGGGTGCCGGCAAGCATGGCATTTCCGGCCTGGACCCCATCCCACTGCAGCGATTCAGGATTGAGCACGTCGGCCTTCAACGCGTCGCGAACCCACTCGATGGCCTTGATCGTGGCGCTCCCCGGCCGGTCGAATACCGGGTTGCCGCCCTTGTCGAACAGGTCGCCGCCCCGAGAGTACACCATCGAGATGAACACTTCGATGGAGAACGGCTCCTGCTGCGAGAAGCCGAAGCCGATGGGATGCTTGACGATGCCTTTCTCCTTGATCACCTTGGCCTGTGTGAGCAGCTCTTCCCAGGTCGAGGGAGGCAGGCTGAACCCGGCCTTCTTCAGGATCGACTCATTGTAGAAGAACGCCATCGGATCGGCGTAGTACGGCAGACCGTAGATCTTCCCGTTGTAGGACATCCCCTCGACGGCGTACTGGGAGAAGGACTTGGCCATCTCCTTGATCTGCGGGAAGTGATCGTCGAGAGGCACTATCCACCCGGCCGCCGCCCACTGCTGTAGCCAGTGATCAGAGCTGTAGAGGACATCAGGCGCGTTCCGGCCGCTTACGAAGTTGGTCACGATGGTGTCCGGGTACTGCCCCCAGTTGTAGTCGGTGAGCCGGACGTCGATGTTTGGATAGCGCTGTTTGAAGGTCTTGATATTGTCGTTGATGGTATCAATGGCGAACGTCCAGACCATGAAATTCAGCGGCACCTGAGGAGCAGCGACCGCCGTCGGGACCACCGGAAGCAGGCTCGCCGTCAGAATAAGCACGACGACCCACATCAGCAGTCTTCCCTTCATTACGTCACCCCCTTGGCTAACTGCACGATGGTTCGTTCCACTCAGAACCCTTCGTCTCTCCCAGTCACCCCCTCGCTGCGCCGAC
>Ga0209889_1000566_pt1 | contig 10327 bp, 10 predicted proteins | sample GWRWN1_0_10_FD_187233 | JGI IMG/M metagenome (GOLD analysis project Ga0209889, IMG submission 187233) | Riverbed sediment microbial communities from areas with no vegetation in Columbia River, Washington, USA - GW-RW N1_0_10 (SPAdes)... | ecosystem: Environmental > Aquatic > Freshwater > River >... | reverse complement strand
TGTGACCAGCGAAGACAACAGGTAAGGACATGGCCCGGCGGATGGCGGACGCCCTGGCTCGCCGCCGGGCGGCCGCGGTGGCCGGACACCAGGGCGACGCCGCCAGCGCCCGCGGTTTTCTCGCCGATCCGGCGCCTTCGGTGCGGGCCACCGCCCTCGGTGCCCTCGCCCGCGCCGGGGCGCTGGCCGGCGCCGACCTCGGTGCTGCGCTGGCTGACCCCTCGCCCGTCGTGCGGGCGCGGGCGGCCGAGCTGACGGCCGGCATCCCCGGGAACGCCGATCCGGCGCTGGCGGCGGTGCTCGGCGACACCGATGGCGCCGTGGTCGAGGCGGCGGCCTGGGCGTCGGGTGAGCGCCAACCTCCCGAACCCGGCGTCGTGACTGCGCTGGCGGCGGTGGCGACCGGGCATGACGACCTGCTCTGTCGAGAGGCGGCGGTGGCGGCGCTCGGCGCCATCGGCGACCCCGCTGGCCTGGCGGCCGTCGTCGCCGCCACCACCGACCGGCCGGCTGTTCGCCGCCGGGCGGTCCTGGCACTGGCGCCGTTCCACGGTCCCGAGGTCGACGCCGCCCTCGAACGGGCACTCACGGATCGTGACTGGCAGGTCCGGCAGGCGGCCGAGGACGTGAGCCGCTAGCGACCGCCGCCGGCACGCTTCCAACGCGGCGACGATGTGGCAAGCCGCCCGGACGGACGACCCGGCGCCTCAAGGGCCGATCCACGTCGACGCCCAAGCGGCGAGGGCCGCCTCGAAGGCGGTGCGAACCTCGGGCGGCGCGAACGACGCGGCCATCGCCCGCCGCTGCAGCGCCGCCAACCCGCCGGCGCCCACCCCGTGGTGCTCGACTACGAGGGCGAGCTCGCGCTCGAGCGTGGTCGAGAAGTAGCCGGGGTCGTCGGTGTTCACCGACACATCCATCCCGAGACCGATCATCTCGCCGATGGGGTGATCGACGATGGACGGTGGGGTGATGCCGAGCAGCACGTTGGAGGTGGGCGAGACCTCCAGCGGCACCTGCTCGTCGATCAACCGCCGCACCAGTGAGGGGTCCTCGAGCGCGCGAACACCGTGGCCGATCCGCACGGCGTGGAGGCTGTCGAGAGCGCCGGTCACGCTGGCCGGCCCCCCGGCCTCGCCGGCATGGACCACCGCCGGGACACCTGCGGCTCGCGCGCGGGCGAACGTGTCGGCATAGAGCTCGGGCGGCCACTCTGCCTCCGGCCCGCCGAGGCCCAACGCCACCGCCCCGGCGGGGGCGTGAGGGCCCGCCACCAGCGACGCGCTCAGGTGGTCGCCGGGAAGCTCCTCGCCCCTGGAGATGTCCAGGATCCAACGGACCTCGACACCCCGGGCCGCGGCCCGTCGCTGCGCCTCGTCGAGGGCCGCGGCGTAGGCGGCCCCGCCCCAGCCTCGGGTGCGCACGTGGTGGACGGGTGTGGTGGTGACCTCCGCCCACCGGACTTGCTGGCCCGCCAGCTCCTCGGTGAGGGCATCGGCACAGGCGATCAGGTCATCGGGCGTGCGAAGGACGGCGAGGCCGGCGCGGAACAGCTCGATGAAGTGGAGGAAGTCGCGAAACCGGTAACGCTCGGCCAGTTCGGCCTCGGACTCGACCCCGAGATCGATGCCGTTTCGCTCGGCCAGCGTTAGGACCGTCGAAGGCCGCATGGACCCCTCGAGGTGGACGTGAAGCTCGACCTTCGGCAGGGCGGCGATGGCCTCGGCGGGGACCCGGCCGGAGGCCGGATCCGGGGTGGTGGTCGGCACGGCTAACGAGCCGCGCCGTGGGATGCCTCCAACACACCACCACATCCCCGGCACCGGGCGCGCCACCCGGTCGGCGTGACCTGAACGGTCAGCCAACGACCGCACTCCACGCAGAACCGCCACGGCTCGTAGGCGCCCGAGCAACCTGGGCATTCCTCCACCGGCGCACCGCACCCCGAGCAGTGGCGCCAATCGGCCGGCGCCGGGAGGGTCGAATGGGCGGGGCGCGGCATCGTCAGATGACCTTCGAGAGCGTGCCGATGGGCATACGCAGGCCGTCGAGCATGACCAGGTCCTCCTGCGGCGCGCGCCCCAGGGTGGTCAGGTAGTTGCCCACGATCAGGGCGTTGATGCCGGCCGTCATCCCCATCTCCTGCAGGTCGCCGAGCGTGACCTCCCGACCACCCGCATAACGAAGGATCACATCCGGAAGGCCCAGGCGGAACAGGGCGATCCAGCGGATCGCCTCCAGCGCCGCCACCAGCGGGCGGCCGGCCAGCGGCGTGCCCGGCCGGGGATCGAGGAAGTTGACCGGCACCTCGGCCGGTCCGGCTTCCCGCAGCTCGCCCAGCAGCTCGATGCGCTGCCCGTCGGTCTCCCCCATCCCCAGCAGCACGCCGCAGCACAGCTCCATCCCGTGCTTGCGGACCAGGAGGCACGTGGCGAACCGCTCGTCCCACGTGTGGGTGGTCACGATGTGGGGAAAGTGCGACCGGGCGGTCTCGAGGTTGTGGTTGTAGCGGTGGGTCCCCGCCTCGGCGAGGCGGCGGGCCTGGCGGTCGTCGAGGATGCCGGCGCTCACCGCCACGCTGAGTCCCGTTTCCTGACGGACGAGGGGCACGACCTCCTCGAGATGCGTCATCAGCCGCTCGTCGGGACCGCGCACCGCATAGACCAGGCAGAACTCGCTGGCGCCCAGCGCCGCCGTCTCCCGGGCCGCGGCCAGCACCTCGTCGTGCGCCAGGAGCGGGACCGCCTTCACCGGCGAGTCGTAGCGCGACGACTGTGAGCAGAACTGGCAGTCCTCGGGGCAGCCGCCCGTCTTGGCCGAGAGGATCCCCTCGATCTCGACCACGTCACCGCACCGCGCCAGGCGTACCTCGTGCGCCAGTCCGGCCAACGCCTGAACCTGCGCATCGGGCAACGCCGCCAGTGCTGCCAACTCGTCGAGCGTGAGCTGGCGCCGGTCGTCGAGCAGCGCCGCCCGGGTGTCGGCGAGCGGGTCGGTCGGTGCGGGCATGGGCGGTGACGTTAGTGGCGCCCGTGGCGGCGAATCCGAATCGTTCCGGTTGTAGCCAGGCGGCGTATGACCGCACGACTGCAACCAGTTCGCGTGGTGCGTTAGCGCCCGGCTTGGAACACCACTCGGAGGGCCGCTGGCTCCTCGATGCAGCGGCCGGCGCCGAGCACGACGCACTCGAGCGCGCTCTCGACCAGGTGGACGTCGATCTCGGTCTCGTGGGCGATGCGCTGGTCGAACCCGGCCAGCATGCCGCCTCCGCCCACCAGGTGGAGGCCCTGGGTGATGAGGTCGTGGGCCAGCTCGGGCGGGGCGTTCCCGAGGCAGGCGATGACCGACTCGATGATCTCCGTGATCACGTCATCGATGGCGGCACGGATCTCGGCCGGCGTCAGGATCACCGTCTTCGGCAGACCCGACGCCAGGTCGCGGCCACGGACCTCGGCCTTGAGCTCGTCGCGCACAGGCCACGCAGACCCGATGGCGATCTTGATCTCCTCGGCAGTCCGCTCGCCCACGGCGATGCCGTACTCGCGCCGGACATACGCCTGGACGGCGGCGTCGATGTCGAAGCTGCCGACCCGCACTGCGTCGATCGCCACCACCCCACCGAGCGATACCAACGCCGTCTCCGTCGTGCCGCCACCTACGTCGATCACCAGGCTGGCGATGGGCTCGTGGATCGGAAGCCCGCAACCGATGGCGGCGGCCATGGGCTGCTCGATCAGGAACGCATCGGTGGCGCCCGCCCGGCGGGCGGCCTCGGCCACGGCCCGGCGCTCGACCTCGGTGATGGCCGACGGAACGCACACCACCACGCGCGGTCGGTTGAATCGCCCCACCCGCACCCGGTGCAGCAACAGCCGGATCATCCGCTGGGTCACGTCGAAGTCGGTGATAGCCCCCTGGCGGAGGGGGCGCTCGGCCACGATGTCGCTGGGCGTGCGCCCGATCATCTGCCAGGCGTCGTGGCCCATGGCCAGCACCTCTCGGGTGCGGGTGTTGAGGGCGATGACGGTGGGCTCGTTGAGGACGATGCCCCGCCCCCGCTCGTAGACGAGCGTGTTGGCGGTGCCGAGGTCGATGGCGAGGTCGCGGGCCACTACCGCTTCCACCAGTGTCGCGGGCGAACCTCGCCGTCGCGTGGCGCCAGCGCCTGCATCTCGCGGCGGAAGGTGTCGATGCTGGCGTCGAGCGAGGTGGGAGGACGGTTGCGGAGGTACAGCACCGTCAACCCGACCGCCGAGATCACCACCGCGATCAGGAGGAAAGCGACGGCAGTCACAATCACCCCGCTCCCGCGTCGATGATGTGCTGCGCCTCGAGCCCCCAGCTCTCCCCGCCCGGCCACGACTCGCGCTTCCAGATCGGCACCGTGCGCTTGAGGGTGTCGATGCAGAAACGTGCGGCCACGAAGGCCTCGTCGCGGTGCGGTGCGGACACGGCGACCACCACCGCGCTCTCGCCGATCTCCAGGATCCCGACCCGGTGCAGCAAGGCAATGCGGCCCACGACCGGCCAGCGCACCCGGGTCTCGTCGGCCACGTCCACGAGGCGGGGCACGACCTGCTCCTCGTAGGCCTCGTACTCGAGCCGGTGGACCTCGGGTCGCCCCTCGGCATGGTCGCGAGCGGTCCCGGAGAAGAGGACCAGACCGCCGCAGTCGGGCCGCACTGCCCAAGCGGCCGCCTCGGCGACCGGGAGCGGCGAGGCGGACAGGGCGATCCAGGTGTCGCCGGTGGGCGGCGCGAGCACGGCTCGCTCGACCTCGTTGCTCGGCCTCTCCATCGTGCTCATCGTACGCAGGCCCTGACCGGTGGGCGCGGTCTCTCGGCGTCCACCCAGAGTTATCCTCCGCGCCGTGCCCTTCGACGACGACGCCGAAGCGGACCTGTCCCGGTTCCGTCCGCCGCCGCACCCCGACGATCGGCTGTGGCGTCACCCGTCCGAGCTGGGACGGCGTCGCGGACAGGGTGCCGACACCCGCGATCGTCAGGCCGGTCGTCCCTGGGGTGTGGTGGCCGCCGCCGGCACCGCGGGGGCTGTCCTCGCCGGCGCGGGGGCGCTGGCATTCGGTCTCGGAGAGCGGACCGTCGATCGGCCGGTGGTCGAGCGCGTGGCCCTCGACACCGTCTCGTCCACTCCGCGGGCCGCCGATCAGGCCACCGACGGCATCCGCAAGCAGGTGGCGCCCGCCGTGGTGGCCATCGAGCCGAGCGGTTCCGGGCTCGTCGTGCGCGACGACGGGATCGTCCTGACCAGCGCCAGCCTCGTCGACGGCACCGGACCGCTGAGCGTGCGCCTGCCCGACGGGTCGTCGACCGAGGCCGAAATCGTGGGCTCCGACCCGTCGACCGGCATCGCCGTGCTCGACCTGGACGGCCATGGCTACCGGACCGGTCTGCTCGCCAACGAGGCCGGACTGCTGCAGGGCCAGATGTCCTTCACCGTGAGCATCGGGGCGACAGGCGGCGCCACCACGGTGGCCGCGGTGGTTGGTGCCACCCGGCGATACCAGACCCCCACTGGCCTCACGCTTGACGCAGTCGTCGGGACCACTGGTGACGCTCCGGCGCATGCGCTCGGGGCACCGCTGGTCAACACGCGCGGTGTCGTGGTCGGGATCGTCACCGGGGTCGACGAAGGCAGCGCCTCCTACGTCGTGCCGGTGGAGGTGGCCCGGAAGGTTTCCGAAGACCTGGTGGCGGTCGGCAGGGTGGAACGCTGCTGGCTCGGCATCGAGGGCCGCGACGCCGGCGATCCCGATGTCACCGGCGGCGGGGTTGTGATCGCCTCGGTGGTACCCGACAGCCCGGCCGATCGGAGCGGGCTGCGACCGGGCGACGTGCTCGTCGAGATCGACGGGCGCATGATCGGCCACGTGCCGGACCTCACGCTCACCCTGCGGTCGCGGTCGCCAGGCGACCAGATCGACGCCACCGTGGTGCGCGACGACAACCCCATGACGCTGGCCGTCACCCTGGGTGAGCATCAGAGCGCCGACGCCTGAGCGGCCGTCGGTCCGCTCCGCGCGATGACCCTCGGGGGCTCTAGCGACGCGAACGCAGCCAACGGCGGGCGAGCAGCGCACCGCCGGTGGCGATCCCGGCGAGACCGGCGCCGGCCAGTCCCAGGGCGATCTCCTGGCGGCGGCGGGGGCTCATCGTTGCCCAGGCACCGGCCTCGAACGCGTCGACGCACGCCTCCTCGTTGGTCACCTTGGGCGACCAGCCCTGGGCGCGCAGGCGGTCGTTGGCGACCGTCCACGGGTGCAGCGTGTACGGCATCAGCTCCGGCGGCGTCGGCCCGAGGCCCCAGCGGAAGCCCCAACGCATGAGGCGGCCGGCGACCCGCTCCGGCAGCGGAACCTTGAGCGGCGCCCCCGTCAGCGAGCGCACCTCGTCGCCCGGGACCGATCCATCGGGAGCCACGTTGAACGCACCGTCGAGCCGCCGGCTCCGGCCCAGATCGATGGCGGCAGCCAGGTCGTCGACGTCGAGGAACTGCACGGGGGGCTCGTCGGCTGTCTCGGGGACGGCCGGCCCCGGGCGCAGCGCCGGCACCAACCAGTTGCGATGGTCGGCCCCAGCGGTGCGTGCCGGCCGGAGCACGGTCAGCACCACGCCGGGATGGGCGTCCCGCCATTCGGATGCGAGCCGCTCGATCTCGGCGCGCTCCGCGGCGAAGGCGAACCCGGGGTTGGGGCGCAGCGTCGCCTCCTCGGTCAACGGCACCGGGTTGTTGGGCCAGGCGCCGTAGACCGTGGCGCTCGACAGGACCACGAGGTGCGGCACGGCGGCGTCGCCGGCGGCCTCGAACACCCGCCGTGCCCGGTCGACGTCCCGCGTCGGTGCCGTGGGCGAGGCCGGGACCGACGTCGCCAGGTGCACGATCGACTCCGCGTCCTCGAGATGCGGTTTGACGTCGTCGGCGCTCAGCTCGATCGGCCGCACGTCCACGTCGTCCGGCATTCCCGCCACCGATCCCCCCGTCAGGGCAACCACGGTGCCAACCTGCGGATCGGTGGCGGCCAACGCGGCGACCCGGCGTCCGAGCGGCGAGTCGGCACCCGTGATGACGACGGTACCCATGGCTCTTACCTTGCCATCTGGGACCGGCCCAAACACCACCGGGCCGGAACCGTCACACGCCGCGGTGGCCGGCGACCCGGGTGGCGATAGCGTCGCGTCAGTGAGCGAGCGTCAGCGAGCGAACCATGCGCACGGTGCGCCAGTCGCCGCGGACCGGCGATCGCTCGCTAGCCGATCGAAGGACCGGCAATGAGCGAGCCAGGCTCTCCCAACCCGTTCGAGGGGTTCCCCCTGTTCGCCGATCTCGCCAAGCTCTTCGGTCAGGGCGGGCGCGGCGTCCCCTGGGATGCCGCCCGCAGCCTGGCCTTGGCAGTCGCCACCGACAACCAGAGCGAGCCCAACGTCGATCCCATCGAACGCATCAAGCTCGAGCAGCTGGCCCGCGTCGCGGAACTGCACGTCGCCAACGTCACCGGGCTGTCCACCACCGTGACCGGGCGCGAGCTCACGGTGCTGCCGGTCAACCGCGGATACTGGGCCCAGCGCACCCTCGAGGACTACCGGCCGCTGCTCGAGCAGCTCGCCGGCTCGTTGGGCGCACCCGATGTCGGCGGGCTCGGTGGACCGGGAGCGGGTGGGGCCGGCGGCGAGCTCGACCTCGGCGACGACTCGGGGCTGGGTCCGGATCCCGACGACCAGTTCGCCGCGATGCTCGGCCCGATGATCCAGGCCATGCAGCCGATGATGGTGGCCATGACCGCCGGGTCGATGGTGGGTCACTTGGCCAGGCGGTCGTTCGGCCAGTACGACCTGCCCATCCCCCGGACGCCTTCCGACGAGCTGCTCATCCTGGTGCCCAACCTCGACGCCTTCGGCGACGAATGGAGCCTGCCGGCCGACGACCTGCGGCTGTGGATCTGTCTCCACGAGATCGCCCACCACACCGTGTTGGCCGTGCCGCACGTGCGCGAGCGGATCGAGCTGTTGCTGGCGCGCTACACGACCAGCTTCCGCACCGATCCGCGGGCGCTCGAAGAGCACCTCGGCGAGATCGACCTGAGCGGGGGTCCCGAGTCCCTCGCGGGCCTGCAGCAGGTCCTGGGCGAGCCCGCAGCGTTGCTGGGCGCGATCCAGTCCGACGAGCAGCGGGCGCTGCTCCCCCAGCTCGAGGCGCTGGTGGGCGTCGTGGTCGGGGTGGTCGACCACGTGATGGACGAGGTTGGCGCCAAGCTCATCAGCAGCTACGGGATGCTGACCGAGGCGCTCCGCCGGCGCCGCGTGGAGACGGCCGAGGCCGACCGGTTCGTCGAGCGGCTGCTCGGCCTCGAGCTCACCCAGGCGACCTACGACCGCGGCGCCCGGTTCGTCGCCGGCGTGATCGAGCGCGCGGGGGCCGAAGGGCTGGCACGGCTATGGGAGAGCGAGCACATGCTCCCCAGCCCGCCCGAGGTCGATGCCCCGGGCCTGTGGTTGGCCCGCATCGACCTGCCCGATGTCCCCGCCGAATAGGGCGCGGCGGCTACTGCAAGTTCGTGGGATCGATGATCACGGTGCGGTCGCGCCCAGGACCGACGTCGCCGTCATTGCGGCCGTCGCCTCGGTCGCGATCCATCGTCGTCGCGTCCAAATCGGTGGCATCGACATCCCTGGCGCGGTCGTAGAGCGGCGGAGTGGGCGGGGGAGGCGGGGGAGGCGGAGGCGGCAGAGCTGGTGGAGGTGGCGGAGCCGCCCCGACGCGTCCGCCCCCATCCACGCCGTCGCCCCCCTTGCCGCCGCGGCGCCGGGCCTCGGCGGCCGCCTGTATGCGGCGAACCAGCGGGTTCGGGCGTTGGGCGGGGAGCTGGCCACGACCGAGCGCGCGGAGCCCCGCGACGTAGGAGAACAGCGCAAACCCGGCGCATGCAGCCACAACCAGGAACCCGACCTGCACCGGGATCGACACGACCACTGGGATGAACGCACCCACCACCCACGTGAGCTGGAAGCGGGCCTCGAACTTGGCGAACGACCGTCCCCGGTTGGCGTCGGGAGCGTCACGCTGCACCACCGAGTCGAACGCCAGCTTGGCGCTAGTGGCCGACACGCCAACGCACGCGGCGAGGGTGGCGGCGGCCGCCAACCCGCCGGTCCAGGCCGCCAGGACTGCCGCCGCCGTCGTGATGCCGAGCACGATCTGCACGATTCGCTCCTCGGCGACATCGGCCCGCCGCATCGCCGGGGCCACCAGGGCGCCGAGCAGCGATCCGACGCCGCTGGCGGCCAGCACCAGCCCGAACTCCCAGGCCGCGGCGTCTGTGCCGCGCAGGTAGAAGGCAATGAGAAACGTGAGGAAGCCGACGATCCCGCGCATCAGCCCCATGGCCGAGGCCGCCAACACGATGCCGCCGCCCCGCAGCTCGTTCCGTTCGGTCTGCGACGTGTCGTCGGCGGCAACCTGCGTGGCGGGTATACGGACGCCCAACACGGCCGCCACGGCACAGGCGCCGGTCGCCAGGACGAGCACCGCCTGGCTCCCGCCGATGGCGGCGGCGATGCCGGCCGGGATGGCGGCCGCGAAGGTGACGACACCCGACAGGAACGACAGCTTCGAGTTGGCCTCCACGAGCTCGTCGTCCGAGCGCACGACCGTGGGCACGATGGCTGACTTGGCGACGTGGTAGCTCTTGGACAGCACCAGGACGGCGAACGCCTCGGGGAACAACAGCAGGCTGTCGATGTCGCGGATCATCAGGATTGCAAGCAGGGCCCGCAGCGCGTTGGCGGCGATGACCATCCAGCGCCGGCCACCCTTGACCCGGTCGAGCGTCGGACCGATCAGCGGCGCCACCACCGCGAACGGCGCCATCGTGAGCGCCAGGTAGAGCGCGACCCGGGAGCGCGCGGCATCGGGATCGATCGACAGGAACAGCGAGTCCGCCAGCGCGAGCGTGATCAGGGTGTCTCCGGCCACGGTGGCGGCGTGGGTGCGGGCCAACCGGGTGAAGGGCGTGACGAAGAACGCCCCCGCCCCCGAACGTTCGGGTTGGCCCAGTCGTTGCCACCCGGCGTTACCGGCGTTCGTCGCCATCACGAGCGAGGGTAACGGGGCTTTTGAGGGGGGAGGAAAACCCTCCAGCCCGACCCCCGCCGCAGCACCCGCGGCCGGGCCTCGTCGTCATGTGATGCCTGGCGTGTCGGCGCTCAGACGCTCGCCGCCGTCTTGGGCGTGTCGTACTTGTAGCCCAGGCCCCGGATGGTGACGATGCGGGTCGGCACCGACGGGTCCTTCTCGACCTTGGCCCGCAGGC
>Ga0209889_1000564_pt1 | contig 10363 bp, 10 predicted proteins | sample GWRWN1_0_10_FD_187233 | JGI IMG/M metagenome (GOLD analysis project Ga0209889, IMG submission 187233) | Riverbed sediment microbial communities from areas with no vegetation in Columbia River, Washington, USA - GW-RW N1_0_10 (SPAdes)... | ecosystem: Environmental > Aquatic > Freshwater > River >... | reverse complement strand
ACTCGAACAAATCGAGCCTGGATAAACAGGAGGATCGCCACTCCGACGCCCACCACACACAAGCCAATCAACTGTAGCAACGCGACTTCGCTCATAGTCTCTTCCTCTTACCCTCCCCTGCAAGGCGCTGGAGTGTTGCCCTGAGGGGCGGATAGGCTGACCCAACTGCGGCCGTCCAGCGGATACCTCTTCGACCGGCAGCCCCTTTTTCGAGCAGGGCGACCAGGGGATTCCTACTGCGCCCGTCCAGCGAGGGCCTTCCGAGGCCGCGCGCTGCGGGAGCACGGGAATTCCCTGGTCGCCACTGAGCCGTCTCTTCTAAGTGGGCGGTGCCCGAGCACGGGGATCAGCCCTTTCGCCCCGTCTCTTCCAGCGCCGGCGACCCGCCAGCCATCGCCGGAAACGCGCCCGCAGGAACCTTGCCCTTGGCTCCCGAGCCCGTCGCCTTTCCCTGATCCCCCATCGTGGCCACCCAGAAAATAAAGGCCACGAGCATGCAAAACATAAACGTATTGAGAGACATGAAGGCCGCCGCATAGCCCAGCGCCGGCGAATAGGCGTACTGCGAAGAGTCTCGCATCACCCCGTAGATGTGCCAGTGCACCCGGGAGGAGGACCGCGCGTAGCCCATGAGGGTCATGAGCAGAATCACCATGACCGCGTTCATGACGAGCGCATAGCCGGCCCTCGGCGGCATGCGCCCCCAGACCATTTCGGTGGTGGTCCTGGCGCTCCGCAAAAGCACCGCGGTCAATGGCGTGATCGTCAGCATCACGAATAAGACGATCAACACCTGGGCCACCGAGAAGGTGTTGATCCGGACGATGGCCGGTACGAAGTACCCCCAGACGCCCAGCACGATCACCACGATCGCGGCGATGCCGAGCACACCGCCCATGACCGCATTGGCGACTTTGGCCCAGGTGGCTGTCTCCTGCTTGCCGGCTCGCCAGTAGATGACAAAGCTCATGAACGTCACCAGGATCATGAGATTGACCACGGTCATCTTGGCCGACATCACCCCGAACACCCCCAAGAGGGGATGATGGGTCCCGCCCATTTTCTGAGCTTCTTCCAGGCTGGCGACGAGGGAATGGGGGGTCATCCAGACACCCAGGCAGAGCAGGAGGATGATCAGCATCGCCATGATCGGCTTGCGGTATTTGGCTTCGGCCCCCGGGATGCGGTGCGTGATCCCCAACCAGAAATAATAGTTCGCGCCCAGAAAGAGCGCGCCGATCAGCACGGCCTGCAGGATGAACAACCAGGAGAGGAACCCGCCCATCAACGTAATCCCCATCTGCTGGTTGTACTGATACACCTCGCGCATCAACCAGTATCCGGCGAAGGGCAGCGGCAGCATGCCGAAGACACCGATGAAGTTCCCGACATAGCCCATCCAGTCGTAATGTTCGCGCTCTTCTGCTGTGGTCACCGACAGGTATCGAACGCCAGCATAGGCGCCGCAGATGAAGCCACCCAGCACGACATTGGCAATCAGTCTGTGCACATTCACCGGCCACCAGGTGGGGTTCCAGGTGGCAGCCCAGGCACGGGCCAGGCTGGACCCTTCCGTGATCACGACGGGGCTGGCCTGGAACGTGGCCCACGAGTTCGGGACGATCATGATGAAGAACGCGAACACGTTCAGGAGAAAGCCCAGAAACAGGTGCAGCACTTTCATGCCGCCTCCCTGCATCGTGTCCCAGCCATACCAGTAGAGATAGAGCGTCACCGTTTCCAGAAGGAACAAGGCGCTATACACGACGAAGGACGGAAAAAAGATGTCCGCCAGGTAGTTCATCAGTTTCGGGTAGAAGCCGATGAGCAGGAAGAGGAGGATCCCCCCGAACAGGGCGGTGGTGGCGTAGGCGGAGGTGAGGAGCTTCGTGAACTCCTTGGCCAGCTTGTCATACCGCTTCTCACCGGTCTTCCAGCCCACAATCTCGCAGACCCATGCAAAGATCGGGACCCCCAGCACGAATCCGGCCAGGAGCAGATGCTGCTGCGCGATGACCCAGATAATGTTCCGGCTGCCGCCGAGTTGAGGAATATCACGATAGGCGACTGCCGCCGCACTCGAGGCCTCCTGTGCCAAGCCCAGCGCAGGCGCGAGTAGCAGACCGATGAGTGAGAGCAGCCCCGCGAGCGACGATCCCCGTCTGCGCAGCAAGCTGATGAGTCGCCTCGGATGTTCGCCGTGGGTTGTCATGGACATCTCCTCGTCCGCGCGCAGGGGAAGGCCTGTGCGGTCTCAACGCGTCGGCGCAGCGGCATTCCCAGGAGTCGTCTCCGTTTTGCCGGCCTTGGGCTGGTCGGCCTTCGACGGGGCGGCTTCCTTCCCGGTTCCCTTGTTCTTGCCCTTGTTTTTGACGTCCTTCTTCGCCTTGGCCTCAAGCGCCTGGACAGCCGATTCGGCCTGAGCGATGAGTTTCTCGGTCTTCTGCAAGGCCTCAGCCGGCTTGAGGGGCGGCCCCACTTTCTCCTGCGGCTTTTCATACAGTTCGTGGGGATGCGGAGTGGTGACCGGCATGAACGCCCAAAACAAGACGACCAGCGTCACGCCGGATGCCGCGAGCACAGTCAAGACAAGAGGTTGGTCGTCGGGAACCCTCAGGAGGTCCCACTGACGGACGAGCGCCTGATAGGGCTCCGCCGCCGGCCTGGCTGTGGCCACCTGCCTACCGACAATCCGACCAAATCCGAACAACCATCCCAGCGCCAGGACCAGCAAGACCACGGCGGCAGCGCTGCCCCACATGGTGAGCTCGATGCTGATCCGCTCCGGCACCGGCATGGTCTTGAGCAGTTCCAGTTCAAACATTCTGCTCGCGACGGCCTGGGCGCCGGCGACCGCCTGGCTCCCGATGAGGTAGGCAATCGGCAGGTACAGGGCACTGAACAGCGTCGCCTGCCACCACAGAGTCAGTCCGACCAGGGCCGGTGGTTGAAGGTGGAGTCGCTCCAGGAAGACCGTCCTGGAGCTCAGACCAAGGGCCCAGATGTCGATGGGAATGGAGAGCAGAAGAAGAAATGCCAGCCCGGGCATCTCCCACGGATGCAGGCCCGTCGCCAGGAGCAGCAGGGCTATGACAACCTTGATCGGAACGCCCGTCCAGAAAGCCGGCCATGCGACAGCCAGACCCAGCTTTACTGACGACATGTTCGAGGCCTGACCGGTCATACCACGATTCAAATTATGAAGGTTGCAGGATGAATGACGGCACTAGTCCAAGAACTCTCGATTAATGATCGCCGAGACAGTAAAAATCAGAATGCCGGCCATCACGACGATCCAGCCGACCAATGCGATCGGCCGCTTGAAAATATTCCGCTCCGGATTCCGGTCGATAAATGGCAGCGCGGCCAGCAGCAATAGGAAGGCATTCGGAATGGCCACCCCGGCCAGGAACTGCCCAAACTCCCCGGAAAAGATCTTCAAGCGCAACATTTGGAACAGAAACAGGAAGTACCACTCCGGCTCCGGGTGATAGTCCCCCGGATCCGGCGTCGCTTCCTCCAGCAGCTGAACCGGCTCGATGAAGGCCAGGCTACAGATTGTGAAGAACACCGCGGCCATCGCGACCACGTCCTTCCAGACCTGCCGCGGAAAGAAGTAGTCGGTCTTGGCCTTCAGCTCCTCCACGCTTCCTTGAAATGGACCTGCCGGACCAGCTTTCCGGAACAGGAAGAGATGGAGCCCCGCCAGTCCCATCAGCGCCGCCGGAAGGATCATGACGTGAATCACGAAGAACCGGCTGAGGGTCATTTGGCCCGGAGTGGGTCCGCCTTTCAGGAACCGGGCGATGAAGTCGCCTACAACGGGCGTCTTGTCCATGATCTCCACGCCAACCGTGGTCGCCCAGTAGGCACGCTGATCCCACGGAAGCAGATACCCGGTAAAGCCGAACGCCATCACGAGACCAAACAACGCCAGCCCGACCAGCCAGACCATCTCGCGCGGCTTCTTGTACGCACCCCATAGAAAGACCTGTGACATATGAGCGAAGACCATCACCACCATCGCCGACGATCCCCAGAAGTGGTAACTCAAGAGGAACCACCCATAATCCACTTCGTGGATGATGTATTGGGTACTGGCGTAGGCGTGGTCCGCGCTCGGGACGTAGTAGAACATGAGCAGGATGCCGGTCACCGCCTGCATGATGAAGATGAACAGGAGGCAGGAGCCGAACACATAGGCCCAGCGCGATCCGCCGGGCACCGGCTCATTGAGCATCTTGGCCTGAATGGTCTTCAGGCCTACCCGCTCATCCACGAACGCGAACACTTTCTCCAGCAGGGACGGTTGGCTGTTCATCAGACAATCCGGGTTTGGACTTTCGTCCCAGCCTTGTACTCGACATCGATAATTTCGATGTCACCGTTGGTCGCCACGCGGATCGGAACAGGGTCCAGAGGGCGAGGGGCCGGCCCATCCAGCACTTTTCCGCTGGCATCGTAGATGCTCAAATGACAGGGGCACAGGAAGATCTGCCGACCGAGCTTCGGCACGTTCCGCCACTTGTACCCACACCCCAGGTGAGGGCACTTGCCCGAATAGGCCACATAGGGAACGTCCCGTTTGTTCGTCCAGATCACGCCGCCGGTATGATCGCGGAACTCCATATCCTTGCTTCCGTACACCTCCTCCAGGACCGCGGGCGAGGCTTTCAGGACCCAGACATTCTTGTCGACGTCAGCCTCCGGCATGAAGGCTTCCTTGACGGTCTTTTTGAACTTGAACTGGACGCCTACATCATCCGCTTTGATCCTGTTCACGTTGCCGATTTTGAGCCACCGGTTGTCGAACGGCGCATACATGGGCTTCATCACGTACCTGAGAACCGGATACACCAGCGGGAGGGCGATTAAGGCGCCGATCGCATGCGTCAGGTTGGTGAAAAAGGTCCGGCGCTTGACGTTGCGCTCCAGCTCGGGCAGCGGCACCAGCACCTCGCCAGGCTGGACGTGCAGATGATCCTCGAGGTGCGCGATCTCCACCTCATGGATAGTCACATACTCATCCCGCCGGAAGACCGGGAATTGATTCAACTCGCTTGACGGGGCCCGCAGCTCGACCGTATCGTCCGTCACTGCCTGAATCGTGGACGCGGGGATCTGGCGCTCGGGCACACCGGCGCCATTCCGTCCCACTACGATGTGGCTGACCTCGCGTGACAAGGGATCGACGATGACCCTCGTGACTTCGCCGACCTCCCGGTCGGTGCACCTGACTTTGGATTTGAGCTTGGGTTGCACGTTATTTCTTCTTGACCGGCTTGGGCGTATTCACCGAGGTATTCTTCAGCGTCGAGAGAAAGGCGACGAGCGCGTCCACTTCTTTCTCTTCCATCAGTTCCTTATATTTATCCGGCATCTTCTTTTTTTCGTATTCCTTCTCAAATCCCTCCGCCATCCAGCTCCGCGGGTCCAGGACCTTCTCTTTCAGCTCCTCCGGTTTCATCAAGTTCCCGATATTGTCCATCTCCGGCCCGCGCTTCTTCCCGCCTTTGCCCTCCAGCTTGTGGCAGTTGTAGCATTCCTGGAGGTCCCACTGCTGCCTGCCCAGCCCGACCAAATCGCCGGCCGCGATCGGCGCGCCAGACGGTTTCGCGCTGTCTGCCCCTGCTGGACCCTCGCCAACGGTGCTGCCGCCAACTGCCTGCAGCCGTTGCATGATCGCGTCGGCCTTCTCGGACAGGGCCTTGGCCCGGGCCAGCAATTCCTCCGCCTTCCCCTGCTCTGTGGCCGCCCGTTTGGCCTTCAACAGTTTTTCAATTTTCCCCTTCTCATCCTCGGGATCGTACTGGGGCCAAAGCGAGGCGCCGCCGATATAGACGCCGGAGAGCACGATGTAAAACACCAGCAGCACGACCAGCGCCTTCAGCCCGCTGATAGGCTTGACCGGAGGCGCATCTAAGAGAATGAAGACGACAGTTCCCAGCAGGGCGTAGGCGAAGAACATAACCTGAAACACTGGCGGGAACGCTAGCGCCTTGGCCGCTCCTACCAGGATCGCGCCAACGATCGCGCCAACGACGCCCTTCTTAATGATGCTCTTGATCAGACCCGGCTGCTCAGCCATGCGTTTCTCTCCTCAGTCTGACTCACCATGACTCTCCAGACGGGGTGGTCGGCTGGGCGCCCCACTGCGCGCGTCATCACCCGTTGCACGGGCCCATTGCAATCAAAAAAGCGATGGGCACCCCGAGCAACGGGTACCCGGCACATTCCAATCGTGCGCGGTGCGCGAGCACGGGTGTCTGCCCGACCACCCCATCCCCCCTTTATTTGGCTCCGGCTGGAACCGGCTTGGCCTCCGGCGCATGCGCCTTGGCCTCGGAGACCCGGAGGGTCACCAGGATCGCGAAGCTCACCACAACGTAGAAGGCCAGCGTAATGGCGGTGATCCACCAGGCGGCATACGCGAGCGTAGGGGTAAAGGATTCGGCGGTGAAGTCGGGCATCAGGTTATAGGTGTGGAAGTATTTGCGCAGCAGCGACCGCACCGAGCCCATCAGCCCCATCGTCCAGATCGCGCTGAAGGCCAGGAAGATCAGCACGAACTGGGATGTAAAATCAATTTTTCCCCACACAATCGTCCCTTGCCGGATCGCACGGTTATACAGGATGTAGTTCACCACCGTCACGAAGACCAGCGTGAAGGCCGCCGAGTTCTTGGCCGGCATCAGCGCCAGGAATCCCCAGTCTGACGGCAGCTCGAGTTGCTCCGTCGCCAAGGCCTGCGTGGCGACAAACCCGTGCGGCGTCATCCAGATGGCATTGCCGACCACCACCATCAGGAACCCGACCTTGATGCAGGTTCGTGAGGAGACGGTGATGCGGCCCAGCGGCGGGATGATCTTGCCGAGAATCCAGGGAGCCAGGACCATCGGGATCAGCACAGCCAGAGACACGGGGTCTGGCACTGGGAACACCGTCCAGACATAGGTCATGACGAATGGGATCGCGACCATGACCACCAGAGTCAGGGCCGACATCCGGACGCGCTCGACCCCCTCGATGCGCTTCATGCTGAGCCAGATGTAATAATTGCTGGCCAGGAAGATCAGCCCGACCATGGCTCCCTGCATCTCGAAGAACATCGAAAGCTGGTCCGCCATCATGTAGGGACAAATCGAAGCGTCGTAATCACAGAGCTCGTAGGCCAGCAAGTAGCCCATAAAGGGCAGAAACAGCAGCGCCCCGACGCCGATCAAGTTTCCGACGAAGCCCATCCAGTCATAGTAGGAACGTTCCTCTTCGCTCTTGGCGCCCATGTACATATACGCGGCGATCAGCCCGGCGATAAATCCGCCGAAGGTTACATTCCCCACCAGCCGGTGCAGGTTCAGCGGCATCCAAGTGTAGTTATAGACTTTGTCCCAGAGTGTCGCGGTCTGGATGTAATCCGCCAGCGAAAGTCCTTCGATCGCCTTGGACGGTGAATTCATGAACGAGGTGGGGCCGTCAATGACGAAGAGCGTGACCGTCCCGATCACGTTCAACAGGACGCCCAGCGCAATATGGCGTCCCTTCTTATCGCCCTTCCAGGCATCCCACGTGTAGAAATACAGGTACAGGACAATCGTCTCCGCGATAAAGAGGAGAGGATAGATGATCGCGAAGATCAGGAAGAAGTGGTTGATGAACCAGGTGGTGAACTGGGGATAGGTGGCTAACAGCACGAAGATGAACAGGCCGCCGGTCAGCGCGGTCATGCTGTAGAGAATCACCGTGACCTTGGTCACTTCCTTGGCGAGGCGGTCATATCGCGGATCCTGTTTTCGATACCCCAGCCATTCGGAGATGACGACAAAGATCGGGGCCCCCAGGATAAAGGCGGCAAACAGGATATGGAGTTGCGCAACGATCCAGACCGCCGTCCGATTCCCCGTGTAGGGAAACTCGGCGACCGGCGCGTTCGGAGCCTGGGCATAGGCCGCAGTCCCGAACGCCGCCAGAAGGCCGAGCATGATCAGAAGACTACGTTGCCATGTACTCATAATGTCTCGCCGCCCTCTTCACATAGACGACAAACCACTCACTTGCCACCAGTGGTCGGCTTGGCCGGAGTCACCGGGGCGGCAGCACCACCCGCCGGCGCTGCTGCTCCATCTTTCATATTCCCTGTGGCAGCCGGGGCCCCGCCTCCCGCCGCGCCCCCGATCGGCACCCATTCTTTCTTGGCGACATCATATTCCTTGTCCTTCAGTCCGAAGGTGCGCTCATACGCCATCACCTTCCATCGGTCTTCTTCGGGCAGCTTACTCTTCCACGGCTTCATCTTGGTATTGGGCACACCTTCGGAGATACGCCAGAGCCAGACCGAGTCCGAGTAGAGCTTCATACGTTCGGTGTTGCGGAAATCCCGGGCTCCGGCTTTGACCGGCTTCCCATCCTTTCCATGGCAGCTCGCGCAATTCACGTCGATATTTTTCGCGCCGATGAAGATCTGGCGCCCTTCCTCGATGATCTTCTCATCCGCCCACCATCCGGCCGGCATATGCTTGTCGGCATATTCAGCCGGCGGCGGCGGGGGCGCCACAATTGGTCCCTCACCTCCCCCACCACATCCTGCGACCGTCACGCTTAATCCTGCCGCACCGACAAAGAGAGCTGTCTTAAGCCATGCCATGCGCGTCATAGAAAGCCACCCGCTCCTTTCTCTTCCGATTTTCACTCTACCGTCCGCCTGGTTTTCTGCCGCCAGCGATGATCAGCCGCCGATCTCAACAGGGCTGTGACAAAAAAGACGCTTTCGCTCAGGCCTTCTTGGCCTCAAGCAAAAGCGCCGTTACAGAAAGAACCCCGAGGTAACGCGGTTGCCCACTCCACCTACCTCTTCGACCGATCCGGCGAGGTACGTGGACGACCCGCGGACCATCATGACCGGTGCTGCTTACGCTGCCCTGTTCCTCGTTTCTGGGAGCGCCGACGCTGACTCCGGATAAGCTTCGCCCCCGCAAACGCTGCTGCTACCGCAACAACAAGCCCTGCGCCATAATAGGCCCAGCGGGCCTCTCCGGTACCTACCTCACAGCCCGCTCCAAAATTAACCGTGACTCTTCGTTCTGTCCGAACGTCCTTGGGGTCGAACTGAATCTTGGTATCTTTTTGTTCGTCACGGCCAGTCACCAGAACCGGATCGCCCAAGTTATCATTATGGAGATGGAGGGTCGCTTTGTAGTAGCCGCGGCTGTCGGTGAACACCGTCGCTCCAACCGAGACTCGCGTATCCTTGACGACCACTTCGTGGTCCGTAACCGGACGGCCGTCCGTCCCACAGACATACCCCTCAACCGTGAATCGGTGGTCCACCTCGTGCATCGCAACCGCCGGAGCGGCAAGATACGCGCTCCACCCGAGCCCAGCAGCCGCAAGGCTCAGCGCCGTTACGAAACCGGTCCTCTTGTGGTCCCCCTTTATCCGTGCCCCATCCACCTCGGCGCCTGCGTCACCGCTCTTGTGTTGTCTTCGCTCCAACGCTCAGCGGGGTTTAAACTTGCAAGACCCTGAAAAAACACGACGCGCCTGGTTTAGGGCGCGACACTTCTAGCACAGATGATTTTCTTTGTCAACGATCGCATGGCCGTATCTGGCGGGTCGGCAACAAAGGATTATCAATGGATTCGCCTGCGAGTCGCCTCGCAAAATGGGACGTGTCAGGAGGGGGCTCTGAGAGGAGAAAATTGAACGGCAGGAAAGTCAACCAATCGGGCTAGAGGTGCCCGCGTGCCTTGGCGGCCGCTTCCGCCTGGTCGGCCTCGGTGCGACGATGCGACTCTTTCTTGGCAACCCAGGCTTCCCACGACTTGCCGGAGGCCGTATCCTTGCCGGTGAAGGCGATGGCGGTGATGTCGGCGTAGGGAATCTCGATGGTCCCAGACTCTTGCTTGGCAAATAATTGAAGGAACGGTCGTGGGCCGGATGGATACTGGTTAAAGACATAGCCCTCGATCTTGACGCCAGAAGTGAGCTCCAGCGTCACGTCCCCTCGATAGTCAAAGGCCTGCTCCACCGCGTCGGCCAGCTCGGCCAAGGTCGCTGGGCGGAACATGCGCCCCTCAAGGGTCATGCCCTCCGGAGCCCTGTACTTGTCATCGGTCATGGATCGAGGATCGTTATTCGTGAATCGTTAAACGTAGAAGAGCCGGAAATGGGTTGTTTCCTGCGAGTAACGAATAACGTTTAACGTGAAACGTGGCCTGGAAGGAGCGTTGCCTTGACGGTGCGGCCGAATCCTGACCAGGAACCGAAAGTGTCTTCGACAGCCGAGGCCTCATAGCCACAGTGCACCATGCAGTCAGCGCACTTGTCGTTGCGCCCGGTCCCGTAGCGGTCCCACTCCGTGTCGTTC
>Ga0209889_1000562_pt1 | contig 10391 bp, 8 predicted proteins | sample GWRWN1_0_10_FD_187233 | JGI IMG/M metagenome (GOLD analysis project Ga0209889, IMG submission 187233) | Riverbed sediment microbial communities from areas with no vegetation in Columbia River, Washington, USA - GW-RW N1_0_10 (SPAdes)... | ecosystem: Environmental > Aquatic > Freshwater > River >... | reverse complement strand
CCGACCTGCCCCGCATCTCCCTGCCGGGCGTGAGCGCGCTCGACGGGGTCGAGAGCAAACACTGGTTCCTCGTCAGCGACATGGCGGGGATCCTCCGCGGCCTACTGACCGACGTCTCCGTGCTGACCCTTATCGCGATCGCCCTGGTGCCGCTCACGTTCTATCTACTGTGGCGGACCTCGTTCGGGCTGCGCCTGCGCTCGTGCGGCGAGAATCCTCAGGCCGCCGAGACGCTCGGCGTCAACGTGTACCGCTACAAGTACTACGGCGTAGTGGTCTCGGGTGCGCTGGCCGGTCTGGGCGGTGCGTTCCTGTCCATGGTCGCGTCGAGCATCTACCGGGAGGGCCAGACGGCCGGCCGAGGCTACATCGGTCTAGCCACGATGATCTTCGGAAACTGGCGGCCGGGCGGTCTCGCGGCGGGCGCCGTGCTCTTCGGCTACACCGACGCCCTCCAGTTGCGCCGGGGCAGCGAGTCGGTGCACGCTCTGCTGCTGCTCATCGCCGTGATTCTGCTGGCGGTCGGGGTCTGGCAAATCGTGCGGGGAACCCGCATCGCTGGCCTGGTGAGCATCGCGTTGGCTGCGCCGGTCGCGGTGTGGTACTTCACCACCGACCAGATTCCGGTCGAGTTCGTCCAGGCCGTGCCGTACGTGACGACGCTGGTTGTGCTGGCGCTCGCCTCGCAGCGGCTGAGACCTCCTGCCGCCGACGGCCAGCCATACCGGCGCGGCGGAGGTTAGCACTCGGTGACGGTGGACTGGGAGGCGCTTCGTGCCGCGGCGACCGAGGTGATGGGCCGAGCGTACGCGCCGTACTCCTCGTTTCCCGTCGGCGCAGCCGGGCTGGTCGACGACGGGCGGATCGTGGTCGGCTGCAACGTCGAGAACGCCGCGTACGGCGTCGCGCTGTGCGCCGAGTGCGGTGTGGTTTCGGCCCTCCATGCCGGTGGGGGTGGCCGCCTCGTAGCCGTCTCCTGTGTGGACGGTGCGGGCGCTCCGCTTATGCCTTGTGGGCGGTGCCGCCAGTTGCTTTGGGAAAACGGTGGCCCGGAGTGTCTCGTCGATGCCGAGGCAGGCCCGCTGCGCATGGCGGATCTTCTGCCGCACGCGTTCGGTGCGGAGGACTTGGACCGGCCGCCAGCGCAGGTCCTACCCGCTCGCCTACGCGAGTGGCACGGGCGCGGCACGGTCTTCGTCCACCCCGACAGCGCCGGAGGGCGGCGGGTCTGGACGGCGTATTGGGAGCGGTCCAGCGGCTTCGCTGGCGATCCGGGCACCGACGACGAGCGCGGGATTCTCGAGGAGGGGCCGGCCTGGCCCGACGCCGAGGCGGCCGTCGCGTGGGGACGGTCCAGGACTCCTCGCGTCGTTGTCGTTGACGCGGAGGGCGGATTGTCGTGGGCCGGCGACGGTGACCCGCCCGCCGAGATCGGTGCCACGTGGAGGAACCCGACGGGGCGCAGTGATGAGTGAGCCATTCGCAGCCGTGGACGTCATCCGCACCAAGCGGGACGGCGGGACGCTCTCCGACGGCCAGATCGACTGGGTGGTCGACGCCTACACCCGGGGGGCGGTGGCTGACGAGCAGATGTCGGCCCTCGCGATGGCGATTCTGCTCCGGGGGATGACCGGTGCCGAGATCGCCCGGTGGACGGCGGCGATGATCGCCTCGGGAGAGCGCCTTGATCTCTCCGCCGTGCCGCGGCCGACGGTCGACAAGCACTCCACCGGCGGTGTGGGCGACAAGATTACGTTGCCACTGACGCCACTGGTGGCGGCGTGCGGAGGCGCGGTGCCGCAGCTGTCCGGCCGCGGTCTCGGCCACACCGGCGGCACGCTGGACAAGCTGGAGACGATCCCCGGGTTCCGGGTCGCGCTCAGCAACGACGAGTTCATCGCCCAGCTTCGCGACGTGGGCGCGGCGATCTGCGCGGCCGGCGAGGGTCTGGCCCCGGCGGACCGGAAGCTCTACGCGCTGCGTGACGTCACCGGCACCGTCGAGGCGATCCCGCTCATCGCCAGCTCGATCATGAGCAAGAAGATCGCCGAGGGTACGGGTGCTCTCGTGCTCGACGTCAAGGTGGGTTCCGGCGCGTTCATGAAGTCTCTGGACGATGCACGGGTGTTGGCCCGGACGATGGTGGAGCTCGGCGGTGCCCACGGCGTCACCACGGTCGCCTTGCTCACCGAGATGTCCACTCCGCTGGGTCGCGCCGTCGGTAACGCGGTAGAGGTCGAGGAGTCCGTCGAGGTCCTCGCCGGCGGCGGCCCCGCCGACATCGTCGAGCTCACGTTGGCCCTGGCTCGAGAGATGCTCGCGTGCGCCGGTCTGTCCGATGTGGATCCATCGGTTGCGCTCAGCGATGGGCGGGCCATGGACTCGTGGCGGGCAATGGTGCGGGCGCAGGGTGGTGACCCGGATGCCGCATTGGCTCAGGCGCCGGAGCGCGAGGAGGTCCGCGCCGACGGCGATGGCTATGTCGCCGCGGTGGACGCGTACGCGATCGGTGTCGCGGCCTGGCGACTCGGCGCCGGTCGGGCCCGCAAAGAGGATCCGGTCAGCGCAGCGGCCGGCGTGATCCTCCACCGGCGGCCGGGAGATGAGGTCCGCGCCGGCGATGTGCTCTACGAGCTGCGGGCCGACGACCCGGCACGCATCGCCGGGGCGCTCGACGCTGTGCAAGGAGCCGTGACCATCGCGGCGCACGCACCCGCCCCGACCCCCCTGATCCTGGACCGTGTCGCGCAGACTCGGCGAGCTAAGGCGAAGCCGCGCGCACGAAAATCCACGCGCGCGACCAAGGCGTAGCCGCGCGTGAGATGGGGGATGAGACACATTGGGGGATGAGACATGGCAGAGCTGATCGAGAAGCCGACCCGTGTCCCGGTGCCGGGCGGCAAGGTCATCGACGAGTACGTGGGCCGGGTCAACACCGGCGAAAGCGCTATGTCGGTGGCGCACATGGTCGCCCCCGGTGGCTGGGTCGAGCCGGCGCAGCGGCCCGACTTCGACGAGGTCACCCTCGTGCTGCGGGGATGCGTCCGGGTGGAGCACCCGGGTGGAGTCCTCGACGTGCGAGCGGGCCAGGCGGTCGTGGCGCGCGCGGGCGAACGGGTGCGTTACACAACGCCGGAGGAGGGCGGCGCCGAGTATGTGGCGATTTGTCTACCTGCGTTCTCTCCCGATCTCGCTCGCCGCGACGGAGGGTGATGGGCTTGTTCGCCCGCGCGGGTTCGATCGCGCTAGAGTTCGCGGCGCCGGAGCCGCGGCGCCGGAACCGCTGCGTCGCCGGGGAAGGGGCATCGCCGAATTGACTGGGTGGACAGTTCCGTGACCGTTTCCGCGCCAGACCCACACCGGGTTCGCGCTGCCAGCATCGAGCAGTTGCGCCGTCTCGAGCTGCCGTCACCGCCGCCCACGTTTCCTCTCATCTGGGAGCTGGGCGACACGGTGGAGCTGAGGTCACTCGACGAGATCGAGGGTCGCACCGCCATCCTCAATGTGGTCCTCGCTCGCTGCTTCGGCATGCCCGGCGAGGCCGCGATGGCCTGGCTGCTCGAGGCCCATCTGCTGGAGAGCCTGACCAAACCGGAGTGGAGCTTCGTGGCGTCGGGCGAGGGCGACCACCGCTCGTTCGCCCTGCACCTCGAGGCCCTCTACGCACTGGCGTGGCTGCTCGGGCTCGTGCCCCACCTTGACCCAGCCGAACCCGCGCCGGACGGACTGGTCGCGCAGTTACCGCACCTGCCGTCGAAGGAGACCTTTGAGGAGTGGCGCGCGCGCACCATTCCGTCGGCCCGCTCCGCTGCCGAGGCGGCGATCGTGCTGGACCTGTTCTACTGCCTCGACTGGGCCTACCTTGAGGCCGAGCGGCGTCGCATCCGGTTGCCCGGACTGATCGACTCGAACGCGATCGGCCAGCGCCGGTGGGCGCTGGAGTGGGCCGTTGTCATGCGGGGGCCGTATCAGGAGCCACCTCGCGGCTGGGAAGAGGTCGACCTGTCTACCTGACGCGGTAGCGCCGTCGATCATGACCTCCAGGTCATGATCGACGCGGTTGGACGACGGGTACATCATGATCGGCGAGGTACGTAGCAGCGGAGGGACACGGAGGCGCTGACCGTGAGCGGGGTCGGCAGCGCGGCGAGGTCGGCCGCGAGCCGAGCCGGCTCGGTGTGCCAGGCGCTCGGTCCCATCGCCACGAGGCGTGCGGCGTCCTCGCGTCCCAGGTCGAGCTGGTGCCCGTACTCGGTCTCCTGCTCGAGCCGAAACCATTGACCGAGCGCCGTCTCGACACGGCGATCCTTGTCCGGGTCGACGCCGATCAGACCCAGCGAACCGACCAGCTCGGCCAGATGGTCGGAGCGCGGTGTGACCACGAGCAGAGCGCCGCTGCGGCGGAGCACCCGATCGAACTCCGCGCCGTTGCGTGGTGCGAAGACGTCGAGCACCAGGTCGGCACACGCGTCGCCGAGAGGGAGGCCGCGCCAGGCATCGCACACCGCCGCGTCGGCCCGACCGTGGGCACGCGCCGCGCGCCGTACCGCCGGCTTGGCGATATCGAGGGCGAGCCCATGGTGACCAGGTAGGCGATCCAGCACGGCCGCCAGATAGTGGCCCGTGCCGGCGCCGACGTCGACCACGAGGCCGTCTCCGTCGTCGGGTACAGACTCAGCGGCGGTGTCGGCGATCGCGCTGGTGAGAAACTCGAAATGTCCGGCGGCGAGCAGCTCCGCGCGGGCGGTGACCATTTGCGCGGTGTCCGCGTTGGCGGGCGCGTGGCCGGTGAGCAGGTTGACGTAGCCCTGCCGGGACAGATCGAAGGCGTGGCCGTGGTGACAGCGCAGCGCGGTGGCTACCTGTGCGAGCGGCCCGGCGCAGAGTGGGCAGCGAAGGTGGTGCATCACCTCAGGCGTCACGGTATTCGGCTGGCATGCTCGGCCGGTCACCTCCGGCGACTAGTGTCTGTTTATGGTCGCATCGAGCCTGCCAGCCGTCCCCACTCTGGCGGAGATACGCAAGGCCCCGAAGGCCTTGCTGCACGACCATTTGGATGGGGGGGTGCGACCAGCGACCATCGTCGAGATTGCCGACGCGACCGGCCATCGGCTTCCCGCGACCGGCGTGGCGGAGCTGGCGGAGTGGTTCAGGGCGGCCGCGAACTCCGGATCGCTGGAACGATACCTGGAGACGTTCGCCCACACCGTCGGAGTCATGCAGACCCCGGAGGCGCTCTATCGGGTGGCCCGCGAGTGCGCTCTGGATCTGGGCGAGGACGGCGTGGTCTATGCGGAGGTCCGCTTCGCTCCCGAGCAGCACCTTGAGCGCGGACTCCAGCTGCCTGAGGTTGTGGAGGCGGTACTGGCCGGCTTCGAGGCCGGATCGGTCGAGGCCCGCGCCGCGGGTACCCCGATCCGGATCGTCACCCTGCTGACGGCGATGAGACACGCCGCGAGGTCCACCGAGATCGCCGAGTTGGCGGTGCGCTTCCGGGACGTGGGCGTCGTCGGGTTCGATATCGCCGGGGCTGAGGCGGGGTATCCGCCGACCCGACACCTCGACGCGTTCGAGTACCTGCAGCGAGAGAACTTCCACTTCACCATCCATGCCGGGGAGGCGTTCGGCCTGCCGTCGATCTGGCAGGCGCTGCAGTGGTGCGGTGCGGATCGGCTGGGACACGGTGTGCGCATCGTCGATGACGTGGAGGTGTCGACCAACGGCGACAACGCCCGTCTTGGGCGATTGGCAGCCTATGTACGCGACAAGCGCATCCCGCTCGAGCTGTGCCCTTCGTCCAACGTGCAGACGGGCGCCGCCGCGTCGATCGCGGAGCATCCGATCGGGCTGCTGCGGGATCTGCGGTTCAGGGCCACGGTCAACACGGACAACCGGCTGATGAGTGGTACGTCGATGTCACGGGAGATGGATCTGCTGGTCGAGGCGTTTGGGTACGGCTGGGCCGACCTTCAGTGGTTCACGATCAATGCGATGAAGAGCTCGTTCATCCCGTTCGACGAACGGTTGGTTTTGATCAACGAAGTGATCAAGCCGGCATACGCGAAGCTCACCGCTGCGGACTGATGGGGGCCCGGAGCGTGGCTACTCCGGCCAGAACGTGGCGTGCGGAGGCCGGTTCGGCGCCCAGCAGAGACTGACGGGCGAGGACGGCCGGCTCGGCCCGCCAGAGCGCGAAGCCGCGGCGTACCAGGACCCCGGGCGGCTTGCGCCGCTCGGCCAGATCGCGGGCCAGCCTGCGGACGTAGGTGAGTGCCCGCGGTCGGTGCAGTGCGTACGCCGCGGCGAGCAGTTGCCGCGCGTGACAGTCGGCCACGATCTCCGCGGCGAAGATCCCCTCGGCTATGAAGAGAGCCGAACCGGCGAGATCGACGACGCGGCGACCGACCCGGCTGTCCGATCCGAAGGCATAGACCGGGGTCTCGGCAATGCCGTCGCGGCACAGGGCACCGATCGCCGACACCGCGGCGGGCGCATCCCAGGCGAGGGGCGACTCCCAGTCCACCGCGCCATCGGCACGCGGCAAAGCGGGGTCATCACCCTCGCGGTAGAAGTCGTCCAGGCACAGCACCGGAAGGCCGGTACGGCGTGCGACGTATGACTTGCCCGATCCCGAAGGCCCCGCAAGTAGGATTACTCGGGCATTTGTCATATCCACAGTGTGCGGCTCCAGGTTCTGACGCCATCCGACTGGGTGTGACCATCTCATCACGAAAACGGGTCCGTCACCGGCTGGGCTTTCTTCTTGCCACGCGCCGTGATGGAATCTGGCGAGGCCGACTCATTTTCTCTGGGTGCGGCGAGTGACTGGTGCCCCAGCGACATCCGATACGACAGCGACATGCGGTACGACAGCAACACGCGGTACGACAGCATTGAGCGACAACAGCAGTACGCGATACGACGGCTATACGCGATACGACGGCAGTACAAGGTGCGACGCCCGCCGGCAGCACCGGTTCGGAAGGTGGTGAGGTGAGCAAACAGCAAAGCGCGCCGGGCAGGGTGTCGTCGCGGTTCGCCAGGCCGGTCGGTTGGGTACGTGACCTGCCGATCTGGACGAAGCTCGGTCTCATCATGATTGTCCCTACCCTCGCGACGATCGTGGTGGGCACGGCGGGTCTGCTCGACCAGGTCCAACAGGCGAGCAACGCGGAACGCGCTCGATCCCTCGCAGTTCTGTCCGGCGACGCGGGCAACCTTGTCCACCGCCTCCAGGACGAGCGGGCGATCGCGATCCAGCTGCTGAACGCTCCCGGCGCGGATATTGAACGGCTCAAGGATGACTTCACCAAACAGCAGGAGCGAACCGAGGCGGCCAACGTCCGGTACCGGTTGAGCCGATCGACGCTCGCCGACGTGCCAGACAACCTGCGCGCGCTGCTCGACCAGATCGAGAAGCAGCTCGGCGAGCTGTCTGTGATGCGGTCCCAGATCGAGGGACGAAGCAAGGTCCCACTGTCCATCGCCGAGCGCCGCTACCGGGTCCTCATCTCCGATCTTCTCGACATCCGCGACCTCTCCGCCCAGCTGACCGGCGACACCACTCTGACCGACCGGATGCGCGCGGCGGCAGCCGTGGCGACCGCCAAGGAGTTCCTGTCCCAGGAGCGGGCTGTCATCCTGCAGGCGCTGGCCTACGGCGAGATGTCCCAGGCGGTCCGGCGCGATTACGTGGCCACACTCAAGGGTCAGGAACTTGCTCTCATGGCCTTCTCCGCGGTTGCCACGCAGGATCAGCAGGAGCTGCTGGACCGCACGGTTACGGGTCCGGAGCTACGCGAGACGCTGTTCTTCGAGGGTGAGCTCGACAGCCTCAGCAGCGGCCAGAACCCCGCGGACGTGGTGACGGCCGACACGTGGGACCAGGCCATGGTCGGACGGGCCAACTTGATGAACACGGTCGAGGTGGCCCTCAACGAGCAGGCTCAGCGGGCCGCGACCGAGCTGGGTGCCCGGGTGCAGCGTCGGGTGCTCATCGAGACCGGTCTGCTGCTGCTCACCCTGCTGCTCGGTGTTCTCTTCGCGTGGCTGGTCGCGCGCTCGATGGCGCGGTCGCTTCGTGACCTCCGGCAGGGCGCGCTCGCCGTTGCCCAGTACGGGCTGCCCCAAGCGGTCGCGCGGTTGCGCGACCCTGCGCTCTCGTCGCACATGTCGCCGGCGGGGGTGGCGCTACAGATCGCCGAACCACTGCCGGTACGCAGCAGGGACGAGTTTGGGCAGGTGACCGAGGCCTTCAACGCGGTCCACCTGGAGGCCGTCCGCACCGCGGCAGAGCAGGCGGCGCTGCGCTCCTCGGTCGCGACGATGTTCGTCAACCTGGCCCGACGCAGCCAGATCCTGGTCGACCGGCTTATCGGCCACCTCGACCGGCTCGAGCGCGGCGAGCAGGACCCGGACCGCCTGTCGGAGCTGTTCCAGCTCGACCACCTGGCCACTCGGATGCGCCGCAACGACGAGAACCTGCTCGTTCTGGCAGGCGCCGACTCCACCCGCATCCAGCGTGAGCCCGCGGCGCTCATGGATGTTCTGCGCGCCTCACAGTCCGAGGTCGAGCACTACACGCGTATCGAGTTCGCCGTCATCGACCATGACATCGAGATCGCCGCTCATGCGGTGAACGACCTGGTTCACCTCGTCGCCGAGCTGTTCGACAACGCAACCGCCTTCTCCGCGCCGGACACCCCGATCAGGGTTGAGGCACGGCGGGTCGGTGACCGCTCTGTGCTCCAGGTGGAGGACCGGGGCATCGGCATGTCGCCAGACCAGTACGCCGAGCTGAACGAGCGCCTTGCCACGCCACCCATGGTCGACGTCGCGGTCTCCCGGATGATGGGGTTGGTCGTGGTTGCCCGACTCGCCGCGCGCCATGGCGTCAAGGTGGAGCTCCGCCCAGCCCAGGACCGGGGCACGGTTGCGGACGTGCTACTGCCCAGCGGCGTTCTTGTGCCCCGGGCGCTCGCCGGCCGGACCCAGGCGCCTACCGGCTTCCCGGCGACTCGCCCGCCCGACATGCCTCCCACGCGGCCGATCTTCCCGGCACCGCTCGCGCTTGAGAGCGGACCGGCGGGCCCGTACGGTTGGCCCTCATCCGCCGACGAGGCCCGAGCGGCGTCGCTGCGCCCGCCGACGGGTCCTGTCCCGCCGTTCAGCGCCCCGCCCTTCAACGCCCCACCGTTTAGCGCCCAGCCGTTTAGCGCGCCGCCGGCGCCGGCCTACGGCGCACCTCCGCCAGGTGGTCTTGGTGCCGCGCTGGCGGCCGAGTTTGGCGCCCCCACACCCGGTGGCGGGCCGGTCAACGGCGCGAACGGGATTGGTTCCCGAGCCCTTCCGGCCTGGCATGATCTGACCGGTGCGAGCGGTGACCCAGGGTCCTCGTCGGCGGCCGGCGAGACGGACCCCCTGCCGCAGCGGCGACCAGCCGGACAATGGGGCGACCCCGAGCCCGATGCCGGGCCCGCGATTCCGCGGCAGAGCGGCGGCCAACCCGAGGCACGCCAGTCCGGTGACCACGGCGGTGGATTCGGCGCGGCGCCGCCGAACCTTTCGCCCATGCCCTCCGCGTTCGCGGGCGGCCCACCGGCCGCGGCGCGACCTCCGGTCTGGCCACCGGTCGCGACGGACCCCAGTGACGAGTACCCCGCAGACGCCGTCCCGGGGATTCCCGAGCGCCTCTCCGCCTCCTTGGACATGACGTCCGAGATACCCAAGATTCGCGGCGGATCGGCGTCCGGCGACGCACCGGCCGGAGCGGCGGCGCCGCCCTCGCGCTACGCCGACGACATGACGATGGAGCTGCCCATCTTCCGTGAGTTGGAGTCCGCCTGGTTCCGGGCGGGCGACGCGGACGAGACCGCGCCGGCCCAGTCCGCCGCGGGTAACACCACCGACGAAGGCTGGACGGACGTATCAGGGGGCTCCGCAATGGTGGGTTCCGCGAGGTCGGCTCCGGGCACCTCCCAGCGGACCGGACGGACTGCCGGATCCGATGGTGCCAGAGACGCGACGGACGAGGTATCGTGGCGCTCCATTGCCGACGACGGCTGGCTCGCCGCACAGGCAGCTACCGATCCGGAGCATGGGGGCACGACCGACACGGGGCTTCCACGTCGGGTTCCGATGGCGCAGCTCGTCCCGGGTGGTGTGGACGTCACATCCGGCGGGTCCGACCGGCGGACACCGGATGCGGTGCGCGGTCTGCTCTCCGCATACCACCGCGGCGTGCAGAGGGGTCGTGGCGCCCATGGCAAGGACGCGGAGGACTCTGCGAGCTTGCAAGCGGAAGAATGGGACACAGCGCAGACCAGTGGCAAGGAGCAGGAGGCATGACAACTACGCAGGATCTGAGTTGGCTACTCGCCAACTTCGCCGAC
>Ga0209889_1000561_pt1 | contig 10398 bp, 12 predicted proteins | sample GWRWN1_0_10_FD_187233 | JGI IMG/M metagenome (GOLD analysis project Ga0209889, IMG submission 187233) | Riverbed sediment microbial communities from areas with no vegetation in Columbia River, Washington, USA - GW-RW N1_0_10 (SPAdes)... | ecosystem: Environmental > Aquatic > Freshwater > River >... | reverse complement strand
CAAGAAATCCTTCCATATCTGTATTATATCCTCGAAGCTTTCCCTCATCGTTTGAAACTGTATTTGTAGCACCAATAATACTGCAGTTCTCATCAACTGTATCAAGAAATTTAATCATCGCTATTTTGTGAGGAATTGTAACGTTAAATCCACTAATCTTAATTTTTTTTAACGACTCTACTCCAGCTGCCAGCTCTCCTTTTGGAACCCTATATGCGATGTAGGTACAATCAAGCCCTAGTTTTTTGAAGGCAGCATTGTGAATGTTAGGAGATAAAGACTGATCAATAGGATCTCCAATTACTGCATATGTTTTAGTCATCTAGTTTTTTCAATTTGATGAATGATATAAGCCTAAAATGTCTGCAATATTCAAAACCCTCTTTCTCCTCTACTCGTTAGGAATTAAGGCTAAAAATTAACAAGAAACGGAGAATAGTCCTATAATGATAACTTTATCTCTAGTTATTATTCGTCAACAAAGTGGTTCAATGGATTCTAGTATTAAATCTCATTTAGGTGTTGATTTAACTTCCATTGATTTGCGAAGATAAATCACTCCACCGTATATCGCAACAAATCCTACTAAATATAGACTTGACATGAATTGTTTTTCCTCCTTCGTTGGAGGATCAGAATCTGCAAACGCTTCATGACTTAGAACTATTCCAGAAACTATGGCCAATGCGACTAGTATGCTAATCCCTTTCATATCATACCACAGAGATAGTATACACTTTTCATTAAAATGAATTAGTTTGTTCTTTGTAACAAACACAGTACCATATTCATAAAATGAATAAAATACTTGGTGCAGGATTCCCTCCAGCATCATACCCGAGTGAAGTATCGCTTCGTTTCAAACAGAAGAATGACTCCCTCATCCATTCTAAATTATTCTAAATGATAACCACGTGACAAAATTTTTGCTATTTTTTTCTTGCACCGACGATTCTTTTTATCTGATCTAAACTGAATTGCCCAGGTGCAATAGGTTTGCCAAGTGACACATAAGTAAAAGGCGCGCCAAGATAAAGACAAAGAATACGTGACATTTTTCCATAGTCTCCCATTGCAAATGCAATTAGATTTGTCTTATCAGAATTGCTGTATAGAGAAAGTATGTTTGAGGAATCATTCTGAGTTTTTGCACTAGTCACGATTTTGATATATTTTGAGAATTTTTTCATTTGTTTGAACATTTTTTTCAAGGAATATACATCAGGCGTATTTTTAAAATCATGCCATGAAACCAAAACCTCTGTCTTTGTCTTTATAATATAATTGTGAAGCATTTTGTTTTTTCTTAAAGTATTAAACTCTACATCCAAGAGAAAAGGACGATACTCTGCTATTAGCTTCAGAATTGAAATTCTTTCTTTTTCAGTTCCGTGAAATTTTCCTCCCTCTACAGATGGCCTCAAGGTACACACACATCTTCTCATCTTTTCTTTAACTAATTCTAGTGCATCAGGAACTTGAGTAGGTTTTAAAAAATCAAACCTTAATTCTACATAATCTGATTTTTTAAGTGCCTTTTTAAGAACTAAATCAAGTTTTTTTGGAGTTTTTTCTGCAATCGTTACACAAGTCTTGTAAGTCATTTTTTATTTTTCTAAGATGTATTCATCGGAAACTTCCATTCCAAAATGTCTTCCTGACGCGGTTTTAGAGTAAACTAAAACCGAATCTCCTTTTTTGAGGTGTGTGACAGATACTAAATGACCATTAGGCTTTACAAAACGGATAGTCTCTGCATCTTGTGCAATAATTCCACCAACCTCCTCACCTGATTGCGCCTTGATCATTAACATTGGTCTTCTTTCAATTTTTGAGCGACCAACAGTTACTCTTCGTGCTCTTCCTTTTGAATCAAGTACTAAAACTTCAGAGCCAGTCTCAATTTCTGAAAGATAATTTGTTGTGCCATCAGGTGAAAGTGTATAGCAGTGAACTGCTCCAGCATTTACTCTAAATGGTCGTGGTGAGGTAAATGATGATCCAACTGATTCATTATGAACTAGAAACATAAAGTTTGATCTACTTCCAATTAGCATTCCTTCTCCTCGATGTAACATTGATGCAGTATCCACACAAACCCTTTCACCATCTCCTACCTCTTTTATCTCAATAATTTTTGCAGGTTTAAGATCAAAACTTCTGCTTCCAAGATAAACAAGTGCCTCTCCTACCTCACTAATTGAAGATGCGTTAAAGATTACTCCATCTACTCCTACCTCAAGAATGGAGAACATCTTGCGAACTTCTTCTGGATTTTTAGCTATTGCAAAAATCTTGGTATGAATTTTATGTAATTTTGCTATAATATTCTCAAGTGGAATTATCTTCCAATCCTTTACCTCAACAATAACGAAATCTAATCCTTTTTTTGCAGAAACTAGGATTTTTTCAATATCATTGTTTGATAAAACTTTGAATTTCCTACCTACTTTCTTTCCTTTTGGTTTAGTAGATGATTCCTTATCTAAAATTACGTACTTTGCATTAGTCGATGTATAGACAGTTGCAAGTTTTGTTTTGATTTTGGAAATACTTTTTGGATCCAAGTATATCATATTAATTCCCTCATTTTCTAGCTGTGCTAAGAATTTACCAAGCTGATGCCTTGGTACCTTTGGCAAAATAATTAATTCTTTATTTTTTGGCAAGTTTCTTTACAGCTTCCTTTGCTGTTTCTTTTCTGAAGATGATCGCTGCTAGGGCTTGTACCATTTTTTCTGGTTCTTTATGTCCAAAGATGTTTCTGCCATAAGTTACACCTTTAGCTCCTGCCTTCATGGCATCTTCAGTCATCTGAAGTATATCCAAGTCAGTTTTTGCCTTGGGTCCTCCTGCAATAACAATTGGTACAGGAGTGCCTTTTACAACCTTAGAAAATGAATCAATATCTCCAGTGTATACCGTTTTGACAATGTCTGCTCCACAATCTGCTCCAATACGTGCAACATGTGCAACAATTTCAGGATCATGAGGATCTTTGATCTTTTCCCCTCGTGGATACATCATTGCTAAAAGTGGCATATTCCATTTGTGACATTGCTCTGAAATTTGTCCTAGCTGTTCTAGCATCTCTGGCTCTTCTTTGCCCCCTATGTTAATATGAAGAGAAACACCATCTGCTCCAAGTCGTAGAGCTTCTTCAACAGAACCTGTCAACATCTTTCTGTTAGGCGAAGAAGAAAGAGACGTGCTTCCAGAAAAATGTACTAAAATTCCAACACTAGTTGGTTTTGGAAGTGTTTTTAGAATTCCTTTATTGATAATTACGCTAGTTAAACCATGATGCTCACATTTGTAGATGACAGAATGTGGATCTTCAAGTCCTTCAATGGGACCGTTTGAAATTCCATGATCCATTGGAATGCAAAGCATTTTTCCCTTCCTTAGAATACGGTTTAATCTAATTTCATGTCCTGAAACCATGATGAATCTCTTTTTGTGCCTTACTTAAAAATAACGTGACTTTTGTTTAAAACAAAATCAAATCAATTAAGCTCAACTGGAATTTTCATCCACTTAAGGATTAAATACCAATCAGAAAGCACAAAAACCAAGTCAATTGAGCCAAATAACAGAACAGATTCATTCTAGCGACATAGGTGACGTACTTGAAAATTCTCTTGATGGAATAAGACCTGGATTTGAAGACTGTATGCGATTGCTTGAATCAGATGACATTCACCTTATGGGTATGACTGCAGGCTACATAACTAGACAAAAGTTTGGAAAGAAGGCCTCATTTGTTAATAACATTATTTTAAACTACACTAATGTCTGCATAACCGATTGCAAGTTTTGTGCATTTTATAGATCGCCTGGTGACGATGAGGCTTATACTCTTTCACTTGAGAACATAGAGGCTCGAGTAAAAACTGCTTGGGACTTGTACAAGATTAGACAAGTGCTAATTCAGGGAGGACACAATCCAAACCTTGGTGTGGAATATTATGAAGATGCATTTAGACTGATTAGAACAAAATTTCCAAAAATTGGGATACATGGGCTCTCAACTTCTGAAATAGACATGGTAGCACGTGTAGAAAAATCATCTACAAAAGAAATTTTATCACGGTTAAAAGATGCTGGTCTGCAATCAGTACCTGGTGCGGGAGCTGAAATTCTAGTTGATTCGGTAAAAAAAATCATCAGTCCAAAAAAAATCTCAAGTGATGAATGGATAAGGATAATGGAAGAGGCTCATCAATTAGGCTTGCCATCTTCGGCAACAATGATGTATGGCTCTGTAGAATCAACACATGATATTGCCGAGCACTTTGAGAAAATTGTAAAGCTGCAAGAAAAAACTCAAGGTTTTATGGCCTTTATTCCATGGAGCTTTGAGCCAAATAACACAATTCTACAAAAAGAAAACATAGTAAGCTATGGAGCAGGTGGTCTGAAATTATTAAAAATGATTGCAATCTCACGACTTGTGCTGAATGGATTGATCCCTCACATACAATCTTCATGGCTCACTAATGGAGTTGGAATGGCTCAGCTTGCCCTTCAATATGGTGCAGACGATTTTGGCGGTACACTAATTGGAGAAGAAGTTGTATCTTGTACTGGTGCACGTTCCACTGAATTAACTGACCAACGAATTATTGATGCTATTCAACAAATTGGTTATCAAGTAGAAGAACGAGACAACTTTTACGATACCGTTTGCATGCATTAAAGTCCATAACTAGACCACTTTGAATCAACAAGATTCTTTGTAGACTCATCTGTTTTTACAAGCTCTTGAATTTCTCGTGCATATCCCTCTTCTTTTGTTTTTTGTGTCGCATCAATTCCAAGCTTTGAGCCTAAATTCACTAAAGGAGAGGCAGGATCCAAAGTATCAGTTGGTGTGTTATCAATTATTATCGTATCTCTAGCAGCATCTGCTCTAGTAGTAATTGCCCAAATCACATCATTCATGTCTTGAACGTTGACATCATCATCTACTACAACAAAAATTTTTGTTAATGCAAGCTGTCCTAGTCCCCAAAGTCCCATCATGACTTTTTTTGCTTGGCCTGGGTACATTTTTTTAATTGATATTATTGCCATTCCCTGAAACCATCCCGCAGCTGGCATTGCAAAATCAACTACTTCTGGCTGGAACATTCTAATCAATGGCAAAAATGACCGTTCAATTACTTTTCCAATATATGCATCTTCAAGTATTGGTTTACCAACTATTGTCGTAAGATAGATTGGTTTTTGTCGTTGCATAATTCCAGTTAGCGTAAATGTGGGATAGGGTTCTTGCGGTGTATAGTATCCTGTATGATCACCAAACGGTCCTTCGGCTCTTACATCAGAAGGATCAACATATCCTTCAAGTACAATTTCTGCATTTGCTGGCACCTCGAGGTCCACAGTTTTGCATTTTACAGTTTGAATTCCTTTTTTTCTTGTTATTCCTGCAAAAAGATACTTGTCTAATCCCTCTGGGACAGGAGCTACTGCTGAAAAAACTGTTGCTGGTTCTCCACCAATGATTATGGCAGCTTCAATTTTTTTGCCCTTTTCTTTTGCAATGTCGTGATGATGAGCACCACGTTTGTGTTTTTGCCAGTGCATCAATGCATGTGTATTATCTAAAATTTGTATTCTGTATACGCCAAGGTTTCTTACACCTGTCTCTGGGTGTTTTGTTGCAACAAGACCAAATGTGATAAACTTGCCTGCATCTTTTGGCCAAGTCTTAAGAATTGGAATATTTTCAAATGACGGTGAATCATTTACAACTTCAGTTACTGGTCCACTTTTTTCAAGCTTGGGAAATACCTCACTCATCTTTGAAAGCTCTGGGAGTTTTCGAATCTTGTTGAAAAAACCTGATGGAATTTCCATCTTTGTCATATCGACAATTCTCTGTCCAATATCTGTAAAATTAGAAGTTTCTAAACCAATTTCAAGTCTTTTAATTGAACCAAATGCGTTCCCTAAAACTGGCATATCGTAATTTTTTACATTTTCAAACAGCAATGCAGGTCCATTGGCATACATTGTTCTCCGCAAAATTTCTGCAATCTCCAAGTTTGTATCTACTTGAGTTTTTACTCGTTTTAGCTCTCCCGCATTTTCTAATTTTTCAATATATTGATGAATGTCCTCGATGGGCACGCCTCTAATTCGATTTGATGGTGGTATAAAGCTTAACTAGATTTGTCTAATCGCACTTTATTTGAAAAAATATTAACATATAGATTTTAATTCAAAGCAACTAGTTTTTTATCGTGGTCAAAGAAAAATGCCCTGTCTGCAAGGGAGATGGAACAATTGAGCTACTCGGCTCCCAATGTCCCTTTTGTAATGGAACGGGAGATTTTACAAAGGCAGCTGAAAGTTATCTTGATTCACATATTTGCCAATGTATTTTTTTGGACAGAAAAAAATGTCCATTATGTGGAAAGAGTTGCCATCATGATACCCCAAACAAACCAAAAATTTTGATTGACCCAATTTAGAAAATTAATTTTTTAAAATACTATCCAACTGGAGGAAGCTCACTTTTTTTCTCATGGCCCCCTGAACCAAACTTGCAATAAAAGCACAAGTCAGACTGCATATGAGTCAGTTGTTCAATTTGTATGGCTCCAAGCTTTAGTGCAATCTTTGTTAGTAATTTGAATTTTAGTGGCATAGAAGGAATTACTTCATTGATGTATACTTTGTAATGTTCTGGGCAAAACTTTAGCGTAACTCGACTTGTATCATTTCCCTTTTTGTTTACTTGTTTTGTAAAATTGATCTGCTCTCTAACATATTCATGCTTTGGGCACGGGCAATTTCGTCCACCTGGATGTTTGTATGCCGGAGTATTTTTCCAATCAAACTCAGGATAATCCTTTTCAAAATCGTCCAATGCTTCGGCTAGTCCTTCAAGATTAATAAAACTTGGTCGGATTTTGCGCTTATTTGAGAAATATGGTTAGATCTTCTTAATTCGACGTTTAATTTTGAGCAAAATGTAAATAAAGCACACCTCACGTAACCACAATATTGGCTACTAAACGCAAATCAACTGCATCTACAACCAAGAAAGATCTTGAAGCAAAAATTGCAGAACTAGAAGGCAAGCTATCTCAGTTATCATCTCAGCTAGGCCAAAAGCCAGCAGCACAATCTCAGACAGCACCTCCACCAAAACCAGCACAAGCATCAAAACCAGCTCCACAGGCTCAAGCAGCACCACCAGTAACACGAGAGTCACTCATTGAACGTGTATCGATGGGCGTATGGCATGAGAGAAAAACAAAGACTCCTGCATATGTGCCTGAAAACCCAAGAGCGTGGGCAAGACGACATGCAGAAGGTGCTGATTGTCCAACCCAACCATGGGCTTTGCAAAAAGCAAAGATAACAGGTTACACTGCACCATCAAACAAGTATTTTGCAACAAGACAAAGACTTGCTTATCACCCACAAGCTACAAGCTTTACCGGATATGGAATATCCCTTGGACACGGAGCTGCTCAAGCACGTGCTCAAGTAGCATCACCTCCACCCCAAGCACAAGAGAGAGCAGTTCCAAAGGAATCTGGCTCATCAGCCGGTGGCAGTGCAAAAAAGCAATCCCTTGAGAAATATGAGCAAGATTACTTGGCTAGATTAGATGAACAAGAAAGAGAAGCACAAGAGCTTCAACAAGCAGCTGCTGAATTAGCAGCAAAAAGACGCGCGTCGTCTGGCTCAACTAGCTCTAGCGGTTCATCTCGTGGTTCACTTCCAAAGGGCTTTTAACCCTAAAACCTTCTTTTCTTTTAATTATTTTTTAAAATTACTTTGTAAAATCTTCTAGTACTTCTTTTGCATGACCTGCAGCTTTTACGCTAGGGTATGCTTTGAAAATTTTTCCTTTTTCATCTACTAAAAATGTACTTCGCATTACTCCCATGTACTCTTTTCCCATAAACTTTTTTTTGCCCCATACCCCAAATTTTTTTGCAACATCAGTCTCCGTGTCTGCTAGCAGGACAAAGGGAATCTTCATCTTCTCACAAAATTTTTTGTGAGAGTCAACATCATCTTTACTTATCCCGACTATCTCTATTCCATTTTTTTTGAATTTTTGGTAATCCTTTGAAAACTCATCTGCCTCAATAGTGCAACCTGGTGTAAAGTCTTTGGGATAAAAGTAAATTACATGTTTTTTTCCTTTGAAATCAGTTGATTTTACACTTTTACCATCTGAATCTAAGAGTTCAAATTTTGGAACAGCGTCGCCTTCTTTTATCATATATTTTAGTAGAAAATTTCCCTAATTAATTATTTTTTAATATTACTACCTACATTAGATTTTAAACTAAGCAAGAGTAGGTTAGATGCAGATTATGGTACAAAGTAACTATGAAATTCTTGACGTTCGTGAGGGCGCAACACGAATAGAAATACGTGATGCCTTTAGAAAACTGGTTCTTGAACATCACTCAGACAGAGGTGGAGATGACGAACAGTTTAAAAAAATTAAACAAGCTTTTGATGATCTAAAATTAGGTAAAAAATATCCTGATTCTCCAGAAGATAAAAACAAAAAATCTAGATTTTATTATGAGGACTCTGAAGAAGAAAAAAGAAAACGAAATCTGATCTTATCACATGATGTAGCTGAAGAAGTAAGAAATGCTCAAGAATGGACTGCAGCTTTGAACAGAACAGATACAACTGGTGTTAGGCTCTTTGGTTCAAAGGAGCTTGGTCAACTTGAATTTGAAAGAAAGGCAACAAAGGCATTATCGATTAAAGGAAAGTTTTGGGCAGGGAATCTAGCATATGATGGCCCGATAATAATGTGGGGAAGTATTTCCAATCCATATTTTTCAGAAAAGGAGCATGTAAAGACTCGTATCCATGTGATAAATGGAAAATTTTCTCTAATTGATCCAATAGAAAATGGATATGTTATTGAAAATGGTGCAAAAATTATAGTTGATAATGGAGACATTATAGTTGGAGATGTATTTGGGAAAAAAGAAATACTGCCCGATCCCTCAGGCAAAGTTGGCATGTTCATAACAAATGAGCATTTTACTGAGCTTCAAGCTCCTAGAGGAAAAATTGTTGCTGGTTTTATTAGAAATACTGTAAAACTTGAAGCTGACACTATTATGGTAATTAATCTTGAAGATCACGTACTACTCAAAGGTCGTAACATTTCAATTTTGGGCAATAAAGTAACTTATGATGTTGAAATTGAGCTTATGAAAGGTGGTATGATTAAATTCCATGATCAAGGTTCTGGTTTTGATATTAGTGATGATGCTATCCTTCGACTAGAGAATGGAAAAGGGTTTAGACTACACGATCTTAAAAAATCAGAGTTAATTGGTTACGGTGGAACTGAAATTACCTACGAGTATCTTGATAATATTGGCACAAAAAAGTCACAAAGGTTAGGAAATAGGTGGCTTTCTAAACTTGGATTTTAACGCTAAACCATAATTTTTTCAGTATAGGATTTTTTACCAACAAAGACCAAAAATTATTCGAATCTTTTATATGACAATTGGCGTGGCTTTTGTCTAATGGTTAATCTAAGAAATTGGTTTGCAGAAGCAGTAGCCACTTACGCGCTAGTATTCTTTGGACCTCTTTCAATCATACTATCTGCAGTTGCATTTGGGGAAGGTTTGTCAATTGAAGGAATTATCATGATTTCACTTGGTCATGGAGCAGCGATAGGTTTGATGGTTTATGCATTTGGACATGTATCTGGAGCTCACATCAATCCAGCAGTAACCATTCCAATGATAATTACAAGAAAAATTGGAATCGCTGATGGGATTGGATATATCGTATTTCAGATAATTGGTGCAATTGCTGCTGCTTTTTCAGTAAAAGCAATATTGCCAGAACTTGGTGCCAAAGTTAATTTTGGAACTCAATTTCCAGGTAAGCTTATCGATTCTAATGCAATGTCTGCAGTAGGATTAGAAGCCATTTTCACCTTCTTTCTCGTGACAGTCATTTTCATGACTGCTGTACACAAAAAAGCAATCGCAGGAATTCAAGGAATCTCAATTGGAGGCATGGTCTTTTTGTTACACCTTGTAGGTGTACCGTTGACTGGAGCATCAATGAATCCTGCAAGAACTTTAGGACCTGCACTAGCATCAGGATTTTGGGAATCTCATTGGGTCTATTGGGTTGGACCTATTATTGGTGGTATAATTGCAGGTCTTATCATGAACTATGTCTTTGTAAAAAAGGCAGAATCTGAAGCATAATCTTTGGTTTTATCATTTTTGCAAACGTTTTTAAAAATTCGAACAAGCGAATCTATGGGCTCGTTGCACAGCTTGGACAGTGCGAACGCTTGCGGAGCGTTAGGTCGAGGGTTCGAATCCCTTCGAGCCCGTTGATTTTCAATCACAACGTTACCAT
>Ga0209889_1000560_pt1 | contig 10403 bp, 10 predicted proteins | sample GWRWN1_0_10_FD_187233 | JGI IMG/M metagenome (GOLD analysis project Ga0209889, IMG submission 187233) | Riverbed sediment microbial communities from areas with no vegetation in Columbia River, Washington, USA - GW-RW N1_0_10 (SPAdes)... | ecosystem: Environmental > Aquatic > Freshwater > River >... | reverse complement strand
ATGACCCAGCACGAGCATCCCAATGTCACCCTCGTCCGGGAGGGCTTCGAGGCGTTCCAGAAGGGCGATATGGGGTGGATGGACCGGCACCTGGCCGACGACGTGGTCTGGCACGTCGGCGGCAACAGCAAATGGAGCGGGGCCTACCGGGGCAGGGAGCAGGTGCTCGAGTTCTTCGCCCGCCAGGCCCAGGCGATGGCCGGGCCACCCTCGACGGACATCCACGACATCCTGGGCAACGACGACCACGTCGTGGTGCTGGGGACGGCCTCGGCCTCCTCGGCGGACGGGTCGGGCGCCGAATGGAGGTACGTGCAGATCTTCCACATCAGGGACGGGAAGGCGGCCGAGGTCTGGGGGATGGCCGAGAACGACGCCGCGGTTGACCCGTTCCTGGACGGCCTGCCGGCCTGAACCGCCCCTGCCAGCGGTTGCGTCAGTCGCTGTCGCCGGCGCTGGCGAGCAGGGCCGAGGCAGTTACCAGCCGGAGGCCTCTGGCCTGCAGCCCTTCGATCGCGGCCGGGAGGGCTGCCACCTCCACCCGGCGCCGTGCCCCCACGAGGTAGGCGTGGACCCCGCCGCGGTCGAAGGTCGCCCTGCCGATGCCGTCGTGGAGCCCGACGACGTCCCCGGGGCCCACCGCCGCGGCGAGATGGTCCGCGACCGCCTGCGGCGTGCCCACCCCTGCCGGCCCGCGCGTCACCGACCACAGCAGGATGTCGTGGCCGAGCCGGGCGGCGGCCTGGAGGGCCGCTCCGGTCAGCTCCCCCCGCGGGGGGCGGAAGAAGCGCGGCCGCACGCCGGCCGTCCGCTCGATCGCCGCCAGCCCGCGGTCCAGCTGCCGGTAGGTGGCGGTGGGCGACTGGAAGGCCAGGTCCTCGTGCGTCCAGGTGTGGTTGCCGAGCTCGTGGCCGCCGACCACCAGCGCCTGGATCAGGTCGCGGTGCCTGACCGCGTTGTAGCCCATCACGTTGAAGGTCGCCCTCACGCCGTAGCGGGCCAGGACCGCCAGGATCGGGGGAGTGAGCTCGGGGTCGGGCCCATCGTCGAACGTCAGGGCGGCCAAGGGCTCCGCGGTCGGTACCGACCAGATGAGCTGTTGGCGTCCGAGCCCGCTGCTCGGGCCGTCGGGAAGCGCCGAGCCGTTCCGTTCCTGCGCGGCCCGTCCCAGCTGGCCGCCCCGCAGAGCGGTCCCGCCGGCGGCCAGCCAGGCAACGCCGGCCATCGTCCGGCACAGGAACCGGCGGCGGTCCACGGCGCCCTCCCGCAGGCTCGAGCTCAGTGGCAGGTACCGCTGCCGTGGTCGCTGAATGGGCCTCCGGCGGCGTGCACGAAGCGCCATCGCTAGCCGCCCGGCTGGAGGGTGAGCCGCAGGACCCCAAAGGTGCCGGTCGTGCGGACCCGGCTGTTGGCCGCCACCGTGCGGAACGGCAGCCATGGGGCGCCGCCGCTGCCGACCACGAACTCGCGGATGCCGTTGACGGGATCATGGTGGCCGAGTGGGTCCTGAGGGGCGAAGCGCTCGTAGTCGTGATCGTGGCCGTTGAGCACCAGGTCGGCGCGGGCGGTGTAGAGCGCGTCCCAGAACAGACCGACGGCCCTGGTCTCGCCTTCGTGGCCGGAGGTGAACCGTGGGTGGTGCCAGAAGGCGAGGGTGCAGCGGGCCGGGTGGGCAGCCAGGTCGGCCCGGAGCCAGGCCGCCTCGGCGGCACAGTCGACCGATCGGCAGTTGCTGTTCAGGGCGACCAGGTGCCAGGAGCCGACCCGGAAGGAGTACCGGGGCTTGACCGGCGCTGCGGCCCGGGAGCCGAAGTACCGGTAGTACCCGATCGCCCCGGGAGTCTTGTACTCGTGGTTGCCCGGGGTCGGGTAGGTGTGCTCGATGAACCGGCCCCAGGTCGGGTCGTAGGATGCCCGGTACTTCCACAGCGCCCCGTCCCGGTACTGGTTGTCGCCGAGCACAAGCACCGCCGCCGGGTGCTGGGCGAGGACGGCGCGGGCGGTCGCCCGCTGTTGGCAGCCGGCCGGCGTCGGCGGCGAGCCGGGCCGGCAGGCGATGTCCCCGGCCGCCACCACCACGACGCCGCCGGACCTGGCGGCGGCCGGGCGGGCCGGCCGGGCGGCGGCCGGGGACCCCGGGATGATGTGGTCGGGCAGCGGGACCAGTGCCACGACGGCGGCGAGGACCACGGCGGCGAGTACCGACTGCGAGGTCCGGATCATGGTCAGCCTCCCGCGAAGGCATCGGCGGCTGCGTCCCCGCAGTGCCCGTCCTCCGGGCACCGTTGTACGGCGGCGATCGTGAGCGCTGGGTGAATCTGGGACGGCCGCAGGGGAACTCTCACCGAGCCCTCACCTTCGGCGCGCCACGCCTGGCCGCTACCGGCTGCTCGCGGCCCGTGCCGGATGCTGGAGGCTGGTGGCCGGCTCCTGCGGGAACGGCGAGCCGGCGCCGTGCCGGTGCCGCGAGAGGACCAAGGCGAAGCCCACCCCAACGGCGACCGCGACCAGGTGCTCGGCGGTGGCCAGGTCGGGGGCGGCGGCGATGTCGACCGCCAGCCCGACGGCCAGCACGGAAGCCACTGGCAGCGACCGGGTAGCCACCGCCAGGGCGGCGGCCGCAGTGACCACCACCGCCGAGGTGCCCACGTCCAGGCCGCCCACCCCTTGATTGGCCATTCCGCCGGCCAGCCAGCACAGGTCGACCAGGACGGTCGGCACGGCATGGCCGAGGGCGCCGAGGGCGAGCAATCTCCGGCTGCCGACGACCGCCTCCAGCGGCCCGAGCACCAGCCAGGCGGCGGCCACCGTCCACACCGCCTCGACCGGCCGCCGGACCAGGAAGGCGCTGCCCAGTAGGGGGAGCAGTGGGCCGCGAGGCAGGTCGGTGGCCCGCCAGGCACAGCAGGCGGCCACCACCCGGTGACCGCCTGCCGGGTCGTGCCACAGGGCGCTCACGACCAGGCTCGCGAGTAGGAACGAGACCGAGGCGGGTGCGGTGGCGAGCAGCCCGACGCCGGCGATCGCCGACAGGAACGGACGCTGGTAGGCCATCACCCGGCCGAGGATGGTCATGCGCGCGGGCCGGGCAGGTCGGCGACGGGTTGCGCGGCCAGAGCGGCGGCCATGTAGTCGTGGAAGATGAGGGCCGGGAAGGTGCCACCGTAGACCGGCCCACCGTTGAACCGGTCGCTCATCGGAGCCTGCCTGACTGGGTCGCCGACCCAGATGGAGGTGGCCAGCTGGGGGGTGAAGCCGGTGAACCAGGCGTCGGCGAAGCTCGTGGTGGTGCCGGTCTTGCCGGCCAGGGGCCGGCCGATGGCGGCCCGGAAGCCGGTCCCGCCTGGTTGCACCACCCCGCGCAGGATGCCGGAGGCGGCGGCGGCCACCTGCGGGTCGAGGACGCGGCGGCAGGACGGACGGCCGTCCAACAGGACCCCGCCGGTCGGGTCGGTGACCCGGGCCAGCACCGAGGGCCGGCAGCGCACGCCGCCGGCGGCCAGCGTGGCGTAGGCGCCGGCCAGCTCCAGCGGGGTGACGTTCTCGCTGCCGAGCACCAGCGAGCAGTAGTCGCGCAGCGGCGAGGTGATCCCCATGCGCCTGGCGACCTGGATCGCATTGGAGGTCCCAACCCGCACCATGAGCTGGGCGTAGTAGACGTTGACGGACTCGGCGGTGGCCTGGGCGAGGGCCATGCGGCCGGACAGCGCCCGCTCGGCGTTGTGGACGGTGTAGCCGGTCGGGCAGGCGGGCGCCGACACCGTCGTCGGCGAGGCGGTGTCGAAGGTGGTGCTCGCCGGGATGCCCTGCTCCAGGGCGGCGACCAGGTAGAAGACCTTGAACGAGGAGCCGGGCGGGAAGCCGCCGCCGCCCTGGCCGGTGGCCAGGTTGACCCTGGAGCTGGCGAAGTCGCGCCCGCCGACCATGGCCACCACCGCCCCGCTGGCCGGGTCGATGCTGACCAGCGCGCCGCCAAGGCCGACGCCGGCCAGCCGGTCGCCGACCGCCTGCTCGGCCAGCCGCTGGTCGTCGGGTCGCAGGCTGGTGGTGACCGACAGGCCGCCCTCGAAGACGGCTCGCCGCCTGGCCGCCGAGCCGACCGGGCCGAGGGCCCCGTCCAGCGAGCGGTCGCCGAGCAGGACGCGGGTGACGTCGTCGACGAAGTACGGGTAGCGGACCGTCTCGGGGTGCAGCCTCGGCCGCAGTGGCTGGCGCTTGGCCGCCGCGACCCGGGCCGGGCTGGCGAAGCCGACCGCCGCCATCCGGTCGAGGACCTGGTCGCGGCGGGCGAGCGCCAGCCTCCCGGCCGTCGGCTTGAACCGCTGGGGGCTGGCGATGGTGCCGGCCAGGGCAGCCGCCTGTGCCAGCGTCAACCGCCCGACCGGCCTGGAGAAGTAGTGCTCGGCCGCGGTGGCGATCCCGTAGACCCCGTCGCCGAAGTAGACCCGGTTCAGGTAGGCGGCCAGGATCTGGTCCTTGCTCAGGTGTCGCTCCAGCTGGACCGCGTCAAGGGCCTCGACCAACTTGCGGCGCAGGCTGACCTTGTCGCCGGTGACCACGTTCTTGACGTACTGCTGGGTGAGATCGCTGCCGCCCTGGCTGATGTGGCCGCTGAACAGGTCGGTGACCGCCGCCCGGATGATGCCGCGCAGGTCGAGGGCGCCGTGGGCGTAGAAGCGGGCGTCCTCGATGGCCAGGACGGCGTCGCGGACAGTGACCGGCACCGCCGACAGCGGCACCACGGTGCGGTCCTGGTCGGCGTGGAGCACGGCCAGCACCGAGCCGTCGGCGGCGTACACCACCGAGCTGGCCGGCGGCCGGCCGAGCAGGCGGCCGAGTGGGTGGGCGCTGCCGCCCAGGTCCCGCGCGGCCGCCGTCGCCACCAGCGCGATGGGCACCACCGCCGCCAAGGCGACACCGCTCAGGACCAAGGCGGTCACCACCACCGCCGAAAGCAGGCGGCGCCAAGGTCGGCGGCCGCTCATGCCAGGCCCGCCAGGCCTGCACCGGCGTTCGCCGGCGGCGGCCGCGCTCCTCGCCGGACGGTCAGGTGCTGGCTGGCGAACGCGAGCGCATACGGGAGTTCGGCGCGAGCCCCCCGCCAGGTGTGGGAGGCGTCCGGCACGATCGCGTCGAGGGCCTCCTGGCCGCGGGCCGTGAGCATCCTCGCCAACCGGTCGGCCTCGCCACGGGTCGGGTCGCGGGAGCCGGCGAGCAGGTGGGCGATCTGGTGGAGCTGGTGGCGGGCGGTCATGGCGCCGGCTGGTGGATCGCGGCTGGCGGCTGGGCTGGCAGGGTGAATGCGAAGGTGCTGCCGGTGCCGGGGACGCTCTCGGCCCAGATGCGTCCGCCGTGCGCCTCGACCAGTTCCTTGCAGATGGCGAGGCCGAGCCCGCTGCCGCCGCGGGCCCTGGTCCGGGCCGCGTCCAGCCGGAAGAAGCGGTCGAAGACCTTGGGGAGGTCCTCTGGGTCGATCCCTGGGCCGGTGTCGGTCACCGCCAACGCGGCCCCGCCTACCTCGTCCCAGACCCGGACCCGGACCGAGCCGCCGACGCCGGTGTACTTGACCGCGTTGTCGACCAGGTTGGTGACGACCTGGGTGAGGCGGGCCTGGTCGGCCACGACCGGCACCGACGGGGCCTCCACGACGAGCTGGACGCCCCCCTCCTCGGCGAGTGGGCGGAGTTGGCCGGCGATCTCGGTGGCGGTCTCGCCGAGGTCGACAGGCGCCAGGAGCAGCTCGAGGCTGTTCTCGTCGCGGTGGGCAAGGGTGAGCAGGTCGTCGACGATCTTGCTCATCCTGGCCACCTCCTCGGCCGCGCTGCCGAGCACCTCGGAGGCGTCGGCGGCCGGGTCGTCGGCGCGGAGCGCGACCTCCAGCTCGGCCCGCATCACGGCCAGCGGCGTGCGCAGCTCGTGGGAGGCGTCGGCGACGAACCGGCGCTGCTCGACCACGCCGCGCTCGATCCGGTCGAGCATGCCGTTGAGGGTGCGGGCAAGGTGGGTCAGCTCGTCGGTGGCGTCCGGGACCGACACCCGGTCGTGCAGCCGGTCGGCGCCGATCGCCTCGGCCTGCTCGGTCATCCGGCCCACCGGTCGCAGCGCCACCCTGGCCAGCAGCCAACCGCCCCCGCCGGCGAGGACCAGCGCGATCGGGCCGGCGACCAGCAGCAGCAGGCGCAGCCGCTCCACCGACCTGTCGACATCGGCAAGCGGGGCGGCGACCACCAGGACGGTCGGTGCCCCCCGTCCCGCCCGGCGCACGCCGAGCACCCGGTAGCGCGCCTCGTTCGGCCCCGACCGCACCTCTGCCCGCACCTGCTGGCCGGACAGCACCTGCAGCAGCATCACCGGGGTGAGCAGCGACCGGGCCGGCGCCGCGGCGCCCGCCCGGTCGCGGACATCGCCGCTGGAGGACAGCAGCTGGGCGGCGGTCTCCCGCCGTGGCAGGCCGGCCACGCTGGCCCCTGGCATCGCATCCAGGCCGCCGTCGGAGTCGGTCAGGATCCCGGCCGCCTGGGCGTCGAGCGCCTTGTCGACCTCGGCGACCAGATCGGCGCGCAGGCGCAGCAGGAGGAAGGAGCCGAGGGCGGCCAGGATCACCGCGAGCAGGACGACGTACCAGGCCGTGAGGCGGGCCCGAACGGGGAGGCGGGCGAGCCAGCCGGCCACGGCGCTACGCCGGCTCGAGCCCGTAGCCGACGCCCCGGACGGTCCGGATTCGGACCTGGCCGAGCGGCTGCTCGAGCTTGCGACGCAGGTAGCCCACGTAGACGTCGACGACGTTGGACATGCCGTCATAGTTGTAGTCCCACACGTGCTCGAGGATCGCCGAGCGGCTCACCACCTGGCCGGCGTTGCGCATCAGAAACTCGAGCAGGGCGAACTCCCGGGTCGAGAGCGGCACCGGCCGGCCCGACAGCGTCACGACGTGGGCCGCCGGGTCCAGGACCAGGTCGCCGGCCTCCAGGACGGCGGGACGTTCGCGGGCGCCCCGGCGGACCAGGGCACGCAGGCGCGCCAGCAGCTCCCCGAACGCGAACGGTTTGACCAGGTAGTCGTCGGCGCCGACGTCCAGCCCGTTGATCCGGTCGGCCACCCCGTCGCGGGCGGTGAGCATGAGCACCGGTGCCCAGCGCCCCGCCAGGCGGAGGCGCCGGCAGACCTCGATGCCGTCGAGGCCGGGAAGCATGACGTCGAGCACGATCGCGTCGTAGTCCCACTCGGTGGCGCGGTGCAGGCCGTCCTTGCCGTCGAGGGCGGCGTCGACCGCATAGCCCTCCCGCTCGAGCCCACGCCGGATGGCCCTGGACATCTTGATCTCGTCCTCGATCAGCAGGACGCGCATCCCCACCTCCTCTCCACATGGTTCACCAGCAACGGTCATCTGGCATGAGAGGACGGTGAGAATAGCGGCCGCCCAGCGATATCTCACGCGGCTCTCACCGAGCCTGCCGTACAAACGACACGTCCTCGACGAGGCTGGGACGCCATGGAAGCGCGCGGCTCGACCCTGGAGCAGGCCTTCGCTCAGCCGCCGACCGCCACCGGGCGGCGCCGGGAGCCGGGTCCCCGGGTGGCGGCCGCCCTGGCCGCCCTGGCCGGCATGCTCAACCTGGTGTCGGCGCTGCTGCCTGCCGAGGCCGACCGGCTGCGCGTCCTCCACGAGCTGCTCCCAGGAGCGGTGTCGGAGGGCGCCACGGCGGCCACTGCCGCGGCCGGTATCGGCCTGCTGCTGCTGGCCGGCGGGCTCCGGCGCCGGCAGCGACTGGCCTGGCTGGCCACGGTGGGGCTGCTGGTCGGCAGCGCCGTCCTCCACGTGGCCAAGGGCCTCGACGTGGAAGAGGCGCTGATCGAAGCGTTCCTGGCCGGCCTGCTGGTCAGCCAGGCCGGCCGCTTCACCGCCGCCCAGGATCCGCTCGAGCGTCGGGCCGCCCTGCGACCGGCGCTGATGGTGGCGGTGGCCACCACCGTCTACGCAACGCTCGGATTGCTGGCCAACGCCGACGACGTGGCCGCGCCGTTGACGTTGCCCCGGATCGTGCGGGAGACCGGCCGCATGGCGGTGGGGCTCGGCTCCGGGATCGGGCTGGAAGGACGGTTCGGCCGCTTCTTCCCGGCCTCGGTGGCGGCCGTCTTCTACCTTGGCGCGCTGCTGGCCGTCGCCCGCGTGCTCGCCCCGGCCCTGGTTCGCCCCGCCCGCGATCCCAGGCTGTCCGAGGCCGTGGCCGCCTCCGGCGACTCGTTGGCCTACTTCGCGCTGCGCGACGACCGGGCGAGCATCCGGGCGGGAGGCGCCCTGGTGTCCTGGGCTCCGGTCGGGGTGGTGGCCCTGGCCGCCGGTGACCCGCTCGGCCCGCCGGCCGACTGGCTGGCCGCGGCGGCCGCGTTCCTGGACGAGACGGCCGCCCAGGGCCGGATCGCCGCCGTGTTGGGCTGCGGGACGCTGGCCGCCCGAACCTACCGGCTGGCCGGCCTGACCCCGATCTACCTGGGAGACGAGGCCGTGCTGGACCTGGAGCGGTTCACGTTGGAGGGCCGGGCGGTTCGGATCGCCAGGCAGAGCTGGCGCCGGGCCCTGCGGGCCGGGCTGACCACCACGGTGTGCCGGGTCGGCGAGCTGAGCCCCGAGGAGCTGACCGGCCTGCGGGACCTCTCGGCCCGCTGGCGGGGGGCGGCACCCGAACGCGGCTTCTCCATGACCCTCGGGCGCCTGTTCGACCCTCGCGACGCGGGCGGGTTGCTGGTGATCGGCCGCGACGCCGGCGGCCGCCTCCTCGGCTTCCTGCACCTGGTCCCCTGGGACGGCGACGGGGCGAGCTTGGACGCCATGCGGCGGGAGCGCGACGCCCCCGCCATCCTCAACGACTTCCTGATCGTGGAGGCCGCCCGGCGGCTGCCGGCCCTCGGGGTCCGCCGCCTGTCTCTCAACTTCTCCTTCCTGCGGGCGATCCTTGCGGCCGGCGCCGGCGCGGAGGTCCCGTTGCGGCTGCGGGCCGCCCGCTGGGTGCTGCGCCGGCTGTCGCGCCCGTTCCAGATCGAGACCCTGTACCGCTTCAACAAGAAGTTCGCCCCGGCCTGGCAGCCCCGCTACCTGGCCGTGCACGCGGCCGAGGAGCTCCCGACGGTGGCCCTGGCATGCCTGAAGGCCGAAGGGCTGCTGGCACCCGGGGCCTGGCGTGTGGGCCGGCGCTCCCGGCGGCCGTGAGATGAAGGTCGGCACCGGCCGCCGCCAGGCCCCGGCGCTGGTGGTGCCGCCGGTGCTGGCCTGGCTGGCCGGGCATGCCCTGTACTGGGCCGCCGCCGCCGACAACGGCTTCGACTACTTCCTGGTCAGAACCCATGCCAGGTGGGACTCCGGCAACTACCTGAACATCGCCAGGCACGGCTATACGCTGCTCCGCTGCGTCCCAAACCGACCAGCCCGTTCACGGCGGCCGACTGGTGCGGCACGGCGGGCTGGTTCCCCCTCTACCCGCTCGGCATGCGGCTTCTAGGCGGCCTCGGCCTGCCCTACCCGCGTGCCGGGCTGCTCCTCACCGAGCTGTTCGCCCTCGGGTCGCTGGTGCTCGTGTGGTGGCTGCTGGAGGCGCGGGCGACGCTCGCCAACCTCGCCTGCCTGGCCCTGGCCGCGCTCTTCCCGGGCAGCATCTACGAGCACGCGCTGTTCCCGGTCTCGCTGGCCGTCGCCGGCAGGAGACCGACGAGGCAGCTTCAGGGCTATGAGCCAGGCGCCTCGGCCGGGCCGGAGGCCTGGATCGGAGAGTCACCCGGGCTGGGGGGATTCGCAGCCGCCCGCGCCGAGCTCATCGCATGGATGGCCCTGGTGAGCTCCAGGATCTGGGTGGAGAGGCGCAGCAGATCCTCATTCTGTTGTACACAAAGGGCATCGAGCCGGCGAACCGCGTGATCGCATCGGCAATGCGGTTCTCGACATTCTGCGCTCGCTGCTGGGCGTGCTGGAGCAGCGCCGGGTTGCTCGGCACCACATGCGTCCGGACGCTCACACCGTCCTCCCTCCGATCCCGGCCCGCGGGAGGCGGACCGACCATCAGGGAGGCTCGCGCACACGCAAGCGAGCGAGGTGCAGACAAGGGATCCATCTGGTCCGTCGGGCATGCCGTCCGCACACGTCGGGAGCTTCCTGGCGGCCTACATCGCGTTGGGCTCGCTCTGTCCGCTCTACCGCTACCCGGTCAGCTTGGGGCTCGTGAAGTAGCTGCTTGAGCGGCGCGACAACGACCTCGGGGCATCAGGCCGCCCCGGCCAGCCAGCGGCCGTAGAAGTCGGCGAACCGCCCACCCCGGTCCAGCAGCTCCGAGGGGGTACCGGCCTCCACCACCCGGCCGTCCTCGACGACCGCGACCTGGTCGGCGTCGACGACGCTGGACAGCCGGTGGGCG
>Ga0209889_1000559_pt1 | contig 10408 bp, 11 predicted proteins | sample GWRWN1_0_10_FD_187233 | JGI IMG/M metagenome (GOLD analysis project Ga0209889, IMG submission 187233) | Riverbed sediment microbial communities from areas with no vegetation in Columbia River, Washington, USA - GW-RW N1_0_10 (SPAdes)... | ecosystem: Environmental > Aquatic > Freshwater > River >... | reverse complement strand
CATCGGGAATCTCGGCGAGCGACGCCACCAGCGCGGTGTCCAGCCGGCCCTGCGACGCTGGGAAGTACTCGAGGAGCACATCATGCGCGGCCACCGCGGCGGCCGCCTGAGGTGACGCCCCCCGCGGCCCACGAGTGTTCCAGTTGTAGAGCTCGTAGCGCCGGGTGATACCCACAACCGCGTTGTAGACGGCAGCCTGCTCGAACCCGAACCACATGAACGCTTCCGCGTTCATCTTCCCGGCGTCGACGATGATCGTGTCGAAGGCGACCGCGTTCCAGTCGCTGATGACCTTCGGATCGGCAGCGGCCTTGGGCGGCGATCCCGACGCCTCGACGCTGCCGACGCTCGTCAACAGGAGAGCGACGGCCACAAGAGCCGCCGCCAAGCCGCGTCTCCGGTGGTGGGCGACCCTGCGTTGAGACGGCCTGGCATACCAAGAACGAATCGTGAGCCACCGCATCAGCCATCCTCCTCCGCGTGGAGGCGCGACACTCCGAACGTGCCGCGTGGTGATCAGTGTTCACCGACCGCATTACCAGCCCGTTAGCGACGCTTCGGGCTGGCTGTGCAGCCCCATGCGACGCCGGCCACCCGCATGACCTATCTGCCGATCTCGCGCACCTTGCGAATACGCGGAACGCGCCAGAACGCGAGCACAGATCATCTGCCCCAGAACGTCGGGCCGTCGCGCCGTGGGGATAGCGCCAGATCGGCGCATCCGCGTATCTCGGAACCGGCCGACAGCCCACGCAGATCGACCGCTCCGGCGCACGAGGCGGACCCGACGTGGACAGGTGCCGCCGCCACGCTCGGTAGGTTCTCCGCGGCTGACATGGCGCCCCGACGGCGAGGTGTCTGCGGCAGACCTCAATCGGGTCCGGCGGTGTTGAGGCGCCGAGAGGCCGGCCCACGACGACCGGGAGCGACGTGGAAGGGAACGGGAGATGGCTACGTCTGACAGCGGCATCGACACGATCGAAGAGGTACTCGAGGCGCTCGACGCCATCATCGCTCGGGCCCTGGAGGAGGGCAGCCGCGTCGGCTACTTCGCGGCGGTCTATCGGGAGGTCACGGCCAAGCTGGCGGAGGGGATCGCCACCGGGTTCTTCGACGACGGCGAGCGGATGCAGCGGCTTGATGTCACGTTCGCCGACCGCTGCCTCTCGGCGCTGAGTCGTTACCAGACCGGCGGCATGGCGACGAAGTCGTGGGAACTCGCTCTCTCCAGGCGACGCCGCTTCCCGGCCGATCATCCTTCAGCAGCTGCTCGTGGGGATCAATGCCCACATCAATTTGGATCTCGGGATCGCCGCGGCCGAGACCGCGCCCGGCCACGCCTTGGCGGGTCTGCGCCGGGACTTCGGCCGGATCAACGAGATCATCGCCTTGCTCATCACCCGTGTCGAGCACGACATTGCCGAGGTCTCGCCCTGGATCGGGCTGGTCGATCGGATCGGCGGTCGACACGACGAAGTGATCGTTCGCTTCAGCATCGAGGTTGCCCGGACCGCAGCGTGGCGCTTCGCTGTGGAATTGGCCCCTCTGGCTCGGGACGATTGGGCGGGACCGATCGGGGCACGCGACGCCCGGGCCGCCCACCTGGCGAGGAGGGTCCTGAAGCCCGGCTGGCTGAGCGCGGGGCTGTTGGTGATACGGGCCCGGGAGAGCAACGACGTCAGGCGCAACATCGAGGCGCTCAGTCGCGTCACAGGCCCGGACCTGCGCCTCGTCGAGGCTCGCGTTCGGCAAGAACGTGCGCCCACCCAGTGACCGGCGGAGGTGGGTAGCACCTATCGGCCGTTCCGGCCTCGTGGGTCGGTGCGGTGCGCAGCACTGATGTCTGAGGGCGTGTCGCCTCATCCAGGTGATCGAGTGGTCGAGTATGAGCTGACCTCCGGGCAGGGTGAGAAGGGAGGGGCTGTGCGGGTCTATCTGGTCCAGCACGGAGAGGCCAAGAGTGAGGAGGAGGACCCCGACCGGCCCCTGACCGATCGCGGTGCGACTGAGGTGCGCCGGGTGGTTGGGGTGGCCGCCGCAGCGGGCAGCGTGATGGTCGAGCGGATCGTTCACTCGGGCAAGACGAGGGCGCGCCAGACGGCCGCGGTCTGGGGCGAGGCGCTTGGCGTTCCGATCGACGAATCCGATGGCCTGGCGCCTCGCGACGACCCGGCGATCTGGGCGGCGCGGGTCACCGCCGAGACGAGGGACATGATGCTCGTCGGCCACCTGCCGCATCTGGCCAGGCTGGCGGGGATCCTGCTCGCAGGCGACCCTGACCGCCCGGTGATTGCCTTCCGGCAGGGTGGACTCGTCGGCTTGGAGGCGGGCCCGGCGGGGTGGTCGGTTTGGCTCGTGCTGCCGCCGGCCGCCGTTTGATCCTCGGTGTCGAGCTGACGTCGAGCTCCATCGGTGCGCCCTCGGGTCGGGGCCGTGTACCGGGGCGCCGCCAGGCCGATCTCGAGGCCTGCGACGTCTGGGCGGTCGATCCCAGCCCGGCGCCTGCCAACCAAGCAGTCCACAGCGACATGCCGTTCCTCGTGTTGCTCGCTGTGCGACGCAGCGCGTTCTGCGGGCCGCCCCGTCCGAGCCCGGAACCGTGGCGAGGGTGGCGGGACGAGCCCTGAAGGCTTGCGGGGCTGGGAGACTGTCATGGTGCTGCTTTGGATTCTTGGACTGCTGCTGTCGGGACTGATCGTCGGCGCCCTCGGGCGGCTCGTCATCCCCGGGCCCAACCCGATGAGCATCGCCATGACGATGGTCGTCGGGATCGGTGGCTCGCTCCTGGGCGGGCTCGTGGGCGCATTGCTGTTGGGTCGCCCCGGCGGACTGCTGTTGGCGGTGGCGGGTGCTGCGTTGATTGTGTGGCTGATCGAACGCGGTCGAAGGGAGGGCCTCCAACGCCAAGGCTGACGCCCAAGGCGCCGCCGCTGCGGCCAGCACGAGCCGGTGCGCGTTGGTGTTCCGGCTGTATAGCCGCCACGTCGGACCGCTCGTGACCCCACTCGGCGACGTTGCCGCCACTGGCCGGGTGGTCGAAATGCGAGGCATGGACATCTTCGAGCTCGACGGTCGGATCGCCGGGGTGTGGGCGATCGCCGACTGGCTCGCCCTGCCGTCACAAGCCGGAATGGTCGCCCTCGCGGGCGGTGATTCACCCACAGAATGAGCTCTTCACGAGCCTCGTGAGCTCAAGGCTCCGCTGCTTGCCGGCGTAACTGTGAAGTTCGCGGGAGCGCCTCCCGTCCCGGACCTCGCCGACGATGGCCACGTCGGGCGCCACACGTAGAACCCCCGCCACCAGCCGCCCGCAGGTCGCCGGGCTCGCGATCGCACATACGACGCGCCTGTGCATGTTGGCGACGTTGGGCCGGGGTATGTCCGCTTCGAAGACCTCGTCCGCCACCACCACCCGCAGCGCCGGGTCGAGCTCGGCTGCGCTGCACGACAGGCCGGGCGACTCGCCGCCGCCCTCATGTCCCGGGCGGCGCGTCGCCCGCATCTGTCCGACATCGTGGACAGAGCAGCCCTCTCGACGGAACCGGCGCCGACCGGAGCCCAGGGCAGACACGCGAGCCTCCGCCGGCACTCGACCCTGGCGGCGATCGCCGCCCCTGTGGTCAATTTCGTCTGCGACGAGTCCGCGGCAGGCGTCATGAACCGACCAGTGGTCGAGCCACGCGTCGGTTCGATCCAGAGACTGCTGGAACCCGCCACGGCCGCGGGATGGCGGGACCTGCGCACCCCCAGTCGTGTCGATTCAGGGTCTGAAGTCGTCTATTCGCGGGCGGCGAAGGCTTCCACTATGTGACGCGGGATTCGCCCGCGATCGCTGATCGTATAACCATGGGCGCGGGCCCATTCGCGCACCGCCGCCGTGTCCAGGCCACCGCGGCCGCGGCGCCGAGTCTTCGCCGCCGCGTTATTGGCGGCTTTCGTGGCTGAGCCGGCGCCGCCGGTTCGACGACGCGGTCGCAGCCGCCTCCCCGCTCCGCTCAGCTCATCGAAGTGGGATTGGCACAGGTCGAGTTCGTAGCGGGCGGTGCCATTGTCCATTCGAGTCGTCGTCACGGCCTCGGTGCCGTCACCGTGAAGATCGCAGACAAGTACGACCCGTGTTGTCTTGGCCATAACTCAAGTTTGCAGCGCCACACCTCCGATGGGCCACTCGCCCGCCCCCAATCCAAACAACAACGATCGATCCATACCCCCTCGCCGCGGTTGACCAACGAGCCACGGTCCGGATCCCCTCGCCGGCTGCAGCGACCGCCGTGATGACACCGTCGCCGTCAGCACCCCGAGACAGAGCGACGGGTCCGCCGCGGTGACCGGGGCGACGGGTCCGTTGCCGGCGCTCGACGTCAGCGACGGCGGCGCCGTGGCGCTGCCGGCAGCGGGCACACCACGCCCGCCCATCGGGATTACGGCCGGCGACTCGGCGATGCTCGCCGCAGTGTGCGCAGGTGGCGCTATTGCGGATGGCGACACAGTTCCGGCACATCCGCCCAGCTCGGCTCCCGCGCCACGACGCGTCGCCCGACCGCAGCGGGCACAGCGCGGCAGGGCTCGTGCGAGGGCTCACATCGCACACGAAATGCCCAGGGTGGCTACCTGATTCTTACCTTGCAGCATGTCGAGCGGTGCAACGGAATCGTAGTGGAGTGGCTTCGCAGCGTGTTGTACTATTCGGGCACTGGGGGCCGACCAAAGAGGCGGCTATGACGGGACCCAGCAAGCGTCCGGACACGAGATTGCTTGGCGCAGGGCATATGCGTGTGCCCTTCCCGAGGTCGTGTGTGCCCAGGCGTCGGCCGAGAGCACAGACACGGTGTCGCTGTCGGAGATGTCGAGCAGTAGGAAGCCGGCCCCCTGCAGCCGGCGAAATTTCGGTCCACGTCCGTGGGGCGGCCCGAGCGTCCGCACGACAACAGACTTCGCTGCTGGGGGGTGGGCTTGGATCAATCGGGTATCGCAGAGTTGCCGTGCAACACCGCGGCATCAGAGTCGATGCGCTTGTCGTTGCTCGGCCACCGCCATCCGCCAAGCTGCCGGCACAGTTGTGACGATTACGCCACTTCCCGAGGCGTGACTCCGTGTTCAGGGCTCGGGTCCTTCGGCCGCTGCTGAGCAGCCTTCCGCTCACCCAGTCCTCGCTACTTTCGATCCTCGATTCGCCGTTGACTCTCGTGGCTGCTCGGACGGCGTTCATCGTCGACGCCAACGTTGCTCGGGTGCTGCGCGAGTGCGACCGGTTCGATCGAACCGCGTGGCTTCGGTTGGATCCGGGCGACGCGCGTCCCGACCATTTGATCCGGTCGCTCGAAGACAGCGTGGGAGAAGTCCACGGCGGGGAGATCCATGTGCTGCCAGCGCTGGCTGGCCGGGTCAGGAGGCTGTCGCCGGAGTTCTGCTGGGCCATAGGCAGCGAGCTTGCGCGCCACGCACCCCCCGACGCAACGATCGTCGTGGAGAACCCGCTCGCTGTCTCTAATGCTTGGCCCCTGACTAACATCCTCGTCGGCTGGGCAGGATCGTCCCGCGAACGGCGGGCGGTGTTGCTTTGGCACGGGCGAGTTCCTCGGCGAGTCCGCCGCGTCGCGTCGGTCGTCCTCGATGCCGACCAGCTGTCGATCGACGCAGGGGTGGTGCGGGAGTTCGCCGGGCGCGGAGAGGGCCGGCTGCCGCCCCACGCCACAGCCCGGCTGCTGCGGCTGGCGCACGGGCGCGCTGCGCTGGTCCACGACGTGCTCGACGTGGCCAGGCACGGGCGGGGGTCGGCCGCCATCGAGGAGATGCTCAGTGCCAGATTGTGCGGGCCAGCGTTCCTAGGCCGGTTGACGAAGCGCCTGCTTAGCTGCTGTTCGCCCGACGAACGTGATGCCCTGTCGCTCGCGATAGACCTCGGCTACTGGCACCCAAGCATGGATAGGGGACGGCTCGGCGGCGAGGAGCCGACATGGCCGTGGCTCGGTCCACTTGAGGGTGGCTGGTTGCGTCTCCGGCCCCTGTGGCGCAGGACTCTTCGCCGGCACGTGGAGGTAGCGGCGCCACCCCATCGTCCCCTTGCCGGACCGGCCGTCGAACGCTTGTCGTCCCGGCAGGAGCAGCCAATGTCGGTGCAGCGGCAGGGCATCGCTGACGTCGTCGCGGCCACGAAGGCGTTCGGGCCGGTCGAGGTCTCGCTCAAGCCAGCGGCCTCAGTTCCACTCGAAGTGCCTGCCCCCGCAAGGAACGACGCGCGTGGCGCCGGGGATTCGACCGCGTCCTTGATCGGTCCAGCGGATTGTCACACCTTGAAGGTGCGGCTGCTGGGGAGGTTCGAAGTCTCCATCGACGACCGTCCCGTCGGCGCCTGGGACGGCGCACGAGGTCTCAATCTGTTCAAGTATTTACTCACTCATCGCGGTGGTCCCTGTCCTCGTGATGTCCTCATGGACGTGTTCTGGCCGCACGCGTCACCGGACCAAGCCAGGAACCGTTTCCATGTGGCGCTGAGCGCGCTACGGCGCAGCCTCAGAGCCGTCGGCGACATAGCTGTCGTCGAATTCCGTGACCGCGCATACAGGGTTAACCCGGAACTCGATCTGCAGGTAGATGTGGACAAGTTCGAGAGGCTGGTCGAGACCGGCGAACGCGCCCAAAGAGACGACGACGCCGAGGCGGCGATCGCGTGCTACGCCCAGGCCGTCACTCTCTACCGCGGCGATCTGTTGGCTGAGAGCCCGTACGACGACTGGGCCCTGCTCCCGAGAGAGACCCTTCGGGTGACCTACCTCGATGTGCTCGATCGCCTCGCCGCCCTCCACCTGGCCAAAGAGAGCTTCGGTCCCTGCATCGCCGTCGCGCAGCTCATCCTCCAGCAGGATGCCTGTCGCGAGGACGCCCACCGTCTGCTCATGCGGTGCTATGCCCAACAGGGCCGCGTCCACGAGGCGCTGCGGCAGTTCGAGTTCTGCTCTCGCGCCTTGGCCACGACGCTGGGCAGTGGGCCCTCCCGGGCGACGGTGGAGCTCCACCATTCGATCCGCACCAGGCGGCCGGAGTGAATGGGCCTCAGGTCGTGACCCGGTCTATGCCTGCAGGGACTCGTTCACACCTATGCCCAAACTCAGCAGAAACTAAGTGCCCACTCTGAACTAAGTGTCTGTCTCAGGCTGTGGCGGCAGCGCCTCTAAGCGCGACCGTGTTTCGTTGCTCTTTAGGTGTCCCTGAGAACGGGACCGAGAGAGAAGGAGCAACGACTCCGATGTCAGAGACAGCAGAGTTGGCCGGCACGCCGCAGGCCCCCCTTCCATACCCATACCCACACCCACACCCACCCCCATGCCCAGGATGCAGGCCACCACTCCCGTGCTGCTGCGACGTCCAGTGCTGCCCGACGCCTTGCGGTAGGTTCTGCGTCGACGAGGTAGTTGACAACAACGGCGCGCCAGCGTCGATTCTCGAGGCGGCCCTCCCCTTCAGCATCAAAGGCAAGATCGAGGTCAAGGCGGGTAACGCCATCACGGGAAAGGCAACGGTGACGATCTACGCCGACCAGCTCGGTGGGAACATCGACCGAGCGATCGGCAGAACCGCACCACCCATCGACATCACGGGCGATGGCACGTTCCCGTGGACCGTCACCGTGCCCGGCGGGACGCTTCCGGACGCCCCCGCGGGTGGGTCCAACCTTTACCGCCTCGCTGCGGTCTTCACCATGGTGAACAGCGCGAATCAGCCGACGGAGACCTCATCGTTCGCGGACCTGGGCACGTTTAGGATCAGCTGAGGAATTTGTACGGGGCTTGGCCGGTGCACCGACAAGAACGGGGCGCCGGCCGCGACCCCGGGAGAGGGGATCGCGATGCCACATCCAGGCACGCGCCACGACGATCTCACCAGGATCACGGGCATCGGCCCGCGGATCGAGGCCAAGCTGAAGCAGGCGGGCATACGCACCCTCGCTCAGCTTGGACGGACACCGGTGGAGAAGCTGGCTGCTATCTCCGGTTACTCCACCGAACAGGTCGAGCAGAAGGACTGGGTCGGTCAGGCGAAAGCGCTGGCGCCTGCGCCGCCGCCACGCGCCACCTCGAACGAGGACCTGCGCCCCCCGGGCCGGCACAACTTCACGGTGGAGCTGCAGCTCGATGCCCCCAGCGGAGCGGTCCTCTCGTCCAACGTCCGTCACGTCCAGTCCGGTGACCGGGACAGTTGGCGGGGCTGGGACCGCGACCGGCTGGTCTCGTTCGTCGAGGTGCGAGCCGGGCCCGCGACACGGGCCGCGACCGATACCACGGCCGGTAACGAGCTATCTGAGCCGCCGCCAGGGCCCGAGAAGGATCGTGTCCCCGAGGGGCCCTCGCTCACGGCGTTCGCCCAGATCCGCGCCGATCGACTTCTCTTCCCCGGTTCGGGTCCGACGATCGCCACCCTGAGCTTCGACGCGTCCCAACTCGAAGCTCGTGATATCTCGGCCACCGCCTTGGATGTCGAGGTATACGGCCAGCGGCCTCCCTTCAGCAAGAGTCGACTACTGGGGCGGGCTCGGACCCCGCTTCGCAGGGAGCATGCCATCACGCTGGACGTCGATCTGCTCGACCCAGCATCGGAGTCGCAGCTGGAAGTGTTCGCCGTGCTGACGTTCCTCGACGGGACCGATGTCAGCAAACGTCCGGTCTTGATCGAGCTCCCCGACGCCGAGTTGACGCTACAAACGCGGCTCTTGAGACAAGAGCCCTGAACCGTCTGCCACCTCGAGGGCAACGACCGCGAGAAGCACCTGGAGGAGGGTGTCGACGTAGCCGCCGACGTCGTTGATGATCTGCTCCGTCGCCAGCGGCTTCGCGAACAGTGGCAATGTCCCGGGGGGCCATGGCTGTGTTGTTTGCGGCCACGCTGAGCCGACGGGTCGTGATGGGCTGGGTCGTCTCCGGCGGGGAAAGCGTTTGACTTGGCCGGTTTGCTCCACACGGCGAGGAAGCCCATGGTGCCATGCGTGGCATCGGTGAGGATCAACCCCTCCGATCTCGCCGGGCTGGGCTCTCCCAGTGCGAAGTCGCTGCCTCGCTCCGACACCCAGCACAGACCTCGCCTGGTTCGTGTAGAGCATCACGACCGTGTCGCCGTGACGGCCACGCCGATGGCCGACTGGTCAACAGCAGGTGGACCCGTTGGCTCGAACTAACACGTCCTCTCGCTCCTCGCCGGCCTAGACGTCGGCTCCCGGATCGTTATGCACAGGGTGAGCGCTGACCGAAGTGGCGGTACCGCGCCGCAAGCTGCGCGCCGGACGATGCCGACGAAAACCGCACCGGCGCGGCGTTGCGGTGCCGAACAAAATCAAGAACATGTGACCAATGCCGGCCGGCGACCCGAAACCGGCTCACACAACATCGTCCCGCCGCGGATGTCAGACGCGATCTCGCGCACCGAAAAGCTGTTGCAACTGAGACCTGCATGATGGGTATGACTCCAACGAGAGCGATGGGACGCGCTGACAGGCTTGCGATGAGTTTCGGGTAGGGGTGGAGTCTCAAGAACTATGAAAACAACAAACCTTGGTGAGGCCGATGGGCTGCCCACGATCGAGTGGTCCCAAGTTGAAACGCAGCTCGCCGACCTCCTGACGCACGACGACCCGCGCTCGCCGAACCGCTCGACGTTCTGGCTGACGACCCTGAACGCCGACGGAAGCCCGCACGTGACGAGCGTGGGTGCGCTTTGGCACGCGGGCTCATGCTGGTTCCAGACCGGCGAACGCACCCGCAAGGCGAAGAACGTTGCACGCGACCCGCGCTGCACGATCAGTGTCGCCACGAAAGGCTTCGACGTGATGGTCTCGGGTGAAGTCCGGCGCGTGACCGACCCGACGATCGTGGCCGAGATCGCGGCGTTGTGGGCGAAGAGCGGATGGCCCGCGCAGCCCGACGACTCGGGAACCGGCATCACCGCACCGTTCAACGCACCGACGCTCGGACCGCCGCCGTGGTTCGTCTACGAAGTCAAGCCGCGCACCGCGACCGCAGTCGGTACCGCCGAAGAGACGCCGGGTTCAACGCGTTGGCGGTACTGAAAGTCGGCGCGATCGCGCTAGTCCTAGTCGCAGTTGTCGCAACGACCTGTTGCCGGAGCAAGAAGCACGTGACGTAGGTGCGCACGAGACGGCCGACCGGTTCCAGCCCTTGGCTAGATGGGCGCGGATCGGCAGATCTGGCGCGGCGGACGGACTCCAAACGAGCCTCGCTTGAGGCTCTTTGGGACGACGACAAAGCGATTCCAAACCGTCGTTCCGTTGGGTAATCGCGCCTAGCGGAAAATCCTCTCGAGCCGCCCCTGGGTAGAATCATTTGGTGGTCGGCCCCACGGCCGTTCTCGACGGCTCGGTGAGCTCGGGGGAACTGGTCAGCCGCGGAAGGATGGCTGA
>Ga0209889_1000556_pt1 | contig 10431 bp, 9 predicted proteins | sample GWRWN1_0_10_FD_187233 | JGI IMG/M metagenome (GOLD analysis project Ga0209889, IMG submission 187233) | Riverbed sediment microbial communities from areas with no vegetation in Columbia River, Washington, USA - GW-RW N1_0_10 (SPAdes)... | ecosystem: Environmental > Aquatic > Freshwater > River >... | reverse complement strand
TGTTGTTGTTGTCCGGTCGGCGGCCGCTCCCGCTCCAACTGGGCCAGCAGCGCGTCCGGATCGGCGCCGGCGCGCTGGACCATGGTGCGCATGCCGTCTCTCCGCAGAGCCGCCCACAGGAGGTGGTCGGTATCGATGTCGGCTGCACCCAACTCGGTTGCTCGCCGTGCGGCCTCGACCAGCAGGTCGCGGGCCTCCGCACTCATCAGCCGGCCGATGTCGACTCGATAGACCGGCCGCCGGGTCTCGGACGTGCGAAACAGCCGAGCGATCAGCTCATCCCAGGAGGCGGGTCCGTGCTCTCCCGTACCCTCGGGTCGATCGGACATGGCTACCCGTGTATCAGGGGTGTGTCGACCAGGTGCTCGGCGATGAACCACACCTGCATCTCGTTGGTGGGCAGCACCCCGCTGGACAGCAGGTCGTTGGTGCCGGCGTCGCCGTTGTCATCGGTGGTGGAGATTGCCTCACGCACCTTCGTGATGAGGATTTCGTGCGCCTCCAGCAGTCGGGACAGCATCGCGGGGACCTCCTCGACGCCGTTGGGTGGGCGGGGGATAGCGGTGATCTCGGCGACGTGCCTGGGGTCGCCCACCGCCACCCCACCCAACGTCTGAACACGTTCGGCCAACTGGTCGATCAATGCCACCTGCTCCTCGGCGTGCTTGTCCAGCAGCAGGTGTAGCTGGTAGAAGGTCAGCCCCCGCATCAGCCAGTGGTGTTTCTTGTAGAGGCTGTACAGGATCTGGGTGTCGGCCAGGATCTGGTTGAGCAGCTGGCACGACTGCGCCCGCGTCTCAAAACTCAACACGATCGGCAGCAGCCGCAGCTTGCCGAACTCCTGGATCTCCACGCCGTGCTGATGGAGCAGCGGCTGGCTCTGTCCCCCGTCGCCGGAGAACAGATGCTCGTACCGCCCCCGTACCCGTTGCTTCTCGGCCTTACTCGCGGTAGGTGGCATTCCGTCCCTCCAGAGTCCCGGTTCGATCGCTGTCTAATCACGATCGCTGTCTAACCACGATCGTCGCTCAGGCACGACGTTGGACACCCTCGGCCGGGGCCGGGTGAGCGCGGCTCGTCCCCGTCGGGTGACTTTCCGCCATGCGCCGTCACCGCGATGGTGCCGGTGGTAGCTTCGATCCGTTGCCAGGCCCCGAGAGGATGGGCGCTGATGGCTGCTGACAGGCCGGAGACCGCGCTTCGCGACGAGTTGCAACTTGTGGAGGAGCAGCTGGCCGAGCTGCGACAGACCGCGGCGGAGTTGCGTGAACAGATCGGCGAGCGGTCCTATGGCCCGACCGATCCGGCGGAGATGGCCACGGCCATCACGGCCGCCGAGGAGCAGGAAGCGTTCGCCAAGCTGCTCGAGGCTCGGCGGGAGGACATTGTGCGACGCCTGAGCGAGGCCTAGGCGGGCTTGGAGGCTGAGCCCGCCCGGCTCGCCTTTGCGGCTTCGAGTTTGTCCCGCCGCTCGGTGAAGCGGGTCGCCGACCGGTCGAGTTCGACCATGAAGGCGGCCAATTCGTCGCGTGCCTTCTCCCCGTCGTCGAAGAGCCCTTCGAGCTCGAAGACCCTGAGGTTGCGGAGCACCGGCGTGATGACCTCGTCGTGGTGGATACGCAGGTCGTAGATCCCGGCCATGGCGATCTGAACGGACTTGCGGCTGAAGTTCTCGATGCCGTGGCCGGGCATCTGGAACGTCTTGACCACCTCGCAGACCGCGCGCATCGCCTCGTTCGGCGCAAGGTCGAAGGCGGCGCCGAGCAGGTTTCGGTAGAAGACCATGTGCAGGTTCTCGTCCGCGGCTACCCGGGCGAGCAGTTGGTCGCAGAGGGGATCTCCGCTGATGCGCCCGGTGTTGCGGTGGGCAACTCGGGTGGCGAGTTCCTGGAACGACACGTACGCGATCCCGTGCAGGGCAGTGTCATCGGCGTACGCGTTGGTGAACCCGGCGGCCATGTGGGTCATCCGGGCCCGCTCGAGCGCCACCGGGTCGACCGCACGGGTGGCGAGCAGGTAGTCGCGGATGGCTATTCCGTGCCGGCCCTCCTCGGCGGTCCAGCGGTGCACCCAGGTGCCCCAGGCTCCGTCCCGACCGAAGAGGGTGGCGATCTCATGGTGGTAGCTCGGCAGGTTGTCCTCGGTGAGGAGATTTACGATCAACGAGGTACGGGCGACGTCGGACAACGTCGACTGGTCCGGCGCCCAGGCCTCGCCACCGAGTACGCCGTCGTAGTCGGTGCCCTGGCTCCACGGCACGTACTCGTGCGGGAACCATTCCTTGGCGGTCGCGAGGTGCCGGTTGAGGTTGGTCTCGACGACCTGTTCCATCTCGCGGAGCAGGTCGGTCGTCGACAGGCGATCGGCCGTCACGTCAACTCCATCGTGGGTGCGTCCAGTGGTTACGCAACCGTAGGTTACGGTAGCGTAGGTTAAGGATAGCGTACCTCCGCCCCGATCGTTCTCTTCATGCGGCTCATCCCACCGCCGGCCCGCCTCGTGACCCAACCCGCGACGAACTGACGGCCGCGCGCACTAGTCTCGACCTGGGGCCACGAACGTGTGCTGACTCGGGGGCAGACATGCGATCAAAGACCGGTTGGGGCATCGGCCTTGTGCTGCTGGGGGTGTTGTGCCTGGCCGCCGCGGCGGTGCTGGCGTGGGTCGTGGTGCCGCAGCGCAAGCAGTTGCCGTCCGACACGGACACGACGCGTCAATTCACTGGTACGGCGAAGGTGCTGCTCAACCCGCAGGCGCTGGCCACCGGCGACCTGCGAAACGCGTTACTCACCAACGTGCCGGTTACCGCCCAGCGGACGGTGAAGGCGCTGGCGACCGACGGCGACGCCGCTCAGGTCTCCGACACCCGGGTGGTCAACACCGCGACCGGACAGCGGGTTGGCGGTACCGAGGCCACCTACGCCGTGGACCGAAAGTCGCTGGAGGCGGCCACCAACGTGCCGTCCGGCTGGACCGTCACGCCGCATCAGGGCCTCACCATCAGTTGGCCGATCGGCGCCAAACAGCAGGATTACACCGGGTGGGTCAATGAGACACAGAGCACCACGCCCCTGCGCTACGTCCGCCAGGACACGAAGGGCGGGCTGACGACAAACGTCTATCAGGCCGACACCCAGGCAGCGCCGATCAAGGACGAGCAGGTGCTCGGAACCCTGCCCAAGGCGCTGCCGGCGAGTGCGCTCGCCGCGCTCACCAGCGTCCTACCTATCCCAGCGGAGGCCCAGGCACAGCTCGCCCAGGTCCTGCCGAGCCTCGGTGATCCAGTGCCGCTGAGCTACACGTACGAGTCGACATCGACCTTCTGGGTCGAGCCGACGACCGGGATCGTCGTGGACATCCAGCGTCAGGAGATCCGCAAGGCCGGCATCGGTCTACCCACCGGTGGGGTACTCGCCTCGCTGCCGGTCTATGACGTCACCACGGCCTTCACGGAGCAGAGCGTCACCGACGCGGCCCAGGATGCGCAGGACGCGAAGGACTCGATCGACATGTACGGCATGACCCTGCCGGTGATTCTGCTCATCGTGGGCCTCATCGCGCTCGTCGTGGGCGCGGTGCTTCTCATCGCGCGTAACACCGGCGCGCCCCAATCGGCGCCGGTAGCGCTGCCCCCGCCCGCGCCGCCACAAGTCCCGCCATCCGAATGATGACGGGCCAGTGTGGACGATGTGGACACCCACGACGCCCGGACAACGCGGCCGGGTCATGCGGCCGGGCGCGGCCGGGTAGGGGCGAGCCTCGGCGTGCCGCCGGTCAGACAGGCTGGTCGGTCACGGCGAACTGGACCGAGCCGCCCGGGTCTACGGCGACATCGAGTTCCTTGTCGTCGAGGATGAGAGCGGCCTGTGTGTCGAGAAACACACGAGCGCCGGAGGCGTCGACCACCTGGTCGCCGTCCATCGGCTCGGGTACCAGGCTCAGCGTCAGCGAGCCCTCCGACGCGTCGGCGGCGATGCGCAGTCCCGCACCTTCCGGAACCTCCTGCTGGGACGTGATGTCGCGGATCGCCGTAGCGGCGTTGTCTGTTACTGCAAGCATTCCGATGCTCCCCGTGTGCTTGAGTCGGCCTCAGCCGTCGAGCCTTGACGGCCTCCACGCTTCCCCGTATGGCCGGCCCCGTCAACCGAAACGGCTGGACTGGTCAACACAACGTCGCTCGCGCCGGGTCCGAGCGGTCTCAGAGCGGAATGGGATCCGGAGTAGAAACTCGGTCGAGTTTGGCCAGGTGCGGAACATACCCGCCATCGCTTGCGTTCGTTACACCAACAGACCTACCCGGGGAGCTGAAACCAATGGCCACCAGCACGGACTACGACGCGCCACGAGGCCCGGTCATCGACCTGGCCGAAGACAGCCTGGAGGAGCTCAAGGCTCGCCGGGCAACGGCGCAGTTGCCGACCGTTGATCTTGATGAGGGGGACGCGGCAGACAGCTTCGAACTGCCCGGCGCGGATCTCTCCGATGAGGAATTAACCGTTACCGTCGTGCCGATGCGGTCCGACGAGTTCCGCTGCTCTCGATGCTTCCTCGTGCACCACCGCAGTCAGCTTGTCCGCCACCGCGACGGCAAGGACATCTGCCGCGAGTGCGCCTGACATCCTCGCCGCCACGGTGGCGAACGCAGACGGCGGCTACTTGGCGCTGGTCACCGCACTGGTGCGACCGGCGAGGACATAGGTGATCGCGACGCCGACCACCGCGAGGACGACCTGAAGGGAGGCCTCCTTCCAGCCGTACTGGCGGTCGTCGCCGAGCAGGAGAGCGAGGACCGCCGCGACGAGGGTGCCCGCAATTGCGAGTACGGGGGCGAGCCACATGGCGTTGGCTGCCCTGCCCCTTAGGAAGAATCCGCCCGCGAGGCCCACGATGAGGCCGATTGCGATTGCAGCGACGAAGTTGAGTAGGGGTGAGTCCATGGTTGGTGTTGCCTCCGTTCACGGGGGGATCAAGCGACAACGGAATATGTCTTCCAGGCTTTGGGACACCTGTCAAGGGTTGGCCCGCCACGGGCTCGGGCGGATCTCGAATCCGGCCAGGCCCTCGGGCACCTCGTCGTAGACGTCGACCGTGTCGACGAGCGCGGTACGCGGTCCGTGGCTCGCCCAGTCCACCGCCCGTGACACCGCATCGGGCGCACCTTCGAAGGCTGCCTCCACGGTCCCATCCGGCAGGTTGCGCACCCAGCCGGTGACCCCGTGTTCGGTCGCGACCCGCCTGCACGTGTCGCGGAAGAAGACACCCTGCACGTCGCCGGAGACGACGACCCGCCTGCGGATCACTCGTCGACCCTACGATCCCTGGCCGCGCCCGCAGCCGGGTGGGGGATCCGGCGGCGGCAGCCCGAGGTACGGTTGCCCGCTGTGAGCTTGACCCAGCGGTTGAAGAACAAGGCCCGACGCTTCCTCGAGCGGCCCGGCACCACGGTCGGTCTGCGGCGGTTTGCGGAGCTGCTCCCGCAGATCGAGGCGCGTGGCGATGAGCTGACCGAGCTGGATGACAGTGAGCTGACTGATGCAGGGCGGGAGGCGCGGGACTTCGTCGAGATCTGTGCGGTCGGGCGCGAGGCGGCCTGGCGCGGGCTGGGCGAACGTCCGTACGACGTACAGCTGCTCGGGGTGATGGCGATGCTCTCGGGCAACGTGGCCGAGATGGCCACGGGTGAGGGCAAGACGCTCGCGGCCGCGATCGCGGCGTACGGGCATGTCCGGCTCGGCAACGGGCCAGTTCATGTGATCACTGTCAATGACTACCTGGCGAAACGGGACGCGACGTGGATGGCGCCGGTTTACCGGCTGCTCGGCGTCTCGGTCGGCTGGGTGACCGAGGCGTCGGCGGTCGAGGAGCGGCGGGAAGCCTACGCCGAGGACGTGACGTACATCTCGGTCAGCGAGGCCGGCTTCGACTACTTGCGTGATCAGCTCGCCACCGACTACTACGACCGAGTCCAGCTGGGGCTCGCGACCGCCATCGTAGACGAGGCCGACTCCATCCTCATCGACGAGGCGAGGGTGCCGATGGTGCTGGCCGGCACCATTCCGGGCGACCAGGATCCAGTGCACGCCGCGGCCGCGCTCGTCCGCGGCCTCGTACCGAGGCGCGACTTCCAGGTGGCCGACGACGGCCGCAGCGTGGCGTTGACAACGAGGGGATTGGCCACGGTCGAGGCCAAGCTCGGCGTCAACCTGTACGACGACGAGCACCTCTCCGAGCTGGCCGCGATCAACGTGGCGCTGCACGCCCAGACGCTCCTGCAGCGCGACATCGACTACATCGTGCGCAACGGCACCGTGGAGCTGATCGACGAGATGCGCGGCCGAGTCGCGCAACGACGGCGGTGGCCCGACGGCCTGCACGCGGCGGTGGAGGCCAAGGAGGGTATCGACGCCAGCGCCGAGGGAGAGGTGCTCGGCACGATCACGATCCAGGGCTACATCGGGCTCTACCCCACTCTGTGCGGGATGACGGCGACCGCGGTGTACGTCGGCGATCAGCTTCGCGAGTTCTTCAACCTCGAGGTGGCGGTGATCCCGCCGAATACGCCGTGCGTGCGCGTGGACGAGCCGTACCGGATCTACGCGACGCGCGCGGAGCGGGACGAGGCGATGATCGCTCTGATCGCGGAGTGCCACCAGGCCGGACGCCCTGTTCTCGTCGGCACTCTCGATGTCAAGGAGTCGGAGGCGCTCGCGGTCGGCCTCGCCGCCGCCGACGTGCCCTGCGTGGTGCTCAATGCCAAGAACGACGACGAGGAAGCGGCGATCATCGCCGAGGCCGGGAAGTACGGCACGGTCACCGTGTCGACGCAGATGGCGGGTCGAGGCGTAGACATTCGCCTCGGCGGCAGCGACCAGGCAGATCGCGACCGAGTTGCTGGCCTCGGCGGGCTGTACGTCATCGGCAGCGGCCAGCACGAGAGCCGCCGCGTCGATGACCAGCTGCGCGGCCGCGCGGGGCGGCAGGGTGACCCTGGCGGCTCGGTCTTCTTCCTGAGCCTTGAGGACGAGCTCATCCTGCGCAACGCCGGCGGCGAGATCCCGCCGTCGCCGCACATGGAGCACGACGGCCTCGTCACCGATGAGCAGGTCGACTGGGCCGTGGGGCATGCCCAGCGCGTCGCCGAGGGCGTCAACCACGAGATCCACCGCAACACCTGGCGCTACAGCGTGGTGATCGAACAGCAGCGCAAGGCGCTAGCCGAGCGCCGGGAACGAGTGCTGACCACCGACGTGGCGGCCGAGATGCTGCGCGAACGGTTCCCCGACGAGTGTGAGAGCGTCGACGACGAACTGTTGTCGCGGGTCGCCCGCTCGATCGCGCTCTACCATGTGGACCGGCTGTGGGCCGAGCATCTGGCCGAGCTGTCCGAGGTTCGCGAGGGTGTCCACCTCCGCGCGCTGGCCCGGGTCGACCCGCTGGACGAGTTCCACCGTTCGGCTGTGCCGGCCTTCAACCGCTTGGTCCCGGAGGTCGAGACCCGAACCGCCGCCACGTTCGCCGAGATGGACCTGGCCGATGACTGGCAGCCCGACCAGGCTGAGCTGGTCCGGCCGAGCGCGACCTGGACCTACCTGGTGCACGACAACCCGTTCGGCTCCGAAATGGACCGTCTCATCTCGCTGGTGGGAAAGGGCCTACGCGGATCGCGTCGCGGCTGAGGCCGGGCGCCCGGCACATAACGGACGAAGCGGCGCATGCTGCCGGTTGGCTTCACGCGCCGCTTCCTGACGTCTCCTCCGCCGGGGACGTTGCGCCCCCGGCCCCCCGTTGAGAGGCGACCGCCAGACCATGTCGCCAGACCATGTCGGCCTTGACCAGGCTAGCGACAGTCGGCAACGGACTCCTATCCGTTCGACATCCGGCCACAATCCGCGAGAATGTGACGCGGCAGGCGAGCACGTATCTACCTGATGCGATGCCCATATCTACCTGATGCGACGAATGGGGACCGGTGGGCAAGCTGCACTTCGCCATCCTCGGCCCCGTCGAAGTCACCATCGACGGGGTGCCGGTGCACGTCGGCGGTCCACGGGAGCAGAAGGCGCTCGCGGCTCTGCTGCTCGCTACCCCGCGCGTGGTGGGCGTGCAGCGGTTGACCCAGATTCTCTGGGACGGCGAGTCGCCGATCACCGCCAAGGCGCAGGTGCACAACACGATCGCCAGGCTCCGCCGGAACCTGGCCGCAGCCGGTGCCGATCACGACGTGATCTCGAGCTCCGGCCCCGGCTACGTCATCCGCATCGCGGACGACCAATGCGACGCGGCGATCTTCGAGGCCCGCGACGGCGCGGGCTCGGCCTTGACCGGCCGGGGGGAGCTGGCGGCCGCCGCCGATACCCTGCGCGGCGCCCTTGACCGCTGGCGCGGTCCAGCCCTGGACGGGATGGTCTGTCAGGGCCTCGCGGGCGAGGCCCAGCGCCTCAATGAGCAGCGCCTTGCCTGCCTGGAGCGGCGCATCGAGGTGGACCTCGCCCTCGGCCGGCACGCCGACCTGACCGGTGAACTCGCCGCGCTGGTCGCCGAGCATCCGCTCCGCGAGCGGCTGGTCGAGCACCAGATGGTCGCGCTCTACCGCTGCGGTCGGAGGCTTGAGGCGCTTGAAGCCTTCAACGCAAGCCGCGTCCGGCTGGCCGAGCAGACCGGCCTCGATCCACGACCGGAACTGGGCCGCCTGCACCTGGCCATTCTCACCGGCGACCCCGCACTGCAGACCCCCGCACCCCAGACCCGCGCACCCCAGACCCGCGCACCCCAGACCCCCGCACCCCAGGCCCCGGGCCCGGCCTACGGGCTGCTGCCCGGGCTACCGCGCCGGATCCTGCCACGCTTCGTCGGCCGGCGACGTGACCTGGATGAGCTGCCATCCGTACTCAAAGAGAACGCGATCGTGACGCTGACCGGCCCACCAGGTTCGGGCAAGACGCGGCTCGCCGTCGAGGTCGCCGCAGCCGCGGCGCCAACCTTCGCGGCAGGCGTGGCGTTGATCGCGCTCGACACGGTTCAGGACGCCGGCGGCGTCGCACCAGCCCTTCTCGCCGTGCTCGAGCCGCTGAGCGACCCTTGGCGCGCGGCGCAGGAGAACGTGGTCCGGGCCCTCGGCCATCGCACCGCGCTGGTCGTTCTCGACAACTGCGAACACGTGGCGGCGGAGTGCGCCCGGCTGCTGGGGGTGCTGGCGGCTGAGTGCCCCGGAGTTCGGGTCCTCGCCACGAGCCAGACCCCCCTCGGCCTGGCGATCGAACGGGTGTACACGGTCCGGCCGCTCTCGGTGCCGACGGAGGACACCGTCGCGGCGGTCGAAGCGTCCGAGTCGGGACGGCTGCTGGTCGATCGCGCGACCGGGGTGGACCCCGGCTTCGCCCTGACAGATGCGAACTCGGCTCAGGTGGCGCGGCTCTGTCGCTCGGTCGACGGCCTGCCGTTGGCCCTCGAACTGGCCGCGGGACGGCTCCGGGCCTTCTCCGTGGGCCAGATCGCCGACCGGCTCGACCGGCAGCTGGAACTGTTGGCCAGTCGACCGGAGGCGATGCCCGCCGATGCGGCGCCCACGCTCGCGGAACGCCGGCACGGCTCCCTTCGGGCCGCGATCGATTGGAGCTACGACCTGCTGACGGAGCGCGAACGCACGGTCTTTGCGAGGCTGTCGGTGTTCCTGGGCGGATTCACACTCGAGGCGGCGGAATCGGTCGTGGGCGACGCGGACCTGTCCGAGGCCACGGTGATGGATATTCTCGGGGCCCTGGTCGAGCGGTCCCTCGTCGTGGCCGAGCGTCGCGAGGATCCCCCGGGCGACATGCGGTACCGGCTGTTGGAGTCACTGCGGGAGTACGCGACGGCGCGGTTGGACGAGGCGGGTGAGGCCGACGCCGTTCGGCGCCGACACGCCTGGCATTTCTGCGCCTTCACCGAACAGGCCGAGGCGGAGCGCCGTGGTCCGGAGCGGAGCCGATGGTTGCGGCGACTGGGGGAGGAGTACGCCAACCTTCGGACCGGCATGGCCTGGTCCCAGTCGCAGGGTGAACACCTGCTCAGTCTCCGCTACGCGTGCGCGCTGACCTGGTTCTGGCGCCGCTTCGCCACCCGTGAGGCGCTCGAGTGGCTCCGTCAGGTCATCCCGGCCGCCGCCGACGCTCCCGTCGGCATTCGACAGCGAACGTTGATCGGCGCCGGATCCCTGGCGCTGCGCGTCTCCATCAATGAGGCTCGGCACTATGTGCAGCAGGCCATAATGCTCGCGCGCGCTCGCGGTGATCGTCTGGCGGAGATCGTGGCGCTGTCGTTCATGGCCTCGGTGGAGGTCTATCCCGCCAACGCGAAGGCGGTGGCTGACTGTGGCGACGAGGCGGTGGATCTCGCGCGCAGCAACGGTGATCCGTACCTCCTCGCCCGAACGCTGATGGCCCGAGGCCTGAC
>Ga0209889_1000555_pt1 | contig 10432 bp, 10 predicted proteins | sample GWRWN1_0_10_FD_187233 | JGI IMG/M metagenome (GOLD analysis project Ga0209889, IMG submission 187233) | Riverbed sediment microbial communities from areas with no vegetation in Columbia River, Washington, USA - GW-RW N1_0_10 (SPAdes)... | ecosystem: Environmental > Aquatic > Freshwater > River >... | reverse complement strand
AAAAAAACTGGAACCAAAAGGGATTATTTTCTCTGGAGGTCCATCTAGTGTCTACATTTCAGATGCACCTATGCCAGCAAAGGAAATTTTTGAAATGAAGTTACCAATTTTAGGAATTTGTTATGGTCATCAGTTAATAGTAAACAATTTTGGGGGAAAGATAAAACGAGCTAACAAAGAATATGGCTCGTCCCTACTAACAATTGATAACGATTCTGATTTACTGAGTGGAATAGGTGGATCAATTAGAGCATGGATGAGTCATGGTGATGAAGCAGAACAAGTTCCATCGAGTTTTAAAACAATAGGACATACTGAATCTGCAAGTGCTGCAGCCATTGCAGATCAGAATAATTCTATTTATGGTATTCAATTTCATCCAGAAGTGGTTCATACAGAACAGGGCACTACAATTCTGAAAAATTTTGCATTAAAAATTTGTAGAATCAAACAAGAGTGGACAATGGAAACTTTTGTAGAAAATACAGTGAATGAAATTTCTAAGATAGATGGTAATGTCTTATGTGGAGTGAGTGGCGGAATTGATTCTACGGTAGCGGCCTTACTTATTCACAAAGCAATTGGAAACAGACTTAAATGTATTTTTGTAGATAATGGGCTCTTAAGATTAAATGAGGAAAGTGAAATAGAAGAGATGTTTAGAAAAAATTTTGCTGTAAATTTTAATTCCGTTAATGCAAAACAACAGTTTTTATCAAAACTAAAGGGGATTACAGATCCGGAACAAAAAAGAAAGATTGTTGGTGAAGAATTTATTAGAATTTTTACAGATTTTGCACAAAAAAATGGGCCATTCAGGTGGCTTGCTCAAGGAACATTATATCCAGATGTTATTGAAAGTGGTGTATCAAAAGGTCCTGCTGCAATAATTAAAACACATCATAATGTTGGGGGCTTACCAAAGTGGCTAAATCTTGAGATACTAGAACCTTTACGCGAATTGTACAAAGATGAGGTCAGAAAAGTAGCAGAAATTCTTGGTGTTCCAAAAAATTTATTGATGCGTCATCCTTTTCCTGGACCTGGTCTTGCTGTAAGAATAATTGGAGAGGTTACAGATAAGAAGTTAGAAATAACAAAAATTGCAAGTAAAATAGTTGAAGAAGAATTAGAGGAGGCTGAACTTTATGATAAGGTCTGGCAAGCATATGCAGCAGTTGGTGATGACAGAGCTGTTGGAGTTGTAGGAGATGAGAGAAAATATGGAAATATTGTAATGATTCGTGTTGTTGATTCTATTGATGCTATGACTGCAGATTGGACAAGACTTCCACATGGATTACTTGAAAAGATTAGTAATAGAATAACTAATGAAATCGAAGATGTAACTTGGGTTACCTATGTTGTATCTAGCAAACCGCCAGCAACTATAGAACCACAGTGAGATTTCAAAAAGATGCTGTACTTTTGAAAGTGCAATCAGTTTTTAGTTTCCATGTAAAAATTTGCTACAGATCTTTGGATTAAGGCCTCAATTTTTAGTAGATTTTGGAGATAATTTATATCAAATCTAGTTTCAACTTTTGAAAAATATACTAGGTCAAGACTCTGTTCAAACATCCTATCTTGCATATTTCTTAATTTTCTCTCATAGTCAGCTAGCATACTATTTCCACTTTTGATATAATACAAAACCTTAACAGATTTTATAAATAGAATTTTGTTAGAAACGTACGAACAATCAATTTCGGCTAAATTGATTAATCTAGATTATATTTCATTTTCTAAAAACAATCCATAACCGTGTTCCAGCAAAGATTGCTACAGCAGCAATAATTAATCCAATTGTAATAAATTGCCCAATTTCCTCCTCTGTCACAATAAACTAGCTCCAAAAACTCCTGCTGAATCACCAAGTTGATTTTTTAAAATTGGTGTCTCTACCAGATCACTGAATACCTTATCGTATACGGCATCTCGTCCTTCATCATAAAGAAATGAAATATTAGAAATGCCTCCCCCTAAAACTATAACATCAGGATCTAAAATATCTATAACGTTTGCTAATCCAATTCCAAAGTTTTCCAGAAATTCTTTTTTCCATTGTTGTCCTTTTTCAGTATCAAGATTATGAATAATTGAAGGTAGTGATTCAGTTTTTCCTGTAAGTTCAGTCCATCTTTTTTCTAGGGCAGGTCCACTGATGTAAGTTTCAACACAACCTAGTTTACCACAATAACATTTGTTTCCATTAACTCTGAGAGTGTGATGTCCCCATTCACCAGCGATGTTGGTTCTACCTTTGTGAACCTTCCCATTAATTACTATTCCACCTCCAACTCCAGTTCCCATTATTACACCAAACACGACATTGTGATTTTTTGCTGCACCCAAGGTGGCCTCAGCTAATGCAAAACAATTTGCGTCATTATCTATCGCAATTTCTTGATCTAGAGCTTGTTTTAGATCCTCTTTTAGAGGCATGCCTATAAGACATTGTGTGTTACTGTTTTTTATTAGGCCAGATTTTTTAGATATTGCACCAGGAGCACTAACTCCTATTGTAACATTGTCACTTGCTTTTATTTTTAGTTCCTCTACTAGAGAAACAATAGAATTTATGATTGATTTGTAACCTTTCTCTTGTTGTGTTGGAATGCGTGTTCTTTCAACTACATTAAAGCGTTCATCAAGTAAAATCCCTTCAATTTTTGTACCACCAAGATCAATCCCTATTTTATTCACAATACCAAATCACAACTGTATGTTTTGAAGTTTTCAGTTGATAATGGTGATAAAAAAATTCTAGTTAATTAGTTACATATGTGGTGGGGCTGGGCCACCATGAGATCCACCGGAAATTGCTATAACGTCATCAATTCTCAAAATCATGCATGCAGTTTCGGTAGCAGACTTGATAATCTGTTCCTTTACAACCACTGGTTCAACAATGTCTTGAGCATACATGTCTGCAATCTTGCCCTTTCTTGCATCGATTCCTGTCCACTTCAGGCCTTGAGATTGCTTTGCTCTAAGATTTGTCATAGTATCGATTGGATCCATTCCAGCATTTTCTGCAATTGTTAATGGAATGACTTCAAGTGCTTCAGCATATTTTGTGATTGCAAGTTGTTCTCTTCCATCAAAGCTGTCTGCCCATTCTTTGAGATTTGATGCGAGAAATGCCTCTGGAGCTCCACCACCACCTACTATTGATGGTGTTTCAATTACATCTTTTACAACCATAAGAGCGTCATGAATTGAACGATCAACTTCATCAACTACTCTTTGAGAGCCACCACGTATCAAAAGTGTCACTGATTGTGGGTTTCGGCAGCCTTCAACAAATACCCATTTATCTGATTCAACCTTTTTCTGATGTACTAGCTCAGCATAACCTAGATCTTTTTCAGTCAAGTCATCAATATTAGTTGTAACTCTACCACCAGTTGCCTTGGCAAGCTTTGTCATGTCACTTTCCTTAACTCGTCTAACTGCTAGAATTCCATGCTTAGCCAGATAGTGTTGTGCAATGTCATCAATACCTTTTTGACATATGAGTACATTTGCACCTGCTTCATGAATTTTTTCTACCATAGTTTTTAGCATTCTGTTTTCTTCCTCTAAGAACATCTGCATTTGAGTAGGATCACTAATTCTGATTTCAGCACTCATTTCAGTTTTTTCAATTTCTAGAGCAGCGTTAATTAGAGCAATTTTAGCTCTTTCAATTTTTGTTGGCATACCACTGTGAACAATCTCTTTGTCAAGGACAATTCCCTTTATTAGTGCAGTATCTAAGATAGAGGCACCTGATTTTTTCTCAACTTTAATGTTGTCAAGATCAACAGTATATTTTTCTGCCTTTTTTATTGCAACTTTTAAAATTGCGTCAACTACTATTTTTGAAAGAGTTTCACTATCCTCAGAGATTAATTTTGATTGCATGCTAGTCTTTGCAATTTTCAGTAAAGAAACTCGATCATCAGATGGGATGGTTTTTGCAATATCAGATAGTAATTGTAATGCCTTTTCAGCTGCTGCTTGATAACCCTCTACTATTACAGAGGAGTGAACATCTTTGCTCAACAGCTGTTCAGCCTTTTCAAGTAAGGCACCTGCAAAGATAACTGATGAGGTTGTGCCATCGCCAACCTCATTATCCATAGTCTTTGAGATCTCAACTATCATTTTGGCTGCTGGATGCTGGACATCAATTTCTTTAAGAATGGTTGCTCCATCATTTGTGATTGTAACATCCCCAATGGGATCAACTAGCATCTTATCCAAACCTCGAGGTCCTAGACTTGTTTTAACCAAATCTGCAACTAGTTTTGCAGCAGCAATGTTGTTTTTTTGAGCGTCTTTACCTTTCTGCTGAAGAGCACTCTCTTTAAGTACTAAAACTGGTCCTTGCGGGGTTTGTTGAATTGATGCCATATAATTCGTTTCAAATGCGTGGAATACCCCTTTTTAAGATTACTTAGTTGAAAGGGGGGATGAAGGATCTATTTTTTACATCAACTATTCCGCTATACAGAATTCTAATTGCAGGTAATGCAAGAAAGGGCAAGAAAAGCGGTATTAAATGAGGTTTTTTGAATTTACATCCTAATTCTACAATTGTAGAATTCAAATCTGCAAAGTTTTGATGTACTTTTTCAAAAGAGTCAGTTGAAATAATTCCTGCCATTTGAAGTGGTAAAGAAGAAAGAGTATTGCCATTTTTAACAACAGTCATTCCGCCCTGTGATTTAACTAAATTGTTTGCTGCAATGGTCATATCTTTATCATTTGAACCGATTACAATTAGATCGTTTTCATGAAAACTCCATGTGGAAGCAAAAGCACCTATTTGTGATCCAAAGTTTTTTAGAAATCCAATAGCATGTTTTTTTGAACCATATGTCCTATCAAATGCTGCCACCTTCCAGACATCTTTATCTTCTGATGTTAACACATTTCCATCTTTTGTCTTAAGCTCAGTCTCCTCTTTTTTAGTAATAATTTCAGTCTGCATGCAAATCAAATTAGCAGTAACAGAAGAGGATTTTGATTTTATATGAAAAATATTTTCAGAAAATTTTTTGAGTTTTACAGTATTCCTAATCCACTTTGGAATAGTTTTTGACTGTATTTTAGTAATAACTTTTCCATTTGATACAACAAGTTTACCTCCAACAAAGACTTTGTTTGGGAGCATTGTGGTAAGATTGTCAAAAACTAAAATATCAGCAAGTTTTCCCGGAGCTATTCCTCCAAGGTCTTTTCCCATGTTATAATAATCAAAACAGTTCTTTGAAGCCATTGTAATTGCGTCAATTGGATCTAATCCTAATTTTATGGATTCTCGTACACAATGATCGATATGACCGTAATGTGACAGATCAAGTGGATCTATGCCATCAGAACAAAACATCAGTCTTTCAGTATTTGTTTTGTGGTTCATCACACCAGGTAAAATTTCCTTCAGATCACGTCTAATAGAGCCCTCACGAATCATTATCCACATACCAAGTCTAAGCCGCTCTAAAACTTGTTCAAAATTAACAGGTTCGTGACATGAAAGTATTCCAGATGAAACGTATGCGTTTAGTTTTTTCCCAGAAGCACCAGCGGTATGACCGTTAATGATACAATCGTTATCTAGCATCATAGCTAAAGTCTTCATAGTTTTTGAGTCCCTTTCTGTAACCTTTGTCCAAGAAAATACTTCACCAAGACCTAGTACATTTGGTAGTTTTATTGCGGTTTTTTCTTGAATTGCACTAAGGGTTTTTCCATGACTAAATTTTCTGTCAACTGGCAGACCGCCTGGCACAACATGAAAAAATCGAATTGGAAGATTTTGAGTGAGTTTTACAAATTCCCTAAATCCACGGTATCCACAAACGCTTACAATATCAATCGGATCAGAAAAGAGTGATGTTACGCCACATAGAAGTGATTTTTTTGCAAGCTCAGAGGGCAAAACAAACTGATCAATGTGAATGTGAGGGTCGGCAAATCCAGGTGTTACATATTTTCCTTGTAAATCTATTACTATAGTTTTTGGACCTAATGTGTGTGATGCGTCTAGGCCAACATAAGCAATTCTTTCATTTACTATTGCAATTTGGGTTTGTGGTAAAATTTCATGTGAGTAAACATTCACCAGAGAACAATTTTTTAGAATGAGGTCTGCTTTTTTTTCTCCCATTGCAACTGCATTTAAAATTGGAATTGCTGAGGAAAGATTTTCCACATAAACTATTGCTTTCAGAACCTATTATAGATTCAAAGCGATGTTTAAATTACCGTCAAGGGAGGTTTTTCATATTGAACTTACCTAAGGAGATTACAAGATATTGTCCTAAATGTAACACGCATACAAAACAAAAGATGACTCAATACAAAGCTGGAAAACGAAGAGGTTCGGCAATTGGTGAGCGAAGGCACGCAGAAGACAAGAAAGGATATGGGGGACAGAAATTCCCAAAACTTGCAAAGCCTGCAAAAACTACAAAAAAATTCACACCTATTCTAACGTGTACTATATGTAAGAAGAAATGGAATAAATCTGGAATAAGAATTCGAAAAGTCGAGTTGGTAGCAAAATGAAAAAAGAGCATATACTCATTCCTAAACCTAGTAGTAAATTCCAGAAAGTAAAGTGTAAAGAATGTGATGAAGAAAATATCGTTTATTCACATGCCTCAACATCTGTAACATGCAAATCATGTGGCAATGTTATTGCAGAGCCATCAGGGGCAGTAGCAACTCTTCATGGTGAAATTTCAGGAAGTGCCGAGTAATCGATAATCTTCCACAGTGTTTAGATTAAATGCAATCCTTTTATCATTTAATATATGATAGATTTCTTCAACCGAATCAAGATTATTAATTTCATTGGCATTTATTATTGAAACACCGGTAAAGTGACACTCTTTATTTTGAAAGATAACAGAGAAATCAGATTTTAAGCCAAGAGAGATTAGAAAGTCCCTTGTCACAAGATAGCTTGTCCAGATTTTATCAGGATGATGTGAGTTAACAATTTTTTTTACAATTACATCATCAAGTAATGGTAAATCTCCTGATACTACAAATATGTCATCTTTGATTGAACGTAGAATCAGGTTTAGATCTTCCACATATCCTTTACCAGTTGTCTCAAATGTCTCAATCCCAGCATTTTGTAACATTTCTTTAGTTTTAGGAGAGTTGGGGCTAGTTGCTGCAATTATTTTTGAAAAGCAAGTTGAATTTTGAAGGGCAAAGACCACATGTAAAATTGTGGGATGCACATGTTTTAGTAAGAGTTTTTCTTCATTTGTTTTCATCCGGCTTCCTTTGCCCCCGGCCATAACAAGTCCTATCATACTGATGCAAAAATTACAAGAGAAGATAACCGTGTTATCTCGTTAGTAGCACCTAAAACATCTCCGGTTATGCCCCCAAAGCTTCTAGTGGAGAGTGCAAGAATAAACAATGTAAAAGCAATACCTGCTCCAAAGACGATTAATCCTGTTGTTCCTCCTATTATCACTAAAGGAATAATGGTAATTGTTACTGCTATAGCCATTCTTCTTTTATCTTTCATTATTTGCACGAATGGAGAATTTGAGCCAACTGCTGCCGAACGACCAAGACTTGCTTGTAATACCATGGAGAATTTTGATAATATTTCACTTAAAAGGATGGCTTGGAAGAGTACAAAGCCACTCATTAAAGAGAGTGCCAAGATCATTCCAACAACATAGAGAACTATGGAGAGAATTCCCGCAGAACCTGTTGAAACATCTTTCATAGCTTGTAATTTTTTTTCTTTTTTTCCTTTTGTCATCAATCCATCAGCAAAGTCAGCAAGGCCATCTATGTGGTGTATTCCTGTGATGATTGCTAACGCGCCTACCACCAAGAGTGATACTATGAGTGGATCCAAAAATAATGATAATCCTAATGCAAATGAACCTATGATTAATCCAATAACAATTCCCACAATTGGAAAGATGTACATGTATTTTGCAACATTTTCAAGATTGGTGTTGCTTACAGGAATTATTGTTAGAAATGAAAATACTGAGCTAATTTCTCTAAGCATGAATCCACCAGCCAAGATAAGATAAAATGAGCATTACTGGAATTGTAAAAATCACACAGAATAAAATCGATGTTACCTTCATCAATGCAATTGCAGAGTATAAATGAGATTTTGTAAGATCTTGGTTTCCTTCACCAATACAATAATGATCAATTTTTTCAAATTTTACCCCTAATGCCCCTGCAAGGACAGCCATAGGATAACCTGCATTAGGACTTTCAGTATTTTTACCATCTCTTTTCATTATTTGATACGATTTTTTCCAATCGTTGCCAAGGATCATTGCAGCAATAACCATTACAAAACTTGTTATTCTTGCAGGAAGATAATTAAGTATATTATCGCAATTTGCTCCAAACCATCCTATATTTCTAAAAATACTAGTTTTGTAACCAATCATAGAATCAATTGTGTTAACTATTCTATAGATGAACGCACCTGGAATTCCAAAAAAAGTAAAATAAAATAACGGTCCAGTAACTCCATCTACAGTATTCTCACTAATACTTTCAAGAGTACCTGAGAGTATGTGATTTTTGTCCAAATCCTTCGTATTTCTCTTTACAATCATGGATAGATTAGTTCTAGCAGCCTCAAGATCATTTTTTTCTATTGACAACATTACAGCTATGGCGTGCTTTTCCATACCATGTATTGCAATTGTTGTTTTGAGTAATATTACACCAACTACAACTGATACAATTGATGCAACAAATTCAATTGGGATATTATTAATTTGAATCGTTAGAAAAACAAGAATTGTTGCTACAAGAGCAGTTACTGATACAACTAAAATTATTCCACCAATCTTTTCTACGTTAGGAGATTTGTTTTTTATAATTGGAACAATCTTTGCGATCAAAGTTCCAATCCATGAAGTAGGATGAAATTTATTTTTGGGATCACCTACGATAAGATCTAAAATTAGCGCAAATGTAACTACTAAAATAGATTCATGTATCATTTGATGAGTCTCTCTATAGCTTTGATGTCAATACTTGAATTTACTAATTTACTTAATTTTTCTATCTCTCTATCCATTATCTTGATGTTTTTCTCGTTCCAGATCATGGTTTTAGGTTTGACACCTAGTGAGTCCTCTTCAGGTAGTGAAAAGTTGGCCATAGGTATTGTTCCAAATACAGGTTTTCCTGTGTTTTGTTTAATTTTTCTAAATCCAGGTTTTAGAATCTCAAGATCGCCTCTAAACTTGTTAAAGACAAATCCTTTGACTAGTTTTCTATATTTTTTATCAAGTAATTGTAATGTTCCTACAATACTTGCAAAAGATCCGCCTCGATCTGTATCTGTAATTAAAATTACTGGCGAATTAGATTTCACTGCTACTCTCATATTTGCAATATCAAATTTTTCTAGGTTAATCTCAGCTGGAGAACCAGCTCCCTCCATTATTATCAGATCATATTTTTTTCTAAGCATATCAAGTGAATCAGAAATTAGATTTAGACCGTGTGGTAAAACGAATTTTTTGTAATATTCATTTGCATAAAGTTTTTTATAGAATTTTCCTTGCAAAAAAACAGAGCTTCTATAATTTCCAAGTGGTTTTAGTAGGATTGGGTTCATGTGAGGTGAAATTTCGGCCCTAGCTGCTATAGCTTGCATTGCCTGAGCACGAGAAATCTCAAAATTCTTATCTTTGTAGGAGTAATTTGACATATTTTGTGATTTAAATGGAGATACACTATATCCTGAATTTGAAAAAATTCTACACAGTGCAGCAACTAAAATAGTTTTACCTGCTCCTGATGAAGTGCCTTGAATCATTAGTGACTTTGTTAAGTTAAATCGCCTCCAATTCTTTGATAAGTTTTATATTTTCTTTGTGTGTTTTTACTGCAATTCGTATGTAATTATTATTTAATCCTCGAAACGAATTACAATCTCGTATTAAAATTTTTTTCTTAAGTAATTTTTTTTGTAAAATATTAGATTTTGTTTTAGTTTTAATTAAAATAAAATTAGCATCTGTATGCAAACATGAGAGTCCATCGATTTTTGAAATTGCGTTTCGTAAAATCTTTGTTTCTTTATGAATTATTTTAGTAGTTTTATCCAAGTAATTATGATAACAAAGTGCAGCACTTGCAGCCTTTTGAGCAATGCCACTTACGTTCCAAGGAATTTTTATATTATTTAGAATTGTAACGAGTTTTTTATTTCCTAGACCATATCCAATTCGTATACCAGCTAATCCAAATGATTTAGTTAATGAACGTAAAACAAAAAGATTGTTATATTTTTTCAAATATCTAACAACTGATTGTTTGGAATCTGATAGTTCAATGAAACACTCATCCACAAAAACTAAGGTTGATCTTTTCTGTGATGTGACAATTATTTTTTTCATTTTCTTTCTAGAGATTG
>Ga0209889_1000554_pt1 | contig 10434 bp, 17 predicted proteins | sample GWRWN1_0_10_FD_187233 | JGI IMG/M metagenome (GOLD analysis project Ga0209889, IMG submission 187233) | Riverbed sediment microbial communities from areas with no vegetation in Columbia River, Washington, USA - GW-RW N1_0_10 (SPAdes)... | ecosystem: Environmental > Aquatic > Freshwater > River >... | reverse complement strand
GCCACTCATCGGGTTAACGCTCGTTCGCATCTCGGAAGCGGAGTGGCTGCAGGCTGTTGGAGATCACGGACCGCCCAGATGGTCAGGTGTCGCCGAAGAGCAGGGTCCAGGTCGTGCCGCCGTCGCCGCTTCGGAAGATGCCGCGCTCGTGAACCGCCGCGTAAAGGGTGCCATCGTGGGCGGTGAGAGCGGCGGGCTGGCCGGCGATGCGGCCCGACGGCATCCAGTTGCGACCGGCGTCGGCCGAGCGGACAATCTCGCCGGTGGTGGTGAGTCCCCACAGCAGAGTGCTGTCTTCCCATGCCAGCAATGCCACAGGTGGGCCGGCCGCCGGGTCCCAGGTGATGCCCCCGTCGCTGCTGCGTTGCAGGCCGGTCTCGGTGGTGGCAAGCAGCGTGTTCGGGTCGTCGGGGTGGACGTCGAAGTCGCGTAGCTGGATGCTTGCGCGGGTGTGCCAGTTGGCCCGGTCGGTGCTGGTGATCAGTTGGCCGCGGACGGAGTTGTAGCCGTAGACGGTGTTATGTCGGTAGCGCAGGGCGTGGAAGTCGGCCTCGCCGGCTAGTGACCGGGTTGTCCAGGTGATGCCGCCGTCACCGGATTCGATCAAGCCTAGGTGTCGAGGTCCGTATTGGCCGGGGGCGGGGTGGCCTGAGGCGAGGAATTGGTTGGGGCCGGCGATGGTGAAGCCCATGGTGTCCTGCCGTCCCTGGCCGACCAGGCGTGGTGTCCCGTCCGCGGCCAGTTGGTAGAGGCCGTCGTGGGTGGCGATGTAGAGAGAACCGTCGGCGGGGTTGATGCCCAGACCGTGCACGTGGGTCAGCGCCACCGGCTGCGGGTTACCGGTCCGCCCGCCGAGCCAGATCACCAGCGCCATCACCGCGAGGATCACGGCCGCGGCGCCGGCGAGCCAACCCCAGGTCGCACGCGGTGACCACGGAGTGCGGCGGGCCAGCGTATTGCGTCGTCCCGCTCTGCTTCCGACTGCGCTGCCCATGACCGCCTCCCAATCCTGCGGCCCATTCCTGGGCGCCGCACCCGCGACGTCATGGCGAGCTGCTTCCCCTGCTACCGAACGAGCGGTCGGTCACCGACAGAGCCCATTTCGGCGGAACGCCACACCTGTCGTCTGAAGCCACCGCTGTGACACGTCACCGGCTTGGTTGTCCTGGATCGGTGCTCGTGCCGCCTTGCGCGTCGCACTGGACCTGCCGCCTGAACAGGTTGAGAGGCACTGCCTTGCCCTGGCGGATCTCTTCCGCAGGCGCGCGTTGCGAGCCGGCCACATACCGGTGGGCGACGCCCGGCCAGTCACATTGTCGTCGTACGAGTCGACCAGCCCGAGGCCGTCTCCTCGCGCCTGGAAGCGGCACGAGTACGCGCCCTCGTATCTGGTGACCGCCTCCGCGTTGGGTTCCACTACTTCAACGACGAAGGTGACGTCGATGACACCATGCGCGCGCTCACCGATTCCCGGTGCTGACTACGTGGGCACGGGTCAGCCAGCATCGACACCTGGGTTGAACAGCTCCAGGTGAGGGCGTCCAGCTTGCTGAGGTGAACTCGAAGCCCCGCGGGTTCGCCGTGCCTCTCCTGCATGGCGGTGAAGTGACCGTAGTTGACCAGGGCCGGATGCTGCACATGCTCGGCGGTCGTCGACCCCCGTTTACTTCCACTCGGATCCTGCGCTGCTCACAAGTCGCGATGCAACGCCCAGACCCGACACCAACTGACCCACGTCGCCGCTGCACCGGTTCACTCCGACGCGCCCGCGGGCCGACGTCGCCCTTCACCCATCCGGAGTTCAGACGTCCGCCGGCACAACATAGTACGGCCGTCTCAGACCAGCGAGCCCAGTCAACCCGAGCCACTCAGGTTCACAGTTTGTCGAAACCCCTGATGCCTAGTTGGCCAACGCCGGGCTGATGTGCTTCAGTGGCTGGAGCTGGTGGATCCGGAACAATCGTGTGGCGGCGTCGACACCAACGAGGTGTGGAGGTCGCCACACGGCTGGGGCGTCTAAGCCTTGATCCACGGATCAGTCGTGGTTCGAGCGTGTCTGAGGCGTTGTGATCTTGGCGGATCGATGGACGCGTTCGGTCGCCCGGGCCCGGTGCCGGGTCGCTCGGACGTCCGTAGGCTGCCAATGATCCCGGATGGTGGTGTCGGCCAGCCGGGCGTAGATCGCTGGCACGGCTCCTACTTTTGCAAGGTTCGGAGCCTCCAAGAAACCCGGGCGGTTCAGATCACCACGCTGGTGCGTCGTGCACCGGCTACCTCGTCGGCCGGCCCAACCCCGTGGGTGGCGGGAACGTGGCTGCCTGGCAGGCAAAGTGCACGTGGCAATAAACGTCGATGGGATCATGGTTGTTGAGCCCTTCTAATCGGTCTGCGATCGCGGGTGCGGAGCTGTGGACGGGAAGCGTTGTGCCATTGGCCGGCACTGGGAAGGCGCTTACTCCGCAGCCCGTGCGTTTGGCGTCGTACATTGCCTGGTCGGCACGGTGCAGCAGATTTTCGGGGGACACGCCGCTGTCCGCCGAGGCGGCTACGCCGATGCTCGCAGTCACTGTCGTCATGTGGCCCGTTGAGCTGAGTCGGTAGGGTGGCGATGGCCTGGCTGGCCCTTCGCGCGGTCGCCAGTCCGGTTTCCAGGCAACCGGGAACGATGAGCAGAAACTCGTCGCCACCCAGGCGGGCGGCGGTGCCGGTGCTAAGCGCACTGGACAGCTGCCGCGCGACATGCCGTAGAACTAAGTCGCCAACACCGTGTCCGTTCCGGTCATTGATTTCCTTGAGCCCGTCGACGTCGGCGATGGCGACGCTCGTTGGACCATGGCTTCGGATAGCGAGCATGAGCGCGTGGTATGCCGCGGCACGGTTGTGCAACCCGGTGAGCGCATCGTGTGTCGCGTGGTAACGAGCGGCGGCTAGTTCTCTGCGAAGCTTTCGTGCTGGCAAGGTTCCGGCAAGGTAGCCAACCATTGCACCGCCGAGAGTTGTTGCAACGATGACGACCGCACCTGGCACAGGCCCGACTCCCTTCCACGGCCGAGCGCAAGTCCCGTTTGTAGACGAGATCAACGACACCGCTGTGACGGCATCCGACGCGATCGGTGTCCCCGGCGGCCCAATGGGTGCCTCCGCGCCGCCGGGCCGTAGCGTGGTGGAAGAGGGCCGCGGCGCGCGTACCGAGTTCGCCCTTATGTCAATGGCCCGACTCGGCCAGCGCCGTGATGCGCTTGCGGATCTCGCGTCGGTGCGCCTTGACTGGTGACATGTTGAGCGAGCTGCTTGCGTTCCTTGCGTTGTCGGCGGTGGTGATTTGCACGCCCGGGCCGGACACGGCGTTGACCGTGCGTAACGCCGTCGTTGGGGGTCAGTCTGGCGGAGTGTGGACGGCCGCGGGGGTCGCGGCCGGGCAGGCAGTATGGACGGTGGCGGCGAGCCTAGGCGCGGCGAGTGTGCTGCGCGCTTCGCAGCCGGCGTTTCTCGGGTTGAAGATCCTCGGGGTCGCCTACCTGCTGTATCTGGGTGCGCAATCGCTGGGCGCGGCGTGGTCCAAGCGGGCGAAACCCACGGGCGAGGCGAAGCCGGCATCTGGACTGGCCTGGCGGCGGGCGTTTCGGCAGGGGCTGCTCAACAACCTGGCCAACCCCAAGATGGCAGTGTTCTTCATGAGCCTGCTGCCGCAGTTCCTGCCCACCGATCGGTCCGGCGGCACGGCGTTGGCGGCGTTCCTCCTGCTCGGGTTTCTGTTCTGCCTGTTGACGTTCCTGTGGCTGGCCGCCTACAGCGTTCTAATCGCGAAGGGTCGCCGCCTGCTGGACCGGCCCTGGGTGCGGCGGGGTATCGACGCCGTCGCTGGCTGTGTGTTGATCGGGTTCGGGGTGCGGTTGGCCTTCGCCGGACAGTCGCGGTAACGGTACACCGCTTGCTTGAGCCGCGTGACAACCCGCCCGGCATCCGAACGGCGGTCACGGGTTCGAGGATGCCGCTCAAGACGTCCTCGCCCGGTTGGACCGCCTGCCGCTATTGGTGCCGAACAATTTCAAGTTGGGGCAGCCAGCAACAGGTGACGGTTGGTGGCGTCGGCGGACGGACGGGATGTCGCGTCCCAGATCGGACGATGTCGAGGGCATCGATGGTATTGCGGGCACGTTGGGCCCATCCTCAACGTCGCCTCGTTGCGCCGCGGGCCGGCCGGAGAGATGGCCCCCCTCGTCGTCTGCAAGGACCAAGGATGCTACTCCCGGGTCCGGGGGGCCTGCCGCCTGTCCTCATTGTCCTGGGAATCCAAGTCTGCGCAGCGGTCGAGCGACCAACCTACGCGTCGACTTCGTTGTCCAGTTGGCCAACGACGGTCAGGGCGGATCTATTTGGTCCGGTCGAGTCATGATCGAGCCTGAGTTCCGGTCTCTTTGAGAGGGCGTGGCAAATGCGTCTAGGCCCGGATACCGGGTCCTTGACGTTCGTCCGGCGTCGTTGGACACCTACCGGCGCATCCGACCATTTGAGGGGGCACATGGGTGCGACTGACGCAATAGGGCTGCCCGGCGGCCCGCCGGGTTCCCTCACCGACGGCAGTGCTGATCACATGTCAGAGCCGCTAGCTCCGCCGCCGCTTTGCCAGGAACCGACGTTGAGGGGTTTTGGGTCGCGGCACACGGCAGAGGACGCCACAATCGCTTATGTGTACGCATCGACCGGGCGGCCAATTGTGGACGTGCCGGACGGGTGGGACGGCGTCACTCCGCGCACGCGTCTGCAGACAGTAGGCGTGCATCTGCCGGGACCACAATGTAGAGCCGTTGTCGGCAGCGGCGCAGGTGTTGGTCCAGGTCAGCCGATTAGCCGATCATCGGCGTCAGCTTGTCAACCAGTTGACGGGCAGGTCGTGATGCTCGTCGATGAGCAGGTCGAATTGACCGGCGTAGGGCTGCCGACGCTCGCCGCCGACGGCCTCGCGCCCGACAAGCGCAAACAACTCATTATCACCGGTTGCGTGGTAGCAAGCGCCCCCTACTCGGCATTCCAACCGGTCCAGCACGGCGAGCAGATGCTGGACCGGCCGGGCGCCCATCTGCTGCCATGAGCGACCCCTCTCCACTCAGGACGGTGGGCAGTAGTCGGGTTGGGTGCCATGGGGGGAAGGGTTGCTCTTCGACTTCTGCGCGCCGGGTACGACCTGGTTGTCTGGAACAGAACCCAGGCGAAGAACGAGCAATTGCTCGCGCAGGGTGCTCATCCTGCGGCGAGCCCCGCAGACGCCGCAGGTCAGGCTGATGCGATCATCACGATGGTCTCCGACCCGCTGGCGCTAAGATTGTGACAGAAGGGCCGACAGGCGTCGCCGCCACCGCGCGGCCCGGCGCTGCCTTGATCGAATTGTCGACTGTCGGCCCCGCGGCAGTTGCCCGACTGGCCTCCGTTGTAGCCCCGGGGGTAGAGCTGATCGACGCACCGGTGCTTGGCAGCCTCGCCAAGGCCGAGTCTGGAACCTTACGCATCTTTGTCGGCGGCCACCCGCAAACCATACAGCGGTGCAGACCACCACTGGCGGCGCTCGGAACCCCCGTCCTCGTCGGCGGACCCGGTTCGGGCGCGTCGGCAAAGCTGGTCGCTAACAGCAGCGTGTTCGGCGTCCTCGGCGCCATGGGTGAGGCCATCGCGCTGGCCCAGGGACTCGGCTTGTCACGCGACGCGACGTTCGAAGTGCTGTCGGCGACACCGCTTGCGCAGCAGGCACAGCGGCGTAGATGCGCCATTGAGACAGACCAGTATCCGAGGCGGTTCGGGCTCTCCCTGGCCCGAAAGGACGCCGATCTCATCGTCAAGGCAAGCGCCGCCGCCGGCCTCGACCTCAGCCTCGCCCGGGCGATCGCGGAATGGTTGGCTGAGGCCGATCGCCAACGCCGAGCTGACGAAGCTACCGGATGTCTGCCGCAGTGCGCGCGGATAGGAACGCGCCAACTGGTGGCCCGCCCGCAGGCGGCGGGCCTGCACCCTCAGCCGCGAAGGGTCGAGCCCACGGCACCGCCTCGCCGAGCGGACGATGCCTCGAGCAGCCGCGATTTGGTCAGCAGGACGGGCACGACGACCCCGATGACTGCCCCGAGTCTCTGGCCGTCTACCATCGATCGCCTCGACCAGCTCATCGCCCGGTTGGTCGGCGACCGTGACGAGTTAAGCCGCCGGATGCGCACTGCCGCCCGGCGGGGTTTTCCGGTTTCACCCGGGCGAAGAGGACAAGAAGGTACGCACGATGCTGCCCCAGCCCGACCCGCTTCCCGACGACCTGCCCCTGCCAGAAGACGACGGCGCCGCTCGACACCTGCCCGGTCTGATCCTGCCCCCTCTGGCGTTCAGCACCACGGACGGCGAGCAGGTCCAGCTGGACACAGCGAGCACCGGCCGATGGCTTATCTACCTCTACCCACTCACCGGGGAGCCGGGCGTGGACGTGCCCCGAGGCTGGGACCAGATCCCGGGCGCACGCGGATGCAGCCAGGAGGCGTGCAGCTTCCGCGACAACCTAGCAAGCCTGCAGGCATGCGGGGTGCAGCGCGTCCTCGGCCTGTCCACCGACCGATCGGAATACCAGCAAGCTCTTGTGCGCCGGCTGCACCTGCCGTATCCGATGGTGTCCGACCCCGAGCTCTCCCTTGGCCGCGCGCTACACCTACCCACGTTCGAGGCATTCGGGATGACGCTGTACAAGCGCCTCACTCTCGTGGTCGACGGCGCCCGGATCGAGCACGTCTTCTATCCGATCTTCCCGCCGGACCGCCACGCCGAGGAGGTTCTCCAGTGGCTGCGCAATCACTCTACCGCGACTGCACAGCCAAACCCGATCACGGATGCATTCAATGATCCCCGTCGGTGACGAACCGGTAGCCCCGGCGCAGCAGCTCCTCCGTGGTGATCTGCACGGCTCGGACAGTCTCGCTCCGATTCCCGCCGCGACCGTCGAACCCGTCGTGGAAGATGAGGATCGAGCCGGGTTTCATCTTGGCGATGGCACGGCGGGCGATCCGGGCGCCGTCGGGCTGGAACACCTCCACCCGTGGCAGAACTCCCCGGACACGGGCTGGAGCGAGTTGCGCCGGAGCATCCGCAGCAGCTTCGGCTGGCGCCAGAGCCAGGGTGACAAGAACAGTGCCGGGGTCCGGCCGAGCCGGCCGCGAGGATCTCCTGCGTCTGTGCGACTTCCCGGGCCAGCCGGCCGGGCCGCAGGTAGGCGTGGAACTGGTGCGCTAAGGAATGGTTGCCGATGCTGTGGCCGGCCGCGTACATCTTGGCGGTGGTTTCGGGGAACCGTTCGACGCATTTGCCGACCTGGAAGAACGTGGCCCGGATGTGCTTGCTGCACAGGTAGTCGGCGATCTGCGAGGTACGGCTCGTTGGGGCCGTCGTCGAAGGTGAGCGCCACGACCGGTCCCGCCGGTCGCCCCGGTACGGGTATCGGCCGAACGCCTGCGAGTACGGCGACATGAATACCCAGTACGCGGCGAGGCAGGCGACCACCCCGCCGACGACCCAAGGCAGCGTCATTTGCGATCCGCTCCGGTAATGGCCGCGGTCACGTAGTCGACCACCGAATCCGACTTGTCGAAGATGTAATGCAGCGGCTGGGTGAACGGCAGGAGCAGCAGGAACCCGGTCAGTACGGCGACGCCCGTGGCCTGGAGCCGGCGCGACAACAGGCTCCGGTCGTTGCGGTACGCGGGCGCGGAGCCGATCACCCGCCGTTTGAAGAGCCGATTCAGGAAGTACGCGAGCAGGTAGTACACCAGCAGGGTGACGAAGAACCCGTACAGCACGCCACGGGTCAGCCTCCCGGAGGAGGTCTACGTCGGGTTCGCGTGGTCGTAGACCACCCGTCCTTTGCCGCGCAGGTCGCGCAGCAAGTTCAGCTCGTCGCCGCCCTGGGTGAGGTAGACGTCGTAGCCGGACCAGTACTTCTTCCGGAAGGCGATGTTGGTGGCCGTTTTGTAGAAGCTACGGCCGGTCATCCGGTAGGCAAGGTGGACGCCGCCGAACAGGATCCGCGCGTACACCCGACCCCAGAGCGCACCACCAACATACCGGCAGGGCCCGGTGACCGCGACGATCCGCTCCTCCGTACCGAAGGACCGATCGATGGTGGCCAACCAGTCGGGGGAGTACGTCGCGTCGGCGTCGGCGGAGATCACGATTTCCCCGGCGCTCTCCTCAGTCCCCTCTGCCGCGCCCAGCAGACCCCCGGATTCTCCTCGCTCACGACACGGGCGCCCAGCTCGCGGGCGATGTCGGCGGTCTCGTCGGTGCAGTTGTTGTCCACCACGATGATCTCGTAGCGGCCGGCGAAGGTCTGGTTGCGCAGCGAGTTCAGCGTGTCGGCGACATAGCCGGCCTCGTTGTGGCAAGGAACAACGATGCTGAATCTCGGTCCCAGCCCGTCTTCTGCGGTAACCGAAATAAGTCGTACCGTCGGCTCGGTCACTAGGACGCGGGAGACCCGCGAACGGGACACACCGGCCTCGGCGTGACTAGGTCCGTGCCCGCGGCGGTCGCACGTGTATCCAGCCCCACCTCGCCACGCTTCGTCTGAGGTCAGCACGCCCACAGTCTGCGGTGCGGCAATCACGGCTGCAACATCGCTGCTGGCCGCGCAGGACCTCAACGCGAAGGCCCTCAACTGCCGCGAGTCGCGCGCACCCGGCCTGCCCGACGATGCATGGGCGGGCGCTCGTCATCGGTCAGATCGGCAGTGGTTGCTCGGACCATCGGTTGCGGGTGGATGCCTGGGGTCGAAACGCAGGCCGGCCCCTCCGCGACCGGGACGGCAGATTCACCGCCGCGTTCGACGCGGTGTTCGCGGCCGAGGCGATCGAGGTGCTGCGCACGCCAATGCGGGCGCCCAGAGCCAACGCGTTCGCGGAGCGCTGGGTGGGCACCGCACGCCGGGAGCTGCTCGACCGCACGCTCGTCATCGGATCCAGGCATCTGCACCAGCTCCTGACCGAGTATGTTGATCACTACAACGGGCACCGGCCCCACTGGTCGCTGAAACAACGACCACCCGACCCGCCGCCACAGTCAAGCAGGCCGACCGACGTCGCCTCCGTGCGACGCCGCACGGCTGTCGCAGGACTCATCAACGAGTACAAACAGGCAGCCCGACCTGTCCCGTTCGCGGTGACGAAACCGCAGCTCAACAGCCATAACCTGGTTCTGGGGTATCCATCTAACCGACGTACAATAAGTCCATGGTGTCCGATTCGAGGGCGGGACCGTTGGCTGGCCTGCACTACCCACGGTCGACCGGCGATTTCCTCGCATGGTTTGGTTCCGATGTGGACTGCCTTGACTACCTGGAATGACTTCGCTGGCCTGACGGGTTCGTGTGCCCGCGGTGTGGGAAGTCCGGCGGCTGGTCGATCAGCGATGGGCGATTCTGCTGCATTGCCTGCGAGGCACGCACCTCCGCCACGGCGGGAACGATCTTCGACCGGACGCGGACACCGTTGACTGTTTGGTTCCACACTTGTTGGCTGTTCGCGACCAGCAAGGATGGCATCTCCGCGCAGAGCCTACAGAGGACTCTTGAGATCGGCTCGTACCAAACGGCATGGGCCATGCTGCACCGGCTCGCGTGTTGCGATGGTCGGCTGCTGGTCATCCACACTCGGCGGGTGGATCTCCCGAACCAGATGGTCCCGCCGGCCCTCCGGTAGACGGCCCCCGGTTGTACCTCCGCACCAACGATCTCGATATTGCCGCAACAGCGATGCCCACAACAACCGATACGACAGAGCGTAGCCACCACGGCCAGGCGGGTACGACGTGGACGAGTGCGAGCGCCACGATCGCGCTCGCAACCGCCGCGAGGAGAGCCCAGTAACTACCCGGAGATCGCACGATGAACGATTCCGATGATGCATGTGATTACGAAGCCCCAGCCGCTTGCCCTGGCCACGACTGGCCACCTCGCCTTTCGTAGAACTTGGCGAAGAGACCGGTAGCTAAGCCTCCCTCGAAGCCAGAAAGGATGCAGGCACGGACCCAAGGACGAAGAGCGTTCACAGCTCGATCCTGGAAGCTGTGTATCTTTCTGGAGAACCAGGTCCCGAAGCAACCGAGGAGGCGAACCGGCAGTCTCGCTTCCCATCCAGGTCGTATCGACTGTTCGGGTCACCGCAGACGTACTCGTAGCGGTTGCAGCTTCCGCCGGCGGAGCCGATCCCTAACATGCTGCACAGATGAAGCCAGAAGCTGCCAGCCTACGCGGACACTGGTCGGTCGCTGGTGGCTCCGCACGCGCCTGGTCGTCCACAGGTTCCGTCCCGACCGATCGGCAAGACGGACCGAGGGTAGCTCGCCTGACCTGCGCCCCGCCGGCTCGGCGAGGTGTCGCCGCACCGCGGGCCAAGTCAGCGGAGCGTGCGGATCCGG
>Ga0209889_1000553_pt1 | contig 10440 bp, 12 predicted proteins | sample GWRWN1_0_10_FD_187233 | JGI IMG/M metagenome (GOLD analysis project Ga0209889, IMG submission 187233) | Riverbed sediment microbial communities from areas with no vegetation in Columbia River, Washington, USA - GW-RW N1_0_10 (SPAdes)... | ecosystem: Environmental > Aquatic > Freshwater > River >... | reverse complement strand
GTCGCGGGCACGACCGCGTACAGCGCGCCGTCGCCGCGCGTCGCGGTCACGCCGCGGGACATGACGCCACCCTCGCCCCCCGCGAACCTCGTCGCGATCCCTTCCGCGGCGACGGTGCGTCTCACGTGGAGCGCGAGCCCGGAGAGCGACGTCGCCGCGTACATCGTCTACCGCTCGGCGGCCGGGGGCGCGTTCGAGCGTGTGGGCTCGACGCGCGCGCCGACCGCGACCTTCGTCGACCGCGATGTCGCCCGCGGCACGTACCGCTACGCGGTGACCGCACAGGATTCGGCCGTCCGGCCGAACGAGAGTGGGCGTTCGAACGAAGTCGTGGTCAGCGTGCCTTGACTTCATCTGGTCCGGGTGCTACGAACAACGGATACATGGGCCACTTCGAGTACCGTGATTCCGAGCTCTGCTGTGAGCAGGTGTCGCTCCGCGCGCTGGCAACCGTCGCCGGCACGCCGGTCTATGTCTACTCCAAAGCGGCGCTCCTCGAGGGCCTCGCCGGGTATCATCGCGCGTTCCGCGACGTCCCCCACGTGGTCTGCTATTCGGTCAAGGCCAACTCGAACCTCGGCGTCCTGTCGGTGCTGGCGAAGGCCGGCGCGGGCGCCGACATCGTCTCGGGCGGCGAGCTCTATCGCGCGCTGAGAGCCGGCATCCCGCCCAAGAAAATCCTCTTCTCCGGGGTCGGGAAGAGTCGCGACGAGATGCGCGACGCGCTCAAGGCCGACATCCTCATGTTCAACGTCGAGTCTCGGAGCGAGCTGAGAGTCCTCGACGAGGTGGCGCTCGAGATGGGCGTCCGCGCCCCGATCGCCCTCCGGGTGAACCCGGACGTGGATCCCCAGACGCACCCCTACATCGCGACTGGCCTCAAGACGTCCAAGTTCGGCATCCCCTTCGACGAGGCGCTCGCCGCGTACGAGGACGCGGCGAAGATGCAGGGTCTCGAGATCGTCGGCGTCGACATGCACATCGGCTCCCAGCTCACCAAGGCCACGCCGGTCGCCGACGCCGTGGCGCGCGTGGTCGCGCTCGTCAAGGCCCTCCGCGAGCGCGCGATCGAGATCCGCATGGTCGACATCGGCGGCGGGCTCGGCATCCGCTACCGCGAGGAGACGCCGCCGACCCACGAGGAGTACGCGACAGTGCTGCTGCCGGCGCTCCGCGAGGCGGGCGCGACGGTCCTCCTGGAGCCCGGCCGGTCCATCGCCGGCAACGCCGGCATCCTCCTCACGCGAGTCCTCTACCGGAAGGACACCGGCGCCAAGAAGTTCGTGGTGATCGACGCCGCGATGAACGACCTGATCCGGCCGTCGCTCTACGGCGCCTTTCACGACATCCTGCCCGTCGACGAAACGGCCCGCGCGCGTGCGCGCGAGACCGTCGATGTCGTGGGTCCAATCTGCGAGTCGGGCGACTTCCTGGCCAAGGACCGCGAGCTGGCGTATGTCGAGCAAGACGACCTGCTCGCCCTCATGAGCGCGGGCGCGTACGGCTTCGCCATGGCCTCCAACTACAACACGAGACCGCGGGCGGCCGAGGTGCTCGTGGACGGCAATCGATACACGATCGTGCGCCGCCGGGAAACGTACGAAGACCTGGTGGCGGGGGAGACACCCCTATGAGCCAGACATTCCAGGGTTCATTCGTCGCGATGGTCACCCCCTTCAGAAACGGTGAGGTCGACGAGGCGAAGCTCCGGGAGCTGGTCGAGTTCCACATCGCGCACGGGACCGACGGCCTGATTCCGTGCGGAACCACCGGCGAGTCCCCTGGCCTGACGCCCGACGAGCACCGGCGGATCGTGGAGGTCGTCATCGAGGCGGCGCGCGGCCGGATCCGGGTCGTCGCGGGCACCGGCTCCAACTCGACCGCCCAGGCGATCGAACTGACGAAGCACGCCGAGCGGGCGGGCGCAGCCGGCGCGCTCGTCGTCAACCCGTACTACAACAAGCCGACCCAGGAGGGCCTCTACCGCCACTTCCGTGCCGTGGCCGAGTCGGTCGCGATCCCGATCCTCGTCTACAACATCCAGAGCCGCACGGCGGTGAACGTCGAGACCGACACGCTCGCCCGGCTCGTCCGCGACGTCGCGAGCGTCGCGGGGGTGAAGGAAGCGTCCGGGTCGCTCGACCAGATGAGCCAGGTGATCGCGGCATGCGGTCCCGACTTCTCCGTGCTCTCGGGTGACGACAACATCACCCTGCCGCTGCTGGCGATCGGCGGCAGCGGCGTCGTCTCGGTGATCGCGAACATCGTGCCGCGAGAGACGGCCGACCTGGTGCACGCGGCGCTCGACGGCGACTGGAAGCGCGCCCGAGATCTGCACTACCGGCTCTTCCCGCTGGCGCGGGCGGCGTTCCTCGAGACCAATCCCATCCCGATCAAAGAGGCCATGGCGATGGCCGGCATGCTCGAGCCGGAGTTCCGGCTGCCCATGTGCCGCATGAGCGACGCCAATCGCGAGAAGCTGCGCGCGATCCTCAAGCCGTACGCCCTCGTCAAGTAGTCGCATCATGAGTGCCGCCGACGGGGAGACATCCCCGAACGTCGGGCGCGGAGGCGCCCCGACGACCGATGTCATCGTTGCCGGCGCGGCCGGGCGCATGGGGAATCGCATCATTGCCTGCCTCGCCGACACGCCCGACCTGCGCCTCGTGGCCGCGCTCGAGGCACCCGGCCACGCCTCGCTCGGAGGCGACGCCGGCGAGCTCGCCGGCGTCGGGAAGGTCGACGTCGCGGTCGGCGGGGACGCCAAGGCCGTGATCACACGCGACCGGGTGCTCATCGAGTTCTCCGTCCCCGAGGCCTCGCTCGAGCACCTCCGGCTGGTCGCGCAGGCGGGTGCCCGGGCGGTGATCGGCACGACCGGCTTCACGGCGGCCCAGCGCGCCGAGGTCACCGAGCTCGCCCGCCGGGCGGCGATTCTCCTCTCGCCCAACATGTCGGTCGCCACGAATGTCGCGTTCAAGCTCCTCGCCACCATGGCGAAGGCGCTCGGCGACGAGTACGACATCGAGATCATCGAGACCCACCACCGCTTCAAGAAGGACGCGCCGAGCGGCACCGCGCTCCGTATGGCGGAGGTCGTGGCCGCCGCGCTCGGGCGCGAGCTGGACCAGGTGGCCGTCTACGGCCGGCAGGGACTGCCGGGCGAGCGCGCGAAGCGCGAGATCGGGATCCTCTCGCTCCGCTCCGGGGACGTCGTCGGGGAGCACACGGTGTCCTTCGGCACGCTGGGCGAGCGACTCGAGCTGGTGCACAAGGCTCACAACCGCGACACGTACGCGCGCGGCGCGCTACGCGCGGCCCGGTTCATCGCGGGGCGTCCGCCCGGGCTCTACTCGATGGCCGACGTCCTCGGCCTCGCGTAACGGTCGCCCATGCAGATCGTGCGCTTCAAGACGGAAGCCAATACGTCCTACGGCGTGCTGCCGTTGCGAGCCAAGGGGTTCGACACCTTCTGTCCCCTCGGGCCCTGCATCGCGACCGACCTCGACCCCAACGCCGTCGCCATCGAGACGTACGTCAACGGCGGGCTGTGCCAGTCGTCGTCGATGAAGGAGCTGATTTTCCCCCTCGAGGAGATCGTGGCGCGGATCGCTCAGGTCATGACGCTCCTGCCGGGGGACGTGATCGCGACGGGCACGCCAGCCGGGGTGGGCCCGCTCGCGGCGGGCGACCGCGTCGAGGTGCGGATCGAGGGGATCGGCAGCCTGAGGAACACGGTCGTGAAGCTCTGATGACCGACAAGCTCCTGCTGGAGGACGTGCGCTTCTACGGCCAGCACGGTCTGACGCGCGCCGAGCAAGTGGTGGGCGCCTGGTTCTCCGTCGACGTCGAGATGGCGGTAGACCTGGCGCCCGCGGTCGCCTCCGATCAGGTGGCGTCGACGGTAGACTACGGCGTGGTCGCCCGGCGCATCGTCGAGATCGGCACCCGGAACCGCGTGAACCTGATCGAGCGGCTGGCCGGGCTGATCGTCGAGGCGCTCCTGCGCGAATTCCCGGCCCGGGAGATCCGGGTGCGCGTCCGGAAGCTCACACCGTCACTCGAGGGCCTGGTGGGGACCCCCGCGGTCGAGCTGACGCGGGGCCGGTCGTGACGCGCGTCTACCTCTCACTCGGCTCGAATGTCGGCGACCGGCTCGCCGTCCTGCGATCCGCCGTGCGCCGGCTCTACGGGCTCCAGGCCGTCCGCTTCGTCGACGCCTCTCCGCTCTATGACAGCGAGCCGTGGGAGGGCGAGCCGGGTCAGACGGCCGGCGAGCAGCGCTGGTACCTCAACTGCGTCGTGGCGATCGAGACCTCACTGACGCCGCGGGCGCTGCTCGCCGAGCTCCAGGCCATCGAGAGCGCACACGGACGGACCCGGCCGCCGGGCACGCCGGAGGCTCAGCGGTTCGCGCCGCGAACACTTGACATCGACATCCTCTTGTACGGCGACCGGGTGCTGAGCGCGGGCGATGACCTGCAGATCCCCCATCTGTTCCTCGCGGAGCGCGGCTTCGTCCTTCGGCCGCTGGCGGACCTGGCGCCCGAGCTGGAGCACCCGGCCCTCTATCGCTCGGTCCGTGAGCTGCTCGCCGAGCTCGTGGACGAGCACGACGTCCGCGCCGGCGACTATCCGGCGCGCTGGTTCGAGGACTGAGCCAGTCCGTGGCCTCCGACGAGTTCTCCCGGGAGGCGCTGGAGCACCTGGACGCGCTCTACAACTTCGCCATGTACCTGACCCGGAACCCTCCCGAGGCCGACGATCTCGTCCAGGAAACCTACCTCCGGGCTTTCCGGTTTTCCCACCGGTTTCAGCCGGGAACCCATCTCCGCGCCTGGCTGTTTCAAATTTTGAGGAACACGTTCTTGACCTTTTATCGGCTCCGCGAGCGGGAATCCGCGCTCGCCGAGGACGGAGTTCCCACCTGGGATGCCCCGATGTTTCACGACGCGCCCGAGGAGACGAGTGGCGCCGTCGAGGCGCACACGGATCTCGAGCGCGCCCTCCAGCGTCTGCCCGAGGAGTTCCGAACCGTGCTCCTGCTCGCGGAAGTCGAAGGCATGGCGCTCGAGGACGTGGCGCGCGTGCTGGCCTGTCCGGTCGGCACCGTCAAGTCGCGGATCTTCAGGGCGAAGCAACGGTTGCGCGGGCTCTTGCGCGACTACGCCAAGCAATGAGCGGCGACCACTCCCCCGATTCCGACGAAGCGCTCGGCACGCGCCTGCGCGCGGAGTTGCCGCGCTACACGGCGTCGGCGCACCTGCGCGCCGCCATCGCCGAAGGGGCCGCACCTCCGCGGCGCCGGGCGACGTGGCTCGCCCCTGTTCTGACGGCCGCCGCCACGGTGCTGGTGCTCGGGCTGGTGTTCTTGCCGCTGCTGCCGCGGCTTGTCCCCGCGGATCCGACGGAGCGGCTCCTGCGGTCCGTCGTGGCCGAGCACACGCGCGCCCTCATGTGGGGAGCGCGACACCCCGAGGTCATCCCGACAGCGTTGCCCTGGCTCACCCAGGAGTCGGGCATCGGGCTCCGCCAGGTCTTCGTCGGGGACGACCGGCTCGTGTTCGTCGGCGCGGAGCCCGTGTACCTGGAAGGGCACCGCGGCATGGCGCTCCACTACCGCGACGGCGACGGCCACCTGCTGACCTACATCGTGCTGCCCATTGCGGGCCTCCCGGTACCGGACCGCCTGCGCGTCCAGATCGAGCGCGGTACAAAACGGTGGAGGCCGGCGCTCATGCACGACAGCGGGTTCTCGGCCTGGGTGTGGCGGCAGGGCGAGCTCGCCTGCTTCCTGGTGTCCGACATGGTCTCCGAGGCGGACGTCGAGCGGTTCAAGGACTACTTCGTCCGGGTCCGCGTCTCGACCGACCCCGTTCCCGCGAATTGATTGACGATCGGGACGGTCGCGATCCCTAATGCACGCTGCCGCCGCCGTCCACGACGACCGTCTGGCCGGTGATGAAGTCGCTGTCGTCCGAGGCCAGGAAGATCAGTGTCCCCACGATGTCCTCGGGGACCTCCGCGCGCTTCAGCATCCGCATCCTGACATTCGCGTCCTTCCCCTCCGCCGGCATGTTCTTCTCGTTCTCCCCGCTCAGGGTGAACCCCGGCGCGATCGCGTTCACGCGGATCCCGAACTCCCCGAGCTCGCGGGCGAGCGAGCGCGTGAACCCCACCACCCCACCCTTGGACGTCGTGTAGTGGATGTAGTTCGGGACGCCTTTGAAGAAGGTGCCGGAGGCGATGTTGACGATTTTGCCCTTGCCCTGGGTCTTCATGGCCGGGAAAACGGCGCGCGAGCACAGGAAGAGCCCGCGCAGGTTGATCGCCATCACACGGTCCCACTCCTCGACCGGGATCTCCATGAACGGCCGTCGCTTGAGGGCGCCGTAGAGGGCCGCGTTGTTCACGAGGACGTCGACACGGCCGAACCGCGCGAGGGTCTCGGTGGTCAGGCGCAGCGTGTCCTCTTCACGCGACACGTCACACTCCACCCCCAGCGCCTGCGCGCCCCGAGCCTCGACCTCCTTGACCGTGGGCTTCGGGTCCGCGATGTCCGCCACCACGACCCGTGCGCCCTCGGCCGCCACGCCGAGGCAGTACGCGCGGCCGATACCCCTGGCCCCTCCCGTGACGATGACCACCTTATCCTTGAGTCTCATGACGCCTCCTACAGTGAGAACGTCTTGACGTAGACCCCCGGAGAGCCCTGCGCGTGCCGCATGTGAGGCCGGATGCGCTGGGTCTCCGGCGCGATGTCCCGCTGGGCGGCCCAGGCGGCGCTTTCGGAGACTTTCGGATTCTGGAACTCGTAGAACGTGAGATAGGTCGGCGTGCCTGTCACGGCGCGAAAGCGCCGGCCGCGAATCACGCCGGGGACCTTCTCGTAGTTCGGAATGTAGATCGTGTTGTACCAGGTGTTGAAGTCGGCGTCGATCTCGGGGGGCACGTCCATCCGCCCGAGCTGGAGCGCGGGCGCCATATCGCTCTCGGCGACCGGCGGCGTCACAGTTTTCGGATGGATCAACGTGTAGACGTTACGGATGTAGGTGGTGCCGATGACCTCGGGCGAGCAGCGCTTGGTCCACGCGGTCGGGTTGGTGCGGACGCGCTTGTAGGCGTCGGATTCCAGCGCCGCGACGCTTTCCAGCTCGTAGACGGCGAGATGCTTCGGCCCGCCCTTGACCGCCTCGTAGCGCGCGCCGCTCAAGAACCCGGGCAACGAGAGTCGCTCGGCCAGATGCTCCTCGTTGTACCAGCGATCGAACTCCTTCTCCTTGTCCGCCGGAATGTCCGCCCAGACCATCATGAGCCCCGTGCCCTTCCGTTTCGTCGCCATGGCTGGCTCCTTTCGAATAGCTGGATCTTAGAACACCGCGCGGGCGAGTGCCATGGCCCCGGGGTGGTATAGTCGGTGACCATCCGCATCCAACGGCTGTGCCCCGATCTCCAGAGGAGACCACTGATGCGTCCTCTCTCGCGCACCATGATCGTCGTCCTGACCCTCGCCCTCGTGGCTCCCGCGCTCTTCATCCGGCCGGCGCCGGCCGCCGAGGACGTCAAGATCGCGCTCGTCGCGCCGCTCTCCGGCCGCTGGGCCCGGCAGGGCCAGCTCAAGAAGATGGGCGCGGAGATGGCGATCGAGGAGATCAACAGCCAGGGCGGCATCAAGGCGCTCGGCGGGGCCAAGATCGTGCTCCGCGAGGGGGACGCCGGGGACAGCGTCGAGAAGGCGGTGAGCGCGGCCCAGCGCTTGCTGACGCGCGAGAAGATCAGCGCGGGCATCGGCTCCTGGCTCTCGTCGTTCACGCTGGGCGTGACCGAGGTGGCCGAGCGGCTGCAGGTACCGTGGCTCTCGCTCTCCTACGCCGACAGCATCACCGAGCGCGGCTTCAAGTACACCTTCCAGACCTCGCCGGTCTCGTCGCTCCAGGCCGAGCAGGCGCTGGAGCTCGTCACCGACGTCGCCAGGCGGAACAACCGGCCGATCAAGAGGGCGGCGATCGTGGGCGACAACACCGCGGCCACCGTCTTCTTCTTCAAGCCGCTGCGCGAGAAGCTGCTGGCTGCCAAGGGCATCGAGCTGGTCGTCGACGAGGTGTGGACGCCGCCTCTGGCCGACGCGACCGCGATCGTGCAGAAGCTCCGGACCACTCAGCCCGACATCATGTTTTACGGCGGCACGAACTTCCCCGACTCGATCCAGGTGCTGCAGAAGATCAAGGAGTTCAGCGTGAAGACACCCATCCAGGGAGTCGGGGCCTGGCTGGTGACGCCGGAGTACGTGAAGACCGTCGGCAAGGAGCTGCTCGACAACATCCAGACGGTCGTCGCGGCCCATCCGCTCAAGGGTCAGGAGGATCTGGTGAAGAAGTTCGTCCAGCGGACGGGCGAGCCCTTCATGACGCAGGATCCGCTCTGCACCTACGCGCACGTCTGGCTGATCAAGGAGGCCATCGAGCAGGCCAAGTCGGCCGATCCGAAGGCCATCCGCGACGCGCTCGCGAAGATCGACCTCTCCTCGGGGCCGGCGACGAGCGCGTTTTATCCCGCCCGCGTCAAGTTCGACGAGCGCGGGCGGCGGGTCGGCGCCGCGCCGCTCATCGTGCAGTGGCAGGGCGGCGAGCCATTCACGGTCGTGCCGGCCGCCGTCGCGACGCGGCCTCTCGCCTGGCACAAGTAGCCGGCTCTTCGGACATCGGTGGCCCTGGCTGAGCTCGTCCAGTACGTCGCCACCGGACTGCTCGTCGGCGGCGTCTATGCGCTGATGAGCATCGGGCTCGCGCTGATTTTCGGCGTCATGCGCGTCGTCAACTTCGCCCAGGGCGACTTCATGATGCTGGGGATGTACCTGACGTACTTCTACGCGATCTCGGGCTCGGTCGATCCGCTGCTCGGCGCGCTCCTGACCATCCCGCCGTTCTTCGTGCTCGGCTGGATCGTGCACCGCGGCCTCCTGGCACGCGTCACCGGCGGCGGTGATCCACAGCGCCAGATGGACGCCCAGCTCATCCTCACGCTCGGGTTATCGCTGGTGATCACCAACGCGACGACGATGATCCTCACGCCGACGCCCCTGGGCATCCGCACCGGCTATGCCACCCAGGCGTTCACGCTGGGCCCGGTGCTCTTGAACCAGGCGCGCTCCTACGCGTTCGCGATGGCGCTCGTGCTCGCCGCCGCCGTGTACGTCTTCTTGACCCGGACCGATCTCGGGAAGGCGCTGCGGGCCTCGGCGGATGATCCCGAGGCCGCCAGCTACCAGGGTATCGACGTCCGGGCGATGCACGGGCTGGCGTTCGGGATCGGCATCGCGCTGGTGGCGGCAGCCGGGGGGCTCCTGGCCACCTACTACCCGATCGAGCCGACCGTCGCCGGCAATTTCATCGTGCTGATGTTCGTGGCGGTCGTTCTCGGCGGGCTCGGCAGCATCCCCGGCGCGTTCGTGGGGGGCCTCGTCATCGGGCTCGTGCAGTCGCTCACGCTGCTCGTCCTGCCGTTCCAGCTCCAGAACACCGGCGTCTTCATCGTGTTCCTCCTCGTCCTCTACTTCCGGCCCCAGGGATTGTTCGGGCGCCGGGCCCGCACCGTGTAGGCGTGGCGTCCCGAACGCGGGGCTGGCTCGCCATCGCCGCGGTCGTCGCGACGGGCTTCCTGCTCACGTTCGCCGTGCAGGAGCGCTATCACCACCGCGTCCTGACGCTGGTCTTCCTGTGGGCCGCGATGGGGCTCGCGTGGAACATCATCAGCGGCTACGCGGGCCAGATCTCGTTCGGCCACCAGGTGTTCTTCGGCATCGGGGCCTACGTCACGGTGCTGCTGGTCGTGAAGGCCGGCCTCACGCCATGGGTCGGGATGGTCGTGGCCGTCGGCGTCGCGGTGCTGGCCGCCGTGCTGATCGGCATCCCGACCTTCCGGCTGGCGGGGATCTACTTCGGCCTGGCCACGCTCGCCTATCCATTGATCTTCCGCATCGTGATGGACTGGCTCGGTTACCAGGAAGTCGCGATCCCGATGAAGCGCGAGCAGCCGGGCTGGTTCATGCAGTTCAACGAGCCGCGGAGCTTCGATCTCCTGGCCCTCGGGGTGCTGGCGGCGACGCTGGCCCTGTCGCGCGTCATCGAGACGTCGCGGCTCGGCTACCGGCTGCGCGCGATCAGGGAGAACGAGCAGGCGGCCGAGGCGATGGGCGTGGACAGCTTCCGCTGCAAGATGGCGGCGTACATGCTGAGCGCGGCGCCTGCGGCGGTGGTCGGCGCCGTCTATATCCACGCGATCCTGTTCATCGTCACGCCCGAGGCCGTCTTCGGCCTGCTCGTGATCTCGCAGACGCTCGTCGTGTCCCTGGTGGGCGGGGCCGGTACGCTGTGGGGACCGCTCATCGGCGCCGCACTCATGGTGCCGGTGAGCGAGCTCCTCGACACGACGGTCGGCGAT
>Ga0209889_1000551_pt1 | contig 10442 bp, 9 predicted proteins | sample GWRWN1_0_10_FD_187233 | JGI IMG/M metagenome (GOLD analysis project Ga0209889, IMG submission 187233) | Riverbed sediment microbial communities from areas with no vegetation in Columbia River, Washington, USA - GW-RW N1_0_10 (SPAdes)... | ecosystem: Environmental > Aquatic > Freshwater > River >... | reverse complement strand
GACATCCGCCGCCACCCGAGCGCCTACTACGTGAACATCCACAACATCGAGTTCCCCGGCGGCGCCATCCGCGGCCAGCTCCGCCGGCTCGACCACTAGCGGCCCTGACCCACCGGGGACCCTCGGGTTCCCCGGGATCCTCTCCGGGGGGAGGGGGACAGGAGGGCCCGGCGGGCGGTCCCCGCCGGGCCCTCCTTGTCGCGTTCAGGCCGTCCTGGCGTCGGCGGCCGCCTCCAGGCCCAGCTCCGCGATGGAGACCTCGCGCATCTTGAACTTCTGCACCTTGCCGGTGACCGTCATCGGGAACTCGTCCACGAACCGCCAGTAGCGGGGGATCTTGAAGGTGGCGATCCTGCCCCGGCACCACTCGCGCAGCTCCTCGCCGCTGACCGCCTGGCCCTCCCGGAGCCGCACCCAGGCGCACAGCTCCTCGCCATAGCGCTCGTCCGGCACGCCGACCACCTGGACGTCGCCGACCGCGGGATGCTGGTAGAGGAACTCCTCGACCTCCCGCGGATAGACGTTCTCGCCGCCCCTGATGACCATGTCCTTGATGCGGCCGACGACGTTGGCGTAGCCGTCCTCGTCAAGGGTGGCCAGGTCGCCGGTGTGCATCCAACCGGCCCGGTCGACCGCCTCCGCGGTCGCCTCCTGGTTGTCCCAGTAGCCGAGCATCACCACGTAGCCGCGGGTGCACAGCTCGCCAGGGGTGCCCCGGGGCACCACCCGGCCGCCGTCGGGATCGACCACCTTCACCTCGACGTGGGGATGGACGCGGCCGACGGTCGAGATCCGCTTGTCGACCGGGTCGTCGGTGCCGCTCTGGAACGACACCGGGCTGGTCTCGGTCATCCCGTAGCAGATCGTCACCTCGGCCATGTGCATGTCCGCCTGGACCTTCTTCATCACCTCGACCGGGCACGGCGAGCCGGCCATGATCCCGGTGCGCAGGCTCGACAGGGCGAAGTCGGCGAAGCGCGGGTGCTCCAGCTCGGCGATGAACATGGTTGGCACCCCGTACAGCGAGGTGCAGCGCTCGGCCTGGACGGCGGCCAGGGTCGCCTCCGGCTCGAACGCCTCGGCCGGGTAGACCATCGCCGCCCCGTGGGTGGTGCAGGCCAGGTTGCCGAGGACCATGCCGAAGCAGTGGTACAGCGGCACCGGGATGCACACCCGGTCGGCGTCGCTGTAGCGGCAGCCCTCGCCGATGAAGAAGCCGTTGTTGAGGATGTTGTGGTGCGACAGGGTCGCGCCCTTGGGGAACCCGGTGGTGCCCGAGGTGTACTGGATGTTGATCGGGTCGTCGAACTGCAGCAGCGCCTCGCGCTCCCGCAGGCGGTCGACCGGGACGCGGGCACCGGCCTGGCGCAGGTCGTCCCAGCCCATCGCCCCGGCCGGGGTGTCGGGGCCGAGCACGACCCGCCGGTGGAGCGCCGGGAGCTCGCCCGCCACCCGGTCGAGCATGTCGAGGTAGTCGGCCTGGCGGAAGCGGGCGGCGAGCACCAGCGTCGAGACCCCGGACTGGCCGAGCGCGTAGGCCAGCTCGGAGGTCCGGTAGGCCGGGTTGACGTTGACCATGATCGCCCCGACCTTGGCGGTGGCGTACTGCAGGGTCACCCACTCGGCGTTGTTGGGCGACCAGATGCCGACCCGCTCGCCCGGCTCGACGCCGAGCGCCAGCAGGCCACGGGCGACCTCCTCGACGGCGGCGAGGAACTGCGCGTAGGTCAGGCGGATGCCCTGGTGGACGCTGACCAGGGCGTCGCGATCGGGCACCCTCGCCGCCGTCCGGTCGAGGTTGCGCCCGATGGTCTCGCCGAGCAGCGGGATCTCGCTGGCTCCGTGCACGTAGGAGGGGACGTCGGTGGGTGCCTTGGCCATGGCTCGCCTCCCCACGGTTGGTCCTGCGACGATACCCCCAGCGTGAACTCCCGCGGACGCTCCTGCCCGCCGGCCTACCGGTATCGGCCGGAAGCGCTCGCCCAGCCGCCGCGGCTCTCCGCCGACACCCTGTACGTCGTCGGCGGCCTCTACGGCAACCTCGCCGCCCTGCGGGCCGTGCTCGAGCGCGCGCGGCGCGAGCGGGACGGGACGGCGGCGATCGTGTTCAACGGCGACTTCCACTGGCTGGACGTCGACCCGGGAGACTTCCGCGCCATCAGCGAGACGGTCCTGGCCCAGCACGCCATCAAGGGCAACGTGGAGGCCGAGCTCGCCTCGGATGGCGACGCGGGGTGTGGGTGCGCCTATCCCGACTACGTCGACGATGCCGTCGTCGACCGCTCCAACCTGATCATCGCCAGGCTCCGCGAGACGGCTCGGCGGTTCCCTGAGCTGGTGGGTCGCCTCGCTGGGCTGCCGCGTTGGCTGGTCGCCGGCGTCGGCGCCGACCGCATCGGCATCGTCCACGGGGATCCCGAGTCGCTTGCTGGCTGGCGGCTCGCCCTGGAGGCGATGGAACCGGGCGACCCGGTCGTGCGCCGGCAGGTCGGCTGGCGCGGCCAGCCGACGACACCGGCCCAGGTGCGGGACTGGTTCCAGCGCACCGGCGTCAGCGTCCTCGCCAGCACCCACACCGGGCTGCCGTACGCCCAGGACTTCCTGGTGGCGGGACGCCGCCGCCTGGTGATCAACAACGGCGCCGCCGGGCTCGGCAACTTCGCCGGCACCACCTACGGCGTCCTCACACGACTGTCGAGCAACCCCGAACCTCCCGCCGACAGCCTCTACGGCACCACGATCGGCGCCCTGCGCTGCGACGCGCTGCCCGTGCGGTTCGATCCGCGCCGCTGGCGGGCGCGCTTCCTGGCCCAGTGGCCACCCGGAAGCCCTGGCCACCGCTCCTACTTCGGCCGGGTCACCGGCGGCACCCCGCTGCGGCTGGACCAGGCCACGCGGATCAACCTATATTGATCCGGATGGCTGCTGCTGTGGTGGTGCCGCTTGGGCCGGTCCGGGCGCTCGGTGACCCGCTGCGCTGGCGGATCGTGGAGCTGCTGGCCGGCGAGCAACTCTGTGTCGCCCACCTGGCCGAGGAGCTGGGTGCCGCCCAGCCGCTGGTCAGCCATCACCTCAAGGTGCTGCGGGAGGCCGGCCTGGTCGAGGCCGACCGCTACCGCTACTGGACCTACTACCGGCTACGTCCCGACGCCCTGGCCGCGCTGGCCGGCGGGCTGCAGGGCCTGGCCCGCTCGGCCCCGACCGGGATGGCCTGCCGCCGCGCCGTCGACGCGCAGGCCCCGTCCGCCATGCCCCAAGGAGGCAGGCCCATGCCCGCTCGCGACGCGCCCATGGACCCGATCAGCCGCCAGACCTTCGCCCGCTCCATCGAGGCGCTGCACGAGGAGTTCCGCGGCATCTTCTCGCTGGAGACGATCGAGCGCTACGTCAACGAGTCGATCGACCGCATGGCCGGCGCCAGGGTGGTCGACTTCATCCCCCTGTTCGTCCACCGCTTCAGCCGCCAGCGGCTCCGCGCCCTGGCGCAAGCCGAAGGAGCCATCATCAAAGCGGTCCCCGAGGTGCTGTTCGTCTGCGTCCACAACGCCGGTCGCAGCCAGATGGCCGCGGCCCTGCTCGACCACCACGCCAAAGGCAAGGTCCACATCCGCTCGGCCGGCTCGGACCCGGCCGACAGGATCAACCCGGCGGTCGCCGCGGCCCTGGACGAGTGGGGGATCGACATCTCCCAGGAGTTCCCCAAGCCACTCACCGACGAGTTCGTCAAGGCCGCCGACGTGGTGATCACCATGGGCTGCGGGGACGCCTGCCCGATCTACCCGGGCAAGCGGTATGAGGACTGGGAGCTGGAGGACCCGGCCGGCAAGCCGGTCGAGGTCGTCCGCCGCATCCGCGACGACATCGACGCCCGCGTCCAGGCCCTGCTGGCCGAGCTGGTCCCCGCCGGCGCCTGACGGTCAGCCGCAGGCCGATGTCGCCACGTCGGCGTCGCAGACCCCGCTGGTGGGGAGCTCGAGCCGGACCTGGCCGGCGGCGGTGTGGTCGCCGGCACCACCTCGGCGGTGCGGGCCATGGTCAGCAGCAGCCGGGCTGGGCGACGACGGGGAGCTCGCCGCGGCCGCGGGCGGCGGTCGGGACGGTGTCGACCGCACGGGGCCTGGTGGCCTTGATGATGGCCGAGTGCAGTCCGTCGCCTACCTGGTGGGTGAAGCTCACCGACACCTCGCCGAAGCCCGCCTCGGCCAGCTCGGTCTCGTACTCGGCCTTGGAGAGGGCGCCGGCGATGCAGCCCACGTGGCTGCCGCGCTCGGCCCGGTCGGCGGGCGTCAGATGGTCCTCGGCGACGATGTCGCTGACGCCGAGCCGCCCACCCGGCTTGAGCACCCGGAAGGTCTCGGCGAACACCGCCGGCTTGTCGACCGACAGGTTGATCACGCAGTTGGAGATCACCACGTCCACGCTGGCCGCCGGCAGCGGGATCGCCTCGATGTGGCCCAGGAGGAACTCCACGTTGCGAGCGCCGGCCTCGGCAGCGTTGCGGCGCGCCAGAGCCAGCATCTCCTCGGTCATGTCCAGCCCGTAGGCCTTGCCGGCGGGGCCGACCCGCCGGGCCGACAGCAGCACGTCGATGCCGCCACCCGAGCCCAGGTCCAGGACCGTCTCGCCTTCGCGCAGCTCGGCCACGGCGGTGGGGTTGCCGCAGCCGAGGCTGGCCAGCACCGCCGCGTCCGGCAGGGTCGCACGGTCGGCGGCCGCATACAGACCCGCCCCGATCCCGGGTTCCTCGGCCGCCGGTCCGCAGCAGCCGTCGCCACAACCGCAGTCGGCGGGCTGCCCGCAGCCGCAGTCGCCGGTGGCGCTGCCGGCGGTGGCACGCTCGGCGAGCTCGGCGTAGCGGGCCCGGACCTGCTCGCGAAGGTCCAGTTCGGTCAGGACTTCGGCCAGGACGTCGCCCTGCTCGCCATGGTTGGCGGTGGTCATGCGGTGACTCCTTGGAGGTCGGCGACGGCGGCCAGGCGGCCGAGCGCGTCGCGGTTGAGCGTGTAGTAGGCCCAGGTGCCGCGCTGCTCACGGTCCAGCAGCCCGGCCCCCACGAGCTTCTTCAGGTGGTGGCTGACGGTGGGCTGGCTGAGCCGCAGCGGGCCGGTGAGCTCGCACACGCAGACCGGGTCGGGGCTGGTGGCCAGCAGGTTGACGATCCTGACCCGGTGCCGGTCGGCCAGGGCCTTGAACAGGTCCGCCGTGGCCTTGGCCTCGCTGTCCGACAGCGACGCCGCCCCCAGCGGCGCGCAGCACACCGCGGCGGTTGCCGTCACACGACGCCTCCTAGATCGACAAACTTCGATACAAGGATGCCGCCTTCATCGACATCTGTCAATGAAGGACAGGGATCAGGCCCGCACGGTGACCGGGACCCGCTGGACGGCGTTGTTGGCGTAGCCGCCGGTGTTCCACGGCCGCTCCAGCGGCTGGCTGTTGCCGGCCTCGTCGGTCGCGCGCGAGCACAGCTCGTGCTCGCCGGGGGTCGCCTCCCACGGCAGCGACCAGCCCACCCAGGCCCACCGGGAGCGGCGCTCGCCGACGGCGGCGTCCCGCCAGCTCCGGCCGCCGTCGGTCGAGACCTCGACCCGGGAGATCGGCGCCCGGCCGGACCAGGCCCGCCCGCGCAGGACGTGACTGCCGGGGGTGAGGAACCGGGAGCGGGACTCGAACTCCGGGATCCCCGGCGGCTGCAGCAGCGAGCGTGGCTCGATGCGGGTCACCGGCACCCCGGGGTCGTCCTCGGAGGCATGGAGCAGGTAGCTGCCGGTCTGCTGGTAACCCCCGAACGGCTCGGCGACCACCGTGATCCGCCGCAGCCACTTCACCGAGGCCATGCCGTACCAGCCGGGCACCACCAGCCGCAGCGGGTACCCGTGCTGCGGCGGCAGCGGCCGGCCGTTGACCCCGAAGGCGAGCAGCACCTCCTCGCGCAGCGCCTCCTGGAGCGGCAGGCTGCGCTCGTAGTCGTGCTCCAGGCCACCCTGCACCCCCCGGTCGGCGCCGCCGAACACGACCTCGACCGCGCCGTCGGCGACACCGGCCTCCTCCAGCAGCGGCCCGAGCGGCGTCCCCGTCCACTCGGCCGTCCCCACCGCCTCCTCCAGCCACGGCTGGCTGACCGGCCGGGGGTCCATCCGCGCCCGGCCGTTGCCGGCGCACTCCAGGGTCACCGGCATGGTCACCGCCGGGCGCCGGCGCAGCTCGTCCATGGTCAGCGCCAGCGGGGTGCGCACCAGGCCGCCGACCTCCAGCCGCCAGGCCCGCTCGTCGGCCGGGGGGATGTCGAAGTGGATCAGCAGGTAGTGCAGGCCCAGCGGGGTGATGTCGTAGCGCAGCGCCTCCAGCGGCATGCCGTGGTTGCGGGCCGCCAACTGCAGCTCCTCCAGGGTGAACCCGGTCGTCGCGTCGATGGGTTGCCCGCTCATCGTCGACCCTCCTCGAGGTCCCGCTGCGTGTTGGCACAGAGGATGGCAGCTCCGCTGGTCGGCCGCGAGGGCGACGGCGGGCGCACGCGGCACCGCCGGGAGGTGGCGATGGTAGCGCGAGATCGGCTGGAAGGGTAGTGTTGCTACCTATGAGGGCGGAGGTGCTCAAGGGCCACCTGGACGCGTTGCTGCTGGCGACCTTGGCGGCGGGCCCGCGCCACGGGTATGCGATCAAGGAAGCCTTGCGGGTCGGCAGTGGCGGTCGGTTCGACCTGCCGACCGGCACCGTGTATCCGGCGCTGCACCGGCTGGAGCGCGCCGGGCTGATCCGCGGGAGCTGGTCCACGGTGAACGGTCGGCGGCGGCGCAGCTACGAGCTGACCCCCTCCGGACGGCGCGCGCTCAGCGACGAGCGTTCCTCCTGGCAGGAGTTCTCCGCCGCGGTCAGCGCACTACTCGGGGGCGCGCCACGGCCGGCGGCGACGTGAGCGGCCCACGGCACCACCCGGCCGACCGCGACGCGGTCGCCGACTACCTGGCCGCGGTCGCGGCCCGGCTGACCGGGCCGGCCACTGCCCGGGTCGCGATCACCGACGAGCTGCGCGACGGGCTGCTGGAGACGCTCGAGCGTCACCTGGCACGCGGGCGCCCCGACCGGGAGGCGACGGCGGCGGCGATCGCCGAGTTCGGCGACCCGCACACGGTGGCCACCGCGTTCGCCCCGGAGCTCGCGGCGGTCCAGGCGCGCCGCGTCGCGCTGGGCCTGCTGGTGACCGGGCCGCTGGTCGGGCTGGCGTGGATCGCCGCGGCCGCCGCCACCGCGTCGCCGCCGTGGCGGCAGGAGCTGACCGGCCCGTGGCTGGCGCTCCCCCTGGTCGGCCTCGCTTTGGTAGTCGCCGGGCCGGCCCTCGGCCTCACCGTCGCCGCGACCGGCCAGCGCGGCGGACGGCTCGGGCGCCGGGCGAGCTTCCCCCCGACCGCCGCCGCGATCGCGGCGCTGGCCGCCGTGGTCGCCGACCTCACGCTGCTGACCATCATCACCGGCCAGGCCCTGGCCAGCCCCGGGCCGTCCACCTGGGCGCCGGTCCTGCTGGCCGCCGGCGCGAGCCTCACACGGGGCACGCTGGCCGGCCGGGCGCTCCGTCGCTGCCTTGCCGCCCGCGCGGCGGTCACGTGACGACCCCACCCGGCGACCGGCTCGACGTGCTGATCGTCGGCGCCGGGCCGACCGGCCTCACCCTCGCGGCCCAGCTCCGGGCGTTCGGTGCGACCTGCCGCATCATCGACCGCCAGCCCGATCGCGTCCACGAGTCCCGCGCGCTGGCCATCCAACCACGCACCCTGGAGGTGCTGCGCGGGCTGGGTGTCACCCAGGAGCTGCTCGAGCGCGGCAACGACGCGGTCTGGGTGCAGATCCACGCCGGCGGCCGCGTCGTCCGGGTGCGGCTGTTCGGTCTCGGGCTGGCCGACACCGCCTATCCCTTCCTGCTGTTCGTCTCCCAGGCAGAGACCGAACGGGTGCTGAACGACCACCTCGCCGCCGGCGGCGTCAGGGTGGAGCGGCGCGTGGAGCTGGTCGCCTTCCACGCCGACGACGACGGCGTCACCTGCACCCTCCGGGACGGCGACGGACGGACCGAGCAGGTCGGCGCCCGCTACCTGGTCGGCTGCGACGGCGCCCACAGCACGGTGCGCCGCGCAGCCGGGATCCCGTTCCTGGGCGGGGCCTACCCGCAGACCTTCGCGCTCGCCGACCTGGAGGTCGACGGCGGCCCCGACGCCGACACCGCCTGCGCCTGGATCGGCCCCGTCGGCATCCTGTTGCTGTTCCCGCTGGGCCGGCCGGCGAGCTGGCGGCTGCTGGGCATGCATCCGAGCCTCCACGGGCGGCGGCCTCCGGCACGGCCCTCGCTGGCGGAGCTGCAGGCGCTGGCGGACGCCTGCACCGGTGGCAGCCTGCGGGTACGCGACCCCGTCTGGTTGACCTACTTCCGGCTGCAGCACCGCCACGCCGACCGCTACCGGGCCGGCCGCGTCTTCCTGGCCGGCGATGCCGCCCACGTCCACAGCCCGGCCGGCGCCCAGGGCATGAACACCGGCATCCAGGACGCCTGGAACCTGGGCTGGAAGCTCGCCCTGGTCTGCCGCGGTGTGGCCGATGCGGCCCTGCTGGACTCCTACGACGCCGAGCGCCGCCCGGTCGGTCAGCTCGTGGTCCGGTTCACCGATCGGGCATTCTCGGTGGCGACCTCGACCGGCCCGCTGGTCCGCGCCCTCCGCACGCGACTGGTCCCGCGAGTGCTGCCGCTGGCGCTCCGCTTCGATTCCGGGTTGGCATATGGCTTCCGCACGATCTCCCAGCTCGGCATCGGCTACCGGCACAGCCCGGCCGTCCTGGACGGCCGACCGGCGCCACGACGAGGGCCAAAGGCCGGCGACCGGCTGCCCGACGCACGCGTCGCCCGGGACGGGCAGGTGAGCTGGCTCGGCGAGGCATTGGCCGAGCCAGGCTTTCAGCTCTTGCTGTGCGGCCGCCCCGGCGACTGGGACGCCAGGCGGGTGGCCACCGTGTCCGACCGCTACGCCGGCACGCTGGCCGTGCACCACCTGACCCGCGAGGCCGCGCGCGGCGCCCTCCATGACCTTGACGGGCAGGCGTTCGCGCGACTCGGGGTGAAGGGAACGGCGCAGTACCTCATCCGACCCGACGGCCACATCGGCTACCGTTGTGCCGGCACCGACCTGGACGGGCTCCAGCGCCACCTCTCCCGCTGGCTGCCGAACGCCACACCGCGACCGTGACCCGCCACGACATGCGCGCCACGGTGTGTTCTGCGACGATACCTCGATGAGCCCCGCGGTCTCTCCCGATGTGGAAGGCTGGGCGCCGGACACCTGGCGTGCCCGTCCCGCCGCCCAGCAGCCGGACTGGCCCGACCCGGCCGCCCTCGACCGGGCCTTCGCCGAGCTGGCGAGACAGCCGCCGCTGGTGTTCGCCGGCGAGGCCCGTACCCTCCAGGCCGCCCTGGGGGCGGTGGCGGCCGGGCACGGCTTCCTGCTGCAGGCGGGAGACTGCGCCGAGACGTTCGACGCCTTCTCGGCCGACACGATCCGCGACAAGCTCAAGGTTGTCTTGCAGATGGCCGTGCTCCTCACCTACGGGGCCGGCCTGCCGGTGGTGAAGCTCGGCCGCATCGCCGGCCAGTTCGCCAAGCCCCGCAGCGCCCCCGCCGAGCGGGTCGGCGGGGTCGAGCTGCCGGTCTACCGCGGCGACATGGTCAACGACCTCGCGCCGGCCCTGGAGGCGCGCCGGCCCGACCCGGCGCGCATGCTCCGCGCCTACCACCAGTCCTCGGCCACGCTGAACCTGCTGCGGGCCTTCACCAAGGGCGGCTTCGCCGACCTCAACCAGGTCCACACCTGGAACCAGGAGTTCGTGGCCTCCAGCCCCGCCGGGCAGCGGTACGAGGCGGTCGCCGGCGGCATCGACCGGGCGTTGCGCTTCATGGCCGCGTGCGGCATCGACCTGACCGCCTCGTCGGTCCTGCACCAGGTCGACTTCTACACTTCCCACGAGGCGCTGCTGCTCGGCTACGAGCAGGCCATGACCAGGCGGGACAGCCTCACCGGCTGCTGGTACGACTGCTCGGCGCACCTGCTGTGGGTGGGGGACCGGACGCGCCAGCTCGACGGCGCGCACGTCGAGTTCCTGCGCGGCGTCGGCAACCCGGTGGCGGCCAAGCTCGGCCCGACCGCCACCCCGGCGGAGACCGTCGCCCTCTGCGACCTGCTCGACCCGGGTCGGGTGCCCGGCCGGCTCACGCTGGTCGCCCGCATGGGGGCGTCGAGGGTCGAGGAGCTGCTGCCGCCGCTGATCCGGGCCGTCCGGGACGCCGGCCACCCGGTCGTCTGGACCTGCGACCCGATGCACGGCAACACCTTCGTGGGGCCGTCCGGCCACAAGACCCGCCGCTTCGACGACGTCATGCGCGAGCTGGCCGGGTTCTTCGCCGT
>Ga0209889_1000550_pt1 | contig 10453 bp, 9 predicted proteins | sample GWRWN1_0_10_FD_187233 | JGI IMG/M metagenome (GOLD analysis project Ga0209889, IMG submission 187233) | Riverbed sediment microbial communities from areas with no vegetation in Columbia River, Washington, USA - GW-RW N1_0_10 (SPAdes)... | ecosystem: Environmental > Aquatic > Freshwater > River >... | reverse complement strand
CCTGGAGGTGCTCCGCGACAAGGCCGCCGAGGTGGAGAAGGTCCTCGGACAGATCCCCGGGATCGTGGAGGAGCATGCGGACTTCGAGGTCGAGGTGCCACAGATGGACGTGCAGGTGGACCTCGCCAAGGCCAGACGCTACGGGATCAAGCCGGGCGACGTCCGCCGGGCGGCGTCGACGCTGGTGGCGGGCGAGGAGGTCGCCGACATCTTCCGGGCCGGCAAGGCCTACGACGTGCAGGTCTGGAGCCCGCCGAACACGCGCCAGAGCGTGACCAACATCGAAGACCTCCCGATCGACACGCCGGGCGGCGGCCACGTGCGCCTGGGCGACGTCGCGGACGTGAGCGTCAAGCCAACCCCGAACGTCGTCGAACGCGACAACAACTCCCGCCGCATCGACGTCGGCGCCAACGTGCGCGGGCGCGACCTCGGCTCCGTGGCCCGCGAGGTCGAACGCCGCGTCAGGGCCATCGAGTTCCCACGCGGGTACGACGCGCAGGTGCTCGGCCAGTACCAGGAGCGGCAGGCCGCCCAGACGCGCCTGCTGGTCTTCTCGGCCGGCGCCGCGATCGGGATCCTGCTGCTGCTGCAGACGTCCTTCGGCAGCTTCCGCCTGGCCCTGCTGAGCTTCCTGACCTTGCCGATGGCCCTGGTGGGCGGCGTGCTGGCGGCCTGGATCGGCGGTGGCATCATCGAGCTCGGCTCCCTGGTCGGCTTCCTCACGGTGATGGGGATCGCCGCCCGCAACGGCATCCTGCTGATCAACCACTTCCAGCACCTGGAGCGGTACGAGGGCGAGACCTTCGGCCCCGCCCTGGTCCTGCGCGGGGCGCGGGAGCGGCTCTCGCCGATCCTGATGACCGCGCTGGCAACCGGGCTGGCGGTGGTGCCGCTGGTGATCGCCGGCAAGATCCCCGGTCACGAGATCGAGCACCCCCTGGCCATCGTCATCCTGGGCGGCCTGTTCACCTCGACGCTGCTGAACCTGTTCGTCGTGCCCTCGCTGTACCTGCGATTCGGCAGGCGCCGGGACCCGCTGTCCCGCCGCGGCGCGGACGGCGTCCCCAGGACGCTCTGAGGAACCGGGACGGCAGCATGCGCAAACAAGTTGTGGCCGCGGCGGCGGCGTTGCCGCTGCTGCTCGGTGCCTGTAGCTCGGGGGGCACCGTCGACGATGCGCACGGGCGGCAAGCGGTGTCGTCCGCGACGGCCGAGGTCACCAAGGATGTCACCGAGAAGGACTTCGACCGCGGCGACTTCCCCGCCTCGGCCAAGGTCGACAACCCGTGGTACCCGCTCGTCCCAGGGACGCAGTACATCCTGGAAGGGCGCGCCAACAGGGGCGAAGGGCGCCTGCCCCACCGCGTCGTGTTCACCGTCACCGATCTGACCAAGGTGATCGACGGCGTGCGCACCATCGTCATCTGGGACCGCGACATCAATGAAGGCCAGCTGGAGGAGGCGGAGCTCGCCTTCCAGGCACAGGACGACGACGGGAATGTCTGGCTCCTCGGCGAGTACCCCGAGGAGTACGAGGACGGCAGGTTCAAGACGGCGGAGAGCACCTGGATCGCCGGCCTGGAAGGCGCCAAGCCCGGTGTGCTGATGCGGTCCAACCCGAGGGTGGGGACGTCCAGCTACCTCCAGGGGTTCGCACCCGAGATCGAGTTCCAGGACCGGGCGAAGGTCTCCAGGACCGGCATCGAGACCTGCGTCCCCGTCAAGTGCTACGACCACGTGCTGCTGATCGACGAATGGAACCCGCTCGAGCCGGGCGACGCCCATCAGCTCAAGTACTACGCACCCGGGGTCGGCAACGTGCGGGTCGGCGCGGTGGCAGACCCCGAAGCAGAAGCGCTGGTGTTGGTCAAGGTGTCGCGGCTTACCCCACCAGCCCTGGCGGAGGCCCACGCGGAGGCGTTGAAGCTCGAGAAGCACGCCTACACGGTCAGCAGGAACCTGTACGGCCAGACGCTTCCCGCCAACTATTGAGTGCTGGCCAGAGAGCCGATTACCGTCACAGCGATCCCAGCTCCGCAGACCAGGGTGGTTGCATCCGCGGTGCCCGTGGGCGGGGCTGGAAGCCGGCGGCGCGGTAGCAGGCGTCGATCAGTTCCATGGTCGCCAGGGCGTCGTCGGCGTCGATGGGCAGCGGGGCGCCGTCGCGGAGGTGGGTCCGGAGCGCCTCGAGCTGGTAGGTGTAGGTGGGGCGGGTGCCGAGGCGCTCGACCCGCCGGCTGCCGGAGGTGGTGATGGTGACCCGGTCGTCCATGGTGGGCAGGGCGAAGTTGGCCGCCGTGGCCTCGCCCCGGTTGCCGACGATCCGGCAGGGCATGCGGACGCTCTGGCCGGCCATGTTGCAGCGGGCGCTGCCGGTCGCCCCGCCGGGGAACTCCAGGTCGGCCTCCAGCCACTCATCGACGCCAGGGTGGCCGGCCCGCTCGCCGCCGCGGGCGGCAGCCACCCGGGGCGGGCCGCCGGCCCAGGGGGCCAGCAGCCGATGGGCGTGGAGGCTGTAGCAGCCCAGGTCCATCAGGGCGCCGCCGGCCAGCTCCAGCGACCAGCGGGGGTCGTCGTCGGCGGGGGCGGGGATGACCATGTTGACCTCGACGTGGCGCAACTGGCCCAGCTCACCGTTCGCCAGCAGCTCGTGGAGGCGGCGGGTCACCGGGTGGTAGAGGTAATGGAAGCCCTCCAGCAGGGTCACGTTGGCCGCGGTGGCGGCGTCGCGGACCTCGCGGGCCTCCTCGGCGTTGCTGGCCGAGGGCTTCTCGGTCAGCACGTGCTTGCCGGCGGCGATCGCGGCCAGGTTCCAGGGGCCGTGGAGGCCGTTGGCGAGCGGGTTGTAGACGACCTCGACCTCGGGGTCGGCCACAACATCGGCGTAGGTGTCCAGCACCCGCTCGACGCCGTGGGTGGCGGCGAAGGCCTCAGCGCGGCGCCGGTCGCGGGCGGCGACCGCGACGAGGCGGTCGCCGGTGGTGTGGGCGGGGTCGACGATGGCGATCGCGGCGATCCGGGCCGCGCCCAGGACGCCGATCCGCAGCGGTTCCGGCGACTGGCCGGCCATCATCGGGACCCGATAAGGACCGAACGAAGATATTCGGCGCTGGCCCACACGTCGGCCACCGGGCCGTCACCGCGCGGTTCCTCGGTCAGGATGGTGTCCTGCTCCAGCACGTACCAGCCGCTGTAGCCGCGGGCGCGCAGGGACCCGACGATTGCCGGCACGTCCACGTCTCCCGACCCCAGGGGGCGGTACATTCCCTCACGCACTCCCTGGGTGTAGGTGAGGCGGCCGTCCTGGACCCGCATGGCCAGGCGGGCGTCGACGTCCTTGAAATGGACGTGGGCGATCCGCTCGGGCGCCTGGCGGGCCAGCTCGGCCGGGTCGGTGCCGCCGATGAGCAGGTGGCCGGTGTCCAGGCACAGGGAGATCCAGGAGCCGTCCAGGACCTGCCGTACCTCCTCGCCGGTCTCGATCATGGTGCCGACGTGGGGATGCAGCACCGCCCGGACGCCCCGCCTCGCGGCCAGCTCGGCCAGCCGGTCCAGGTTGGTGAGCAGCACCATCCAGCCGTCGTCGTCCAGCACCGGGCGGCTGTCGTAGCCCTCGGCGCCGGCGACCGCCGACAGCACCAGGACGCCTGCGCCGGTGGCGTCATAGCCCTGGAGCAGCCGTTCGACCTCGGGCACGGGGTCGTGAGTGGGGACATGGAGCAGCAGGGGGGTGAACCCGCCGACGGCCCGCAGGCCGTGCTGGTCCAGGACCCGGGTCATGGCGTGGGGCTGGGCGGGCAGGAACCCGTCGGGCCCGAGTTCGGTGGCGGTCAGGCCGACCTGGCGCATCTCGGCCAGCACTCGGTCGGGGCCCAGCTGGTAGCCCCAGCCGGGGACCTCGCACACACCCCAGGAAATAGGCGCGCCGGCGATCCTGGCCTCCGGGGCCGGCGGGTCGGTGGGTGTCATGGGCGCACCTCTTCCATTCGTACCGGTCGGTGCTGCTGCAGGGACGTGGTACAGGCTTCGGCGATCCAGCCGGCCTCCAGCGCGTCGGCGACCGTGCACGGCGAGGACCGCCGCCCGGCGACGACCTCGGTGAAGGCCTCCAGCTCGGCCAGGTAGGCGGGCAGGAACCGGTCCATGAAGAACTGGTAGGGCTCCCCGGGAGGGAAGCTGGCGCCCGGTTCGACCGAGCGCAGGGGCAGGTGGTCGTCGAGGCCGACGGCGATGCTGTCCTTGGAGCCGTGCAGCTCCAGGCGCACGTCGTGGCCGCGGGGGTTGTAGCGGGTGTTGGACACCAGGACCAGGGTGTCGTCGTCCAGGGTGAGCACGGCCGCCGAGGTGTCCACGTCGCCGGCCTCGGTGAACAGTTCGTCGCCGCGGTTGGCCCCGGTGGCATAGACCTCCACCACCTCCCGGCCGGTCACCCAGCGGATGATGTCGAAGTCGTGCACGCTGCAGTCGCGGAAGATGCCACCGGAGACGGCCACATACGCCGCCGGCGGCGGCGCCGGGTCCAGGGTGGTGGCCCGCACCGTGTGCAGCCAGCCGAGTTCGCCGCTGGCCACGGCGGCCCGGGCCGCCTGGAAGGCGGAATCGAAGCGGCGCTGGTAGCCGATGTGCACCGGGACGCCCGCTACCTCGACCCGCCGCTGCACCCCGAGGCCCTCGGCCATGGTGCGGGCGACCGGCTTCTCGCAGAACACGGGCAGGCCGGCCTCGACCGCGGCCAGGATGAGCGATGGGTGGGCGTCGGTCGCCGCCGCCACGACAACGCCGTCGACCCCCGCGGCCAGCAGCGCCGCCGGGCTGTCGGCCGGCTCGGCGCCGAGCCGGGCGGCGACCTCGGCGGTGACGGCCGGGACGGCGTCGGTGACGACCAGCGACTCCACGACCGGGAGGTCGGTGAGGGTCTGGGCGTGGAACGCGCCGATCCGCCCCAAGCCGATCAGGCCAAGACGCATGGTGGGAAGCCTCCTTTCAGTCCAGAGCGCCGAAGACGTTCTGGTCCCAGTCGATGACCGACCCGGTGACGACGCCGCTGCGGTCCGACAGCAGGAACACCACGAAGTCGGCGATCTCGTCGACCTGGCCGAGCTTGCCCATGGGGAGGTCCCTGGCCGCCCGCTCCCTCCAGGTGTCGTCGGCGGCATGGAAGGTGCGCTGGGTGGCGTCCTCCCCCTCGGTCTCGGTCCAGCCGATGTCCAGGCCGTTGATGCGGATGCGGTCCCAGCGGTGGGCGTGGGCGGCGTTGCGGGTCAGGCTGGCCAGGCCGGCCTTGGCGGCGACGTAGGGGGCGAGGTACGGCTGACCGCCCAGCTCCGAGGAGGAGATGATGTTGACGATCGTCCCGGGTGCCTTGCGGGCCAGCATGTCGGTGACGGCGGCCTGCATCAGAAAGAACGGCGCCCGCAGGTTGACCGCGATGTGGGCGTCGAACAGCTCCGGGGTGGTGTCCAGCAAGGTCCCTCGTGCGGTCAGCCCGGCCGCGTTGACCAGGCAGTCGACCCGGCCCAGCTCGGCCACAACAGTCGCCACCGACCCCTGTGCCTGGGCGACGTCGGCCACGTCGGCCTGGACGAACCGCGCCGTCGCGCCGGCGGCCGCCAGCTCGGCGGCCAGCGCCTCGCCGGGTTCGCGGCGCCGGCCGGTGACGGCGACGGCCGCGCCCTCGCGGGCGGCGGCCCGGGCGATCCCGGCGCCCACCCCCTGGGTACCCCCGCTGACCAGGACGACCTTGTCGGTGAGCAGCGCCATTCACGCCTCCTCGGTGGTTGCGGCGCCGGCGGGCGTCCAGTCGGGGTTGGCCAGCGCCGCCGGGCGGCGGCCGGCAAGCACGTCGCTGACGCCGCGGGCGGCGGCGGCGAAGGTGGCGGCCGTGGCCCGGCGGGTCAGGCCCATCAGGTGCGGGGTGAGGACGACGTTGGGGTGGTCGAACAGGGGGTGGTGGGGGGGTGGTTCGGGGTCGAAGACGTCCAGGCCGATCCCCCCCAGCCGTCCCGCGTCCAGGGCGGCGAGGGCGGCGTCGAGGTCGAGCAGGCCCCCGCGTCCGCAGTTGACCAGGATCGCCCCCGGGCGGATCCGGTCCAGGAAGCCGGCGTCGACCAGGTGGTGGGTGGCCTCGGTCAGGGGCGCGTGCAGGGTCAGCACGTCGCTGGCCTCGGCCAGCTCGCCCAGGTCCGGGCAGTCGACCGCGGCCGGTGGCGGGCTGATCGGGTCGTGTGCGAGCACCCGCATACCGAACGCGGCGGCCAGCTCGCCGACCCGCCGGCCGATGCGTCCGTAGCCGATGATCCCGATGGTGGCCCCGTCCAGGTCGCCGACGGTGACGCCGGTCCGCTCGGTCCAGCGGCCTTCACGGACCAGCCGGGTCAGCGGTGCCAGCCGCTTGACCAGGTGCAGCGCATGCGCGAGGACCCCTTCGGCGACGGCCCGGGTGCCGCTGTGTGGGGTGATGACGATGGCGATGCCGCGGGCGCTGGCTTCGTCCATGTCGACCAGGTCCACCCCGACGCCGGTGCGGGCAAGCACCCGCAGTCGGGGGGTGCGGGCCAGCAGGGCGGCGTCGACGACCGCGTCGGCGCGCACGATCGCCCCCTCGGCGCTGGCCAGATCCTCCGGGCTCGGCTGGGCCACGAACTCGACGGTGTCGCCGAGGACGTCGGTGACCAGGGTCGGGTCGACGGTGCCGAGCGCGACGACCACCGGCCGGCGGCCGCTCAACGGTCCGCGTCCCGCGGCTGAGGGTCCGCAGGGCTCAAGCCTAGCCCCCCGCCCGATCGGGGGATCGGCTGGGCGCTGCTGGCACGGACGACCAGTCGGGGCGCCACCAGGTGCTCGGTGCCCGGACGGTTCGGGGCGGCGATCCGCTCGAGCAGGCGGCGGGCGGCAAGCTCGCCCATGCCGGCGCTGTCGGGGTTGACCGAGGTCAGCGAGATCTGCCGGAGCTCGGCCAGGAAGGTGTCGTCGTAGCCGGTGACGGTCAGCCCGGCGGGCAGGTCGAGCCCGGCGTCGGCCGCGGCCGACATGGCGCCGATGGCGGCCAGGTCGTTGACCGCGGCCAGGGCTGTGACCGGGCGCCGGCGCGGGCGGCCGCCGTCCAGGAGCACCGCCGCGGCGGCGTAGCCGCCGTCCTCGCTGAAGTCGCACGCCTGGACCACGATCTCGTCGGCGAGTCCGTGGCGGGTCATGGCCGCGCGGTAGCCGGCGGCCCGCTCGGTTGCCACCGCCCCGCCCGCCCCGCCGAGGTGGGCGATCCGGCGGTGGCCGCGCTCGACCAGGTGGTCGACCACCAGCTGCATGCCGGCGGCGTCGTCGCTGTGGACCACGTCGGCCCTGGCCAGGCCCTCAGCCTGGGCGCCGACAACGACCACGGGCAGGTCGCCGACCACCTCGGCCAGTCGGGCCCGGTCTGGGACCGACCCGACCACCAGGAGGCCGTCGACGCGCAGGTCCCGCAGCGCCCCGATCACCCCCACGTCGAGCTGCGGCTGACCGGCGGCGCTGGAGGGCAGTACGGCGCTCGTGAGCAGGGTGGTCAGCCGGGCCTCCTCCAACACCTGGCCGACGGCCTCGACGATGTCCATCGACCAGGGGTTGCGCAGGTCGGCGGCCAGCACCCCGACCGTGCCCGACCGCACCGCGGACAGCGAGCGGGCGGCCCAGTTGGTCCGGTAGCCGAGCTCGGCGGCCGCCTGCTGGACACGCCGGCGCTTGTCGTCACGGACCAGCGGCTCCCCGCGCATGACCAGCGACACCAGCGACTTGGAGACCCCGGCGCGCTCGGCCACGTCGCGGATCGTCGGCCGGCGCGGCGGGCCGGCGACCTGCTCAGCCATGGCTGGACCCCGGGGTCGACGCGGGCTCGCGACCGAAGCTGGCCCCCGGGACGGCCGGCACCTTCTGCCAGCTGCCGTCGGCCGCCGAGCGCTCCGCCGCCGCCACCACCTCGGCCGCCGACAGCGCGTCGTCGACCGAGCAGTTCCACCGCTCGCCGCCGGTCACGGCCACGAGGAACTTCTTGGCCTCGATGACCTTGAGGTCGTCGTAGCCCATGGCGATCCCCGGGCCGGGCTGGAACCGGCCGTAGTCGCCGAGATGGGGGTTGCCGAGCACGGTGGTGTAGCCCTGGTGGGGCCCGCCGCGGCCGAGGCAGAGCCGCAGCTCGTTCATCCGCTCGAAGTTCCAGACCAGCGAGCCGTCGGTGCCGTAGATCTCAAACCCGAGGCCGCACTGGGGGCCGACGATGGTCCGCGACGCCTCCAGGGTGCCCACCGCCCCCACTCCCCGACCGTCGTCGGCGAACCGGACCAGGGCGGCCGCGTAATCCTCATTCTCCACCGGCCCCAGCTCGCCGTCCTCGATGACGGCGAAGTGGGTGGCCGAGCCCATCGGCAGGATCGGCCGCTCCGTGTAGATGGTGCTGGTCAGGGCCGTGACCTCGACCATGGGACCGACGACGTACTGCATCAGGTCGACCACGTGGCTGAGCAGGTCGCCGAGGGCGCCGCTGCCGGCCAGCTGCCGCTGGAACCGCCAGGACAGCGCCCCCTTGGGCTCGGCGCCATAGCCGGAGAAGAACACCGCGCGGACGTTGGTGATCCGGCCCAGGGCGCCGGAGGCGATCAGCTCCCGGCTGTGCTCGACCGCTGGGGCGTGGCGGTAGTTGTAGCCGATCGAGGTGACCGTCCCAGCGGCGCGGGCGGCGGCGACGACCGCCGCCGTCTCGGTCACCGTGCGCCCGACTGGCTTCTCGATCCAGAAGTGCTTGCCGGCCTCGGCGGCGGCCACGCCGATCTCGCGGTGGAGGACGTTGGGGGCGCAGATGGAGACCACGTCCACCTCAGGGTCGGCCAGGACCTCGCGGTAGTCGCTGCTGCCCCGTTGATAGCCCAGGACCTCCCGTGCGTAGACCACGCGGTCGGGGGCGGTGTCGGCTGCGTGGACCAGCCGGGGGCGGATCCCGGTCTCGGGATAGACGTAGGGCACAGCCTGGTAGGCGCGGCTGTGGAGCTTGCCCATCCAGCCGACACTGATCAAGCCGACGCCGATGTCGTTGGTGGCGCTGCTGCTGGTGCCGTTGTTGGTCGTGGTGCTGGTCATGGTTGACCTCCCCGTGTGTCAGGGGCGGATGGTCGTGCCCGGCCGAGCTCGGTGGCGACGGCGGCGGCCAGCAGGGTGGCGTCGGAGCCGATGGCCACGAACGTCCAGCCTTCGGCGTGCCGGGCGGCCGCGGCGGCGCCGTCGCCGACCAGGAGCCCGCAGGTCTTGCCGTGCCGCTCGGCGGCCCGGCGGACCCGCTCCACCGCGGCCAGGTAGACAGGGGACTGGAGCTCGAACGGGACGCCCAAGTTGTGGCTGAGGTCCTGGGGGCCGACGAACAGCACGTCGACCCCGTCGACGGCGGCGATTTCCTCGACCTGCTCGACGGCGGACGCCGACTCGATCTGGACCACCCCCAGGACCTCATGGTTGGAGCGGGCGAGGGCGCCGGGGTCGAGGGCGAACCGGCAGGCCCGGTTGTAGGTGGCCACCCCCCGGTCGCCGTGCGGCGGGTAGCGAAGGTGCCGGACGGCCTCGGCGACCTCGGCGGCGGTGTCCATGCGGGGCAGCATCACCCCGGCCGCGCCCGCATCCAGGACCCGGCCGATGCGGATGCGGGCGGCCGACTCGACCCGGACCACGGTGGGGACGCCGTAGGCGCCGGCGGCCGGGACGACGTCGCGGACCTGCTCCTCGCCGCCCGACCCGTGCTCCAGGTCCAGGACCAGCCAGTCGACACCGGCGGCGGCACACGCCTCCGCGGTGATCGGTGAGGCGGCGCCGATGAAGGTGCCCAGGGTGGCCTGGCCGGCGGCCAGGCGGGCCCGCAGCCGGCCCCGGTCCAGCGGCGACGGGCCGGCCGGGACGGTCGTGTCGGCGGTGATCATCCGTGCCACCGCTGGGTGGCCAGGCCGACCTGGTACTCGGCCCGGAGCCGGGCGACCGCCTCCTGTTCGGCGACCTCGGCGGGGGCCACGTCCCACCAGACGCCGGCGCCAGGCAGGTCGGCGTGGGGGATGGCGGGGACCACGATCACCACCGGACCGCTGTGGTCGCGGGTGGTGGCCAGGGCCGCCCGGACCTCGTCGGCGGTGGTCGCCCGGACGGCGCGGGCGCCGAGGCCCTCGGCCACCTTGACCAGGTCGACGTCCAGGTACTCGCCTTCCAGGCGCGGCGGTTTGGTGGCGGAGCCGGTCAGGTCGAGGCCACCGTCGCGGTAGCGGAACTCGTTGCCGAACTCTCGGCCGCTGCGCAGCATCTGCAGGCGGTGGATGACTTGGTAGCCACGGTTCTCCGGGATCACGATGGTGATCGCCAAGCCCTCCTGGGCGGCGGTGACCAGCTCGGTCGGGGCCATCAGGAAGGTGCCGTCGCCCAGGAACGAGACGATCCGCTTGGCGGGGTC
>Ga0209889_1000549_pt1 | contig 10454 bp, 10 predicted proteins | sample GWRWN1_0_10_FD_187233 | JGI IMG/M metagenome (GOLD analysis project Ga0209889, IMG submission 187233) | Riverbed sediment microbial communities from areas with no vegetation in Columbia River, Washington, USA - GW-RW N1_0_10 (SPAdes)... | ecosystem: Environmental > Aquatic > Freshwater > River >... | reverse complement strand
GGCTGGAAGCGGATGTCCTTGTGGGCCTGGAGCAGCAGCGGGTACAGCATCGTCTGGCAGAACTGCCGGTAGCCGGCCCACGGCTCACCCGGGCGCACCCGCTCGAAGGACCCGACGTCGATGAAGACCGGGCGGGCGCCGACGAAGGCGAGGTTGTAGGCGTACCCGTCCTTCATGGTCAGGTCGGCCTCGAGGGCGGCGAGCAGCAGGTCCAGGTGGACCAGCGCCGCGTCCTTGAGCATCGAGAAGGTCCACTCGTACGGGTAGGTGACGAAGGGGATCCGCTCGTGCTCGAGCGCCTGCACCCAGGCGTCCCCGCGGACGCTCTGCGGCAGCTCCTCGAGCGGCACCTCGGTCGTCCTGACCAGACGGCCCTCGGTCATCGCCGCTTCGAAGAAGGGAGCCGACGAGAGCGCGCCGAAGTCCTCGGCGCCCTCCTTGGTCAGGCCTCGGAGCACCCGGCCGTCCAGGTACGCCACCGTACTGGCCGGGTCCCGGAATGAGGCAGGCTCCAGCTCCAGATTGCTCATGGACGTCCTACCGAGGTGTTCGAGTTGGCCAGGCTCAGCGCTCGTCGCGCTGCTCGCCGACCTCGGCGGTGGCCGTGCGACGGCGGAACGGCGAGGTGATCCTGCGCCAGCCCAGCTTGAAGAACACCGCCGCACCCGCGGCGCCAGCCACGATCGCCTGGACGATCAGGCTGCCCGATGCGGCATCGAGGTAGGCGAGCATCAGAAAGCGTCTCCTTCCCGTCGCCAGCGCGGCCCCGGAGCCGGACGACGTGGTGAGGTGCAGATCGTCCGGCACGATACCACGAGTTACCGGCTCCTGGCCGCAACGCGAAACAAGCATGTCAAAACGGTGAACTGCGCAGCGTGCGGTACGCTGGAGCTTTGGAGCGCCGACGCTCGAGGAGCCCAGTGGCCGACCCGACCGACCCACCGACCCCCGACCCCGACCCGGCCGCACGCCAGCCCCCCTCTGCGCCTCCGACTGCGGAGCCATGGCCGCCGCCGGACACGGGCTCGCGGCGGGTCGGCACGCCGGATGCCTGGAGCTCCCCATGCGGCCCCGGTTCATGGTCGGGCACCGGCCGGCGGGCGGACGAGTGGCCTCCGCCCGGCCCGTGGACGCCGGGGCAGCCTCCGGGCGGGCCGTGGTCGCCGGGCGGGCCGGGGACGGGAGCGCCGCGCAGCGGCCGGCCCGGGCGAACCCCGCTGCCCGCGCCCGCCGGACCGCCGCAGGTCCTGCGGCTGGAGCTCGGGCTGGTGCTGTTGCTCGCGTTCGCGCCGGGGATCCTCGGACTGCTGATCCTGGCGCTCGGCGCTGGCGACGGCACCGAGGTCGACTCCCGGCTGGTGCCGGCCATCGTGGGCGCGGCCTTCCAGATGTTCCTCTCCTGGTCGCCGGTGCTCGTCATCGCCTACCTGCTGGTCCGCAGCGGAGAGGGCTGGGCGGGGATCGGCCTGACCCGCTTCCGGGGCGCCGACGCCGGGCAGGGCGTGGCGCTGTGGGTGGCCAGCTTCGTGCTGGTGCTGGTCCTCGCCCAGGTCTTCAGCAGATTCGGCCAGCGAGAGGTCGACTTCCTGCCGCCCGCCCTGCCGTTGTGGTTCCGCGTGGTGCAGGCGGTGCTGATCGCGGCCACCGCCGGCGCCACCGAGGAGATCGTGGTCCGCGGCTACGCGCAGACCCGGCTCGAGCAGCTCAGGGCGCCGACGGCGGTGATCGTGCTGCTGCCGACCGCGCTGTGGGGCGTGCTCCACGTCTACCAGGGGTTGGGCGCGGCACTGACGATCTTCTGCCTCGGGATCATGTACGCCGTGTACTTCCAACGGACTAGGCGGCTGTGGCCGCTGATCCTGGCCCACGCGCTGTTCGACGGGACCCAGCTCGTGTTCATCCTGGCCGGGTCGTAGCGCCCGTCGCCGCCGGCTGTGGACGCAATGCCTTGCTTGTCGTGCCCGCGACCGATGATACGGCCATGGGATACCGAGGCAAGCTCGTCGAGCGGGAGCGGGCGCGCCGCCTGCGGGCCACCGGCCTGCCCATGGCGGACATCGCCGCGCGGCTCGGCGTCTCCAGGAGCAGCGTCTCGCTGTGGGTTCGCGACGTCCCCTTCGAGCCCCGACCACGGGTCACGCTCGGCCGGCGACGCGAGCCGAATGCCCTGCAACGGCGCAAGCAGGCGGAGATCGACCGCCTGCTTGCCGAGGGCCGCGACCGGGTCGGCCGGCTGTCGGAGCGGGAGTTCCTGGTCGCGGGGGTCGCGCTGTACGCGGGCGAGGGCAGTAAGGGCGACGGGAACGTGCGTTTCGCCAACAGTGACCCGCGCATGATCGGGTTCTTCTGCTCCTGGTTGCGGCGCTTCTTCGAGATCGATGAGTCCCGACTGCGGGTCCACCTCTATCTCCACCAAGGGCTCGACCTGGCGGCCGCGATCGCCTACTGGTCGGCGTTGACGAGCATCCCGCCATCCCAGTTCCTGAAGCCCTATCGCGCGCTTCCCGACCCGTCGATCCGCCACGCCAAGCATGTGCACGGCTGCGTGAGCATCAGATACAGTTGCAGCGCCACCCACCGAACCACCATGGGGCTGGTCGCCGCGCTCCTTGGCGACACCGCCATTCCGGGGTAGCTCAATCGGCAGAGCAATCGGCTGTTAACCGAAAGGCTGCGAGTTCGAGTCTCGCCCCCGGAGCGACGATAGAAGACGATATTCGAAGTCAGAGGGCGTCTGCTCTACGGATATCGCACAGTCCACGCCTCAGCCACTGCCCGCGTCCCGCACCCGGTGCACGTACAGCCCCCGACCCGGGTCGGTGCGGAGCGGCTCCAGCTCGACGGTGCCCACCGTGGTCGGCGTGGTGACCGACAGGGGCGCGAACCGTTCCGGCGGCCGGTCGCCGTCGGCGTCGTGGAACACGGCCACGCTCCCGGCCAGGCCCCGGTCCAGCGGTGCAGCCTGGGTGGCCAGGAACAGGTCCCGCACCCGGTCGAGCGGCAGGCCGAGCTCGAGGGCGACCCGGACCCGCTGCGGCCCGGAGACCGCCACGATCGCACCGGGCTCGCCGGCCACCGGGCGGAGGACCCCCACCGCGGTGGCCGCGTTGGCGGAGAGGCGGGTGTCGCGGTCAAGGGTCGAGTCGACCCCCGGGTCCCACGGCGCCAGCGGCCAGCACGCCACACCCACCAGCAGGGCCGCACCCGCGGTGGCGCTGGCCCAGGCGGCGCCGGACAGGCCGCGGCCGGGTGCGGCGGCGGGCGGGTCGTGGTGCCCCGCCTGGGCCCGATGCCGGCCGCCGGCCGCCGCGGCCGGGCGGTGGCCCGTCGGGACGCTGCGCCGCCCGGCCGCGGCGGCGATGGCCGTGGCGACGCCGACGGCGGCGGGCCGCAGGCGAGGCGCGGCGGCGGTGGCCAGGCGGGCCGCGGCGACCGCGGCGGCGAGCCGGACGGCCACGTCGGCGGGGTCGTAGTAGCGCCAGGAAACGTAGGTGCCCCGCCAGGCCTCGTACCCGAGCAGGGTGAGCACCCCGACGCTGGCGACGCCGAGGCCGGCCAGCCAGACCCACTCGCGGCGGCGGGCCAGCCAGACGGCGCCGCCGGCGGCCAGCGCGAGCAGCAGCGGGTCGGCCGCGTAGCGCCGCGCGACCAGCGCGAGCCAGGTCGCCGGGGCGACGACGTCGCGGCCGGCCACCAGGTCGGTGTAGCGCTCTGGGACGCCGAGCGCGTACAGCGGTTCGCCGGTGAGCAGCCAGTCGTGGGCGAGCCAGAGCAGCGGGACGGCCAGGGGCACGAGCAGCAGGGCCGCCCGGCGCTCCCCTCGTCGCCAGGCCAGCGCCCCGTACGCGGCGGCCAGCGGCAGCAGCAGCCAGCCCTCGACCCTCGCCAGCGCGGCCAGCGCAAGGGCGGCCGCGGCCAGCCCCCACCCGGGCCGGCCGCCGGCCGGACCCGGTGGGCGCGTCAGAGCGTCCAGGGCGAGCGACCAGCCGGCCAGGGCGAACACCAGGGAGTTGCCGCGGGCGGCCTGCAGGACCAGCGGGCCGGACCCGGCGACGGCGACGACGGCGGCGGCGGCCGCGGGCCAGCCGGCCAGGCGGCCGGCCGCCCTGGCGAGGCAGACGACCGCGAGCGCGAACGCGGCCACCGCCAGTGCCTCCAGTAGCCGCCAGTCGTGTCCGACCGTCCAGGCCAGCCCGTGCACCACCGTGAGGAGCGGCTTGGGGGCCGACAGCAGCGGCTCCTCCAGGCGCTGGCCGGCGGCCAGGCGGTCGAAGTACAGTGCTGCGGCGTGCTCGTCGGGATCGAGCACCGCCGGCCCGGGCAGCCGGACCAGCACCGCGGTGGCCACGGCCACACCCAGCCACAGCAGCGGCCAGCACCAGGACGGGAGCGACGATGGAGGGCTGGTGGTCGAGGGTGGCGGCCGCCCGGCTCGCGCCGCGACCTTCACCGGGTCCCACCTCCCTCCGGTCTCCGGGGCGGCCAGGAGCCAAACAGTACGTGGTTTCGATCCCACACGGCGGGTAGACAAGGCAGGTGATCATCGACAGGAGGTGCCGATGAAGTTCAGGTCCGGGTTTCTGGTCGGTCTCGGCGCGGGCTATGTGCTCGGGGCCAAGGCCGGCGAGGAGCGCTACCAGCAGATCGTCGACGCTGCCAGGTCGCTGCGGGAGAACCCCGGGGTCCAGCGCCTGACCGGTGAGGTCAACAAGACGGTCACCGTCGGCAAGGACCGCGTCAGCGAGGCCGCGAGCCGCACGGTCGAGCAGGCCGGCGAGGTGGCCGCCGCCCAGGCCAGCAAGGCCAGGGAGGCCGTGGCCAGCGTCGGCAAGAAGACCGAGGAGAAGACCGAGGCGCCCGTCGCCCCGGTGAGCACGACCAGCGCGAGCAGCGGCAGCCGGCCGGCGCCGACCAGCAAGCCGTAGCGCCAGCCACGCGGAGGGGCGCCCGCTGGGCGCCCCTCGCTGCTGTCACCTGCGATCCTGCGTCGCTCAGATACTGCCCAACTGGCCCATGTCGGGCCGGATCTCGAGCTGCATCATGAGGCCGGCGACGTCGGGGTGCGAGCTGAACAGCACCATCTTCCCGTCGTCGTCGACGCGGGCGAAGTAGGCGCCCCTGCCGAGCACGTGCTTCCCGGTCGGCGGGACCTCCGCGCCGCCCATCAGCATCGGGCCGGTGTTGGTGCCGCTGAACTCCACCTCGGCGGCGACCGCGTCCTCGCCCACCACCCGGTTGGTCTGCCTGACGCGCATGTCCGGGAATGCCGTGAACCAGGCCTGCATGTACTGCCGGGCCTCGTCCCTGGTCCGCATCGGCTGCGGCAGCGTGAGATCGGTCCAGACGAACTCGTCGGCGAACAGGCCCACGAACGCGTCCACGTCGTGGCCGTCCCAGGCCGCCATCCCCTGGGCGTCGATCTGCTCGATGTCTCGTGACATCGTCGGCCCCCCCTCTCTGGTCGAGCGGCTAACCTACGCCGCCCGGGCCGCGTGTCAAGGTGCTCCGAACCGCCGTCGAACCCGATCCTGGGGACGCCCGCTACTCCAGGTCGCTGACTATGAGAGCGCCTGAGCGCTGCGCTGGCCGCAGGTCGCGCAGGTCGCGGGTGAGCGTCAGGGCAGCAATGTCCTGGAGTACCAGAGGTCGCTCACACGGTGATGACGATCTTGCCCCCTCCGATGGCCCTCGACCAGCTGCCGGATGGCCTCGGGGACCTCCCGCAGCGGGTAGGTCCGGCTGATGGGTGGCGTGACCTTGCCGGCCTCGAGGAACCCCCCCAACGCCTGCAGGTCCTCCTGCCGCGGCTTGGAGCTCAGCATCCGCAGCCGCCGGCCCACGAACCGTGACAGCACCACCGCCCGGAGGTTGCGATCAACGCCGCCCAGCCACCGTCCTGCCCCTTCACCGCCGACGATGACCAGCGTCCCCTTCGGGGTGAGGGCATGCCGCAGCCGCGACAGGGTACGGCGGCCGGCGGTGTCCACGATGAGGTCCCACTGCCGGGTCCCGTCGGTGACGTCGTCGCGGGTGTAGTCGATGACGTCGTCGGCGCCGATGGATCGGACCAGCTCCAGCTGGTTGGTGCTGGCCACCCCGGTGACGTGGGCGCCGAACGCCTTGGCCAGCTGGACCGCATACGACCCCACCCCGCCTGCCGCCCCGATCACCAGCACCTTCTGCCCCGGCTGGACCTCTCCCACGTCGCGAAGCGCCTGGAGGGCGGCGAACCCGGAGATGGGGACGATCGCCGCCTGCTCAAAGGAGAGGGCTGCTGGCTTGGGCGCGAAGTGGTCCTCACTGGCATAGGCGTATTCGGCGTAGGAGCCGTCGCACCAGCCGAACACCGCATCACCCGGCTGGAACCGGGTCACGTTGCTGCCGACCGCGTCAACGCGCCCGGCGACGTCCATGCCCCGGACGCGAACCTTGGGTTTCCGCACCCCGAAGCCAACGAAGCGGATCAGGTATGGCAGGCCCGCCATGACGTGCCAGACGCCCCGATCCAGGCCAGCCGCGTGCACCCGCACCAGCACCTCGTTGTCCTTGGGCACCGGCTGGTCGATGTCTCTGAACTCCAGCGTTTCGAGTCCGCCATACCGGTCTTGGACGATCGCCTTCATCATGCTCTCCCGGCCCGTGGCGCGATCACCCCTATTCGCCCCTGCGTCGCCTCCTGGCCGGTCAGTCTAGCTTGGGAGACACCGCACATTCGCAAGACCGCAAGGCGGCGCTCCACTCCCCCGAGGGGGCGAGGAGCGATCCAGGCGGCAAGATCCTGGTGTGGACCTTCGGTCGGGCCGGACAATCGTCGGCATGCAGATCATGGCATTCCCCGAAGCCGCCACCCCGCCTGAGCTTCGCGGGCAGGTCGTGGCGATGCAGCACCAGGCGTGGCCGCCCGCCGACGCCGCGGCGGTGTCGAAAAGCACCCTCACCCATGATCCCGCGCTGCGACCGCGGTCGATGCTGCTGGTGGACGGCGGCCGCGTGCTGGCGGCTCTGGACATCCTGTCCAAGGAGATCATGCATGCGGGGCGGCGCTATCGCGCCGGCGGGCTGAGTACGGTGGTGACCCGCCGGGACGCCCGCGGCCGGGGCCATGGCCGCCACCTGGTGGCCGCGGCCCGCCAGGCGATGGCTGCCGGGGACCTGGACCTGGGACTGTTCACCTGCGACCGCCCGCTCCAGGAGTTCTACGAACGCGCGGGCTGGCAGCTCCTTCCCGGCGCGGTGCTGATCGGGGGGACTCGCGGGTGTCCGTTTCCCAGCGACCAGCCCGGCTTCGACAAGGTCACCATGGCGGCCTTCTTCTCGGTTGAGGCGCAGCGGCACCGGTCTTCCTTCCACCACTCCCGTATCGAGCTGTTTCCGGGCGGGATCGACAAGCTCTGGTGAGCTGCGGTCGGTCACCGACTGCTGGGGCTTCGGCCGGACCCCTGCGCCGAAGGCGGCGCGGGCGCGCTACTCCCCCGAGGGGGCCATGAACGCCTGCTTCCGCACCCAGTCGACGAATGTCGTCGGTGCTTGGGGGTCGGTGGGGGGAGAGTCGAGCAAGCCGTGGCCGGCGTCGGGGAAGGTGACGATGGTGAAGTCCTTGCCTAGCCCCTTGAGCGTGGTCAGCAGGGCGACACTCTGGTCGACCGGGACCTCCCGGTCGGCGGTGCCGTACAGCCACAGCGCCGGGATCATCAGCTGCTCCAGGTAGGGTTTCGGATCGGCGCCCGTCGGACCGGTGTCCTGGAGGCGCTTGGCGATCTCCTCCTTGGATGGGAACGGCTTGTCGCTGCCGCTCCCGCCGGTGAGTTCGGCATAGGCGTTGATCTGGTCGTAGGGGAGGACGGCGGCGCTGGCCAGCGCGACGAAGGCTACCTGCTGGGAGTCCACCGCCGCGCGGGGAGCGATCCATCCTGCCTGGCTGGTTCCGACCAGCCCGATCTGCTGCGGGTCGATGTCGGTGCTTGACCGTAGGGCGTTGACCGCGCCGACGGCGTCGGCGGTCAACAGGTTGAAGTGGCCGTAGTCGCCCGGGCAGCACTCCCCCTGGGACTGTCCTCCGCCTCGCTTGTCGTAGGAGAAGAACCCCACCCCGCCCTGGATGAAGGCCCCGACCAGGTCCCCATAGGTGAGGCGGTCGGTTTGTTGGCCCCCGAGGATCCAGACGACGGCCGGGTGACGGCCGCTGCTGTTGGGCAGATAGAGCGTGCCGCTGAGGACCGCCCCTTCGCAGGTGAAGTGGACGACGACTTCTTGATGGCTGCCGTTGTCGACCGGCTGGTCGAAGGTGACGGGCGGCGCCGCGCATTGCGCGGCGGCGGGGTCATCGAAGGAGGGCCCGCACGCGCTCAGGGCGAGCAGGACGGTCGCCAACAAGAGGCCCGACCGGAGGATCGAACCGAGGCTGCGTCGCATGAGACCGACCCTCGCTGGGCGCCGTCGGCGCCGGCAGCACCGCATGGTCGCACCACCCGACCGTGCAGGCAAGGCAACGGACGGCGTTCACGCCGTTCACCGTGAGTAGCAACCAGGGCAGGATGAGATTGCCGCCGGAGGCGGCGCGGGCCGCAGGTCCGCCAAGATCGCGGCCGCGCCGATGGATCAACCGCGCGAAGCGCACCACCTGGCGCGGCCGCTCCACTCCCCCGAGGTGCGAGCCGGCGCGGTACGCGGCTCGTGCTTGCCTTGCTACTAGAGGTAGTCGCGGACTATAGGCGCCTGAGCGCTGCGCTATGCGCAGATCGCGCAGGTCGCGGGCGGCCGTGCCGCCGTTGCGATCCGGCTCACTGGCCCCATCCTTACCATGGATCGGACACTCAGCGCCGTGCTAGCCGGTGTTCTTGCAGTTCCCGCGACACTGCGAGTCTCGAAGATATGGGGCCACTTCTGACGAGCAAGGGCTGTGCCTGACGGGACTCGAACCTGCAAAGCCAGCTCATCCTTCGGTGCTGGGCCCGTTCGGCGAGGCTGTTTGTTTCGCCGCGGCCGCGCGCGACTGTTTGCGGATGGTAACGAGATACTTCACGCCTTCCATGGTGAGGAGCGCGGTTATGACTGCGATCAGGATTGGTGCGGTCTGGAGCACTCCCACCTGGGTCAGGAACGCGGCCAGCAGCACCATCGAGAACGGTGTGGGGGCGACCGACCCCGGGACGGCGGCAAGCAGGCAGGTGAACGCCAGTCCCAGCGGCACGCTGGGGAACACCTGGTGGACGAGCACCCCGGCCGTTCCCCCGATGAACAGGGAGGGGAAAATGGGTCCGCCGACGAATCCGCTGCCCTGGCTGACGGCGAAGGTGAGCATCTTCGCGATCAGGATGGCGATGAGCAAGCCCAACCCGAGGGTCCCTGCATCGTTGAGCACCGTCTTGAGCTGATCGCTGCCAGAGAACATCGTCAGCGGCAATGCCACGCCGACGAGCCCAAACACCACGCCGCCAAGTGCCGATTTGGCGATGCCCGGCAGCTTCAGCCGGCCGAACAGCCGCGACGCCAGCGTCATGAACGCCACCAGCAGGGTGACGAGGAGGGCCGCGAACAGGCCAAGGGGGATCCCGGCCAGGAGCTGCCAGTCTTCGAAACTGTACGGCGGCACCTGGTAGGCATCCACGAACACGGCGCCGGCGATGGCGAAGTAGATCCCGAACGAGACGCTGGATGCGACGACCCCCCCGACAAGGGTCTTGAAGAACCGTTGCCCGCCAGGGCGGGCGGCCTCCAGGATCAGCATCACCACGATCACCGTGCTGGAGAACAGTCCACCGTATGCGCCGGTGAAGCCGACCAGGGTGTTCACCTGGGAGTCCTCGTTGCCGAGCGCCCTTCGCCGGGCTAACCAGGTGCCGGCCCCGCCGCCCATGGCGCCCAGCGCCTTCTCCGGGCCCAGGCTGGCACCGCCGATCAGCGACACCGCCGAGACTGCGGCGATCCCCGGAACCAGTCCTGTGTCGACGTGCTCGCTTTTCAGGTCGGCGAACAGGCTGGGTATCTGCTCGGGCAGGCGCGTCAGGCGGCGCAGCAGCCCGACCACGACACCGGCCGCTGCGGTGACCGCCACCCACCACCAGTGCCCGCCGAACCAGCCCGGATCGGAATCGGTATACCACTTGCCTGCGAAGTCAATCACGCCCACGAACACCAGACCCGCGAATGCGCCGAAGACCCCGAGAGCGACCGCGTATCCCATCAGGGCCCAGAACTCCCGCTTCTGAGTGACCGGCACCTCAGGAGCCGGCTCGGTCGGGACGTTCATAACGCAGACCTCCTCGCAGTGAGGTTCGCACACTCAGCCGCCGCCGCAAGCAACAGCCCAAAGCAGGCCGCATCGGCTCGATTACCTACCTGACGCATCAACGAACCTAACTTCGCATGTTGCCTCCAGCGGTAACAGGTTCCGGCGTGATCACGATCGGGCCGCCGCCTTCCAGGCGACAAGCGCAAGCTCAGGCGCACGAGCG